>Ga0210405_10000100_pt1 | contig 114054 bp, 101 predicted proteins | sample IncBWH11MmetaG_FD_155492 | JGI IMG/M metagenome (GOLD analysis project Ga0210405, IMG submission 155492) | Forest soil microbial communities from Barre Woods Harvard Forest LTER site, Petersham, Massachusetts, United States - Inc-BW-H-11-M | ecosystem: Environmental > Terrestrial > Soil >... | reverse complement strand
CATCCAGTCCATCGTCGCGGCACCTTCGTGCACTTCGCCGATCTTGTGGCTCTTGCCGGTGTAATAGAGGATGCGCTCGGTGGTCGTAGTCTTGCCGGCATCGATATGCGCCATGATACCGAAGTTACGGTAGTCCTCGATGGCATGTTGGCGGGGCATGGGTTGTTCCTTAAAATTCCTTTGTATCGCCGTTACCAGCGATAGTGCGAGAAGGCGCGATTGGCTTCCGCCATCTTGTGCACGTCCTCACGCTTCTTGACGGCGTTCCCCCGGTTGTTCGACGCATCCAGCAGCTCGGCCGAGAGCCGCTCGGTCATGGTTTTCTCGTTGCGGTCGCGCGCGGCCGAAATGATCCAGCGAATCCCGAGCGCCTGGCGGCGCACCGAGCGGACCTCGACCGGCACCTGATAGGTGGCGCCGCCGACGCGCCGCGAACGAACTTCGATCGTCGGCATCACGTTCTCGAGCGCCTGCTCGAACACGGTCAGCGGATTCTGCTTGGTCTTGTTCTCGATGATGCCCAGCGCGCCGTAGACGATTCCCTCGGCGACCGATTTCTTCCCGGCGTGCATCACCGAGTTCATGAACTTCGTAATGACGATGTTTCCGAACTTCGGATCCGGAAGCACTTCACGTTTTTCAGCGGAATGGCGGCGCGACATCTTGTTTCCTTCGTTATGGTCGGGCTAAGGCGCGAAGCGCGTCTTCCACTCTTTCCCGGCCATCCACGTCTTAATTCGTTGCTCCAGATCCCCGGGTCTCGCTGAGCTCGCCCGAGGATGATCCTCGCTATGCCCGGCTCATTTCGGACGCTTGGCGCCGTACTTGGAACGACGCTGCTTACGGTTCTTGACGCCCTGGGTATCGAGGACGCCGCGGAGAATGTGGTAGCGCACGCCGGGCAAGTCCTTGACGCGGCCGCCACGGATCATGACCACGGAGTGCTCCTGAAGATTGTGGCCCTCACCGGGAATGTAGCCGATGACCTCGAACCCGTTGGTGAGACGCACCTTGGCGACCTTGCGCAGCGCCGAGTTCGGCTTCTTCGGGGTCGTGGTGTAGACGCGCGTGCACACGCCGCGCTTCTGCGGCGACTGCTGCAGCGCCGGCACCTTCTTGCGCGACTTCTGTACGACGCGTGGACTTGCGATCAGCTGGTTGATCGTCGGCATGTCAGCCTTCACCCTTTAGTTCGCGCGAAGCCGAAACGGCTCCTTGAAATTCGTTTCCGGACTTAAGTCCCATTCCTTCCGCCTGTCGCGAAAATCGACCGCGCAAAGCGAAATCGCGCCAACTGCTCATCGCTGAGCAGAAAGCGCTTCGACGCCACAGAGGACCTCGAGTAAGCGATCAATCAGCGCGGGCTGAGCGATCAAGCACCGAGGTCATGCACCCGATCAATCCCGAGGGAACTCTCCCACGAAAACCAAGATCGTCCTGGCATTGCCTAGCTATAATCGACAGCGTTTGAGCGACATCCGTCGAGGTTGGTGCCCGCAGCGACCCCAAAAAAGGATCGAAAGGGTGGTCCGTTCCGACGCAAGCGAAGCTCACCGCCTGTCGTTGAGTGCGCGGGTTCTATCGGTGGAGCCTGGCCAAGTCAAGGCGAAACGACACCGAAGAAGCGCCTCGAAGCGCCTTGGCCGACCGCAAAATCCGATCTCACTGCGGTTGTCAACCGCAGCCCCCACGTGAGCCCGACCGCCGGAAAGATCGGCCAAGGCCGCTATTTTACCCGGATAATATAAGGATCACACCTCTCGATGACAAGCGTCCCCGGGGCCAACCACAGCTCCCGCCCCCGCCCATGGGCGGTCCTCAATCCTCGTCGTCCTCGTCATCGTCGTCCTTGGCCTGATCGGCCCGGTGCGGCTTGCGGCTCTGATCGTCCCAGAGCTTTCGGTACACGCCGTCCGCCGCAAGAAGCTTCTTGTGCGAACCGCGTTCGATCGCCCTGCCCCCTGAAATGACGATGATCTCGTCCATTTGGACCACCGAGGTCAGGCGGTGGGTCGACCAGATCATGGTCCGGCCCTTGGCGAGTTTCAAAAGCGTCTTGTTGATCGCAGCTTCAGTGGTCTGATCGAGCGCCGAGGTCGCTTCGTCGAGCAAAAGAACTGACGGATTGCGGACGATGGCCCGCGCAATCGCGATGCGCTGGCGCTGCCCCCCCGACAAGGTGTCGCCGCGCTCGCCCACCAGAGTATCGTATTTCTGCGGAAGGCTCATGATGTAGCGATGGATTTCGGCCTTGCGGGCGGCCTCCTCGACTTCCGCGTCGGTCGCGCCTTCCTTGCCGAGCCGGATGTTTTCCCGGATCGACATGTTGAACAACATGTTTTCCTGGAACACCACGGCCATGCTGCGCCGCAGGGAGTCGAGGGTGACTTTGCGGATGTCGACGCCGTCGATGCTGACCCGGCCTTCGTCCGGCAAATAGAGCCGCAGGATCAGGTTGAGCAGCGTACTCTTGCCGGCGCCGCTTGGCCCGACAATGGCAATGGTCTTGCCGACGTCGAGCTTGAGACTGAGATTGTCAAGAACCGGCGCCTCGCTGCCCTCGTACTGGAAGGTCACGTGATCGAAGGTGATGTCGTGGGTGACGCGCGGCAGGTCGGGGGCGCCGGGACGATCGGCCCCACGGATCGGCTCATCCAGCAGCTCCTGAATGTGGCGCACCGCAGCCGCCGACTGGATCGAGACCGGGATGAAATGCATGATGTGGGCGATGTTGTAGGACACCTCCCAGAACGCGCTTTCGAAGGTCACGAAGGTTCCGATGGTGATGTGGCCCTTGGTCGCGAGATAGGCGCCGAGCGCGAGCACGACGAGGTGCAGCAACAACACCGAGATGGTCACCGTGCGTTCGACCATGGTCGACAGGAAGGCCGCTGACGAAATTTTCCGGCGCGCCTCATCGTTGCGGACCGTGAACCAGCCAAGCATCTTGCGTTGAAGCATGAACGCCTTGGTCACCGCCTGGGTCGCGATGTTCTCCTGCACGAGGCCCAGCACCGCCGCTTCATTGAGCTTCTGCTCGTAATTCGCCTCCACCGCCTTGGGCGTCAGGATGCGCGGACCGATCAGGGTGATCGGAAAAACCAGAAGCGAGATCACCGCAAGCTGCCAGTTCAGGAACAGCATCAGAATGATGCCCGCGATCAATTCGAAAAACGGCAGCGCCGCGCCGGCGGCAAAGCCCTTGATCGAGCCCTCGAAGGCCGACATGTCGACCGAAAACCGCGACAGGATTTCGCCGCGCTTGGTGCGCTGGAAGAAGGCCGCGGGCAAACTCTGGACGTGCTCGAAGATCCGCTTGCGCACATCCGAAAGCACCGAGGCTGCCAGATGTGCATCCCACCGCTCGTACCAGACCGCGACGATCGAGGTAAAGATCCCGGCCGCCGCCAGCACGGAGAGAATCCGGATCAGCGCTTCGAAATCTTCCTCGCCCAGCGCGTCATCGATCAAGAACTTCAGGCTCAGCGGCATGATGACGTTGAACAGCGTCTCAACGAGAACGCCGAGGCCGACAAAGGTCATGATCTTCTTGTAGCTCTTCAGATGCGGCTTGACGAAGCCGTAGATCGTCGCCAGTGCGCCGGCGGCTTCCCTGGCGGTATAGACCGCGAGTTCCTCGTCGTCTTCGTCGTCTTCGAACCCAAGGTGCTCATCGTCCTCTTCGTCTTCGTCGGGCGGTGAGGACGGCCTGGTGCCAGCAAGCCGGCCTTTAGCCTCGGCTTCCATCAGGTGTTTCTTGTCCAGTTCTTCCGCAACCGGATCGTCCGCGGAAGCGGCGATGTGTCGATCCGGAAATTGGGGCTTGGACGCCATGAAACCAACCGATGCTGCACGGCCGGCATGACCGCAAAACGACAAGAAGAATCGGACCGTTAGCGAAACGCCCCGCGACTTCGATCCTAAGCGATTGGCGGGCGTTCAGCAAAATAATTGGAACGAGCCGGGTGGCGGCTAGTGCCCACTTTCCGAAGTTCGTACCCCATCGCAGCGCACACCTCGGAAAGATTTTGCCACAAGCGCTGCAGGAACTTCAAAAGGGCGGCACTAATCCTCGTCCTCGACCTTGTCAAAGAAGGAGTACCGAAGGCTTTCGGAATCGGCATACCACTGGCCGGGCCCCTTGTTGGCGGCGAGCGTGGCGGCCCACAGCTCGTCGGTGCAGTCGTGGCGGTGCATCGACAGGTCGAAGCCGTTGTTGAAAAACAATTCCGACCATTCCCACCAGGTGCCGAGCTTCTTCACCCCGCGCATCAGGTCGTAGCGGTCGATCAGCGCGGGCGCCATATCGGACGTCACCGAGCCGAACACCAAGCCGTTTTTGACGACGCGATTGAGCTCGCGAACGGCCTTGGCGACGCGGTTTTCCGCAACATGGCAAAGACTGGTTTCGAACACGAGATCGAACTCGCCGTGCTTGAACGGCAGGTCCACAATCGATCCAAGCTTGTTGAACTTCTTCAGTTCCGTCGCCGTTTTGGCATGGATCGCGCGGTTGTTCTCGATACCCCACGCATCGATTCCACGCTCGCGCAACGCGCCAACGAGTTCCCCGCTCGCCGATCCCGCTACCAGAAGCCTGTATCCGCTCGCCTTGTTCCAGACGATCCTGATCAGGTTGGTCAGGTAGTCGGGATCGGTAAACCGGTTCCAGAATTCGCGATAAGGCCCAAGACCCCGGTAGTTCTCGAAATATTCGCGGTCGATCTTGTCGGACGAAGGCTTGCCGTTGTGGCCGCCGGCACGGCGCAACCGCATCATCTCGGTGACGATGATGTCGGTGGCGGCATCGGAGGAATCCAGCAATCCGTTCAGCGTCGAGTCGAACAGGTAATCGCCGACGACGACGATGCCCGGATGGCGTTTCGGGTCGGGCCGGTGGTTGGTCATGACGTCGCGGGCCGGAAGTCCGCCAGGCAACGCATTCACCGACGACAACCAGCGATGGATCTTGCCTTCCAGGAAATGGGCGCGCGCGTCGCCGAAAGAGGTGGGCAACGATTTCAGCGCGGCGTCGACCAGTTCGTCGTCGCGAAGATTGGCGAAAGCCAGCGCATCGGAGCCGGCAATCAGCCAATTCAGCACGCCGTGCTTGCCGACATCGTGACGGGAACCTTCGTTGTAAACGCAACAGCCCCCAAAGGCTTCCGACATGAACCACGAGCCGGGGATCTTCTCGCCCCAGAACGGGGAGTCGAACAGGATCGAAACCCGCAAGTAATGTGCAGGCCGGTCGAAATAGGCGATGTGCTTGACCATCGACTTGCGCAGCTCTTCGCCGTCCCAGGTCATGGTTGCAAGCCAGGAATGCGGCAAGCACATCAGGACCAGGTCGAAGTCCCGTGTCTCGGGTCCCTTCCCGTTCATCATGTTGAGCTGATAGCGTCCGTTCGCGGTCTTGCCGACCTTGAGCACGCGGTGATTGAGGTGAATATGGGCATTGACCTCGGCCTGCAGGCACTCGATCAGCTGCTCGTTTCCGTTCTGGATGGAATAGAGGCCGAGATAGCCGTCGACATCCATCACGAAGTTCTTGAGCGCATTGAGCCCGTTGGTGTTGTGGCTTTCGGTGGCGATATCGGAGCGCGCCATCACCTTGAAGAAGCGCCTGGCGTTGGCGTCGTCGACCTCGCGGTCGAGCAGTTCCTCACAGGTCAGGTAGGCCCAGGGATGCTCGTTGTCGTGCGCACCGACGCCTTCGTAATACTCGAGCGGGGAGACCATTTCGCTACAACGTTTGCGAAACGCCACGATGGCGTTCGCGGTCGCGGCACCATATTTGCGGCGCATGCCGGCAACGTCGTTGAGCAGTTCGCCGTCGAGTTGGACCTGCTCCGCATCCATGGGAATGGTCTGCAGGCCAAAATGCTGGATCATGTCCCGCAGCGGGTCGGGACCGGTCATCGAGTAGTCGTAGATTTCAGCGACGCCGGCCTCGTACATCGCCGGCGCCGAATCGAATTTACGCGTAACCACCTTGCCGCCGACCCGGTCGGTGGCTTCGAAGATGGTGATGCGGCACAGATCGCCCAGTTTCTTCTTCAGGTACCACGCGCTCATCAGGCCGCCCGGCCCGCCGCCTACAATTGCTAACTCCAACATATCTTTCCGTTTTTCCCGGCCCCGGCCGAAATCGGCCGCCTGACGAGAGCCAATCTAAGTCATTTTAGAAGAAGCGCTTTTTTCCCTGAAGGGAAGATGAACAAACGATGTTAACCCGGCAGAATAGGCAAAAAACAGCAAAAAGAGCTAACGCAAAAAAGGCCGGCGATCGCCGGCCTTTTCGCTAACATCCTGAATTTGCCCGACTTTATTCCGCGGGCGGCAGCGCCAACGGTTCGACTTCGGGCGCCGCAGGCACGATCGCCGCCTGCTTTTCGCGCTCGTCCAGGATCAGCTTGTCGCGCTTCATGGCGACTTCGCGAATCTTCGACATCGAGGCGCCGGTACCGGCCGGGATCAGGCGGCCGACGATGACGTTCTCCTTGAGGCCCTCGAGCGGGTCTACCTTGCCGTTGACGGCGGCTTCGGTGAGCACGCGGGTGGTCTCCTGGAACGACGCCGCCGAGAAGAACGAGCGCGTCTGCAAGCTCGCCTTGGTGATGCCGAGCAATACCGGCGTACCGGCGGCCGGCTTCTTGCCCTCTTCCCTGGCCTTGGCGTTGATCTGATCGAACTCGATCTTGTCAATCTGCTCGCCCGAGATCATGTCGGTATCGCCCTGGTCGGTGATCTCCACCTTCTGCAGCATCTGACGGACAATCACCTCGATGTGCTTGTCGTTGATGAGCACGCCCTGCAGCCGGTAGACCTCCTGGATTTCGTTGACCAGATAGGCAGCGAGTTCCTCGATGCCCTTGATCGCCAGAATGTCGTGCGGCGCCGGATTGCCCTCGACGATGAAATCGCCCTTTTCGACGATATCGCCGTCCTGCAGATGGATGTGCTTGCCCTTCGGGATCAGGTACTCGCGCGGCTCCTCGGTCTTGTCCATCGGCTCGATCGAGATGCGACGCTTGTTCTTGTAGTCGCGGCCGAAGCGGATGGTGCCCGCCACTTCCGCGATGATCGCCGCATCCTTCGGCTTGCGGGCCTCGAACAGTTCCGCAACCCGCGGCAGACCGCCGGTGATGTCCCGGGTCTTCGCGCTCTCGGTGGAGATACGCGCCAGGATATCGCCGGGCTTGACCTTGGCGCCGACATCGAGCGACAGGATGGCGTCGACCGAAAGCATGTAGCGGGCATCGCCGCCACGCGGCAGCTTGAGGACCTTGCCGTCCTTGCCCTTGACGACGATCGCCGGACGCAGATCCGCCCCGCCCCGCGATGAGCGCCAGTCGATGACGACGCGCTTGGCGATACCGGTGGATTCGTCGAGCGTTTCCGAGATCGACTGCCCTTCGACCAGATCCTCGAAGGCGATCGTGCCTTCGACTTCGGTGAGCACCGGCCTCGTGTACGGGTCCCACTCGGCCATGCGCTGACCGCGCTTGACCATGTCGCCCTCGTCGACGTGCATGCGGGCACCGTATTGGATGCGATGGGTCGCACGCTCCGTCCCGTCGGCATCGGTGATCGCAACGACCATGTTGCGGACCATCGCGATCAGGTGGCCTTCGCTGTTCTTGGCGATCGACCTGTTCTTGATCGTCACCTTGCCGTCGAAATTCGACTCGACGAACGACTGCTCGTTGATCTGCGCCGCGCCGCCGATGTGGAACGTACGCATGGTCAGCTGAGTGCCGGGCTCGCCGATCGACTGCGCCGCGATGACGCCGACCGCCTCGCCATGGTTGACCGGCGTGCCTCGGGCAAGATCGCGGCCGTAGCATTTGCCGCAGATGCCGTTGACAAGCTCGCAAGTCAGCGCCGATCGGATCTTCACTTCCTGGATGCCGGCCTGGTGGATGGCTTCCACGTGGCTCTCTTCCATCAGCGTACCGCGCTTGACGAGCACCTTGTTGGACCCTGGATCGCGCACATCCTCGCCCGCGGTGCGGCCGAGGATGCGGGAGCCGAGCGAAGCCACCACGGTGCCGGCATCGACGATGGCGCGCATCTTGATGCCGAGCTTGGTGCCGCAATCATCCTGCGTGATGATGCAGTCCTGCGCCACGTCCACCAGACGACGCGTCAGATAGCCGGAGTTTGCGGTCTTCAACGCGGTATCGGCCAGACCCTTGCGGGCGCCGTGAGTCGAGTTGAAGTATTCGAGCACCGACAGACCTTCCTTGAAGTTGGAAATGATCGGCGTCTCGATGATTTCGCCCGACGGCTTGGCCATCAGCCCGCGCATGCCCGCGAGCTGACGCATTTGCGCCGGCGAACCGCGGGCACCCGAATGCGCCATCATGTAGATCGAGTTGATGTCGGCCTCGGCGCCCTTGGCGTTCTTCTTGGTCGAGGAGATTTCCTTCATCATCTCCTTGGCGATCTCTTCGGTCGCCTTGGACCAGGCGTCGACCACCTTGTTGTACTTCTCGCCGTGGGTGATCAGGCCGTCGTTGTACTGCTGCTCGAAATCCTTCGCCAGCGTGCGCGTGGTCTCGACGATCTTCCACTTGCCGTGCGGCACGACCATGTCGTCCTTGCCGAAGGAAATGCCGGCCTTGAACGCATTGTAGAAGCCGAGCGCCATGATGCGGTCGCAGAAGATCACCGTCTCCTTCTGCCCGCAGTGACGGTAGACCTGGTCGATCACGCCGGAAATCTCACGCTTGGTCATCAGCCTGTTGATGATCTCGAACGAAATCTTCGGCGATTTCGGCAACACGTTGCCGAGCATCACGCGTCCAGCCGTGGTCTCGATCCAGCGCTTGACGCTCTTGCCGCTCTCATCCGTGCCCTCCCACCGGTACTTGATCTTGGTGTGGAGATGGATGACCCGGGAATGCAGGGCGTGCTCGATCTCGGCCATGTCGCCGAACAGCTTGCCCTCGCCGGGGAGCCCTTCGCGCATGATCGAGAGATAATAGAGGCCGAGCACGATATCCTGCGACGGCACGATGATCGGCTGACCATTGGCCGGATGCAGGATGTTGTTGGTCGACATCATCAGCACGCGCGCCTCGAGCTGCGCTTCCAGCGACAAGGGCACGTGCACGGCCATCTGGTCGCCGTCAAAGTCGGCGTTGAACGCCGCGCAAACCAGCGGATGCAGCTGGATCGCCTTGCCTTCGATCAGGACCGGCTCGAACGCCTGGATGCCCAGGCGATGCAACGTCGGGGCGCGGTTCAACAGTACCGGATGTTCGCGGATCACCTCGTCGAGAATGTCCCAGACCTCGGGGCGCTCCTTTTCGACGAGCTTCTTGGCCTGCTTCACCGTGGTGGAGAGGCCCTTGGCATCGAGCCGCGAATAGATGAAGGGCTTGAACAGTTCGAGCGCCATCTTCTTCGGCAGGCCGCACTGATGCAGCCTGAGCTCAGGACCGACGACGATCACCGAGCGGCCGGAATAGTCGACGCGCTTGCCGAGCAGGTTCTGCCGGAAACGGCCCTGCTTGCCCTTGAGCATGTCTGCGAGCGACTTTAACGGACGCTTGTTGGCGCCGGTAATGACGCGGCCGCGGCGGCCGTTGTCGAACAACGCGTCGACCGCCTCCTGCAGCATGCGCTTCTCGTTGCGGATGATGATGTCGGGCGCACGCAGCTCCATCAGCCGCTTCAAGCGGTTGTTGCGGTTGATGACGCGGCGGTAGAGATCGTTGAGGTCGGAGGTGGCAAAGCGACCGCCGTCGAGCGGCACCAGCGGCCGCAGGTCCGGCGGAATCACCGGCACCACGGTGAGGATCATCCACTCCGGCTTGTTGCCGGAATGACGGAAGGCCTCGACGATCTTCAGGCGCTTGGCGAGCTTCTTGTACTTGATGTCGGACTCGGTCTCGGCCATCTCGGCGCGCAAAGTGGACTCGAGCTTTTCGAGGTCCAGCCCCTTCAGCATCTCGCGGATCGCCTCGGCGCCGATCATGGCGGTGAAGGAATCCTGGCCGTATTCGTCTTGCGCCTTCAGATACTCGTCTTCCGACAGCAGCTGACGGTCCTTGAGCGCGGTGAGGCCGGGCTCGAGCACGACGTAGTATTCGAAATACAGAATCCGCTCGAGGTCCTTCAGTGTCATGTCGAGCAGAAGGCCGATACGGGACGGCAGCGACTTCAGGAACCAGATGTGGGCAACGGGAGCGGCCAGCTCGATATGGCCCATGCGCTCGCGCCGGACGCGAGACAAAGTGACCTCGACCGAGCACTTCTCGCAGATGATGCCCTTGTACTTCATGCGTTTGTACTTGCCGCACAGGCACTCATAGTCCTTGATCGGACCGAAGATGCGCGCGCAGAACAGGCCGTCACGCTCCGGCTTGAAGGTGCGGTAGTTGATGGTCTCCGGCTTTTTGATTTCGCCATACGACCACGACAGAATCTTTTCCGGGGACGCGATCGAAATCCGGATCTGGTCGAAGACCTGGGCCGGCGTCGTCGGATTGAACAGATTCATAATCTCTTGGTTCATGGTCTTCTCCTCGCGTGCCGGCCGCAACCGGCAGCAAATTCGAAAATTCTTCCCGTCGCAGCGCACCCCGCCCGATTTTCGGGCGCGACGCGGATGCCCGGCGCCAACCGCGCCGGACCTGATGCTTGTCGTTACTCGGCAGCCTCGGATGTCGGTACGCCGCCGATCTTCGAGTTGTGCAGGTCGACGTTGAGACCCAGCGAACGCATTTCCTTGACCAGCACGTTGAACGATTCCGGAATACCCGCTTCGAACGTGTCGTCGCCACGCACGATCGCCTCGTACACCTTGGTACGGCCGGCGACGTCGTCCGACTTCACGGTCAGCATTTCCTGCAGCGTGTACGCCGCGCCATAGGCCTCGAGCGCCCACACTTCCATTTCGCCGAAACGCTGGCCGCCGAACTGCGCTTTGCCGCCCAACGGCTGCTGGGTGACGAGCGAGTACGGTCCGATCGAACGCGCGTGGATCTTGTCGTCCACGAGATGATGCAGCTTGAGCATGTAGATGTAGCCGACCGTCACCTTGCGATCGAAGGGATCGCCGGTGCGGCCGTCATAGACCACCGACTGGCCGGAAGCATCCAGACCCGCAAGCTTGAGCATCTCTTCGATGTCGGTTTCCTTGGCGCCGTCGAACACCGGCGTTGCGATCGGCACGCCGTGGGAGAGATTGCGGCCAAGCTCGATCAGCTCGCTGTCGTTGAGCGATTTGATCGTTTCCTCGTCGCCATAGATCCTCTTCAGGGTCTCCTTCAGCGGCTTGACGTCCTGCCTGCCATAATAGGCATCGATGGTCTGGCCGATGCGCTTGCCGAGGCCCGCGCATGCCCAGCCGAGATGCGTCTCGAGAATCTGGCCGACATTCATGCGGCTCGGCACGCCGAGCGGATTGAGCACGATGTCGGCATGCGTGCCATCCTCGAGGAAGGGCATGTCCTCGACCGGCACGATCTTCGAGACCACGCCCTTGTTGCCGTGACGGCCGGCCATCTTGTCGCCCGGCTGGATCTTGCGCTTCACCGCGACGAAGACCTTGACCATCTTCATCACGCCGGGCGGCAATTCATCGCCGCGCTGCAGTTTTTCGACCTTGTCGAGGAAGCGCTGTTCAAGGCCCTTCTTCGATTCGTCGTACTGCTTGCGCATGGCCTCGATCTCACCCATCAGCTTGTCGTTGGGCGAGGCAAACAGCCACCACTGCGACTTCGGGTACTCCTCGAGCACCGCGCGGGTGATCTTGGTGTCCTTCTTGAAGCCCTTCGGACCCGCGATGCCCTGGCGGTTTTCCAAAAGCTCCGCGAGACGGCTATAGACGTTGCGGTCGAGGATCGCCTGTTCGTCGTCGCGGTCCTTTGCCAATCGCTCGATCTCTTCCCGCTCGATCGCCAGCGCACGCTCGTCCTTGTCGACGCCGTGCCGGTTGAAGACACGGACTTCAACGATCGTGCCCTGCACGCCCGGCGGCACGCGCAGTGAAGTGTCGCGGACGTCGGAGGCCTTTTCGCCGAAGATGGCGCGCAAAAGCTTTTCTTCCGGCGTCATCGGGCTTTCGCCCTTTGGCGTGATCTTGCCGACCAGAATGTCGCCGGCGCGCACCTCCGCGCCGATATAGACGATGCCGGCTTCGTCGAGGTTCTTCAGCGCTTCTTCCGACACGTTGGGAATGTCGCGGGTGATTTCCTCCGGCCCCAGTTTGGTGTCGCGGGCCATCACCTCGAACTCCTCGATATGGATCGAGGTGAAGACGTCGTCCTTGACGATCCGCTCGGAGAGCAGGATCGAGTCTTCGAAGTTGTAACCGTTCCAGGGCATGAACGCGACCAGCACGTTGCGGCCGAGCGCGAGCTCGCCGAGATCGGTCGAGGGACCGTCGGCAATGATGTCGCCCTTCTTGACCATGTCGCCTACCTTCACCAGCGGACGCTGGTTGATGCAGGTCGACTGGTTGGAGCGCTGGTATTTCATCAGCCGGTAGATATCGACGCCCGACTTGGTGGGATCGAGATCCTCGGTGGCGCGGATGACGATACGGGTGGCGTCGATCTGGTCGACCACGCCGGTCCGGCGCGCTGCGATCGCAGCCCCGGAGTCACGCGCGACCACGCCTTCCATGCCGGTGCCGACGAACGGCGCCTCGGCGCGCACCAGCGGCACGGCCTGACGCTGCATGTTCGAACCCATCAGCGCGCGGTTGGCGTCGTCGTTCTCCAGGAACGGGATCAGCGCCGCGGCAACTGAAACGAGCTGCTTGGGCGAGACGTCCATGTAGTCGACCTTGTCGGGGGTCACCATCACCACGTCGCCGGCGTGGCGGCAGACCACGAGGTCGTCGGTGAAGCGGCCACGATGGTCGAGCGCCACGTTCGCCTGCGCGACGTGATAGCGGCCTTCCTCCATCGCCGAGAGATAGATCACGTCGTCGGTGACGCGGCCGTCCCTGACCTTGCGATAGGGCGTCTCGACGAAGCCGTATTTGTTGACGCGCGCAAAGGTCGCCAGCGAGTTGATCAGGCCGATGTTCGGACCTTCCGGCGTCTCGATCGGGCAGATCCGCCCGTAATGCGTCGGGTGCACGTCGCGCACCTCGAAGCCGGCGCGCTCGCGCGTCAACCCGCCCGGGCCAAGCGCGGAGAGACGGCGCTTGTGGGTGATTTCCGACAGCGGATTGGTCTGGTCCATGAACTGCGACAGCTGGGAAGAGCCGAAGAACTCGCGCACGGCGGCGGCCGCGGGCTTGGCGTTGATCAGATCCTGCGGCATCACGGTGTCGATATCGACACTGGACATCCGCTCCTTGATCGCGCGCTCCATGCGCAGCAGGCCGATGCGGTACTGGTTCTCCATCAATTCGCCGACCGAGCGCACGCGGCGGTTGCCGAGGTGGTCGATGTCGTCGATCTCGCCCTTGCCGTCGCGCAGATCGACCAGCGTCTTGATGACGGCGAGAATGTCTTCCTTGCGCAGCGTGCGATGGGTATCGGGGGCGTCGAGTTCGAGCCGCATGTTCATCTTCACCCGGCCGACCGCGGAAAGGTCGTAGCGCTCGGCATCGAAGAACAGCGACTGGAACATGGCCTGCGCCGATTCCAGCGTCGGCGGCTCGCCCGGACGCATCACGCGGTAGATGTCGAACAGCGCGTCTTCGCGCGTCATGTTCTTGTCGGCATGCAGCGTGTTGCGAATGTAGGGGCCGACATTGACGTGGTCGATGTCGAGCAGCGGAAGCTCCTTGTAGCCCTGCTCGTTCAGCGACTTCAAAAGCTTGTCGGTGATCTCCTCGCCGGCTTCCGCATAAATCTCGCCGGTCTTCGGATTGACGAGGTCCTCGGCGACGTAATTGCCGACCAGTTCCTCGTCCGACATGCGCAGCGCCTTCAGCCCCTTTTCCTGCAGCTGGCGCGCGGCGCGCACGGTGAGCTTCTTGCCGGCCTCCAGCACCACCTTGCCGGTGTCGGCGTCGATCAGGTCGTTGGTCGTCGAATAGCCGCGGAAACGGTTGGCGTCGAACGGCACGCGCCAGCCATCCTTGGCGCGCTTGTAGGTGATCTTCTTGTAGAATGTCGACAGGATGGTCTCGCCGTCGAGCCCGAGCGCGAACATCAACGAGGTCACCGGGATCTTGCGGCGGCGATCGATGCGCGCAAACACGATGTCCTTGGCATCGAATTCGATATCGAGCCACGAACCGCGATAGGGGATCACGCGCGCGGCAAACAAAAGCTTGCCCGACGAATGGGTCTTGCCCTTGTCGTGATCGAAGAACACGCCGGGCGAACGATGCATCTGCGAAACGATGACGCGCTCGGTGCCGTTGACGACGAAGGTGCCGTTCATCGTCATGAGCGGAATGTCGCCCATGTAGACGTCCTGCTCCTTGATGTCCTTGACCGACTTCGCACCGGTTTCTTCGTCGATATCGAACACGATCAGGCGCAGCGTCACCTTCAGCGGTGCCGCATAGGTCATGCCGCGCTGACGGCACTCGTCGACGTCATATTTCGGCGGCTCGAACTCGTAGCGGACGAATTCCAGCATCGAGGTGCCGGAAAAATCCGAGATCGGGAATACCGAGCGGAATACCGCCTGAAGGCCCTCGTCCAGCCGGCCACCCGGCGGCTCGTTCACCATGAGGAACTGGTCGTAGGAGGCCTTCTGAACCTCGATGAGGTTCGGCATCTCCGCGACTTCCTTGATGTGACCGAAAAACTTGCGAACGCGTTTGCGACCGGTGAACGTCTGTTGCGCCATCGTGGCCTCTCGTTTCGTCGCCCTTCGGGGCGAACCTTCCGGAGCGCGACTGCCCATCGGCTCCGGGTTGAATTTGAGTTCGTTCCTAAGGCTTGGTGCCGGGTTTCAGGACTTAAATCCTGAATCGAGGTAACAGGCCTAGAGAACGCAAAACGACGCGCGGGGCGCAGATGCGCACCCGCCCGTCCAAACTTGCTTCGTCACGGACTGAAAAAGCCCGAAATTGCCTATCTCCCAACGGCTTGCACAGGAACCCTGGGGGTCCCCGATGCCGACCGTGCTTTCGTGCTGCCGCCCCGATATGGGATGGCCATCGTGGAAATTCGAGGGGTAGCCCCGCCAATCCCCACACTTTCTTGTGTACGACGCCGCAGGTTGAGGCCGGCGAGGTCTGGTTTTCGGTCTGGCCAGGCGCGACACGGCCGTCGATGTCTTTGTCCGCGAGATCCCCGGATGGCGCCTCGCTTGTCCGGGGATGGAATTGGGGTAAGCGCCCTTACTTCAATTCCACCTTGGCGCCGGCCTTTTCGAGCTGGCCCTTGATCTTGTCGGCTTCTTCCTTGTTCACGCCCTCCTTGACCGGCTTGGGCGCGCCTTCGACGAGATCCTTGGCCTCCTTGAGTCCGAGGCCGGTGATGGCGCGGACTTCCTTGATCACCTCGATCTTCTTGTCGCCGGCGGCGGCAAGAACGACGGTGAACTCGGTCTTTTCCTCGGCGGGCGCGGCGGCAGCACCGCCCGCGCCGGCTGGACCGGCAACCGCGACGGCGGCAGCGGCGGACACGCCCCACTTCTCTTCCAAGAGCTTTGCAAGCTCGGCGGCTTCGAGCACGGTGAGGCTCGAGAGGTCGTCAACAATCTTCTGTAGGTCAGCCATTGATCTGTTTCCTTAAGCGTATCGGTTCGAACCAGGTTTTAACGTTTGCGAAGGGTCAGGCCGCTTCGCCCTTTGAGGCATAGGCCTGAATGACGCGCGCGAGCTTGGCTGCGGGCGCGCTTGAAAGCTGGGCGAGCTTGGTCGCCGGCGCCACGACGAGGCCGACGATCTTTGCGCGCAACTCATCAAGCGACGGCAGGGCGGCAAGCGCCTTGACGCCATCGACATTCAGGACGGTTTTGCCCATCGAGCCGCCAAGAATGACGAACTGCTCGTTCGTCTTGGCGAATTCGATGGCAACCTTCGGCGCGGCCACCGGATCCTTGGAAGTCGCGATCACGGTCGGCCCCTTCAACAGCGGGCCAATGGCAACGACGTCTGTGCCTTCAAGAGCAATTTTGGCGAGACGGTTCTTCGAGACCTTCACCTGCGCGCCTGCCTGCTTCATCTGCGAGCGCAGCTTCTGCATCTGGGCCACGGTGAGGCCGGAATAATGAGCCACGATCGCAACGCCGGTGGTCTGGAACAGACCGTTCAGCGCCTCAACCGCTTCTTTTTTTGCCGCTCTTTCCACAGCAAGCTCTCTCCGGTTGGCGGCCCTTTGCCTTACGCGCGGGACCGCCGGGTTGCACCCATCGTCCCGCCTGAACCTGACCTCAAAGACACCAGTCTTTGAGGTCGCGCCGGGCAGAACGACATCTAAAAGCCTGCCCTCCCGGGCCTTGGCAGCCGCGGGGTGTCGAGGTTCGAACCACATCCGCCCTGGTCGCCTGACAAGCACGGCGCAAAGCGAAATCCGGTCTTCACCCGTCTATGCAGGCCATTCAATTAAGCCATTGAATAAACTTGAGTTTATTCGGCGGCGCCTGCAGTCTTGGACAGGATTCGAGGCGCCCGAAACACCGGGCACCCCTGCCCGCAACCTCAACCAACGACCGGCTCCCCTTCCTTTCGAGCGATCCAGATGGACGTCCGGAAAGGAATGGTCTCCTATCGTATCGGGTTTTCGGAATGCGAGCTTGGGCGTGCCAGCGACGGCCAGCACGCCCGGAGCGCGCTCTTTAACGACTCTTGCCGGCGTTGCCAAGAGCAAAATTCAGACCAGTTTGGGCCGCGGCTCGGTGCCCAAGGTGCGCGGGCACCGACGGTGGGCAGGTGGAATCCGGGCGCCCGAATTGCCGCGATCTATATCGTTGTGCAATCCGGACAAGTTGCGCCACGTTCCTGACGCCGCCGCCCCCTCTCAATTGACGGGGTAGACCAGCGGCTTTCCGGCGAAAAACGCCTCGAGATTGGCGATCACGCAATCCTGCATCGCGATGTGCGCCTCGACGGTGTGGCCGCCGACATGGGGCGTCAGCACGACGTTGGGCAACGCCGTCAAGGCGCCCGGCGCCTGCGGCTCTTTCTCGAAGACGTCCAGGCCCGCACCCGCGATCGTATTGTCGGTCAAGGCGGCAACCAGCGCCGCCTGGTCGATCACCGAGCCTCTTGCGATGTTAATGACGTAGCCGTCACCACCGAGCTTTTGCAGGATGGCGGCATTGACCGCGTGATGGGTATCGGCGCTGGCGCGAACCGCAATCATCAACACGCTGCACCATTCCGCCAGGGCCTCAAGCGTCGGGAAATAGCGGTACGGCACCTCGTGTTTGCTGCGGCTGAAATAGCCGACTTCGGTTTCGAAGCCGGCGAGGCGCGCGGCGATCTTGCGGCCAATTTCGCCCATGCCGTAGACGCCGATGCGGCGGCCGGGATTGCCGGGCGGCGCGCGCAACATCGGCGATGGCAAAGCCTTTGCCCAGCTGCCATCGCGCACGAATGCATCGGCCGGAACGAGGCGCCGCGTCACGGCCAACATCAGGGTGAGCGCGAGGTCCGCCACCGCGGCCGCATTGGCGCCCGGGCTGTGACCGACCGAGATCTTTCGAGCGCGCGCGGCTGCAAGATCAACGCCGTCATAGCCGGTGCCGTAGCAGATGATCGCGCGCAACGACGGCAGGCTGTCGAGCGCGGAGGCACCCAAAGGCGAGCCTCCTGCGGTGATCAGGACACGCACCTTCGAAAGCTCTTCAGGCGCAAAGACCTCGTGCGGTGGTTTGCCCGCGCTATCCATCAGCTCGTAACGCTGCCCGATCCGCGCCATCAGCGTCTTGGAAAAGCGCGAAAAGATCAGGACTTTTTCGGGCATGCCTTCCTCACCGAGGCGCTGGCTTACAAGCAAGGAGCGGAACCGGTTTCCCGATCCCGCTCCCGTTTGATTCCATCCGTGTCCTCAAGCTCTCAGCCAAGCAGGCTTCCGGGCTCGACCTTGACGCCCGGTCCCATGGTGGAAGAGACCGCCACGCGCTGGATGTAGGTGCCCTTCGAACCTGCGGGCTTGGCCTTCGCGACAGCGTCGGCGAGCGCCTTGACGTTCTCCACCAGCTTCTCTTCCGAGAACGAGGCCTTGCCGATGCCGGCCTGCACGATGCCGGCCTTCTCGACCCGGAATTCGACCGAACCGCCCTTGGCTCCTTTCACGGCGCCGGTGACATCCATCGTTACCGTGCCGATCTTCGGGTTGGGCATCATGCCGCGCGGTCCGAGCACCTTACCGAGCCGGCCGACCAGCGGCATCATGTCGGGAGTGGCGATGCAGCGGTCGAAGTCGATCTGACCGCCCTGCACCTTCTCGACCAAATCCTCCGCGCCGACGATGTCGGCGCCCGCGGCCTTGGCTTCCTCGGCCTTGGCACCGCGCGCGAACACGCCGACGCGCAAGGTGCGCCCCGTTCCGTTCGGCAAGGTCACCACGCCGCGAACCATCTGGTCGGCGTGACGGGGATCGACGCCGAGATTGATCGCGATCTCGACGGTTTCGTCGAATTTCGACTTGGCGCGCTCCTTCACCAGCTTGATGGCTTCCTTGAGCGGATAAAGCTTGGTGCGGTCGATGCCCTCACGGGCCTTTTTCAGACGCTTTCCGATTGCCATGACCCGTTACCCCGCAACTTCCAGACCCATCGAGCGGGCCGAGCCCTCGACCATCTTCATGGCCGACTCGATGGTGTCGCAATTGAGATCCTTCATCTTCTTCTCGGCGATCTCGCGCACCTGGGCGCGGGTCACCTTGCCGGCCTTGTCGCGGCCCGGGGCCTTCGACCCCGACTGGATTTTGGCGGCCTGCTTGAGGAAGTAGGACATCGGCGGCGTCTTCATCTCGAAGGTGAAGGAACGGTCCGCGTAGATGGTGATGATCACCGGGATCGGGGTGTTCTTTTCTTCCTTCTGCGTCTGCGCATTGAACGCCTTGCAGAATTCCATGATGTTGAGGCCGCGCTGACCAAGCGCGGGGCCGATCGGGGGCGACGGATTCGCAGCGCCCGCCGGCACCTGCAATTTCAGGTATCCGGTCACTTTCTTTGCCATGTGTCACTCCTGCTGTGCCGATTTAAAAATCGGCGGTTTCAGGTTTCGTGGTTCGGCTCACGAACGGCTGGCGAGCGCCCTTAGCCTTCCACGACCTTTCGGGAAGCGTCACCGCCTCCACTCCTCTGTCATGCCCGGACTTGATCCGGGCATCCATCAATCTTACGCAAGATTGCCTTGCGAAGCAGATGGATTGCCAGGTCAAGCCCGGCAATGACTATTCAATCAGATCTTCTCGACCTGAGCGAATTCCAGTTCAACGGGCGTGGCACGACCGAAGATCGAGACTGCGACCTTCACGCGCGAACGCCCTTCATCGATCTCCTCGATAACGCCGGAGAACGAGGCGAACGGCCCGTCAGCCACGCGCACATTCTCGCCGATCTCGAACGAGACCGACGCCTTCGGACGCTCCACGCCCTCCTGCACCTGATGCAGGATGCGCATGGCCTCGGCTTCCGAAATCGGCATCGGCTTGTTTTCTGCGCCAAGAAAACCGGTCACCTTCGGCGTGTTCTTGATCAGATGGAAAGCCTCGTCGGTCAGCTGCATCTTGACGAGGACGTAGCCCGGGAAAAACTTCCGTTCGGCGTCGATCTTGCGGCCGCGCCGCACTTCGGTGACCTTTTCGGTCGGCACCAGCACCTGCTCGAACAACTCCTCGAGCCCTCGCTGCTTGGCCTGCTCGCGGATCGATTCGGCGACCTTCTTCTCGAAATTGGAGTAGGCGTGGACGATATACCAGCGCTTGTCCATCGTTTGCGTAGCGGTTGTTGCCATCAGTGGATGCCCAGGAGCAATGTGACCACATATCGGATGACCTGATCGGCGGCAAAGAAGAAGATCGCGGCGAGCGCCACCATCACGAACACCATGATCGTGGTGATCGTGGTCTCGCGGCGGGTCGGCCAGGTGACCTTGGCGGTCTCCGAGCGCACTTCCTGCAGGAATTTGAACGGGCTGAAAGCCATCGTTTTGGATCCGCGTCCGTCATCAGACGATTAAGATTTCAGGGAATCCGAACAGCCCTGTTGCGCCCAGCCCTCTCTCGAAGGATGAGCCGACAAGCAGGCTCTTTTGTTCGGGGGATTTCAAGGCCGCGCCGGATATCCGCTTAAAGCGGGCCGGCTGCGGGTAGCGCGCTATGTACTGCGCAAGGTCCCAAAGGTCAAGGTCGCTCGGGGCCAGCGGCCCCCCGCTCCGTCCTGCCATGGATTGCAGCCGGAACATTCAAAATCAATGGCTTGAGGGTTGCCTCAAGCCATCTGATTAAGCGGAAGAGGTGTCCTTAATGCTACCAGCCATGATGGTGACCGTGCCGCCAACCGTAGTAATGACCGCGTCCCCTTCCCCAGCCGTAGTGATGACCATGGCCGTGGACGAGCACCGTGCCGCTGCTGACGCCAAGATCGTTCGGTTTTGCGACCGGCATCGCGCTCGCCGGCACAATCCACGCAACGACGAGGCACGCTACAAGTAACAACTGTCTCATATTTTCCTCGCTCCCAGGTTCCAAGTTTCACGCGGCATACAAGTGATCTTGACGGTGTTTGGTTCCCCGGCCATCCGGAACAATCGTAAGCGGCCTCGGTCTTCTTCGGTGAACCAAGATGGAGAGCGCGGATGAAACGCACTATCGGTTTCGCAGCGGCCCTTCTGCTCGGGCTGGGTGCAAGCGCGATCGCGGCTGAGAGGCCGGGCGCATCAAGCATGTCGCCCGGTCATGAGATGCAGAACTCGAAACCCTCACCACGAAGGGGGCGTCCGAGTTTAACCCGGGTGACATCAAGAACGATAGGAGGGGCACGGTCGGAATGTCGAAATCGAAAGGCGCCTCGGAATATTCTCCGGGCGATCGGATGAACGATCGCCGCAAATAGTCCTGGCGTCGAAGAGAGTTTCCGAGACGGATCCCACCGGTGAACCGGTGGGATGATTTTTGTGCCCGGAATGAACGACGTCCCACCAAGGCCGCGGTTTTGAATTTGCGCGCTTGAACCCATGAGAGGCGATCAGTGCTCGGGGCCGGTCCCGAGCTTCGACAATTCCCTCGCTGTCGCCAGGACCATGTCGACCCGCCGCTGAAGTTTTTCCCTCAATTCCGGAATATTGACCTTGTCGGTCACGCGGTAGGCATTGCCGACGTGCTCGACGTAACCGAGCTTCTCCATGTCATTCAGCCGCCTGAGCACAGTTGCGCGCGGTATCTTGAGGACCTGCGCAATCGTGCTTGCCCGCACCGGTGAACAGGTGACCGTGCGCAAAAAGACGTATATCCCGATGGTTCGATAGGTCGCGCTATCGCTGTGTTTTACGAACTCTGCGCCGTAGTCGTCATTCATGGTCTGGATCAAACCCAGATAGAGCCGCGACAGCAGCATTCGCTCGCGCGCAAGTTCGATGCGTTGTGGCGGCTTGATATCATCAAGCAGGACAAAATCCGGACCAAAGTGCTCCCAGGCCTCTTCCGGTTCGATCGATTTGGATTGGCTCCGTTCGCTGACCATGACCGTGCTCCGTGATCTCGGTGCGGTGCGGCTGCCTCGAGTGGGCACCGATCGGGACATCATGAGAGCGCAATTCCCGGCGCATTGAGTTAGATCAATCAAATCGGCTGAGCGAAGATCAGATCTGGTTGAAGTTCCAGTTCCCTAAAGGGGCATACGCAGCCACAACCCCGCCGGCGGCTATGTCGATTGGGTGACGGCAGCATTCGGCAATTACGCCACCGATATCCTCTCGCAGATCGAAGAAGGAAACCGCGTCAGCGGCAAAATGCGCTTTCACGGCTATCATCGCCGGGAGATGTTCGGCGTGCTGCCCAGCGGCAAACATAAACACGATGTGTGGTGGACCGGCATGCCGATCTTCACTTTCGATGGCGGCAAGGTTCGCGATCACCTGTGATCAGGAATCACCACACTGCCAACACGGTGGCGCTCGCGAGCAGCACCCAAAACCCCGTCAACGCCACCACGACAAACCCCTGCTCTATCCTGTCCATCGATAGCCCCCAACCGAGCGGGGGGTACAATGGTCCGGTTCAGGGGCCGTTGTCCACGAGTTTCGCAGTGCTCGCCGTTTGCGCCTGTCGATTACGGTGACAACCATCAAACCGCCACAGATCGGCGGCGTCCCGGCGAGATCATCTCTGATGCCGCGCCACGGCCAGGCGTCGGACTGCCTCTCCGCGCCAGATCCTGAGATGATCCCTGGCGGCGGAACTCAGCGAACGCATCGTTTCCCAAGCCTGCGTTGCCTTCAGCCAGGCTATCGCCACCCTGTAATGGCCGTAGGCCCAGGCGAACGCCGATATCTTCATCAACTTGTTTCGGGTGAGGCAGAACAGCCGCTCCACAAGAACGAGCTTAAGCAGTTCACCTGCAACGAATATCACCGCTCCGCTTAGAACCTGCCCAGTGGCAGCCAAATAGGCCGAAACCGGTTTGACCGGTTCGAGGAGAACCAGGGGAACGGAAAAAAGCGCAAGGGATGGATAGGGCCGCAGTGATCTGATCCAGGCCCGCAATTTCCTCAATACGAGATGGCCGGCGACCCAATCCGCGATGGGTTTCGCCAGACCGATGAAGATGGCGTCCACCAGCAAATATATCGCGGCCAGGGCATACGCGATCGGTTGCACAATCCGATTCACCGCGGCACCTCCCGTAATGGGGGTAATGGCTTGGCGGCCCCTATCGCAGAACGAGCAAACCGACGCACACGATAAGGGTTGCCGTGCTCAGCGTGATTGCCACGAGCGCCTGTTCCGCTTTTCTCTCAAGATCGCCTTCCATAAGGTAATCAACACCGTTCCCCTGAATTGGTTTCCGTCCCCAAGAGGGGACCATTTCGTCGCCCATGATCGGCGGGGCTGAATTTTTCGGGACGCCGGTGGCGGAATTTGCCGTGGCGCCGCCTGCGGCGAGTGCAAAAACCAGCCCGCCTTCGCGGGTAGGCTCCACGTTTTCAATGAAACAGGAAACCGAGGCAGCCCACCATCAGGCCCAAGGCAAGGTTTGCGCTGGATGAAGCCCGTTCACGGCATGGTTGACAGCGCCAGTGCCTTTTTGGCGCCTGTGGGACTTTTGCCTGCTAGTTGCGCGCCTGCCGGACATTGATGGAATAAAATCAACAGGTCATCTTTTCTTCAAACTTTCCTGCTAGCGTTTTGTTGATCCCTCGCCGGACGTACGCGGGGCGGTTCACGAGCCCTGGTGCCACCCGTTGGTACTGGGGTTTTTTGTTGCCCTCTTACCCGTTGACTAATTGCAAGCCCTTCACTTCTAAAGACGCCCTTTTCACTACCAAACTGTTCGGTCACGACAGTGTCACACGGTTTCCTGCGTAAAAATGGGCACTTCCATGATGATTTCAGATGTCACTTGCTCCTCCTGTGGTACGTCGTATGAAATGGCCGAGGCCACTTCACCGCACGGCGGGCCGGGACAAGCCGACTGCGTGATTTGTGGTGCACTGCTCGAGAGTTGGCAGGAGCCAAAGCTCAAGGCGTTCCGTCTGGTGATGGTTGTTGAACACCGCTACGCGAAAGTTCCTGCCCGGCCAACAGCATGAGATCGGGCTAAGCGCGAGCGCGGCAGCTTGCTATTGATCGATTGCAGCAGGCATCCTGGAACATTCACTGGCGGCATTTGTTCGCTAGCCACGTCGCACGAAGTCAGACTCATGCGGCCGGCCACAGCCGATAGCGCCAGCAAGGTGGCGATCAGAATTTGTAGCCCGCGTATGCTTTAGGCGTTTTCTCAACGCTCATGTCAGAGATGCGAAGCAGTTCTCAAGGCGAATGGGGATGTTGCCATGACGGACGTGGAAAAGTTCCAGTGCCCATTTTGCGAGGCGCAGTACGACGTCGTCCGCGTGGAAGCGCCGCCGATGCACGACAAACCGCTGCTCTGTCTTAGCTGCGGCGCGCCGCTTCACAACCGTGACGGCAAATTTGTACTCAAGTATTTCCGCGTGAGCGACGGAGCGGAATTAGGCCGAAGAAACGGGCGCCGGCCCGCCCTTTGATATGCCCGCCCCGGTTACCGCCTCGGCGGCTTCTCTCCGCGGTTCCTTCGGGACATGCGGAGTCATACTGATCACGACGGGTGGCTTGTCACTGGAGCTGTGACTTCTGAGTGTCTCTAACAACAAAAAGAATTTTTCCGAAAGCACGGCGATGACCTCCTTTGTCGTTGGTCGAATCGCGTTGGCAAGATTGAAACACTCACCCGAGAAGACCGCAAATTAATTCTCGAAGCGAGCATTGCGATCGACCTGACCGCGGCGGTCGTCAGATACAGCGGATCAAGGTGAGGAACCGCAAGCATCCAGTGATGAAATGGGTGATCAATACACTTTCAACGATCCGCTCCGAGAGCGAGAATGGGTTGGGGGTGCTGATTTTTTCCTCTGGAGAATTGTAATGACCAAAGACAAGAAATCTGCCGCTGGCAAAAGAGACCTGCATCCCGAGATGATGGGTGACGAAACCGAAGAGCAAAATCTGAACCAGCCCGGTAATCCGAAAGCCCGGATCAAGAAGGACGAGGTTGAGGCTGCATTCAAGACCAAGCCCGGCAAGGGTGGAAACACCCGGAAATAAAATCCGCAGCTTGATACCGCCGATTGCTGAGTTCGCGTCAGGGTTTGCACGCTCGCGCACGCTGCAGCCTGCCGTCGCAGCGCCGACCAAGGAGCACTTATCTGGGACGTGCGCCCAGAAATGACTGATTTGGACGGTTGCGAAAAAACCACTATCGCGCCGAACGGTCCTCACTGGCGCACTCGGCATGGCGGCGGCGTGACTTTGTCCACGCTGCAGCAATGGAAAACATTCTCTCAACCCCCGCTTTTGCTTTCGGCAACCACAACGGCAGAGAAAAAGAAGGAGAAGGACATGAGCACGGTCACGACAAAGGACGGCGTTCAGATCTTCTACAAGGATTGGGGTCACGGCCAACCCATCGTCTTTCATCACGGCTGGCCACTCAGCTCGGATGACTGGGATACCCAAATGCTGTTCTTCGTGCAGCAGGGCTATCGCGTGATCGGCATCGACCGTCGCGGCCATGGACGCTCGAGTCAGGTGTCGGACGGTCACGACATGGACCACTACGCCGCTGACGCAGCGGCCGTCGTCGAACATCTGAACCTCGGCAACACCATCCACATCGGCCACTCGACCGGAGGTGGCGAAGCCACTCGCTACGTTGCCCGTCACGGCAAGGATCGGGTCGCCAAGCTGGTGCTGGTGGCGGCCGTGCCGCCGATTATGGTGAGGTCGCCGAATAACCCGGACGGCCTGCCCATTGAGGTGTTCGACGCCTTTCGAAAAAGCTTGGCCGCCAACCGCGCCCAGTTCTATCGCGATGTCGCTGCCAACCCATTCTACGGGTTCAACCGGGCGGGTGCGAAGCCGCTGGATGGCGTCATCGAGAACTGGTGGCGCCAAGGCATGATGGGCGGGGCCAAAGCTCACTACGATGGTATCAAGGCCTTCTCGGAAACGGACCTCACGGAGGACCTCAAGAGTATCGGCGTGCCAACGCTCGTCATGCAGGGGGATGACGACCAGATCGTTCCGTACAAAGGCGCTGCCCTGCTCCAGGCCAAGCTGCTCAAGCGCGCCACTCTGAAGCTATACCCCGGCTATCCGCATGGCATGCTCACCACATACTCAGAGACGATCAACCCGGACCTCCTGGCCTTCATCAAGGGGTGAGATCTCCGCGTTCAGGGTTGGCACGCTCGTTCATGTTGACGTCGTTTTCAGCGCTGTAACGCGTACCGAATGCTAAGGCAGTGGGACGCGGGCGACGTCATAACGTCGTGGCGGATGGGTTGCTGTGATGAGGGGCGTCCCGACGTTTCGAACGCCCAATTCAAGCTGAAGGAGGATCGCGACTGTACTTCCGCTCGAAGATGATGACAAAAGCCTTCCAGCGTGGGCCCTGAGTCGTTTCGAAATTCGCGAGTAACCGCTCCACGGTTGCCCGCCGCTCGTCTCGCTCAGTCATGCCACCAAGCGTTTGCCGGAGATGGTTCACGCGGTCCCGACCATTTGCGGCTCTGCTTTCCGCGAACTGAGCTGTTCCAGATCGCGCCAAACAACCCTAGCCAGTTCTTTCGTCGGACAGAGCTCTTACAGCTTCTATTCCGCGATCAAGGGCCGCGCGTTGTTTGCGTTCGAAGCGCTCGGTCAAGTATTGCCTGCGGCGCTGCCGAGAAATGCGATCGCGCCATCTGTAGCCGACCCAAACTCCTAGCGCCAAAGCCAAAACGATCCCGATGATTGTCACCATCATCCCGCTTGACCCTCTAAGGGACAGCATCAGCACAGATGACTTTAGATGACACGCGACATATTAGAAAGCCCGGGGACCCTTCGGTTGCCAACGAGCGCAGTGCAGCAAAGGGCCGTCAAGGCGCTGATCGTCGCCAATTATTTTCTGGAAACCGAACTTGAAAAACTGCGGGCAAAGGTCTCAACGGGTTATTGCGCGAGGCAAACTGCTGCCGCGTAATCGCAGGGATTGGTATGACTGATCCTGCATCGGTGCCGAGGGTAGCGCGCGGGTGGGTAACATCCGCATCGTGGCCCGCCACCGATGCGAGGACCGCCAGACATGCCAATGTACCCTGAACTGTACCCTCTTGGCTGTTTTGCGGTTCGGGAGACCGGGAAAAAATCGGCCTAAGTCTTTGATATCACTGGCAGGAGTGGAGAGGCTCGAACTCCCAACCCCCGGTTTTGGAGACCGGTGCTCTACCAATTGAGCTACACTCCTATGGGACCATTGCGTCGCCGCCGACCCGCGCCGTTTCAAGCATAGGCACCCGGCCAATGGCAAGGGCGAAGCGGTTGACGCCTGTTCAAGCCAAATCTTCTCGTCCAAACTTGTCTTCTCGGCCACGCTTGGCTTGGCCCGAGCGAGCCCCGCGAGCCAAAAAGAGCAAAGGAAGAGAAAATGACCGCGCCAACCGCCGCCAGGCGGGTCCCCGTCCCGCAAACCCCGCCGCTGCCTCTCGCCAAACCTGAATCGATCGGGCTTTTTGCCCCAGCGCTGCAGCGCATGTCGGACGTGTTGCGGCGCGAAATCGACAACGGAACCATTCCAGGTGCCACGATCATGGTGGCGCGCCGGGGCCAGATCGGATGGTTCGATGCGCTCGGAAAGCAAAGCCCCTCCCAGGGCGCTGCGATGACGCAAGACACCATCTTTCGCATCTTCTCCATGACAAAGCCGGTCGTATCAGTCGGCGTCATGATGCTGCTCGAGGAAGGTCATTTCCTGCTCGACGAGCCGATCGCCAAATTCATCCCGGAATTTGCCAACCAGAAGGTCGGCGTCGAGAACGACGGCCGGCTCGATCTCGTGCCCTTGAAGCGGCCGATCACGATCCAGGATCTGTTGCGGCACACGTCCGGCATCACCTACGAGCACACCGGCAACGCTCTGGTGCAGCAGCTTTATCAGCAATCGCGCGTGCGCAGCCGCAAGCTCAGCAATGCCGAACACGCCACACTCGTTGCAAGCCTTCCGTTGATCTGCCAGCCCGGCGCGGAGTGGAACTACAGCCGTTCGACCGACATTCTCGGCCGCCTCATCGAAATCGTCAGCGGCAAGACGCTTGGCGCCTTCCTCAAGGAGCGCATCTTTATCCCGCTGCAGATGACAGAGACGGGCTTTCACACCGGCGCGGAAAATGCCGCCCGCCTCGCGGAGCCGTTCTCGACCGATCCCTGGACCGGCGAAAAGGTACAGCTCTTCAACATGCTCGAGAAGCCGGTCATGGAATCCGGCGGTGGCGGTCTGGTCTCGACCACGATGGACTATGCGCGGTTCTGCCAGATGCTGCTCAACGCCGGAACGCTCGACGGATCGCGGATCATCGGCCGCAAGACGCTGGAGCTGATGGCCTGCGATCATCTCGACGCCGGCGTCAAGATCCAGGGCACGCTGACGCAGCCCGGCCACAGCTTCGGCCTCGGCTTTGGCGTGCGCACGCAACAAGGCATTGCTCCCTTCATGGGCTCGGTCGGCCAATTCTTCTGGAGCGGCATGGGCGGGACGTTCTTCTGGATCGATCCGAAGGAGGACCTGTTCGCCGTGTTCAAGTCGCAAGGACCGGGCCAGCGCGTCTATACCCGCACGCTGGTGCGCAACATGGTGTACGCGGCGCTGGAGTGATGGCGTCCCTTCGTTCGTTGACGAACTGACGCCATTGGCGTGTGATGAAATCAGATTGAACTGTAACCACGATGAAAGTGCACTCCCTCTCCCTTTGGGAGAGGGTTTGGGGTGAGGGATTACGGTCTAAGATATAGAACGCCCCTCACCCGAAGCCTCGCTAGCGCTCCGGCTTCGACCTCTCCCCGACGGGGAGAGGTGAAATCAGAATCAACTGATCGTGGCGCCGCCGTCGATCACGACCGTCTGCCCGGTCACGAAAGTGCCGGCGCGTGAGGCGAGAAACACCGCCGCACCCGCGATCTCGTCGGGTTCGCCGATGCGCAACAGCGGCGAACGCGAAGTGGAGGCTTTCAATGTCTCCGGATTTTCCCACAAGGCACGGGCGAAGTCGGTCTTGATCAGGCCGGGTGCGATGCAGTTCACGCGGATATTGTGCTTGCCGTATTCGCAGGCGAGATTGCGTGCAAGCTGCATGTCGGCAGCCTTGGAAATCGCATAGGCGCCGAGAACCGGCGTACCCTTGAGGCCGCCGATCGACGAGATGATGGTGATCGACCCGTCCTTGCGCCCGATCATCTGCGGCACCACCAGCGAAATCAGCCAGTGATTGGCGACGATATTGTTGTCCAGAATCTTGCGGAACTGCTCGTCGGAAATTCCACCCTGCGGTCCGTAATAGGGATTGGATGCGGCGTTGCAGACGAGCGCGTCGATCTTGCCGAAGGTACGGTTGGTTTCCTCGACCAGATTTTTCAGATCGTCCTTGGTGGAGATGTTGGCGGCGAGTGCGAGCGCGACCCGTTTGCCGCATTTGTCGTTGATCGCTTTCGCCACCTCCTCGCAAGCCGCCTGCTTGCGCGAGGAGATCACGACGCTGGCGCCGTGCTCGGCCATCCGTTCGGCGATGGCCCGGCCGATGCCGCGCGACGAACCGGTGATGACGGCGACTTTTCCCGACATATCGAACAAGGTCATGTCTCACTCCCGTTTCATTTGTCCGGCAGCGCGCCGGCGTTCTTTTGTTCTGCTTTAAGTCCGTGCTCAGGCAAGTTTGCTTGCGGTCGCGATCTCCGGCCCCGCCGGCTGATGCATGGCGTTATGAGAGGCGTCCGCGATCCAGGGCTGCTGATTGACCATCGGCACGCGCCAGCCGCTGTGATCGCGACCCGCGAGATGGTCGAGCCGGGTGACCGAACAATTGTCGATGGTAAAGGCGAGCCCCTTCTCCGGCTGATTTCCGAGCGCCAGCCCGATCGCGGCCTTGATGGTTCCGCCATGCGCGACCGCGACCACATCCTTGCCGGCGTGCTCGGTGTTGATCCGTTCGATCGCACTGCGGACGCGGTTGTAAAGATCGAGAAAACTCTCGCCGCCCGGCGCACGATCATCGATCGGCGCGAACCAGTAGCTGCCGACCGCCGCCGGGCGGCTCGCCATGAACGCCGCGCGGTTCAATCCTTGCCACTCGCCGAGATGTTGTTCGGCGAACGCCCGCTCATGGTGCAACTGTTCCGGTCCTGGAAATCCCGCCGACCAGATCGCCTGCGCTGTCTGATGAGTCCGTTTCAGATGGCTTGCATACCAGACCGCACCGCGCGGCAAGATCTTGCCGACTGCCTCGAACACCACGCGGTCGCTGGTATCGCAACCGATATCAATCTGGCCATAAATGCAGCCGCCATCGTCGCGCACCGGCGCGTGACGGACCCACCACCACCGTGTCGCGACCAAGCCATTGGGAATGGCGTGCTGGAGGACGAATGGCGCGGCTTCATTGGACATCGCGAGAACCCTTCAATAGTGTCCTAAGTCAGAGAGAACGACGCCTCAAGTGGGTCTCGGGCGTTTCAAACCTTGTTTGAAATCGCGCAAGGCGGCAACAGCTATTGCTTTCTTCGCGCTCCGCCAAGAGAGCCTTGAATGGAATTGATCAGGGAGCAACGCATGGGTCGCCTGGAGGGTAAATCCGTCATCATCACCGGCGCCGGCAGCGGTATCGGACGCGCCGCCTCGCTCCTGTTTACCAGGGAAGGAGCAAGGCTGATCGCGGTCGACCGCGCCGAGAGCGTCAAGGGCACCGTCAACCAGGTGCGCGAGGCCGGCGGCACCGCGGAGGCCGTGATCGCCGATGCCGGTTCCGAAAAAGACGTCATTGCGTTCGTTGACAAGGCGGTTTCCACTTACGGGCGGCTGGATGCGATCTGGGCCAATGCTGGCGTCAGCGGCGGGCTGGTGCCGCTTGCCGAACAGACCGTCGAACACTGGCAGGAAATCTTGCGGATCAATCTGATCGGCCCATTCCTTGCCATCAAACATTCGATGCCGCACATGATCAGGCAGCGATATGGCTCGATCGTCTGCACCGCATCGGTTGCCGGACTGAAGTCGGGCGCCAGCGGTCATCCCTACGGGGCAAGCAAGGCCGGCGTCATCAGCCTGGTGCAGACCACCGCCTATTCGCTGTCGGGCACCGGGGTGCGGATCAACGCGATATGTCCCGGCCTGATCGAGACCGGCATGACCAAACCGATCTTCGACAATGCCAGGGAACGCGGTACCGACGGCAAGATCGGACAGCTCAATCCACTCAAGCGCGCCGGCCAGCCGCATGAGCTCGCCGCCATGGGCCTTTTCCTTGCGAGCGACGAGGCGTCTTATGTCAACGGCCAGGCCATCCCGGTCGACGGCGGCCTCACTGCCTCGATGCCGTATACGGGCAAACCGATCTAACGCATGATCCGGAAAAGTGTGCAGCGGTTTTCCCTCGCGACAAACGCGGAACGCGTTTGCGCGGAGATCATGCGCAAACAATGAACTAAAGCGCGATGGGTCACTTGCGGCGCCCGCCTTCGAATTAATGAAGTACAGCACTGACGGAATGACACCTCTTCGTGTCCCGGGTGCGGTGCGGCGTGCTCCCGGCGATGCGAAGCATCGTCCGGTACGCCGCTTCGCTGAACCGGGACCTGTTTGTGCCGCGAAGGAATGGATCCTGGTCCTGCAGCGCATCATTTTCGCTCCGCTGATACTGCGCTGCGCCCGGGACACGCGGCCGCACCTACTCATTCCCGCGGCACGATCTGCCCGAGCTCTGCCAAGTTTCACCCCCAAAACAAAGAGGGCGCAGGGAATGCCGGGTGCGCGATGCACCCGCAGCCTCGCGTGCGAATGAAAAAAGCACACGAGCAAGTCACCACAGGTTCACCGAAACGATCCGGCATTCCCCGCGCGAATGGTTTTAACGGTTTCCTTCATGCTCTTCCCGGGGACCGGGCTTTCTTGCCCCCGTCGCTCGTGGATCGCTCCACGACCTTAGCGCCAGCATCGGGGCGCCAGAACCACACGACTTTGCCGTCCGCGACCGGCGCATTCGTCTTAAGCACCACTCGCGTCCACCGCATCCCGCACCCTACGTCCGTGACGATCGCGATACGCCCCTCTTGTGAGGCGGGACATCGCAACCGTGAGGTGTTTCGGGGTCAAGCAGCAAGCGGCGGCGGCTGCGACAGATTGGCACGACGGGCAATTTGCGCATGGCGGCAATGCATGATTCGATCGTGGCGCATTGGTCGGTCGCTTCAACTTTGCCCAGACCGACAAGGCGGCAAGACCGAGGGCATGGTCGCCCGTGGCGAGCCGACCGGCATCAGCGTCGGTTATTGCGTCGGTCTTGATCCTACTGCGCGGGGACGACGCGCCCTTCGCGCATTTCTCTAAAAGATTGCCGCAAGATCTGGATCGAGGACGTCAGGAATAAACCCGCCATTACCGCGGCCACCAACAGGTCGGGCCATTTCGTGGCGGTCCCCCACACGGCCAAGGCAGCGATCATCACCGTCACATTCCCGATGGCATCATTTCGAGAACACAACCAAACGGAGCGCACGTTGGCGTCGCCGTCCTTGTAACGCATGAGAATAAGAACGCTCGCCACGTTAGCCGCCAAGGCCAAAATTCCGATTGCTCCCATTATTTCAGCGCGCGGTATGCCAAGGATGAGAACGTGATACGCGGTAGAGCCAAGAACCCAAAGCGCCATCGCGGTCAGGCTCAGGGCCTTCAAGATTGCTGCACGTGCGCGGATTTGAATTGATGTACCAATAACCGCAAGACTGATGCCATAAGTTGTAGCGTCGCCCAGGAAATCGAGCGCGTCGGCCTGAAGCGCTTGTGATCCAGCCACTGCTCCGGCTCCCATTTCGACCAGAAACATGGTCGCGTTGATGGCAATGACAAGCCATAGTCGGCGCTTGTAATCAGCCGAGAGCCCTTCAAACGTTGCGCCGTGACCACAGCAATCCGCGCCCATGCGACCTCCTGCTGCCATTCATATAGCTATTGGCCACGGCGTTACACAATCACGTCAATACCGTCCTCATGCGATTGACCGTCAATCGGTATCCTTAGGACCCTGCTGGCAAATTTGTGAACGGGGGCGTCTTTGCAGCGCTCGGCCCGTGTGAGAGTATAAGCGGCATGAATGTTCGCCGACCATTCAAACTCTTACTCGTCGTTCTCGTGACTGCGGGGTTGACGATTGCGCCGCTTGCCAGCCCTGCGGCGGCCGAGCATCTATCGGCCGGCAAGATGATGCAAATGGCGGATACGTCGGACTCGATGTCTGATATGCCGTGCTGCCCCGACAAGCAGAAGAGCAATGATTGTCAGGATTGTCCGCTCATTGCGATCTGCATGTTGAAGTCGTTGCAGGCCGGTCCATCGACGCAGCCTGTAGCAATGGATGGGCCGGCGCATCTGCGGCTGCGTCCGGCAGACGACCACGCTATCGATGGTCTGGCCCGTCCACCTCCAGAGCATCCTCCTCGACATCTGGTCTGACCGGCGCCGCTAGCGCCGGTTGCCGCCGCGCGGGCCCAGGCTCGCGCTGACGTCGCACGCCGCATGCCGCGGCAGACCAAATGCAATCGAGGAATGGAAAAATGAAATCGCTCGACATTTCGCGCGCCCTTGGGGCCGCGCTCATAACCGTCGCCATCTCTGGCACCGCCAACGTGGCGCTAGCGGACATCAAGGACTACGAATTCCAACTCGTCGATCAGACCGTTCAGGCGGGCCCGGACAAGATCATCACCGTTCGGCTGATGAACAAGAAAACCGGCAAGCCTGTGCCTGACGCGGTCATCTTCGCCACGCGCCTGGACATGGCGCCAGACGCCATGCAGGAAATGGCCACCAAGGTGACGCCGATGCCGGGCACGGAGCCTGGGACCTATCGGTTCAAGGCAAACTTCGGCATGGCCGGACACTGGCAGCTTTCACTCGGCGCCAAGGTGCAAGGCGAGACCGGCACGGTCGAAGACAAGCTCGTCATCACGGCCGACAAATGATCCGCCTCGGCCTGGCCGGCGCCGCTGCCGCGATTGTGGCAGCAGCAGGCGCCATTTTGATCGGCGGCGGTGGACTACCGTCGCGGCCGGTCGCCACCCCCATGGTTTCCGCCGCTGCTGCGGCGGATGCCGGCACGCCGATCTATTTCCAGGATCCGGACGGCAAACCGTTCTACTCGTTGACGCCGAAGAAGACACCGGACGGGCGCGATTGGCGCTCCGTGCCGGCGAGCGCCGACGTCAGCTTCGACGAGCCCAAGGAGCCACCGACTGAAACCAGGAACGCCGAGGCCAGGACCGAGCGCAAGATCAAATACTACCGCAATCCTATGGGGCTGCCGGATACTTCACCGGTGCCGAAGAAGGACTCGATGGGGATGGCCTACATTGCCGTCTACGAAGGCGAGGACAGCGATGACGGCTCCGTGAAGCTCTCGCCTGGCAGGATTCAGCGGACGGGCGCCAAGTCCGAGCCGGTCATGCGGCAGCCCGTCAGGTCGGTCATTCGGGCGCCGGGAACGGTCCAGGAGGACGAACGGCGCGTCTCCGTCGTCGCGCTGCGTTTTGAAGGCTTTGTGGAAAGTGTCGCCAACGTCACGACCGGCGATCACGTCCACAAGGGGCAGATGCTGATGAACGTGTACAGTCCTGCGCTCTCAAGCGCCGCTGCCGAATATCTCTCCGCGCTCAATGCGGGTGCGACGGGAAAGGAGTTGAAAGGCGCGCGCAGGAGATTGGAGAACCTCGCCACGCCGGAGATGGCCATCAGGGAGCTCGAACGGACGCGCGAAATCTCGCTCTCGATCCCCTGGCTCGCTCCGCAGGACGGCGAAATCCTCGAGCGCAACGCGGTGAACGGCATGCGGGCCGGCCCCGGCGATGTTCTGTTCAGGATCGCCGACCATCAGCTCGTCTGGATCCTCCTTGACGTCGCGGAGCGCGATCTCAGTCAGGTCTCCGTCGGAACAAAGGTGACGATCCGGCCCCGTGCCTTGGGCGGCCAGACTTTCACCGGGGCGGTGGGTTTGATCTATCCACATCTGATGGCCCAGACCCGCACCGCACGCATCCGCGTTGAAGTGCCCAACCCTGACGAGGCACTGCGGCCAGAAATGTATGTCGATGCGGAGATCGAAACTGGCACGCCGGACCCGGTGCTCGCCGTTCCCGAAAGCGCGGTCCTCGATGGCGGCACGCGCCAAGCTGTTCTGGTCGATAAGGGCACGGGCCGCTTTGAGCCGCGCGAGGTCAAGCCCGGACGTCGCGGCGGCGGGTACGTCGAAATCACCGATGGCCTCTCCGAGGGCGAGGCAGTCGTGACCTCCGCCAACTTCCTGATTGACGCCGAAAGCAATCTGAAGGCGGCATTGAAGGGATTTTCGGAGGCTAGCGGCACGCTGCCCGCCGAGCCGGCCGAAGGCATGGGGGCGCGCCCATGATCGCGCGCGTCATCGCCTGGTCGGCTCGCAATCTGCTGCTGGTGCTGTTCGGCACCGGCTTCGCTGCCGCGGCCGGAATCTACGCAGTGGTCCATTTGCCGCTTGATGCCATTCCCGATCTCTCGGACACGCAGGTAATCGTCTACACCGAATATTCCGGTCAGGCGCCGCAGGTGATCGAGGATCAGGTCACCTATCCTCTGACAACCGCGATGCTCACTGTTCCGAAATCCAAGGTGGTGCGAGGCTTTTCCTTCTTCGGCGTGTCGTTCGTCTACGTCATCTTCGAGGATGGCACCGATATCTACTGGGCACGCTCGCGGGTGCTCGAATTCCTCAACGCAGCCAGTTCGCGGCTGCCGTCGGGAGTGACCCCGACCATCGGTCCGGACGCGACCGGTGTGGGCTGGGTCTATCAGTATGCCGTGATGTCGAAGGAGCTGAACCTTGCCGACACGCGCACCATTCAGGACTGGAATATCAAATTCGCGCTCGCCAAGGCGGAAGGCGTTGCCGAAGTCGCAAGCGTGGGCGGCTTCGTCAAGCAGTACAACGTGATCCTCGACCCCCAGCGGATGCGGGACCTTGGCATCACCATGCAGAAGGTTCGCGAAGCGACCCGCGCCAGCAATGCTGACGTCGGAGGCCGCACCGTCGAGCTGTCGGAGTTTGAGTACGTCATCCGCGGCAAGGGTTATCTGAAGGGTATCGACGATCTCGGCAACATCGTCCTGAAGACCGATAAGGGCACGCCTGTCCTTTTGCGAGACGTCTCTCGCGTCGAGTTGGGTCCGGACGAGCGGCGCGGCATCACCGAACTGAACGGCGAAGGCGAAGTCGCGAGCGGCATCATCCTCCAACGCTTCGGCATGAACGCGCTTGACGTGATCGAGAACGCCAAGAAGCGCTTCAAGGAGATTGCGACGAGCCTTCCGAAATCGGTCGAGATTGTGCCGGTCTATGACCGGTCGAACCTGATCTATGCAGCCATCGACACGCTCGGGCACACGCTGTTCGAGGAAAGCCTGATCGTTGCGCTGGTTTGCATCGTGTTCCTGCTGCACGTCCGCAGCGCGCTCGTCGCCATCCTGATGCTGCCGGTCGGCATCTTGATGGCGTTCGGCGCGATGAAGCTGCTCGGGATCGGCTCCAACATCATGAGCCTGGGCGGCATTGCGATCGCCATCGGCGCCATGGTCGATGCTGCGATCGTCATGATCGAGAATGCCCACAAGCATCTGGAGCGGGCCGAGCCCGGTCGCTCCCGGCTTTCGATCCTGATCGACGCCGCCTCGGAAGTGGGGCCTGCGCTTTTCTTCAGCCTCTTGATCATCACTGTCTCTTTCATGCCGATCTTCACGCTGGAGTCGCAGGAGGGACGGCTGTTCAGCCCGCTGGCGTTCACCAAGACCTTCTCGATGGCGGCGGCGGCGCTGCTGTCGGTGACGCTGGCGCCGGCGCTGATGGTCATCTTCGTCCGCGGCCGGATCGTTCCCGAGCACAAAAATCCCATCAACCGCTTCCTGATCTGGGTCTATCGCCCGGTGATCAAGGGCGTGATGCGTGCCAAGACACTGGTCATCCTGCTCGCGCTCGGCGTGCTGGCTGTGTCGATTTGGCCGGCGCAGCAGCTCGGCACGGAATTCATGCCTAATCTCAACGAGGGCACGCTGCTCTACATGCCGACGACGCTGCCGGGCATATCCGTCACCAAGTCTGCCGAACTGATGCAGACGCAGGACAGGATCATCCGCTCCTTCCCGGAGGTCGCATCTGTCTACGGCAAGGCCGGGCGCGCCTCGACATCGACCGATCCGGCTCCGACCGAGATGTTCGAGACCGTGATCAACCTCAAGCCGAAAGAGCAGTGGCGGCCCGGGGTCACCCTCGATGGCCTGACTGCGGAGATGGACAAGGCGCTGCAGTTCCCCGGCGTTTCAAACGCCTGGACCATGCCGATCAAGGCGCGCATCGACATGCTCTCCACCGGCATCCGAACGCCGGTCGGCGTCAAGGTGATCGGCACCGATCTTGTCGAGATCGACCGGCTGGCCAGGCAGATCGAACAGGTGCTGAGAGCCGTTCCCGGCACCTCGTCGGCCTACGCCGAGCGCGGGATCGGCGGCTATTACCTCGAAGTGACGCCCGATCGGTCGGCGCTTTCGCGCTACGGCATCATGGTCCAGGATGTTCAGGACACGATCGGAACGGCGCTGGGCGGGCAGACCGTGACGACAACGGTAGAGGGTCGTCAGCGCTTCACCGTCAACCTGCGCTATCCGCGCGACCTTCGTGACAATCCGAAGAAGATCGCAAGCGATATTCTCGTCCCGATGCCGGCGGGAGGGGCCGTGCCACTCGGAGAGGTCGCGACGGTTCAACTCGCGCGGGGCCCGACGACGATCCGGACGGAAAACGCCCAGCTTGCGACCTATATCTATGTCGACATCCGCGACCGCGATCTCGGTGGCTATGTTGCCGACGCCCAGCGCGCCGTCCAGGCAAGCATCCAGTTTCCGCCCGGCTACTACGTGATGTGGAGCGGCCAGTACGAATATCTGGAGCGCGCGACGGCGCGGCTGAAGATCGTAGTGCCGGTGACGCTACTGATCATCTTCCTGCTGCTCTACCTCAACTTCCGTTCCATCACCGAGACCCTGATCGTGATGCTGTCGCTGCCATTCGCGCTGGTCGGCGGGCTTTGGCTGATGTGGTGGCTCGGCTTCAACATGTCGGTTGCGGTCGCGGTCGGCTTCATCGCGCTCGCCGGCGTAGCGGCAGAAACCGGCGTGGTGATGCTGATCTACCTCAATCAGGCGCTGGCGGAGATCACCAAGCAACGCGAGATCGAGAAGCGCGCGGTTACGCGCAGCGATCTTTACGACGCCATCATGGAAGGCGCGGTGGAGCGCGTTCGTCCGAAGATGATGACCGTCGTCGCTATCATGGCGGGATTGCTGCCAATCATGTGGAGCACGGGTACCGGCTCCGAGATCATGCAGCGGATCGCGGTGCCAATGATCGGGGGGATGATCTCGTCAACATTGTTGACCCTGATCGTCATCCCCGCGATCTTCGGATTGGTAAAAGAGCGCTCGATTCGAGCCAAAGCTGCCGCTTCGGCTGTGGAGGATGGTGGTGTCAGTCTCGCCCCGCTCGATTCCACCGCGCCGCCTGCAACCTCGCACGGAGGATCAAGGTAAGGCGCATGCGACCATGGAGGATTGAACTTTCCTATTTGATTTCGCGCGCAAAGATTGATGCAGGATGCAGGGATGAATACCGGCGCAATGTTAGGACGGCTTGTTGCAGCGACAATCGCAATTGCGTTTGTATCGTCTGTGCCGGCACTTGCGCAAACGCTTGAGCAAGCACTTGGTCAAGCGTACCGCAATAACGAAACTCTGAACGCTGAGCGGGCGAGCCTGCGCGGAATCGACGAAGAGGTTCCGCAGGCTCTTTCAGGTTTTCGCCCGCGAGTGGAGGCGACGACGTACCTCGGTCGTCGATACCTGAACGAACAGGGAGCCGACGGCGAGCGGGAAACTTCGACGACCACACCCCGGGGTGTTGGCCTCACGGCAGCACAAACGATCTTCAACGGATCCCAGACGTCCAACCGTGTGCGGATGGCCGAGAACCAGGTGCTGGCGGGGCGGGAGGTACTGCGGGTGATGGAGCAGACGGTGCTGCTGGATGCCGTAACTGCCTATATGGACGTGCTGCGCAACGCCGCGGTCCTTGAACTACAAAGGCGCAATCTCGACTCGCTGCACGAGCAACTCGAGGTTACGCGCAATCGGCAGATAGCCGGACAGCTGACCTTCGCCGACGTGGCGGAAGTACGGTCCCGATTCGCGAGTGCACGGTCGGAAGTGTTGGCTGCGGAGGCGGCAAATGACGCTTCGCGAGCGACGTTTGAGCGAGTGATTGGCAGCCAGCCCGGCAAGTTGACGCCAGGTCAACCAGCCGATCGCTTCGTGCCCTCGACACTCGATGCCGCCATCGACGTTGGGCGCACCGAACATCCGGCCGTCACGGCTGCAATGTACGGCGCCGATGTCGCCCTGCTGCAAACGAAAATTGCCGAAGGCGCGCTCTACCCCACGGTGACGCTGGAAGGCAATGTCAGGCGTCGATGGGACGCCACGCCAGAGCAGTTTTTGCCCTTTCCAGGGACGAGCACCGACGCTTCAATCGTCGGCCGGGTCGTCGTCCCGCTGTATCAAGGCGGGAGCGAGTACGCGAAGATACGCCAGTCGAAAGAAGCGATCGGCCAGAAGCGACTGTCGCTCGAAGCAGTGCGCAAGCTCGCCAAGGCCACCGTTGTCCAGGCATGGGGCCTGACGAATGCCGCGAAAGCGCAGATCGAGTCGGTACAATCCCAGGTGCAGGCGGCGGAGATCGCCTATGATGCCGTGCGAAGCGAATTCGGGGCCGGCCAGCGCAGCACCTTCGAGCTCCTCACCTTGCAGCAGGAGCTTCTTAATTCCCGGGTCGCGCTGGTCAATGCCCAGCGAGCACGCGTGGTGACCTCGTACACCTTGCTCTCGGCAGTCGGGCGGCTGTCGCCGCAAGTGCTTGGCCTGCCCACCAAGCTTTACGACCCGTCGGTCCACTATGACCAGGTTCGGGATTCCTGGTTCGGGATTCGCACACCGGATGGCCGGTGATCAGAATGCTGCGAAGCGCGCGGTTTTGACGAGCTTGCATGGAGTTGCGTCGGTGCGGGCTGATCTGAGCACCCAGTCGTGTGCTCGGCCGGGAAGAGGCGGAGAATATGGCGCCCTACTTCCTCTTTTGCAGAACGTCGAACCAGACCGCCAGGCTGATGATGAGGCCCTTGATGATCAACTGGTAGAATGAGGAGACGCCGAGCAGACTCATGCCGTTGTTGAGAACGCCGATGATCAGCGCGCCGATGATCGTGCCGCCGATCGTACCCGAGCCACCTGCAAGGCTGGTGCCGCCGATCACGACCGCCGCGATCGCGTCAAGTTCGAACATCGTGCCCAGATTGGGCGAGGCGCCATTCAGCCGCGAAGCCAGCAGAATTCCAGACAGCGCCGCAAGCAGCGACACGGTCACGTAGACGATCATTTTGGTCTGGAAAATATTGATGCCGGACAGCCGTGCCGCTTCTTCGTTGCCGCCAAGCGCGTAAAGACGCCGGCCGAACCGCGTGTGACCGAGCGCGAAGCTCGCTACAGCCGCGATGACGACAAAGATCGCCACCGGAACGGGAAGCCCGTCACTCCACCCGAAGGCATAAAACGCCAGCGCAAAGCCTGCCGGGGCGACAATGACGGCGGCCGCCAATTGGTCGAGATTGCCGGGATGCGATTTCTTTCGCTCGCCTGCACGGCGAACCAACATAACGACGCAGACGAGCGCACCGATTGCAAGGATGATGACGGTTGCTAGCGGCGGAATGTAAGCGCCGCCGAGCGCAGCAAAGGACGGATCGGCCACCGGAACCGAGCTGCCCCCGGACAGGGTCAGGGCCACGCCGCGCCCGATCGTCAGCATGCCGAGCGTGATGATGAACGGCGGGATATGGTAACGCGCGATCCAAAAACCGTTCCACAGGCCGATGAGCCCGCCGACGACCACCAGCGTCACAGGTACGGCGACCCAGGCGGCCAGCCCATATTGCATCAGCAAGGTCACGACCACGGCCGCGACGCCGACGACGGAGCCGACGGACAAATCGATACCGGCGATCAGAATGACCATGGTCATCCCGACGGCGATGATGCCGACGATGGTCACCTGCCGCGCGACGTTGCTTAAGTTGCGCGCGCCGGCAAAGGTAGGATCGGCGAGCGCAAGCGCGGCCGTGAGGACCACCAGCGCTATCAGCGTCGCGTTGGTCCGTATGAACTGGAGGGTCGGATTCTGGCGCATCAGTGACCCATCCGCCGGGCGCCGGTCGCAAATTCCATTATCGCCTCCCTGGTCGCGTTCTCGCGCGAAAATTCCGACACGACGCTGCCTTCGCTCATCACGAGGATTCTGTCGCTCATCCCGAGGACCTCGGGCAATTCCGATGAGATGATGACGATGGCCACGCCCTCGGCGGCCAAGCGATCCAAGAGCCTGTAGATTTCGACCTTGGCGCCGATGTCGACGCCACGCGTCGGCTCGTCCAGAATGAGAATCTTCGGGTTCGCGTTGAGCCATCTTCCGAGAATGATCTTTTGCTGGTTGCCGCCGCTCAGCAATGCCACTGGCGTATCGATATCCGGCGTCTTTATCCCAAGCTCTGCGACGTATTTCTCCACCAGGGCGCGTTCGCGGGCAGCGTCGATCAGGCCCGAAAATCGCGCGCTGATGGTCTTGAGCGAGGCAATGGTCGTGTTGAAGGCAACCGACTGACCGAGGAACAGGCCGAGCGCCTTGCGGTCTTCCGTCAGAAGCGCGATTCCATGGTCGACGGCGTCACGGGGCGAGCGGATGTCGATCCTTTGGCCTTCGACCCGCACCTCGCCATGGGTCAGGTGCGGATATGCGCCGAAGATCGCCGAGACGAGTTCCGTTCGTCCCGCCCCCATCAACCCGGAAATGCCGAGGATTTCGCCGCGATGGACCGAAAATGATGTTTTTTTGACTCTCTTCTCGCCGGGCAGATCGGGATGATCGAGTTCGAGATCCCTGACCTCCATGATCCTCTCGCCTCGCCGGCGGGTGCTCCTCGGAAACATCTCGCTGATATCGCGACCGACCATTCGGGCAATGATCTGGCCAAGCGTGACGTCCTCGATCGCGGCAGCTTCCCCGATAGTCCGTCCGTCGCGCAGCACCACGACGCGATCGGCGATCTCCTTGATCTCCTCCATCTTGTGGGAGATGTAGCACATGCAGACGCCATCCTGCTTCAGCTTGCGAATGATCCCAAAGAGGTCCGCGACTTCCGGCTCGGTCAAGGCGGAGGTCGGTTCGTCGAGAACGAGAATGCGCGCACGCTTCGACAGGGCCTTGGCAATCTCGACCACCTGCTGCTTGCCGACGCTGATATTCTTCACCTTCTCGGCCGGCTTGAGATCATCGATCCCAAGCTCGTCAAGCAGGGTTTTTGTAGCGGAATTCAAGGCGCGCCAATCGATGACGCCAAAACTGTTGGTGGGCTCGCGGTCGAGGAAGATATTTTCGGCCACCGTCAATTGAGGAAAGAGATTGAACTCTTGATGAATGATCGCGATACCCGACTGCTCGGCCTCCCTGGTGTCACGAAATCGCTTCCGTTCCCCCTCGATGTAGATTTCGCCCTGATAGGTGGGATAAGGCCAGATGCCGCCGAGCACCTTCATCAGGGTCGATTTGCCCGCGCCATTCTCCCCCACAAGCGCCAGAACTTCACCCGCACGCGCCTCGAAGTTGACGTCGTCGAGCGCCCTCACCCCCGGGAATTCCCTGGTGATGTGCTCCATCCTGAGAACGACTTCGGACATTCGCGTGACTAGTGTCCCGGTTCTGACATTCGTATCCTATCGCGGATGGTTCGTTTACGAATGTCAGAACCAAAGGGACACTAGAGCTCCGATTCCGAAGTTCGCAAGCTAACGCGGCGACCTCTGATGCGAACTTCGGAATCAAAGGAGCTCTAGCAACTTATTGATTCTAGTGCGGCTTTGAATTTGAAGTTCCTATCACGAACTTAGCCGCGATACCGATAGGAACTTCAAATTTGCCGCACTAGCAAATATTGGATTCTAGAGCCTTTTCGGTTCTGATTGAATCAGAACCGAGGCTCTAATCTTTTGTTTTGACGCGTTTTCTTCACGCGAACCGGTATCCACTTCGCTCGAAAACGCTATAGTGTGGTTTTAAATTTGACATTCGCTCTTCGAGAACTCGCGGCGATGCTGAAGCGAATGTCAAATCCACCACACTGGCTGCGCCTCCCGCACGACGCGGGGGAGTTTATTTCCCATATACCTGCTGACGGGTATAAAAACCCTCGGCGATGATCGTAGAGTCGAGGTTCGTCTTGTCGACGAGCACGACCGGGGTGACGATGGTCGGCACGTCAACGGCGCCGTTGTTGATCAACCTGTCGAACTTGAGCAGTGCCCTCGGGTCCTTGTCCGGATTTTGTGCAAGGGTCACGGCGGTTTCAACGGCGCTTTCGGCAAGCGGGGTGATCTTCTTCCATATTTCCGCCGCTTGCTTGCCTTGTGCGACAAACTGGATGTTGACAAGGTCAGCGTCGGAACCTGCGACGAAAACCTTGTCCGCATTCGCAAGACCCTGGGCGTCCAGCGCCGCGACGACGCCCCGCGCCATGCCGCTGTTGTTGCAAATCACCGCATCGATCTTGTTGCCGAACTTGGTGAGCAGATTTTCCGACGTCGCCATTGCCTTGTCGGGCGACCATCCTTCGTGCGACTGGTCGGCGACCAGCTTGAGATCGGGATTGGCCTTGAGCACCTCGAGAACGCCGCTGCTCATGGTGTTGGCGTTGGAATCTCCCGGTTGCCCGCGGATCAGCACGACATTGCCCTTGATCGATCCGTACCTTCCCTTGAGCCAGGCCACCATCGCTTCCGCTTGCAGCCTGCCCACGGCCCAGCTGTCCTGCATCACCATGGCATCGAGCGGACCGTTGACCAGCATGGAATCATAGCCAACGACCTTCACGTTGCTTTTGTGCGCCGAGGTCACCATGCTTCCGGCGGTGCCGGTGTTGACCGGCTGCAACACGATCACCCGCGCGCCCTGCGACAGCATGTTCTCGAATGCCGCCAACTGCGACTGTTCGTCGTTGTTGGCGGAATCGAAGATCACCTCGGCCCCCATCGCCTTGGCCCTGGCGAGGAAGGCAGCCTTGTCCCGCTGGTAGCGCTCCTCCTGCATGGTCTTGAGCAGAAAGCCGATTCTAATCTTGTCGGCCGCGCCGGCCGGATAAAGAGACAAGGCGAAGGGTGCCCCCAGCAGGCTCGCCATGCCGCCCAGGACGGTTCTACGCTGTACTTTCATGCTCGCTCCCGGAAAATCTGCTCCGCTCCCGATACCAGGCGGTCAAGTCCGCGATGAATTCTCTTTCGGAACATGCCGCTCGTCGAGATCACAATGCGGCAGTGTATCTATGCAGGCTCGACATCTGGAAGACCTCGGCCGCCTTGTTCGAGTGAAATTTTTGAGCGCTCGTCGACTTGCCGCATGGCCGAGCTAGATCATGATGCGATTAAGCAGAATCGCATCATGATCTCATCTCTTTGTTTGAGCATGATCTTTTCGGAAAACCGGTTTCCACTTTTCCGGATCATGCTCTCATGGTGCGTTCAGGCTGGATGGCGTATTATTCCGTTCGCGGGGAAATCCTGCTGCTCGCCCGCAAGGGTGCGATCACGGATCGCCGCCCTCGCCGTCTTCAATTGTTGTCCCGGGCAGCCTCGCCGGTGAAGGAGGGTCCCATGTACGCCGCTATTCGTCAGGGTAAAGCAAAGCCTGGCATGGTCGAAGAGCTCGCGCGCAGAATCAAGGAGGGCGCCATTCCCATTATCAGCGACGTTGAAGGCTTCATGGCCTACTACGTCGTGTATGCACCTGACGACACCGTGACGGCGATCAGCATCTTCAACCAGTATGCGCAAGCCGCGGAGGCAAACCAACGCGTACTCGCCTGGATCGAGCAGGATCTTGCGCCGCTGCTTGTGGGCCCGGCCACCGCAGTGGCGGGCCCGGTGATCGTGCACACGTTGGCCTAGCAAACCCACAAAATACAGCCGGTGCCGGCTGCCGGCTTGAACTTATCGCGTGCACCTGAGGGCTCCCGCGACCGCTGGATGCAGCCTCTCGGTGGTGAATCAGCGCGCGACGCCAACGCCTGAGATTGATACATTCGCCGGATCTTCGAATGAATCGGCGTTTTTCATGAAGCTTGATTTTTCCGATTACCCGATCAGCGGCCGAGGCTATGCCACAAGGCCGATGGCGTTTCTGGACATCGTTCCAGGGAAGATGCTCCAGGCCATCATTGAGCTGTCCTTGATCGAAACCGGGAGTCGGGCGGCCCGCGAGCGGTGGCAAAAAACGCAGGTTCGCAATCTGTTGACACACGCCGCACAGCGGTCCGCCTTTTGGCGTAATCGCGTTGGCGCCAAGCGAGCGGACCTCTCTGGGCTCCCCGTTCTGACACGAACGGAGCTCAAGCAGCAGGTCGAAACGGAAGGCTCGCTTTTGCGTCCTGCTGACGGTTTGGAAATTGCTACGCACAAGACATCGGGATCATCCGGGACACCGGTTGAGTTCCACGCATCCAAGATGAATTTTGAGTACAACAGTATACGGTATCTGGCGCAGGAGTTCATGGATGGAAAAGACCTGTCGGTGAACAGGACTCACATCAATGCCGCAAAAGCGAGCGCGGCAAAAAAACTGGCAGCCATTCCCTGCGGCTTTAGCGTGGAGAAGAATCCGTCCTGGCTCGGAGGCATCGGGTCAGTGTTCACGTCGGGCATTCTTAAGAAAATCGAGTGTCTCAACCCCAATCCGCGCGATCTTGTGCGTGAATTGCGCAAGGATGCGGTTGGCCAGCTCGTGGTGGGGCCGGGGCTTTTGACGACCATCCTTGGTCATTCCAGCGCCAAGCTGCTGGGTGAGCTTCGCGCGAGTGAAGTTGTCGTCTTTGGCGAAGCCATTGATACCGATGTGTGCCAGGCAATCGTCGCGCAGGGCATTGCCGTCAGCTTGACCTATTCTTCGGAAGAAGTTGGGCCAATTGGCTTCGAATGTCAGTCTGCGCCGGGTCACTATCACATCGCCACCAGCAACGTGATTGTTGAGCTCGAAGGTTCGCATGAAGTCGATGGAAAGAAACTGGGGCGCGTGCTGGTAACGCATCTGCACTCGTATGCAACACCTTTCGTCCGTTACGATTTGGGCGACCTTGCATTGCTCAGCGAGAACTGTCCATGCGGTCACGACGGCCCCACGATCCACAGCCTCTATGGTCGGCTAACCAATGCCCTCAAACGTCGCGACGGCACGCTGTCGGCATTTTATATCCGTGGTCCTGAACTCCGGGAAATCGTCGAGTATACCGAGTTCCGTATTCGTCAGCCGGCCTTCGATACGATCGTTATAGAGCTTGGCGGACGCGAAACCCTGACGGCGGAAGAGGTCAAAAAAATAACCGCATTTCTGAAGGCCCGGGCCGGTGACGAATTCAAGATCGACGTCGTCGCCTGCTCTGCGATTGACTGGGGAAGCAGTGCCAAAAAACTGAGTTTCAGATGCGAGGTTTAGGTCGATCAACCATCCCTTTGTTGACTGCACACGTACGAGGCCGCGACGCTCCAGCCTTCACAAGCCAGCTGGGAAAGAAGATGGGCATCTCGCACCGGTTGATCCGGTCCGAAGGGGATTTCGTCATTTCATGAAGTTCGACTTTTCCAAATACCGGATCTATGACCGCGGTTATGCTGAAAGGCCAATGGCATTTCTGGATCTGGTCCCCGCCAAGCTTCTCGCAGGCATATTCGAGCTGGCCTTGATCGAAACGGGAAACCGGGCAGCCCGGGACCAATGGCAAAAGACCCAGCTTCGCAACTTATTGGCACATGCAACCCAGCGATCCGGTTTTTGGCGCAGTCGCCTCGGCGCCAATCGACCGGACCTCGAAGCGTTGCCGATTCTGACACGAATGGAACTGAGGCATCAATCTCGGGAATTGGTTTTGCTTTAATTGAGCCGCCACCGAGGGCGGAATTACTGACAGTCCTCTGGTAAAAATCTCAAAAGCCCCGGTATTGCCTTGGGGCTCTCTTGCTGCGCTGTCAGCCAATTGCGCTTGCAGACCGTGTGTGCTTGCCGCCACACAAGGGGCCGAAAAGCGGAGTTGCCGGACTTATCAACATTTGAACATGGTTTATTCTTCAACAAGTGCCTTCCCGACGGCGGCAAGAAACGTGCTCGAACCTGGTCGACGCTACCCGCGCGCGGCGCGCGCTCGCCGACAACTCTCACCACTTGCCGCGCAAGCCATTCAACCCCGGACGCCCTCATGCAACGCAGTCACGAGCGCATTCTCACCACTCACACCGGAGCCCTCTTGAAGACGGGATAGCGCTCGACATCGGCGCGCGGCCAGCGTTTCCACGAGCCGCCAAACCCGCTCATGCGATGCCGGACGTGGAGAAAGAACCCCTCTCGCTGCTGTTCGCCGTTGTTGCCGATGTCGATGCCGGCTTCGATCTGTTTCGGAACGATTGCCTGCAACGCGGCGTGTCCGGCCCGTTCGATTTCGCCCTCGTCGACCTGCTCGCCGCGCGCGCGGCGGGAACCTATGTTGAACATCATTTGCACGCCGCCTCTCCGGAGTCTGTCACCGAAAAGCATCTGCCCTTCGCCAATCCTCGCCATGCCCATGAAGTGCGATGCCTCGAGGGCAACGCGATCCACCCCGATCAGATCGTCGTCTCCGGCGTCATCGATTCAACGACGAATTTCGTCGAGCATCCCGAAGTCGTGGCCGAGCGGATCGAGCGCGTCGCAGGCGCGCTTGGCGATCCCAGCCGCGTCGTCGCCGGGGACGGACTGCGGGTTCGACACCGCTGCCGGCGCCGGTCGTGTCGCCGACGACGTGGTGTGGGCAAAGCTGACCGCGCTGAGCGAAGGCGCCCGTATTGCCTCGGGCCGATTGTTCCCCAAAGCCTGAGCGGACATAACCCGTCAGCTTCCCGGGCTCAAACAGCCCCCGCCTTCTGCGCGTATTCCCAGGAAGCCTTGGACAACGGCACGGTGCGCGCGGCCGATTCCATTGCCTTGGCGCTCGCGGCGGTGCCGTCGCGGATGCGCCCTGCGATGCCTTGCGTGATGCAGGCAAGGCGGAACAGATTGTAGGAAAAATACCAGTTCAGGTCCGGCACCGCGCTCTTGGTGACGTCGCAATAGATTTGCGCGGCTTCTCCCAGGGTCGGAATGTTCAGCGTCTTGAAGTCGGCGTTGGCAAGCCCCGGCATGGTCCATTGCATCAACAGATAAGTGAAGTCGGCCATCGGATCGCCAAGCGTCGAGAGCTCCCAGTCCAGCACCGCGATCACGCGCGGTTCGATCGGGTGGAAGATCATGTTGTCGAGGCGGTAATCGCCGTGAACGACCGAGACACGTTCCTGCTGCGGTATGGTGCGCGGCAGCCACTCGATCAGCTTTTCGACCTCGGGAATGTTTTGGGTTTCCGACGCGCGGTATTGCTTGGTCCAGCGATCGACCTGGCGCGCGAAATAATTTCCGGGCTTGCCGTAATCGCCAAGACCGATCGCCTCGGGGTCATAGCTGTGAAGCTTGGCGAGCGTTTCGATCTTGCTGGTGAAGATCGCGCGCCGCGCCTCTTTCGTCTGGCTCGGAAGCGAGGGATCCCAGAACACCCGTCCCTCTTCCATCGACATGATGTAGAAGGCGGCTCCGATCACCGCCTCGTCAGTGCAAAGCGCGTACGCCCTGGCGACCGGAAACCCCTGGCGGCCAAGTGCTGAGATAACACGAAACTCGCGGTCCACCGCGTGCGCCGACGGCAACAATTTCCCGAACGGCTTTCGCCGCAGGACGTAGGAGCGGTCGGGGGTATCCAGCCGGTAGGTCGGGTTCGACTGCCCGCCCTTGAATTGCAGGACGGTCAGGGGCCCCCGGTAACCCTCGACATGCGCGCCCATCCACTGATCGAGGCGCGCTTCGTCGATCCGGTGCCGCTCCTCGACCGGCTTGGTGCCGGAAAAATCGTCATCGCTCCTGACGCCTTCGGTCACGCTACGCTCCCTCAATTTCTGGAGAGCACCGGAGGTGCTTCCTCTGAGAGCGGGATGAATTCAGGCTGAACCGTAGGTCAGCGCACTCGGTTTACCTCTCCCCTTGCGGGAGAGGTCGGATCGCATCGGCAGATGCGATCCGGGTGAGGGGGTTATGCGCCGTCGAGGAACCGAACCCCTCACCCCACCCCTCTCCCGCAAGGGGAGAGGGAGCGCACCTCCGAAGCCGCTACAACTTAGCCCGATCTCATCTCGCTTCTTAATTCATAGGAGCGTTTGCATACTTCCGAAGTTCAAGTCTGGCAATGGCGCGGTTATGGACCTCGTCCGGGCCATCGGCAAGCCGCATGGTCCGCATTGAGGCGTAGTCGCGCGCCAACCCCGCGTCGTCGGATACGCCGGCGCCGCCAAAGGCCTGGATCGCGTTGTCGATGATCTTCAGCGCCATGTTGGGCGCCGCCACCTTGATCATGGCGATCTCCAGCTGCGCGGTCTTGTTGCCGACCTTGTCCATCATGTCGGCGGCCTTCAGGCACAACAGGCGGTTCATCTCGATGTCGGTGCGGGCCTCCGCGATGCGCTGCTCCCAGATCGAATATTCGATGATCTTCCGGCCGAAGGCGGTGCGAGAGGACAGCCGCTTGACCATTTTCTCCAGCGCTTCCTCGGCTTTGCCGATGGTGCGCATGCAGTGATGGATGCGGCCGGGACCGAGGCGCCCCTGCGCGATCTCGAAACCCCTGCCCTCACCGAGCAAAATGTTGCTGGCGGGAACCCGGACGTTCTCGAGCAGCACCTGGGCGTGGCCGTGCGGCGCGTCGTCGAAGCCGAACACGGACAGCATTTTTTCGACCTTGATGCCTTTGGCATCGAGCGGCATCAGGATCTGCGATTGCTGCTGGTGGCGCTGCGCCTTCGGATCGGTCTTGCCCATCACGATCGCGATCTTGCAGCGGGGATCGCCGACGCCCGAGGACCACCATTTGCGGCCGTTGATGACGTAGTGATCGCCATCGCGCTCGATACGCGTCTCGATGTTGGTGGCGTCGGAAGATGCAACCGCCGGCTCGGTCATCAGGAAGGCGGAGCGGATCTCCCCGTCCATCAGCGGCCGCAACCATTGCCGCTTGTGCTCTTTGGTGCCGTAACGCATCAGCACCTCCATGTTGCCGGTATCCGGCGCGGAGCAATTGAACACTTCGGAGGCCCAGCCGATGTGGCCCATCTCCTCGGCGAGCGGGGCATATTCGAGATTGGTCAAACCCGCGCCGCGGAACTCGTCGTCCTCGTGCGAAGAAGGTGGCAAGAACAAGTTCCAGAGCCCTTGCGCCCTCGCCTTCTTCTTCAGTTCCTCGACAATCGGGATCACCTTCCAGCGCGGGCCCGTTTCGTCCTGCTGCCGGTAGATGGGCACAGCCGGGCGTACATGTTCCTTCATGAACGACTGCACCCGGTTGAGCCATTCGCGCTGACGTTCCGACATGGTGAAGTCCATTTGGCGTTCCTCACATTTGGACAAGATTGGTTGGCGGCACTGTCTGCCTGCCGCCGGTTCACTGCAAGATTGTTAGTCGCGTCGCCGAAAGCCCGCGAGCTCTCCGGACGGCAACGCCGCCGGCGCGGTGACGCTTCGCGCGCATTGACAACCGAGCCTTCAAACCATAGTTTCATACAAACGTTTGAATTGCAACGCCCCCATTCGGGTATGAGATGCCGTCAGACCGGACCCGAGCTTCCATCCTGGAGGCCGCCGAGCGGCTCTATGCCGATCGCGGCTTCTCCGACGTCACCCTGCGCGACATCGTCGCCGCCGCCGGGGTGAATCTGGCTGCGGTGAATTACCATTTCGGCTCGAAGGACGAGCTGATCGCCGAGCTGTTCGTGAGCCGCAGCATCGCCACCAATCGCGAGCGTCTCAACGAATTGAAGGCCGCGGAAGCGGCAGGCGGCGGCCGCGCGAACATCGACGCCATCCTGCGGGCACTGGTCGGGCCGATGGTGCGCGGCTGTCTTGGACCGGAGAGCGAGCGATCGACGGCGGCCCGCTTCATGATCCGGGCGTCCATCGAATCCGTCCCGCCGATCCGCCGCATCAAGAACCGCGAGATCGATCATTTGCGGAAATTTGCCGCCGCGATGCGGCGATCGCTGCCGGATTGCAGCGACGCCGACCTCTATTGGGGCCTGCATTTCGCGCTCGCGATGGCGCACCAGACCATCCGCGACAGCGAGCGGCTGACCAAGCTCTCGGAGGGGATTTGCGATCTTCACGACGTCGAAGGCGTCATCGCGCGCATCGTTGCGGTTTCGGTGATGGCGCTGACGGGAAGTGCGCCCAACCGCAAGACTTTCGAATCCGCCGGTCTCGAACGCGCCGTTCGCTAGCTCATATGCAGATGAATTGATCGCGCCCGGTCGGGCTCGGCGAGCGGCGCAAACGCCCGCCAATTTCAACGATACTTCGTCCATGATCGTAGCATTGCGTTGCCGATCGCCGTTATTTGAGGCGTAACGGTGAAGATCGGGCCATCATGCTCCAGGACACCTGGACCAGCAGCTTTTATGGTTGGCGAGTTGTCAGCGCCGCGTTCGTCCTGGCTGTTTTCGGGCTCGGTACCGGGTTCTATGGCCCGCCCATTTTCCTGAATGCCGTGCAGGAGGCACGGGGTTGGTCGTTGCTTCTGGTGTCGTCAGCCGTGACCACCCATTTCCTGATCGGCGCGGTAGTTACCGCGAATCTGCCAACGTTGTATGCACGCTGGGGCACCACCAACGTCACACGCCTTGGTGCCCTTTCGATCGCACTCGGCGTCATCGGCTGGGCCGCCGCCTGTCATCCCTGGCAGTTGTTTATGGCTGCAGCTTTAAGCGGTGCGGGCTGGGTAACGATGGGGGTCGCCGCCATCAACGCGATAGTGTCTCCCTGGTTCGTGCGCTCGCGCCCCACGGCACTTGCCGTTGCTTACAATGGCGATGGCGCAAACCTGGGGGGCGTAATTTTCACACCGCTTTGGGCCACGGGCATCGCCTTATTCGGTTTCATCCTGACGGCGGCAACAATCGGGACCGCAACCGTCGCCGTCGTCTGGATCTTGACAAATCGCGTGCTGTCGATAACGCCGGAAATGCTGGGAACGAGGCCCGATGGCGGTGCTCCTGGCGCATCAGCTACGCCAATCCCTCAACCCCCGTCCCGCGGCCCGTTATGGCGCGATCCGAAATTTCAAACGCTGGCAATGGGAACGGCGCTCGGTCTTTTTGCTCAAATCGGATTGCTGGCCCATCTCTACTCCCTGCTCGTGCCGACGCTCGGCAAACAAACCGCTGGGCTGGCGATGGGAGCGACCACCGCCCTGGCCGTGCTCGGGAGAACACTGATCGGCTGGCTTATGCCGCCCGCATGTGATCGGCGGTTGCTTGCTGCGGCAAGCTATGGGCTTCAGGTCGCGGGCTCGTTCGCCTTCATGGCTGCCCAGGGCACGAATGTCCCCGTGATCATTGCGGCCATTGTCATGTTCGGATTGGCGTTCGGCAACGGCACGTGGTTGCCGCCACTTATCGCGCAGGTGGAGTTTGCGAAGGAGGAAGTACAGCGTGTGGTCGCGCTGGTCGTCGCTATTTCGCAAGGGGCCTACGCCTTTGCTCCTGCCACTTTAGGCCTGATCCATGATCTTTCGGATCAAGTGTCCGTCCATCCAGGCACGGCGCCAGCCGTGTTTATCGCGGCCGCATTGATCCAGGCGCTGGCCGCGTCAGTCTTTCTGATCGGCCGCAAAGCCTGAGCTCCATCCGGCGAATGTTACATCGGCCCACGGCGGCGGCGTTGACGAGCCGCACGCAAAATGCGCTTCGGAGGCCTCCCCTCCTCCGATCGAGGCTTGGATAACTTCGAATTGCAATAAAGCTGTCATGCCACCCCGCTAGTTTCCCCGCCGTTTTTCACTCTGGGGAGAACCAATATGCGTGGAAGAAAGTACGCGCCGGGCAAAACGAAGCTCGGCCTGATGGCTGGCGTAGCTGCTGCTGCACTCGGGGCGTTGACGGTGAATGCCGGTGCCGCCGATCCGGACAAGAGCGTCGACAAGACACCCACGACGACGCCGATCAAGCATGTCATCGTCGTCATCGCCGAGAATTCCAGCTTCGATCACGCCTTCGGGACGTTCCGCCCGCGCGATGGTCAGCATATTGCCAATCTCCTGTCCAAGGGCATCGTCAACACTGACGGCACGCCGGGACCGAACTTCAAGAAGGCCGCCCAATTCACGGTGTCGCAGCAGCCCAAATATTTCATCAGCGCGCCGGATGTCAGCAAAACCGCCTTCACGACGCTGCCGCCACCTGACCTGAATGGCGTGCCGGTGGCAGGCAGCGATAGTCACCCGCCGCCGTTTGCCACTGTTGCCGCAGCACAGGCGGCCGAGCCGAGCCTTGAGCCCGAGGACGCCGTGCTGTTGACGACCGGTGCAAGCGGCATCACGATCAAGCCGGAAACGACGAACGGGCAGCCCAACGGCGTGCGCAATCCCGACACGCGCATCCTGAACGTCACCAATCTGCCGAACGGTCCGTTCCAGCAGACGGCAAAGGACGCGCAGGGCAACGGGCTTGCCTACGATGCCTATACCGAGGACACCATTCACCGCTTCTTCCAGATGTGGCAGCAATCGGACTGTACGGTCCAGCACGCGACACCCGAAAATCCGTCCGGCTGCCAGGCCGACCTTCTGCCCTACGTGATCACGACCTTTGCGGGTCTGGCGGAAGAAGGCATGGGCACGTCGATGGCCTTCTTCAACATGAACCAGGGCGATGCCCCTGTTCTGAAGAAACTTGCGCAGGAATTCTCGATCGCCGACAATTATCACCAGGCGGTGATGGGCGGCACCGGCGCCAATCACATCATGATCGGTACCGGCGATGTCTACTTCTTCAACAATACCTTCGCGGAAAACGGCATCTTCAACGCGAACAGCTTCCAGCCCGTGCCGCCGCCGCCGGTGCCGGGCGCGATCCTGGGATTGCCGTCTTTCGTGACCATCTCGCTGGTGGCGAATCCGGACCCGGTGCAGGGCTCCAACAACGTCTACAAGAACGACATCGCCGCCACGCTCGGGGAATATGTCAACTGCTCGGATCCGGCCCAGCCCGGCGTTCCCGCCATCACCAGCTATCTGGCAACGCTACCCTACAAGCTGTCGCCGACGAGTTGCGCGCAAAACACCTTCTACGCGATCAACAACTTCTTCCCCGGTTACCACCCCAACGGTACGCCGGCGAATCCGTTGTCGCCCAAGCAGGCGGCGGACGGCAGCGACTTCTTCTTCATTCCGCCGCAAAACCTGCCGACCATTGGCGATGCGCTGAACGCGAAAAATGTCTCGTGGGCTTATTATGGCGGCGGCTTTAATGCAGCGGTTGCCGGTCTGCCCAACGCGTTCTGCCCGATCTGCAACCCGATGCAGTATGCGGCTTCGATCTACGGCAATCCCGCCCAGATCAAGGCGCACACGGGTGACATCACCGACTTCTTCACTGCAGTGGCCAACGACAACCTGCCGTCGGTTGCCTTCGTCAAGCCCAGCGGCCTCGTCGACGGACACCCGCAATCCTCCAAGTTGAACCTGTTCGAGGCGCTGCTCGACAATATCGTCGATCAGGTCAAGGGAAAGCCGGAGTTGTTTGCGGAGACCGCGATCATCGTCACCTGGGATGAAAGCGGCGGCTTCTACGATTCGGGCTTTATCCAGCCGGTCGACTTCTTCGGCGACGGCCCGCGCGTGCCGCTACTCGTAATCTCGCCGTTCTCGCACGGCGGCCGCGTGGTCCACACCTATTACGACCACGTCTCGATCACCAAGTTCATCGAGCGCAACTGGGGGCTGAAGCCGTTGAGCTCTCGCAGCCGCGATAATCTTCCCAATCCAATCATGGACGAGGATGACAATCGCTACGTGCCGCGCAACATGCCGGCGATCGGCGACCTCATGGAGATGTTCCACTTCGGCGATCATGACGACCAGGGTCACGACCACGATGGCTAGGCGTTAGTGCTTGAAAGGGTTCGGTTCACCTCTCCCCGCTGGGGAGAGGTCGATTTGCTCCTGGCGATGCGAAGCATCGTCCGGTGCAAATCGGGTGAGGGGCCATGCTCTCACGAGGTACCGTACCCCCTCACCCCAACCCTCTCCCAAAGGGAGAGGGAGTAGCACTTCCAATGCGAATGCAGCCTGAGCCAATCTGATAGCGCGTTTGTGGCAGCGCGCAGGTGCCGCCCGAACATTCAGGTAAGCCCGAGCATTTGCCGCGCTTCGGTTGGCGTTGCGATCGCAGCGCCCAGGCTCTTCAATATCTGCACCGCATGCGCCACCAATTCGGCGTTGCTCTTGGCCAAAACGCCTTTGGACATATAGAGATTGTCCTCCAGGCCGACCCGCACGTGGCCGCCGAGCACCAGGATTGCGCCACCATCGGGAATTCGGAGCGGCCGATGCCGAAACCGGCCCAGATCGAACCCTCCGGCAACAGGTCGCGGGCATAGAGCATGGTTTCGGGCGAAGGATCGAAGCCGTATTTGACGCCGAGCACGAGCGTGCACAATGGCGGCCCCCGCAACGTTCCTTCCGCGATCAGGTCGCGTGCCAAGTGGATGTCGCCGGAATCGAACAACTCCAGTTCCGGCAACACGCCGGCTGCGCGCATTCGCGCCGCCATCTTCCGCACGTTGGGGGGCGTGTTGATCACGACCTGTCCGGCCGAATTCATGGTGTTGAGATCGAGCGTACAGATCTCCGGGCGCAGCGGTTCGATATGCTCGACCCTCTTCTCCGGCGCCATCAGGGTGGTGCCGGGACCTGCGATCTTCGGATCTTCCTCCGACGGCACGAACCGCCCGCCCGGCCCCGTGGTCAGATTGATGATCAGGCTGGCGTTGCGGGCGCGGATGCGGTCCATCACATCGCGATAGAGGTCGATTCCCATCGAGGGCCGGCCGGTCTCGGGATCGCGCACATGAATATGGGCGATCGCAGCTCCCGTTTCCGCGGCCTCGAGCGCGCTGTCGGCGATCTGCTGCGGCGTGATAGGCAGATAAGGCGATTGTTCGGGGCGCGTCAGATTGCCTGTGATCGCGCAGGTGATGATGACCTTCTGGTGAGGTTGATGTGCCATGTGCCTTCCGTCGACTGGAATGACAGGAAAGTGATGAATAGCCTAACCGAAACGCCCAGGCGAGTACCGGCCAGGCCCAGCCGTCATGTCAGTCGGGCGGATTGAAGGTCCGCGCGAAATAGATCGGGGATTTGGTCTTTTTCAGCCGGTATAGCTGCGCAGGGCGATTGGGTCCCTTTCGCATTCTTGCCACCGGCTCTATCAAATCCGCGGCGAGCATCCGCGTCCGAAACGCGCTTTTCTCTAGCGGGCGATCGAGCACGATTTCGTAAACCCGTTGCAGGTCCGGCAATGTAAATTCAGGCGGCATCAGATAAGCCGGTAGCGAGGTATATTCGACCTTGCTGCGCAGCCGCTGAATCGCAGCCGCCACGATAACATCATGATCGAAGGCAAGCCTGGGTTTGATCCTGCCAACACGGACGGGAAACCACTGCGCATCGGCGGCAAGAGGGCCACCTGCCGGAACGGCTGGAATGAGCGCGAAGTAAGCATGCGTCGCAGACCAGCCGCGCGGATCGCGATCGGCGCTTCCCCAGCTTCCCAATTGCTCCAGATAAGGACTTACCACGCCCGTCTTGTCCCTTAGTTTGCGGATCGCGCAAGCTTCGAGGTCCCTGTCCCTGGCAATGTCAACGAAGCCGCCCGGCAAGGCGAATGAATTGGGAAACGGCTCGTCTTCGCCTGCCCCGCGTTTCACCAGGAGGACATGAAGCGTATCGTCCCTGACGGCAAAGATGACAACATCGACCGTCGTCAGAGGCCTCGGAAAGTCCGCCACTTTCCGGCGACCGCCATCTTCCTTCTGGTTTTCTTCTGCCACGTCCGCAATCCCTCGCCTTGTTCGCTCTTGACAATAACAGGCTTAGTTGTATTGTACAACTTACTTAGTTGTCCAGAGCAACTTATATCGCCTGTCATGAAGGGAACGCGCCATGCTTGGAATTCGGTTCGTCAAAGCCCAGCCCACAATCTACCTGATGAAATACCGCGCCGGGGCGGTGACCCGGGAGGGCGCCGGCCTCTCTACCCTCTACTACGCGCCCGTTACTTCCCTTGTCGCGGTGCCGATCGGAAGCCGAGATGCCGCCTTTATCTTCCAGCAGATCGCGCGAGACTTTCAGGCCCTCACCGTCCAGGGCCATGTCACCTATCGCATCGGTGAGCCAAAGAAGGCCGCGTCCATGCTCAACTTCACGCTCAAATCGGATGGCAAGACCTATGAGTCGGACGACCCGGAAAAATTGCCCCAGCGCATCCTCGGCTCGGTCGAGGTTTTGGCCCAACAGGCCGTAAAGGACCTGACGCTGAAGGACGCCCTGCAGGCCTCAGATCGGATCGCCAACACCATTATGGCCGGGCTCAATCACCGGGCCGACATCGCGTCCCTCGGGCTCGAAATTCTCGGCGTGTCGATAAGGGGCATCAAGCCTACACCTGACACTGCCAAGGCGCTCGAGGCCGAGGCACGCGAGGCAATTCTCAAGAATGCCGACGAGGCCATTTTCGCTCGTCGCAACTTTGCCGTGGAACAGGAACGGGCCATTCGCGAGAGCGAGCTAGACACCGAAATTGCCGTCGAACTGAAAAAGCGTTCCATTCGCGAAACGCAAATGGACGCCGCGGCCAGCGTCGCCGCGAAGCAGAACGAGTTGAAGCAAGCCGGCATGGTCGCCGACATTACGCTGGAGGGCAAGCGGAAGGATTTCGTCGCGCTCAACGCCGAAAACACGCGGACTCTGGCGGATGCGGAAGCCTATCGGGTCGGCGCATTGATGAAGATATTCGAAGGCGTGGATACCAGGGTGATACAGGCCTTGGCCGCAGCCGGCATGCAGCCGGCTCAATTGATCGCCCAGGCCTTCACCGGAATTGCCGAAAAGGCCGAGCGAATTGGACAGCTCAACGTGTCCCCTGACCTGCTCAATACCCTGCTCGACAAGTCAAAGCCGACGGAGGTGCCCAATGTCCGCCGACAATGATCGCAAGGTGGTCCTCATCACCCGGAAGACGAGGCTCGAGGATCTGATCGCCAAATATCTGACGGAGGCCCAAGCCCGGTTCTATCTCGAGCATTTGGGTGCCGATTTCTCCGACTATCAGCGCGAACACGACGTCTATCTCGAACAGCAGCAGCGTACGGTTCGGACCCTGGAGCAATGGGGCCGTTACCAGATTATCGATCGGGGTTTTCTGCCCAACTTCATCTTTGGCCCCTCGGACATCGTGGTTGCGCTTGGCCAGGACGGGTTGGTCGCCAACACCATGAAATATCTCAACGGCCACCCGCTGATCGGCCTCAATCCCGATACCGGACGCTATGACGGCATCTTGTTGCCTTTCATACCGGACGACCTTGGCACACTGTTACCGGAAGTCGCAGCCGAGAAGCGTGGCGTCAAAGCGGTGACGATGGCCAAGGCCACCTTGGCAAACGGTCAGGTGCTCTATGCCGTCAACGACCTCTTCATCGGCGCACGCTCCCATACTTCCGCGATTTACGAGATCGCGGCCGGAACGCGGAAAGAAACGCAATCGTCGAGCGGACTCATCGTTTCAACCGGTCTCGGGTCGACGGCGTGGTTCAAGAGCATCATCACCGGCTCGCTCGCGATCGCCGGCGCATTCGGCAGCCCGACCGAAAGTCCACCCTATTTGCCGCAGCCCTGGGATAGCAGCGAATTACGGTTCGCCGTTCGCGAGCCCTTTCCGAGCCGGAGCTCCCAGGTCAGCCTGGTCTACGGGCGGCTGATGAAATCCGAGCGGTTGCAGGTCCGCTCCCTGATGCCGGAGAACGGGGTCATCTTCAGTGACGGCATCGAAGCGGATCGGCTCGATTTCAATTCCGGAACCGAGGTGCAAATCACCCTCGCAGATCGCGAGGGCCGACTGATCGTCTGACTGCGGCCTCGCATGGCTCTCAAGAGGTATCAACCCTTCTTCTTGATACCGTTCTTAACCGCCTTCTTTGCCCGCTTTTCTTCCGCCGCCTCGATCTCCTCCGCCGCCCTTTTCATCGCCCGCGCATAGCTATCGGCTGCATTCTCCGCCGTGACCTGCAACCGCCTTGCCGCGGCGTTTGCCATTGCGAGCGTTGTCTTTGCGATTTGCCTGAAACGATCCTTTGCCCCCTTGTTCCCGGCCTTGGCGGCCAACCCCATCAACCGCGCGTGCCGCTTCTTCGCGGCGTCCATCAGGCTCTTGCGTTGCTTCTTGCCGATGGACCGAATGAGAATTTCGAGGTCCGCTTCGGCCATTTTTGTCCTCTTCGGGTTTTGGTTCAACGTGGCGGGATGAGCTTGCGAGGCGCCGCAGTGGGTGAAAGAAACCGAACCCTCGTATTCCCTTTGGGAGGGATCTGTCGGGAGGGATTTGGCCTTCAACATCGTTTGGAATTGGTCAGACAGATCGTTTCAAAATTCCTCGTTGAGCGCAAGCGGCTTGCCATCTTGCCCGAGCAAAGGCGTCGCGAGCTCAGGCTGCACGCCGGTTCACCGGCTGGCGGGATCACTTCTTCAGGCCTATCTCACAAAGACCATCCTTGGGCTGCACCAGACCGAGGTTCGACCATGACGGCGAATGACGACGGCCCACTCGATGGGCTGGTGCGGGCCATCGAACACGCCGAGGAATTAGATCGCATATGGTTCGACGAACATCCGCGCCGATGCTTCCGCCTGCGGTACATGGTGATCGGCGAGTTCGGCTTGCACCGTGGAGACCCATACCTGGGGATATGGCATCTTGCCTATACGATCGTCTATCGCTTTCGGTCGGGACGCAGGAAAAAGTGGCCAGTCTGGGTTAGTTTATTTTGAGCAGGTCAAGCGCCCACTTCATCGCCGCTTGTCCTGCAAGGCTGAGCGCGGCCTATGGGCCGGCCGGAGCAAAACATGCCGACGATAAGACGCTGCCGAGATAACGAGCATGACGCGCTGCTGCGGATCATCAACCTGGCTGCAAAAAAATATCAGGGCGTTATCCCCGCCGACCGCTGGCACGAACCCTATATGGACGCCGATGAGCTCACTGCAGAGATATCGGCTGGCGTCGAGTTCTGGGGTGCGGAACTCGATGCCGTTCTCGTCGGCGTCATGGGTGTTCAAGAGGTTCTGGATGTCGATCTGATACGGCATGCTTATGTGCTGCCTGCATACCAGGGCAAGGGCATCGGTGGTGACCTGCTGACGGAATTGTGTTCGCAGAGATCGCGACCCATTTTGGTCGGCACCTGGGCCACCGCGAGCTGGGCTATCGATTTTTACAAGCGCCACGGCTTCGGCGTTGTTCAACCGGAGGAGACAAAAGCGCTATTGAAGAAGTATTGGACCATTCCGGACCGGCAAATCGAAACCTCGGTGGTGCTGCGAAGAAAGTGAGCCGTTCCTGTTTTCGGCAAGCGCAAACGCGGTTTTTTCCTCGGCCGGCCGAAAATTCACGACGGCTTTGCTCTATCCAGAAATGGCTGCCACGATAGCGCCTCGCGCCTGGCCTCGTTCAAATGCCCATCCTCCAGAAGCTTTCCGACGCATTTGAAATATTCGTGAAGGAATGACGCGTCCGGCAACTCGTACATGCGCTCTCCGGGCACCCACAAACCGAACTTTCTGGCGGAGATGAGCGCAGAGGCAATCGCAGGTCTGAGATCACGCGCATTGTCCGGCCATCCAGAAGATGCGGTTTGATTGCTGATGCTGTCTGAAAGGCTGCGAAATCTATAACCCAGGCTTCGGAGCTCAAAAGCTCTTCTTTCGCCGGCCTTGCGGGTCGAGGTTTCCAGTGAAATCCCGATTACGATGCCGGTCATGAAGACCAAAGCGGATTCGAACCAACGCAGGTGGCTAATCTCGACGAGCTTGTTGGAAATTGCCGTGGCCACGGCGTTCGGCTCGGTGAAGATGTTTTCCGCGAACCATTTTTCGAGCGCTGTGCCGATCAGAGGGATCAGCAGAAGAGCCCATATCACGAAAAGCAGCGATTTGAGCCATTTGAACATTGGTTGTCACGCTCGAAAAGCATAGGTGAGGAAAGCCGCAGCCTAGAGCGGGTGCGCGGGTGAGGCAAAAACCTTGGGCAGGTGTCTGGATGCTTTAGCACGGTGGGTCTGGATGAAACCGGGGCGTCGCGACAAGTACCTGAAAAGACTGGAGCCGGTGAAGGGAATCGAACCCTCATATTCAGCTTTCGGAAAACGAGCAACCTTTGCCCGGCCCGAATGTTCCCAGGACATGCATCCGGGAGAAAGCCGCAATCAACGCGAAACCGCGCTATGCGCTCAAGGCGGAATTGGCAGAAGGCAATGACTGACGATTTTTGGTGGCAGCGCGGAATTTTCTATCAGATCTATCCGCGCTCCTTTCAGGACTCCAATGGCGACGGAGTCGGCGATCTCAAGGGCATCATCGGCAGGTTGCCTTATCTTAGAAGGCTCGGCGTGGATGCGATTTGGCTCTCGCCGATCTTTCCGTCGCCGATGGCCGATTTCGGCTACGACATTTCCGACTACACCGGGGTCGACCCGGTCTTCGGGACCATGGTGGACTTTGACATGCTGATCGAAGCCGTGCACGCCGGCGGCCAGAAGCTGATACTCGATCTCGTGCCCAACCACACCTCCGATCAGCATCCCTGGTTCATCGAAAGCCGCAGTTCGCGCTCCAATCCGAGGCGCGACTGGTACATCTGGCGAGATCCCGCAGCAGTCGGGGGGCCGCCCAACAACTGGCTTTCCGAGTTCGGAGGCAGCGCCTGGCAATATGACCCGCACAGCGGCCAATATTATTATCACGCCTTTTTGGCCCAGCAGCCCGACTTGAACTGGCGCAATCCTGCCGTGCGGCGCGCGATCTACGACGTGATGCGGTTCTGGCTGCGCAAGGGCGTGGATGGCTTTCGGGTCGATGTCATTTGGCACCTGATCAAGGACGACCAGTTTCGCCACAACCCGTCGAATCCGAATTTCCGGGAGGGCCAGCCGCCAAATCAGGCGCTGTTGTCCCTCTACACAACCGACCGGCCTGAGATCCACGAGGTGGTCGCCGAAATGCGGCATGTCATCGACGAGTTCGAGGATCGCGTTCTGATCGGCGAGATCTACCTGCCGATCGAGCGGCTTGTTTGCTACTATGGAAAGGAGTTGCTCGGCGCCCAGATGCCCTTCAACTTTGCTTTGCTATCGGCGCCCTGGAACGCACGTAGCATCGAACAGATCGTCTCCGAATATGAGCGGGCCTTGCCGAAAGGCGCCTGGCCGAACTGGGTCCTCGGCAATCACGATCGTCCGCGCGTGGCGAGCCGCGTTGGCCCGGCGCAGAGCCGCGTGGCCGCCATGTTGCTGCTGACTTTGCGCGGTACGCCAACGCTCTACTATGGCGACGAGATAGGCATGCGCCAGGTCAGCGTCGCGCCGGCTCAGGTACGTGATCCCTTCGAGAAGAACGTGCCGGGCATTGGCGTCGGCCGCGACGGCTGCCGCACGCCAATGCAATGGGATGCGGCGGTTAACGCCGGATTTTCGACTGCCACGCCCTGGCTGCCGCTCGCCGACGAATCATTGCACGAGAACGTTCGCAACCTCGAAGCCGAAGAGACTTCCATCCTTAGTCTTTACAAGGCACTGATCGGTTTGCGTCGGCGGACCCCGGCGCTGATCATCGGCGACCACGAGCCAATCACCGCTGAGAACGACCTCCTGATCTATCGCCGTAGAAAGGATTCGTCGGTGATGGTCGTTCTGAATTTTGCAGCCGATCCCGTCTCGGTTGATACGCAATCTATCGGGCTGCGAGGCGAGATTTTGCTTTCCACCTTCATGGATCGCGGGGGCGAAAGAATATCAGGTGTACTCGACCTTCGCGGCAACGAGGGTGTCGTCGCAAGCTGCTCTCCAGACTAGGGCATGGTTGGAGGAAGTTCCGAGGGCGGCGGCGGAACCTGGGGCTTTGGTTTCACTTATTAATAATGCTCCGCCGCGAGGCCGTATCGATGACGACTCAATGATCGATGATCTCTGGTACAAGAACGGCGTAATTTATTGCCTGTCCGTCGGCACCTACATGGATGCAAACGGCGATGGCGTCGGTGATTTCAAGGGGATGTTGCGTCGTCTCGACTATCTTCAGGGATTGGGCATCACAACCATCTGGCTGATGCCGTTTCAGCCATCGCCCGGCAAAGACGACGGCTACGACATCTCCGATTATTACAGCGTGGACCCTCGCTACGGGACGCTTGGCGACTTTGTCGAGTTTACCCACGGCTGTCGTCAACGCGGCATCCGCGTAATCATCGATCTCGTCGTCAATCACACCTCCGATCAGCACGCCTGGTTTCGCGCTGCGCGAAGCTCAAAGGACTCGCCGTATCGAAATTGGTATGTCTGGGCAGACAAGCGGCCAGCCAATGCGAACAAAGGCATGGTTTTTCCGGGTGTTCAGAAGTCGACATGGACCCACGACAAGCAAGCCGGCGCTTGGTACTTCCATCGCTTCTATGATTTTCAACCCGACCTCAATACCTCGAATCCGCTGGTACAGGCAGAGATCCTCAAGATCATGGGCTTCTGGATTCAACTTGGCGTGTCAGGATTTCGTATGGACGCGCTTCCTTTCGTGATTGCCAAGAAAGGTGCGAAGGTCAAGAAACCAGTCGAACAATACGACATGCTGCGCGCATTTCGTGAGTTTCTGCAATGGCGCGAAGGCGACGCGATCATTCTCGCTGAAGCCAACGTGCTGCCGAAAACCGACATGGAATATTTTGGTCGCGACGGCGACCGTATGCACATGATGTTCAATTTCCATGTCAATCAGCATCTGTTCTATGCCCTGGCGTCTGCCGATAGCCGCCCTTTGGCAAAGGCGTTGGTGGAGACCAGGCCGCGGCCAAGTACCGCGCAATGGGGAATGTTCCTGCGCAACCACGATGAACTCGATCTTGGCCGGCTTACGAGCACGCAGCGAGACGCGGTATTCAAGGCCTTCGGACCCGGCAAGGAGATGCAGCTTTATGGACGCGGCATACGCCGCCGGCTGGCGCCGATGCTGGGAGGTGATCGGAGGCGTATCGAACTCGCCTACAGTTTGATGTGTACCTTGCCGGGAACGCCAGTGATCCGCTATGGCGACGAACTCGCTATGGGCGACGATCTCAGTCTGCCAGAGCGCAACTGTTCGCGCACGCCGATGCAATGGTCAACTGAACAACATGCCGGCTTCACGGGGAGCAACAGGCCCTGTATGCCAGTCATCGACAAGGGCCCTTATGGCTATGAACATGTCAATGCCGCCAAGCAACGTCGCGACCCGAACTCGATGCTGAACTGGACCGAACGTATTCTCCGAATGCGCAAGGAGGTCCCTGAGGTTGGCTGGGGAGACTTCGAGGTGATCCGGACTCGCGACCCGGCCATTCTGATCATCCGCTACGATTGGCGCAATAACTCAGTCCTCTTCGTGCATAATCTTGATGAGAGGCCTCGCGAGATCTCCTTTTCGGTCGGACTTTCCGGAGAGAGCGGCGAGCTTCTTGTCAATCTGCTTTCTGAAAATCACAGCCGCGCCAGTGCTCGCGGAAGGCACAGACTGCTGATCGAAGGCTATGGCTACCGTTGGTACCGGATCGGCGGGCTCGATTATCTGCTGAAACGCACTGACATCGACACCGACCCCACCGCAGAGGCGAGTCACCCTGGAGGTTAGACAGACGGACTTCATCATTAACAATAGACGGTCTTTGTTCAGTGGCTGCTGGTCGCTCTATGTTTTTTCTGCCGGCAATTGGCGTCGCCGTTTTCTGCGGGCGCCGGAATGTGATTGATGCAGGTCGGTGGACCGTTCTACCTTTTGGGTAATGGCGAATCTTCGCAAAATAGCGGTGTCGACCTTGTCGGTGCTTTGGATTATGGCCGCGACAACTCTGCCACCCGCGACTGCCCAGCAAGCGGCGCTCTCCGAGGGGGAGCGGCATGGGCTTGCGGCGTGTCTGGTAAAATGCGCCGATGGCGACAAGGTATGCGTCAATCGCTGTATGTCGCAATCTCAAACCAAGCGCATCGCGTGGAGCGATGCCACACGCGCCTGCATCAGGGCTTGTCGGATCCAAAATGCGGCTAAGGAGGTGATATTTGGTTGCGTGTCGGGCTGCCTTGATCGAATGCGGGGATCCAAGCACCAGGTCAAGATGAAGAACCGGCAACATCCGGCGACGGACCGGGTGATGGAACGCGTCAGTTGACCGCCGCTCCCCACGATGGTCGGGATGGCCGGGTCAGCGGTTACACCTCCAGCTGCGATGTCCAGGACGGTCGGTGAACCAGTGACGGCCCCGCTCGCCACACACCGGATCGCTCGCCTCGGCGCGTTCGGTGCGGCTGCGTTGGGGCGTTGGGTCCGGTTTCGGTGGCGGCAGCTGCTGTTCCTGCATGATGTAGGCCGGCTGCGGCGGCTGCGCCTCAGCGGGATGGTCCTGCCGATGATTGGAATGGTGCGCACCGGATGCAGTCGATGGTGGGCGACGAGAGGTTCATCCGCCTTCGTAGCGGCGCCCGCTGGCGCGCTCTTTCTTGCGGGCGACTGCGCGATGAAAGCGGTGATCGCGACAGCGCAGCAAATGGCCGCGACAACGACGGCAAATAGGGTCAGCCGTTGGATGCTCAATGGCTCTCGCTCCAGCGTCATCGCTTGGGAGCTTGGCCAACTGGAATGGGAAGTCAGCGTTCCTATGGCGGGCTCACTTTTCCTTTCGGGAACCTGCCATATCGGTTCTGACGGATGGGACATTTTGAGGGCCCGTCTCTGGCAGTTCTGCGTCACCTCCGCGGCGCGCGCCGATCGCCGCGCTTTCGCCGGCACCGACGGTTGGGGCCCGGAATAGAAGCCGCAAAGGCAAATTCACTCTCAATTACTTCGAGCTGAGCCTGGAAAAAACGGCCGTCAGTCAAAGCTCATTTAAGCCTTGCGCTCGGCACGTTCTAAATTCAGCCATTTCGCGCAAGCCTGCCGGAAGCCGGCATTGGCAGTGAGTTCATCCCGATCAGCAACCTCGGCAGATCGACAATATTATCTTTCTTACTTTGGCGTCTTGGCGGTCGATGATGGGACTGGTCCCGAGCAGCGGTCCCTTTTGACGGCTGTTGCCAACACCGTCTGAATTGCGCAGCACGTCACAGTACGTACCAGCAGCGCGCAGCGCTGCGCATAATTTTTCCGCCGCCGCCCGGGTGTCCTCGCCGACCCGGACTCGTGCTGCACCTGCGTGGCCGATGACTCCGCGTATGACGACGTGCGGCTCGCGGTCGGCGACGATTGCTGCGTACTTCGGCAGCCATTCACGGTAGCGAGCAAGCGCGTTTTCTGGTGCTGTCCCGCCGACGATCTCCACGCCCCAGGGCTTGATGGTTTTGGGTTTTGGCTGGGATGCTTCGCGGTGTGGCGGAACCAAGGCCATAGCGGCCAAATCGCACGGGACGACTTCGAGGGAGGGCATCTCAACCAGGTTCGTTGCGGTGCCGGCCGTCCATTCTTCAACAGAACGACCGGTCACAATCCGCACATACGCCCGCGTTTCCCGCGGAAGCTGCCGATGGCTGCTAAGCCAATCGTGAACGCGTCCAGATCCGGCATTGTACGCGGCTGCAGCAAGGCCGAGATTGCCAAATTCACGGCGCAGATCACGCAACAACTGACCGGACTTGGTGATCGCGTCGAGCGCATTGAACGGGTTTTCGAGACCGCTCGCTCTTGCAGTGGCCGGCATGAATTGAGCTATGCCCTGAGCGCCTTTCCGGCTGATCGCGTCCGGCTTGAAACGACTTTCCTGCCAGATCAGTCGGGCGAAGAAGTCGACCGGCAGTTCATTGGCCGCCGCCGCCGCGCCGAGCGCATCACAAAGGTTCAACGGAGCGGCCGGCTCCTTGGTTTGTTTCGTGTCGTGATTTTCTGCTGGCTGACCGTTGTTGTCAGACGGCGGTTGTTGCACCGGCTTCGGATCCTCCCCTACGTCCGATGCAAGTGCGGGGCACCCGCTTACCGCTACCGCCGCGAACAGAAGCAGTCTCAGCAGGAGGCCGATGACCGGGCTTATCCTGCCGGGCGCCAGTGCTTGAGTAAGCTCAACTCTCATGACGACCGCTTTTGCGGAGTCGGGGTACGCGAAGGCATACCCCATAACTGCCTCAGGTTCTAGGAAGTAAGAAACAAACACCCAGGCAACGCATCGTTCCAGTTTTGAGGAACCGAGGACACAGGATGACAAACCATCGGGCCGGTCGCGGGCCTTCACGCCGCCCGGTGCGCCTCGTTACGTCTCATGGCCTGCGTCAAAATCGTCTTCGAAGCGCAAATGCTTCACGCTGCGGCCACGGCGCCGTACAAGCTTTAAGGCCTCTATCCCGATTTTGATATGTCTTTCGACGAAGTTCGCGGTCACCACCTGATCCGACGCTTCGGTCTTCACACCCTCGGGGATCATTGGCTGATCGGACACAAGAAGCAGTGCGCCAGTCGAAATGTGGTTGGCAAATCCGGCGGCAAAGATTGTTGCGGTCTCCATGTCGATCGCCATGCTTCGTGTACGACGCAACTGATCCCTGAAGCGATCATCGTGTTCCCAGACACGACGATTGGTCGTGTACACAGTACCCGTCCAATAGTCGTGACCGAGATCGCGGATCATTGTCGACACCGCGCGTTGCAACTCGAACGCGGGCAGCGCTGGGACCTCCGGTGGCAGGTAATCATTCGAGGTCCCTTCGCCCCGAATCGCCGCAATGGGTAGAATCAGGTCGCCAATCTGATTTTTGCGTTTCAGCCCGCCGCATTTGCCAAGAAACAATACGGCCTTCGGCGCAATAGCACTTAACAGATCCATCACGGTCGCGGCATTCGGGCTTCCCATGCCGAAGTTAATCAGCGTGATTCCATCGGCAGTCACGTTAGGCATCGGTCGATCTACGCCCTTTACCAAACCGCCGTGCAGCGTGGCGAACCATTCGACGTAATTGTCGAAGTTGGTCAGGAGAACATATTCTCCGAATTCAGCCAGCGGCGTGCCGGTGTAGCGCGGCAGCCAGTTTTCCACGATGTCCTTTTTCTCTTTCATCGCCTTTGGTCTCATTTGCGGGCGCGTAACAACATAGCACCATCGGTGCCGTGGATAGAAACGCTCCCGCTGCACCGGGCAAAGAACACGTAGGCCTTTTTCAACAGAATCGAACGCGAAGCTCGGGGACGAAATCGGCGCAAACGGCGAGCCCCGGAAGCTGGACCTTCACTTTGTCCGGCCGCCATGGCGGTGCGACCGAGTCGATGGACTCCGAGCTGACCGAGTTGGGGCTGATGCAGAAAGGCCAGTGGTCGTCACGAAGGCCATGCCGGACTACCTGCATGGCAACGGATTGGCTGAAAACATTGGAGCGGGTGAGCCAGCGATTTCACCGCTACTATCAATTGGGGCGATGGAACGACGAGCACCGGCACGTGTCCGGCGCCAACGCTGCGTTCTCAGTTTCTGGTTCGCGCATCTACACCGCAGCCGGACAGGACAGCGTGATCGCAGGAGCACCAATTCGACAGGCCGCTTGAGCCAGAAACGCAGCGTCGCAAGTGTCCACAAAATCCAAGCCGGGGGTTCGAGTCAGGGGAGCGCTACCTACGTTCCCCCCCGACAGGATTTGCCCGGGTTTCTGATCTCGGCGGCCTAAAATGCGACAAAGCTACCCAGCGACGAACTTTTTATACAGCCAATGACGGCCGTCGTGACGCCGCCAAACTTTTCCGCGCACAAGCCGACCGGTGATTGTGCGTCTCGGTACGATGACACTGCACAAATGCCAGGTCGTTGCCCGTGACGAGCGCTGGTTCAATCCAAGCACTCGCACGTTGATCGCTGTGAAGCTGATGGATGCCATGGTGTGACCCCCCCTTGGCTCGATCGACCACGCGGATTTCTTAAAGGAATGTCCGGCCACAGTGGGCAACAAAATGGCGACTTTCGGCCGGATTTGCGGTGAGTGCGATATTTTTGTCGCGTCAGCCACCACGTAGCGATCAGCGGTGACCGATAGTGGGCTGTCGGGATCTCGGGCCCAAGTTCATTTGCTCAGGTTGCGGCTGGCGGGGCGCCGACATGCGGCCGGATTTCAGTGGGAGCAAAAGGTCCTGCGGGCGTGCCGCACTGAATAAGCGTTGTGTAGCCTCAACATTTTGACAGGTCACACACCTCCAATACCTTCAGGGATCGCTGGAGAACACAGTTGGAGAACTCATCATCGCCGATGCAGGTATCGATTTCTTTGTTGGTTTGACCCGTTAGACAATCAGCGTAGTTGCGGTCCTTTCCTTCCCCGAACTTCTGTCGAAATTTGGTGAGGCAAGTTTTATTCGCCCGTGCAGTCCGTCCGACCCACTTGTTACGGTCGAGGGTCTCTGCCTGAGTAAGAAACGTCGACCCAAGCAACATCGCGATGATCAAAGCATAGCGCATGTTCCGAAATCCTTGTCGTTATCGCCTGATTTCGATTGGTCAGGCCCGGTCGCGCTCAGGCTGTGCTTCTGATCAATTCGAGAAAACCCGCCGCTGTTGTTGGTGGACAACGGCGGGGCAGCTTCCGGCCGAAGCGGATGCAAGCCCGAAGCTACGCAGCTGAGAAAGGCGCGATTTCCCGACTAGGAATCTTAGCTTACGGGCAGCTTACATCAGCGCAGACCCGAACAGGCCAAGTGTCGCAGGCTCGGTCTTCGCCAAGCGAGCTGCCGACGTGCGGCCCAACTTCCATTGGGACAGGCCGGGCGCGCTGATGAGGGGTTATTAAACGACCCGCCGCAAGATCAGCGTCGAGATCCTCCGCGATCTCTTCGTCCTTGCCGTGCTGCTGGCCGGTTTCGTCGTATTGCTGATCTACCTGGTCGGATACTGACAGTAGCGCATATCTCAAGTTTCACGATACGGTGCGGCACCGTTCATCTTGAGGCGCCGGCATTCCCGTACCGGGGCCCTTTCTACAACGCGTAGGAACGATCCCTGTGCGGTGGAGTTGGGCGGCGGGCCCTGTTGACACCCAAGCGCTCCAGTGGCCAAGAAGACGGTCACGCTGCGCGGCTGGTCCCGTGACCGTGTTTCTTGCATTCCTCAAAGTGAGAGCGGGTCATGGACTCATTCCGGTGAAAGATGCGAGACCACAGACCACCTTTTGTAAGAGAAGTATCCGTCACAATCGGAGACGAGATCCACCACGGAAAGTATTACGTTCAAGGCTCGATGGTGCATGTTCAATCGTCATTCGGAGCGAAAAGGACTCAGGTCGGAAATTCGCCCCCGGAGATGATCGCCAAGATGCTGCTGTCCGAACTAGTGCGAGCCAGCGCCAGCACCGACTGATGCCCTCCCCTTCCCTAAACGCCATCAATTCCGGCAGGCACGCGACGCAGGTCCGTGAGCGCTCGATCGCCGGATATACAATCGTCAACCCGCCGGGCTTGTAATGTTGAAGTTGGTTTGACATTCGCCGTAACCGGCAGCCTGGTGGGTGGGATATTGATCCCGCGCGTTTAGAATGGTTAAGGCGCCGGCATTTCCTTACCGAGGCCGGTCGGCCAGTCGAAACACCGGATCAAGATCAAGAACCGGAAACATCCCGCGATGAGCCGGGTGATGGAGGCGTTTGCGCAAACTACTTTTTTTCAACCCAGCGATTTAGTTCTGAAGTCGGGATGATACGACGAACTGGCTGATACCCGTTCAGCAATGTCCCCGCGATGATCTTGTTTCTTTCGGAGAGCATCTCCTTCGCATATTGCTTGGCTTCGGCCTCCGTCGGAAATGTCCTGGTTTCTCTGCGAGGTGTCCAGCGTTCAAGTCGCTCTGGCCTTAGAGCTTCGACTGAAACGAACCAATTATCAGTCCTGGTGCGTCTGGCCATGATGGAGAGCTCATGTCACGTCGACTTTGCGTTCTTTCTTTGTGTCCGCATAGCGTGGCGGTCTGAAAGTCAGGAGCGTTCACCCCAACCATAGCAAGGCCGCAACGCAGAAGGCTGCAAAGGCAGCAAGCCCACCGATCATGGTGACGAGCTCTTCGTCGAGACTCGACATAGGGTACTCCCAATCACCCGGCCCGCTGGCCAGCGTAACCTTTTCTCGTCGCGCTGATGGTGGAGAAAACGGAGTAGTCCTGCCCGAGGCTGCTCAAGCCGGCCGGTCGAAGCACAGGATCAAGGAAGAACCGGAAACACCCGGCGATGAGCCGCGAAATGTAGGCGACCTCAGCAACCTCGGCAGATGCTTGTGACGCCGTGATTGAGCAGCCGGTCATTCTCCCTGACGGCAGTGCGCCGTGCGTGCGACGACGAGGATCGCGCTCGCACCGTGGGGACACGGTTTGATCCTTGAAGTGACGGCGTCGGATTGAGCGGCGCGACGGTAGTCGGTGTTACGGGCCTGATCGTGGGCGGCGGGATCGGCGGCGGCATCGTCGGCGCGTTGAAGGAAGGGTTTCTGGAGTTCCACCCATTCGCAGGCCCCGGCGGAATGCCGCTTACGCCCGCGTCCTGTGCGAGGGAGGCAGCCGCAAGAAAGGACGCGAGCGCGACGGCGAGCAATATACTGCCGCTGGTCCGGCTGCCGACGAAAAGCGATTTGTCTTTTGCTGGTGCCATCAGGCTCGATCCGTTGGCCCCGCGAGCATGATCCTGCGGGCACAATTAAGCCAGCATTTTTGACGCCATCGCACGCAAATAGTGCCCTCGACTGGGGTAAAAAATTCGCTGCGCTGATGGAAAGTTCGAGCGGCGACCGGGAAAGACACCCTCAGCACAGGATTAACGCCAGCAGCGCACGTACCGCAAAGAGGACGACGCCAGCGACCACCGCCATGTGATATCCCGTTATAGGTCAACGGGAAATTTCTATGAATTCATATAGAGGCCTGATACCCATATGCTTCCCGGAGATCGTGCTCGGGAAGCATATGGGGCGTGACCATGTCAGATGTTTTTGATGGCACCGAGGACGCCAAGATGGCAATCCGCGCGGCGGTTCAGTATCTGCTCAAAGAGAGTTCCGGCAGCGACCGTGGCGATATTGTTCGGGAGATCATTGAAATTGTGAAAGAGGTAGTGCGCGGCTCGCCGTCTAACAGCCAAGATCCTCGGGACGATGGATTGCCCGACCCATTCGACGATGCACCAGGCGGATAGGTAAGTGCTGGATCGAAAACCCGGGATATGCCCTGCACGAGTCCAGGAAGGCAAGAAGACCCGCCGGGCCGAAGCGGCGAGTAAGCCAACGTCGGATATGTGAGCGCGCGACCAAAGTCCGCCTGTTGCCATTTGTTATCGCTGTTTGAGGCAAAGCCCGATTGTTGGTGCCGTATTGCATTTCGCACCATCAAGAGCTCCGCCGCCTGGACAGAAAACCGACACAAGTGCTTCAGTGGCATCACAACTGACCACACCATCGGCCTGAACAGTTCGAAGGCCGGACTGGCCGGCATCGCCATTGTCACCCTTTGGTCCCTGCACGCCCTGGACACCTTGTGGCCCCTGCGGCCCTGCCGGACCTTGGGCACCGGTTTCTCCCTTTGGCCCGGCGGGACCTGGCACCTTCTCGCATCCAGCGAGTGCAACGGCCGCGGCCATGATGAGCGTTACCACGATCTTCTTCATTTCCAGATCCCCCGAACTCCGCTGTTCGAACATTAAAGGCTCGCCAGCCCCGCGCCAATGTTCGGCAGGAACAAACAGCCTCATGCCGCAAAAGAGCCCGCCCTGTTGCCGCCACACACTATCGGAATCATTCCAGCCTCGACTAAAAGCTGGGGGACGCTAGTTGAGGGGGTGGCAATGGCAAGCGGCAGATCACGATTGCGAGTCGCGGTGCGGACCTTAGTCAAGTCACGCAAGCGGACTCGGCGTCTTCGTCGGCGCACGCCTCGATAGGAAAAGGCCGCCGGCCGGCGCGCTCCTTCAGGGCTCGTCGCTGAGAAACTTTTCCGACTGGCCGCAGCGGTCGCACCGGAACGTCAGCAAGGTGGGCTTCTCCGGTCGCGCCTCCGAACTAGTGAGCAGCATCTTACCGCCGCAGTGTAGGCATACCGGGTCGTCCCCAGAGTCTAGAGGATAGAGCAAATACTCCTCGTCCCCAGCCATGTGCGACTCCTTCTCCGCCACAACTTACCGGACGCACTTTTGTTCGGCCAGAGTGCCCGCCAGCAAGCGTGCAATTCAAAAGATGCCTCCAGCGCTCGATAAGCTCTCTAGCCATATTGGCACGAGACTGAGCCACCTCAGCGGCATAGATGCGGCGCGCGACTTCGGGCTGCTTCACGCCGACCGTCGTGGCATAGTCAGTTTGAGATAATGCGCGGCATCGAAGCGCTGATTTTCATCAACGGCCACTGGCAGGAGATGAGCTGCGCTTGCCTTTAGCGAGGCGAAGCTGATGACAAAGGACGATTTCTACAAAGCCTTCGGCACGATCGCCGATCATCTCCCCCAGGCGCCTGGACGCTAAACCCACGACGAGGACAGCAAAAATAAAGCCCGCCATTCGCGACGGGCTCCAAGTGGGAGAAAAGTCAATCTACCGCAGCGTTGCAAGGTCGTCGTTGATGTTTGTCACAACTCTGCAATTCCTGAGCCACCGCCTACTAAGGCGCAAGTTTGAGTTCTGTTTCCCCACAACGGGAACCAAGGGGGCGGGTGAAAGACGCTTTTTCCTGAAAGATTCCTGGCCTTTTTGAGCCACCTCCAGGCTCGGCCCGGCACGCAACTTCGATCTGCTGCTCGCCATTGCCACCCCTTCGACTAGCGTCCCTAGCTGTAGTCGAGGCTGGAATGATTTCGATGGGGTGTGGCTGCAACAGGGTGGACATTTGTTCTAACCTCGACCACGACGCCTTGGCCCGAGTTGCGACAAATTAGAACAATGACGGGATAGCAAGACTTCTGAGAAAAGCTGAGCGCGGGACCGACTAAAGCCCCCGTCCCTCAGTCGCCGCCAATGAGCCGGCAGTGACAACCTATGAGCTTCCACACGTCGGCCATGAAAGCTTGTTGCTCGTCTGGTGTCAGCAGCCTGATGAACTCGTTCCATTGATCTCCCGTCATTACGAGAACGTGCCGCCGTGACATCCAGGTAATCGTCCCATCCTTCGTTCGCGCGCCAGCTTCCTTGGGCGTGCCATTGTTTGGCATCCGCCGCGAAACTCTATCGGGGAATTTGAGGATTTGGCTCATGGTCAGTCCCTATTCGGCGGCTCGGCACACCGCCTAGCGCCGAAAGCGTGCCGAGCCTGGCCAGTGCTCTGGAGTGAGCTGGTTGGAAAAGATGATGCCAACAACAGCCGATTCTGAGAACATGCGCGGCCGCAACACTGTCGAATTTATCTCTCCAAAACTGAGAATGGGGACACCTGGCTAGAAAGGATAACAAATGGGTGCGATTTCGATCCTGATTGGTGTGCTGATTATCGTGGTTGCAGGCGCGATCTGTTTCTGGGTCATCGACCGCTTTGCCCCGGCGGACGCCCGACTCAAACAGCTGCTCAAGCTTCTCGTCGTGCTGGTTTGCCTTGGCGCCATAGTGCAGAGGTTGCTGGCACTGACGTATTAAGACCGGCAGATCCGAACCCGGCCCGGCTAACCGTCAATTTGACCATTCCGCCGCCTGCTCCTCGAGATCGGGCTGAACACGAAGGGAAAATAGAACTTGAACTTTCAGTTGACCGCCGCGACTCAATCTAGGGAAGGTGTGCCCTGAATTATGGGGGTATCCGTAATCGCACAATCGGAGGGAATGCCATGAGATCCAACTACAAAATCGCAATGGTATTGCTTGCTGGCGTCGCAATCGGCGCTGTCGCGGTTCAGAGCCTCCACGCTCAAGGAGCCAAGCTGAAGGCTTACGCTATCGCTGAGTTCGAACCCCTCGATGCTTCGGCCCAAGCCTCGGTCCTGCCTGTCGCCCGCAAGGCGATCGAAGCAGCCAACGGTCACAGTTTGCGCACCACGGGCGGGCGAGTGGTTCAGATAGAGGGAGGGCCAGCCCCCAAGAGTGTGGGGATCACCGAATGGGGTAGCGTGGATGAGGCCGTGGCATTCTACAAGTCGAAAGCCTGGGCGGACCTTGCACCCCAACGTGACAAGTTCGCCAAGGTGATACGAAGGTACGTCGTTGAAGTCGAAAAATAGCAGTATCCAAAGGCACGGACCGCCTCAATTGGCGACCCCTTCTGCAAACCTGTCTTCGTTGTATTGCGTCGTAACGGGAGGGGAGCATGAGCAAATTTGCGATAGGGCTTCTCACATTGGCCATGTACGCAGCTTCGCTGCCGGTTATTATGATCACGCCGGCACAGGCCGCGACGAAAAAGCACTGGCGACCCAGCGAACCCTGGTATGCCGCTCGGGCGCAGCAGTTTGTCCCGCCGTACAGCCAGGCAGGCCCGATCTGCCCGGGCCTCGCCCGAGGCATCGACTGCCGGGTGTTTCCTCCTCCAATCGAGGACGATCCTGATCGAAGAAAAGGGCCCGGCGGTGGCGGCTGATGCTGCCCGCAAGGGAAGGCTCGTTGTGGATTGCTGATTTACTTGGTCGGACACTGACCCCCCGCTGGGATAGCGGGTCCACGATTCACCTATGTGAACAATTTCCCGCCGACGTTTTTACAGTCGGAGGCTGAGGTTCGATTTTCGGAGTCTCCGCTTTGGGCGGCCATTTGGTTGACGATACGCGCTCTGTCCTAAAAAGAGTGTTCCGCAACTTTCATTGCCAAGCAGGCTATCATTCCCCACAAGGCAAGATCGATTTCCAAGGCTGCTCCCACGCCTTCCTCCTTCGCCCACTCAAGAATTCTGGCTGAACTGGCAATCGCTCGTTCCGGTTCCTGCAACGGAACCGGCGCATTCAGGCTACTTCCTTTGCCCCTCCCGGGAAAACGCAATCACGACAACATTGCCCGACCAAGCTGAAGACCTCCCCGGAACTGCCCAGTCCCTCGGGGAGACAACGGCTCCGGTGCTCTCCCTTCCCTGAGCGGCCGGGGCCGTTTTTCAGCTCGTTGATAAAAGTGGCGTTGGAAACAGGAGGTCGACGCATGTCTGAAAGGAACATCAGGATCAGGCATCACACGGTGGCGACGGAAGAAGATTTTGATCCCGGTCCTTTGCCCGTTTTTCTTCTCTCCGCCGATGAACCTGAGCAGGGTACCGCGAACGACAAAGCTGTCATCTCGTTACGAGGTCTCGTAGCGAGCCTTTTGGTTGCGGCGGCGATAGCGATCGGAATTGCGATTCTATCGGATCAAGTGACGCTCTTTGCGACAGCGTCGCTGGTTGACAATTCGGCGCCTCAGCCTGGCACCAATCCGCCGACGCCGACAATTAAGTCAGCCGTAACTCAATCAACCAATGCTGTTGAGGCTTTGCCGCCGACCGCAAAGGACGTGCCGACCCGCGAAATTGCTGCGGCCTCTGAACCCGCCAGCAAGACACAGATGGAAAGCAGTGAGCCATCATCAGAAGCCCTGTTCAGGGAGTTCCAGGCCTGGTCGGCCGAGCAAGATGCGCAGGCTCTGGCCAAGCCGGTACAAGATGCCCCAGCACGGGTCGTGGAAAATGCCCCAGCATCTGTGAGGCCGATGCAAAAGCACCGAAGGGCCCGGTCCGTACATAGTGCGCGGGCAGAGACCCGGCACGTGCGGGAACACCGAGCAAATGTGCAGCATCGACAGGCACATGCCCGGCCCGTACAGGATGCACGAGCGCAGACTGAACCCGTTCAAAATACCGAGCCACCGTCCTTCCTTGAAAGCCTAAATCCATTTGCAGGATGGCCAACTTTGACTATCAGATAAAAACCTACCGCAACGGGTCGCTTAGGCCGGACTCCTGGGCTCTCCGGGCCTGTCATTTGCGACCTCCAAGCAATTCCTGGAGGAGCATAGACCAGCGGCCTGTTGAAATTACGTTGCTTCGTCTTCGCCCACACGTCGCGAGTTAGGCGTGCGGCAATCCTGGCGGGATCGTCACCGTTTAGCGCCACCTTCCTGCCTATCGGCTTCCCCTCGCTGCACAGCTGCACGAAGCCATCCGTGACCGGCGCGTCCTGGGCGCGGATTTTCGTCCGGTCATGCAGTCCCTGTCATCTCTGAATGATGAGGCCAATCTTTCTGTTGCGGCGCACATTGACTCAATCCCTCGTGAGGGAGTGAGGTAGGCAAGGCAGGGTGCTCACATGGATGAAGCGTATTGGCTCTTCCTTGGCGGCGTTTGCGTCGGATTTTTATTCGGCTTTGCGGTGTGTGCGGTGATCTCTCGGCTCTACCACAGGGCTCACGGTTTCTGACGCTTGGGCGAATAGCTCGGTGATGCTCATTTCCTCATCAAACGCTCCCATTTTTGGCCCAACTGAATTACAGAACCGGTGCTTAGGCGGACCTAAGTCACTGATCTGAATCCGCTTTATCTGTCGCTGAATGCTCGATGCTAACGAGCTTGCTACGCCAAGCGGGCCCGCAAATCGGTCTCGATCATCTCAAAGACCTGTTGGGGTTCGCCCTCGATTCGGACGCGCTTGATAACGTCGAGCAGCGAACGTAGCGAGGCCCCATGCCTCCGGATCCAAGCCGCCGGGGGCCTGCCGACGCGCATCCCAAGCACGAAATCGCGTATTCATAGCCAAACTTCGAGCTCGCCTAGCTGTCGAACGCGTCACGTCACGGCGGGTATGATCGACTGCCCAATACTCTCCATCGTATGGTCATGCTTTTGTCAAACCTGCATTGAGGAGTGTTCGCACGGCGGAAATTGGACGACTCTCTTCCGGAAACCGTTGGATGGCCGCCGATGTGTCTCCACCGCGTGTTTGAGGTGCCCACCGCAAAGGCCTGTGATGGAAACGGCAGAGTTTGGCAAAGCCAAGACTTCCGCTGTTGGCAGCGCTGCGAGCGCTGCAATTTATTTGGCCGAGCTTTCAATAATCGTCGCGAGTTATTTTGGCCTCACCGAATCCGCCCTCCTGCTGCCCGTAATTAATCCGGCCATGACTCCGTTGTGGCCACCAACCGGGTTCGCGCTCGCACTGGTCCTGCTACGCGGCTACCGGATTTGGCCCGCGATTTTGGCGGGGCCGGTTACACCTTACCTTATGGCCGGCCGATCGTCCTTTGAGTGTGGCTCCGTCGGCATCGGTACTCTCCTCGCCGCGTTTGCAGGAACGTGGCTGATTATTCGCTACTCGAATGGGCGCCAGACGTTTGGTACCCCCACTGCCATCGCAAAGTTTGCCATCATTTCCTTTGCGCCGACCACGATGATTAGTTCAATCATCGTCTTGGCAGGATTTATTGTCGCCAATAATCTAGACCCTTCCGATGCAGTCGCAACCTGGTCAACCTGGTGGCTTGCAGACGCGGCTGGGACCGTGCTGATTGCTCCGGTCGTCGTGCTCTGGGCGATGATGCCTTTGCGTAATTTTTCCAGATGGAGTGATCTGCTCGAATCTGTCGCAGTTTCTGTTCTCGTGAGCGTCATCGGGATCGTTGCCTATAGCCCGCTTATTGGCAGTAACCTCATCAGCGACGATCTGAACGTGCCGCTACCTCATCGGAGCCTTTTTGGCTTTGTGGTTTTACTGCCATTGATGTGGGCTGGCTTGCGGGGCAATCGATGCAGCGTCGCTGCCGCCGCACTCATTTTCGTCGGAGTGGCCGCGTGGGGTTTCTCGAGCGGTAGCGATCCGTTTTCGAAAAATGATTTCAATGGAGCCCTATTAACACTGCTCGTGCTTTCGATCAGCGTATCGATGCCGCCCCTGGCGCTAGCTGCAGCAATCGCGACACGTCAAAAAACGGAAGCCCATTTGCTTTCGCTGCAGGTTCAATTGAAACGTCAGATTGAGCGCAAAAACGCTGTCCTCGAAAGCGTTAAGCGCCACTTCCAATTTCTTATCGACGGCGTTGTAGACTACGCCATCTTTGCGCTTGACAAGGAAGGCCACGTTACAAGCTGGAATAGCAGCGCACAAAAAATCATGGGCTATGCCCCGGAAGAAATTGTCGGCAAGCACTTCGGAATATTTTATCGGCCAGATGAGCGCCGAGCTGGCACACCAGCCCACGCATTGGAGTTCGCAATCCAAAAAGGAAAGCACGAGCTCGAGGGCTGGCGCATCAGAAAAAATGGCACGCTGTTTTTTGTCACCGGCTCGGTTTCTTCGTACCGTGACGATTCAGGAAATCTGGGCGGCTTTATCAATGTTCTCCGGGACACAACGGAGCGGCGCGACGCTGAGGAGAAACTGGTCCAGGCGCGCGAACAGCTCGCAATGTCGCAAAAAATGGAGGCAATCGGCAAACTGACTGGCGGGATAGCGCACGACTTCAACAATCTATTGATGATTATTGGAGGCAGCGCTCAGATCTTTGCACGCTTGCTTGATCCGAAACTGCCAAAAGCAATCGAAGCCATACAGACCGCGGCGAAACGCGGCGAAACCCTGACGCGCCAGCTCTTGACGTTCTCCCGTCATCAGCACCTCAGCCCGACGGTCGTTGATCTGAATGCTGCCATGAAGAACATGCGCACCATGATCGAAAGCTCGCTGCGCGGGAACATAGTATACAACGAAAATCTTGGCGACGGCGTTTGGCCGGTTAGAGTGGACCTCGCCGAATTAGAACTTGCGATCGTCAACATCGCCGTGAATGCTCGCGACGCAATGCCGAACGGCGGCACGTTCACGCTGTCTGTCAACGATGTGACGATAGATCAGGCAATCGGCGATAATCGCCTCAGGGGAGTCTTCTTTGCGGTAGCGCTTAACGACACGGGCACCGGTATTCCGCCAAATCTCATGTCCAAAATGTTCGATCCATTCTTCACGACGAAGGAGGTGGGCATAGGAACCGGGCTTGGTTTATCGCAGGTTTACGGTTTTGCGCACCAAGCGGGTGGAACGGTGACGGCCGACAGCAAGGTCGGACAGGGAACAACGATTACAGTCTATCTGCCGTATTGTGCGGACGAGCAAATCACGGGCCCCGCTGGCAAAACAAAGGTACTAAATCCGCAACGGCAAACCGTCCTCGTTGTCGACGACAACGTTGATGTGGCGGAGGTCACTTCTTCGCTGTTCGAAAATCTTGGCTATGAAACCATCTACCGTGATTCGGCCGAAGCAGCGTTGAAACTGCTCGAAGCCGGCACGAAGATTGACCTCGTGTTCAGCGATATCGTCATGCCAGGGACCATTGACGGGGTCGGGCTTGCGAGAGAAATCGGATCGCGGTATCCAAATTTGCCTGTAGCCCTTACGACCGGTTACAGCGATGCTGCAATAGCAGCGCCGCCCAATTTAAGAATACTACGCAAGCCGTTCGATGCCGATGCGCTAAAGGATTTGATCCGGGATATAACGCCTCCGAAGCTCGTGAAAACATCAGCTGTGCTGCCGGCCTCTGGCACGGCGGGCGCGTTGCACAAAACTTGATCGACCTTGGCGGCTTGCGTTAAATCCGCAAGGTAAGCATGTCTTCAAGCGGCTGCGCTTGCGGGGAGAGTGGCTCCGTTCGTCACAGCGCCGGGGCCACTTTCATTTGTAACCCACTAAGCGTCCACTATCTTTGGCGCAGTTTAGTACTTTGATTTCTGCCTTTGACCAACTGTGGGCTTTGATGTGGCGCGGTTCAGGCGCAACGACTGGCTTCTTCTGCCCTCGCTGCACGTCCGGCCGCGCCTTAAGATTTCATTAACCTTGCGGGAGCAAGAGTTTTGCGCCGGGGCTGTCGTCTCACTGTTGAGGGGAATCCCATGTCTAATCTGGAAGAAGCAATTCGCGAGCGTGCCTACCACCTCTGGATCGCCGATGGCCAACCCGAGGGCAAGGCGGACATCCATTGGCTGAATGCTCAACGCGAAATTCTCGCAACGTCAGTCGAAAGCTTGGCCAGTACCGCTGCCGCGACGAAACCTAACAAAAGAGCAAGCTGCGGTCGAAAAAGCAAAACTGCCGCTGCCTATTCCATGCGAGCTCGACTTGGCCGTCCCCGTAAAAAGCGCGCGACCGAAACCCGCTGTTAGTGGCTGCTCTTGTCTCTAGCTTTAACCGCCGCTGCTTGGCGATCGCGACGTTAATGGCCTACGGGCCGCCTGCCGCTGTTGCCATGGCCGTCAATCAACGCGCAACAGACCAACTGGGTACACTCCTCCGAGCGAAAGCCGAGACAAGGCGGCTGTCGCGATCGCGCTCATGGCAGCGCAGGGAGCTCAGTGTGCGATGCATGTTGTTGCCTGCTGTTCGGTATACGGATTTGATATTCGGCCGAGGGTCCCCCTTTAGATATACAGACCGTCCTTAAGCTTTTGATAGAAGTAGTCGATGACTGCCGCATTCTCGGATGTCCGGGTAAGGATCAAGCCAACCAACTCTATATCTCCGAGTACAAAATGAATCACGTGGGTCTCGCGTGCGCGCTCAATGTAGATTAGCGGCTTGGTGTGATCTGGCATGCTCATGGACAAATCTCCTTGCGGTTAATCAGGGTGGCGCAATCGATCATCAGGATGCGACTGTTTGGAAATTCCTGCCGGGTTGATTGAGCCATCCGGTCACGCGCTGCACAAATCTCTCTTGTTCGGTAGATTTGGCGTTCGTAGTGAACGGGTCCGTATAGCATTTGGCACCGGCCGCCCTCGCAATCCGCGCCACGCGCTCCGTCATGGCAGGCGAGCCGGCGGCGTAGACGACATCGCTCGGCGACAGAACCGGCAAATGATCGGCGGGCCGACCGGCGCGAATGGCGGGCGAGACGCTCTGCGGCTCCGAAACAATCGGAATGATGGTGACGTTAGGAAATAACGCCAGACGACATAGCGCAGCATGCATATAAAGGGATTGAAGTTTTTGCGCCGCGACCACGAAGATCAATTCGCGCTGCGGCCGTTCCATGATCGCTCCGACCGCGACCGACCACATCGGCGCGAAACCGGTGCCGCTGGAGGCAAGGACAATGCTGCCGGCATGATTTGGCCTGAGAAAGGCGCTCCCGAACGGCCCGGTCAACCTTAAGCGGTGTCCGACACGGATATCCCGTCCCAGTTCGGAAGATACGACTCCGTGGGAAAACCTTCGGATGTGGAAGTGCACCAGCCGATTGTTGGGCCGTGCCTCCAGTGGATAGGTGGGGCTATAAAATCTCGGCGGAAATCCGTGGAATTGTAACTTGCAGAACTGACCGGGAAGGTACCGAAGCAGTTTTGATACTTCCACATCCACGCCGACAACGTCTGGGGCGAGCCGAACGATGGCAGCGACTCGAGCCGAAATGGAGACCTGGTCGGGAACCGGTTCGGTTACGACCTCGATGTCGGAAATGATCCGCGCCTGGCAGGCATTGATCATCTCGTCGCCGTCTTCTTGACCGCCAAAAACCCGTCCTTTGACGAGCCGCACCCGGCAGGCGCCGCAAATCCCGCTCCGGCAGTCATGCGGCACTGTTCATCAGTGCCGCATCGAGCAGAAGATCGCCGCAATAAGCCGGAAACGACTCGTCGTTCAGCATAACCTTGCAAATCTTCCTCATCACTCAACCTCAAGGCGGATCGGCCGCACGTGCCTCGTATGTCTGATCTGACTGTGATCGAAAGCCGCAACCCGTATGAAAACGCCGGTCTTGATCGGAACGTCGTAGCCACTGTGGGTGTCGAGACGTCGCGCGACTTCCAGCGCCCAGTGGCCAGAGGCCCAGCGGGCGGCGCATCGCACGTCAGCACGATCGCCTGAAAATTCGCCGGCGATGATGACGCCCGGAATTACCGTGCCTGTCGGAATCAAGGCGTCCGCCTCTGCTGAATACGGAATCGACTCCGATTCGGTCATATACCAGCGCGTGCCATCCTCCTCGCCACGGTTTGGATCAAGATCCACTTCTCCGAGCGCTGCGACCGTTGCTGCAAGGTTTTTGGGTAGCCTCCGCGGCGCGACGAGCCGCGCACCGCCGGTGGCATCGGAGTCGATGACAAAATTATCCATGTAGTTAGCGACCCCGGGGTCGGGCGCGAAACCGCCCCTATACGGGACGACGTTGCGCGCTTGCATGGGCGTCGGTTCCAAGGGCGGACCGAAATGAGCGTCGTCCATCCATCCAGTAGAACCGCTGGTCGCCTTCCACTGCCAAACATCGGCATAACCATCCATCGTGAAATGCAGGCCGCGGCCGGTCATCGTCGTCGGCGCACCGGGAATCGGATGTGGGCTGGCATGAAACGTTCGATCGCCGGCAAGGATTACTTCCGCCGTGGTCAGCAGCACTGCAAATTTGTCTTCATGGAAGCCGTGCTCGTCTCCAGACTCAAAGCCGTCATGAAGCACGTGCCATCCGTCGGCAGCCTTGACGAGTGGCAGGTGTTTGAGCGAGCGCGTCGGATCTTCCCATACAAACAGGAAATATGCCCACCTGCCGTCGTGCACCGCGCGAATCTCTATTCTCGTTTCGCCTTTGCCGTCAAAATTTCCTCCCTCGCTGGTCATCACGGAGAATGGCACGGCTTGTCGCCAGGCCCGATCGGATGTATCGCCGTCGATCCTGGGCGCGTCGGCGACATCGATACGGCGAACTTGCAACCGGTCGACCACCAACCGGTCGGCGGCAACCATAACCGAAGCGCCAGTTATTGCGACCGCAGCAGCGACAACGAAAGGGTTGGACTGCAAGGTGGGGTTTCGCGGCTTCGAAATTCGATTGTGTCCCGTCGCTCTCGCCGGAGCGACCGGGCGGCGTGCGGCCGGACGGCGTACGGCCGGACGATCCCGCGAGGGATCGTCCATTAGCGTATCGGGCCAGACCTGCGGCCGTAAAGCAGCGTCAGTGAATCCGTCGACCTGCGACGGCCGCTCCGACTGCTCAGCCAGCAGCGTCAACAACTCGACCGTATCAAGTTGAGGAAGCGGCGCCGGGAGCCATGCGGGCCGAAAAATGCGAAGTACCTGTGATGCACCGCCGTATCTATATTGCGTCAGCACGTGAAGTCCGGCGAAGGCTGTGATCACCCACGTTCCGCACCAGTGCAGCATCGCGACATCGTGGCCGGCGTAAAGGCCGAAATAAAGCAACCCGCCACTGGCCATCAAAGCCAGCATCGTCAGGAAGAAGATCCAGTACAGAACAACATTCCAGGCGCCCAACCTCGCCTGCTTGCGACCAAGCAATCCTCGAAGGCGAACACGGTCCAGCCTGACCCGGCGACCGAGACCGGATCTGACCATATAAATCGCATATGCGAGCGAAACCGCGATCAGCACCACTGCCGCCTGCATGTGAACCAACCACACGCTTTCGCGCGGCAGCACGGCATCGAACACATTGATCCAGGTTCGATCGGGTGTTTCGGTCGCAATGCGCAGCCCACTGAAAAACGCCACACTAAACGCGCCGACGAGCAGCCAGTGCAGAATGATCGTGCCGTAATCGGTCTTGCGGGCTCTCATGCGGGTACTCTGCCGTCAGCGAGCATTCCGATCCTGCTCGTCTTGCGAAGTAAGGCGGATCGAATGGCGCGAATTTTCGGTTTGGCCCAGCACAACGCTGCAAAAGGCCAAGTCTGCTGCTGCACAAATAACCGTCCCAATTCAGGAGTCGCCGCGGCCGGCGAGCGAACCATTTCCTGTGGTTCTGGCGGCGGATTCGGGCGGAGCGATCTCTTCGCAAGGCGACCGCGTTCCAGCGCCTCATCGCGACGACGAGACGCTGGAAGTCGCGCTCACCCGCCCTTATCCCCACATGTGATGGAAGTGATGCGCCATCTCGCCAAAATGATGCACGCCGATGTCCGCCGCACCACCTGATGCAGCGGCAACCGGCGCCGGCGTGTTGGCTTGCGCATCGTCCTGTCCGTTGGCAGCGGTCGATGCCGTCGGAGCAGCGGCCGCGTGCAGGTCGCTCAGCAGGGATGCGACGCCATTATTGTTGTGAACGCCGGCAGCCTGGGCCACGGCCGCAAGATCGGCGATCACGGCCGATACGCTGTTTTGGCCGCCACCCTGGAGAAGAGCTATCAGGTCAGCCACCAGGTGATTTCCGCCATCGCCCGCAGTAGCCCCTCCTGTCTCGGGTGATCCAGAAGGAGGCGTGTTTGACGGAGGCGTTGCCGGATCGGAAGGCGTCGTTGACGGAGGCGTCGAGGGATTCGGTGTCACGGCCGTCGCCTGCGCCGCCGCCACCACACTCGCGTAGCTGCCGCCATCTGCCATGACGTTGTTGCCTGCCACGTCGGCGGAGTTGGCGGCGAGCTGCTCGACCGCTGCGTTGACCTCTCCGGAATTGTGCGTTTGCAAGCCGTCGATAAGCGCGTTTGCGGCGGTACCTGTCGTGCCGTCTGACCGGAATTCGTTCCAGAAACGCGCGGACCAGAGGCCGCCTTGCGACTGATCGAAGGCGTTCGCATTGTTCTCGAAGGTCTGAATTTGCTGAACAAGTCCGGCGATGTCGCCCTGGAAGCCATTATTCTCGATCGTGGTCGCCATCTGGCCGAGGTGGTTACTGTCCTGGATCCATTGCGTAATGAAGGTCGTCTGCGCTGCGTTGTCGTGGAACGGCGCAGCCGGTGTGTTCAAGTCCGGTAGGGGCGTCGGATTGAAGATCGCCTGCACGCCGGGATCACCTTGCGCGATATCAATAATGTCTCGATGGATATCGTTTATCGCGCGCCCAACATATTGGCCGAGGTCCGTCCCCAATATCAGCGTACCTGTCGGCGAGTTCGCGTTCTCGACGGTTGCGATTTCTTCGTTGAGCTGATTGATGATGACGTGCGTGTGCAGATCAGTGAGATTGTTGATCTGGGGATCTGCCGCGCTCAACATCTGTTGTACGCCAATGAGGTCCGAGACGATCAGGTTGACCTGATCCGGGCCGACGCCGCCAATTTCGCGCGTCGTTGCGTCGTTGAAAAGATCGGTTGCTGTAAGGGCCATTTCGCGCCTCCTCTCTGCACTGTTACTGGCACAATGAACTGATGCCGTCGGTGCATTGTATGCGGTAGAGCCAATTCCAGTTTCGTGGCGGCTTTCAGCCGACACCGGGGCCATGCGCGAGAGAAGCAAGGTAATACGCCGACGAATTCGTGACGCATTGCCTCTGTAACCGAGGAACGCACCTGTGGCAGAGGAAAAGAATTCGCGTTGTGTTCGTTCGTCGCGACGTTGCACGCGACGCTGAGTTACCCGCAATTGTCGCGTAGTTCGGTATCACCGCGATCGACAATAGCCAGCGCGCCGCTTTGCGAACGCACCAACGTTTTTCCGTTGTCGCATTCTCGTCGAAAAATGGTCGGTATCGACTCTCATGGAGAAGTTATTGCGCATGACTGTCGACGGGGAGGCGCAGCGCATGAGTACCGTTCAAGTTTCGGCGCAAGCGATGGTCTCGACTTTGGGCATTTCCAATCTTCGTTCGGCGCTTTCGTCTGATGACGCCGTAGCGCTTGGATTGCGCGAGAGCGCGCGACGCATGATCGGCATTGCGGTTTTCAGTGGCGTGGTCAACGTCCTGATGCTCTCCGGCTCACTCTATATGCTGCAGGTGTATGATCGGGTGATTCCGAGCCGTAATATTGCGACGCTTTTGGGCCTGTCGCTCATGGTATTGCTCGCCTACTTCGTGCAGGGATATTTCGACGCGCTGCGGGCGCGGATGTTATGCAGGGTGGCGACGCTCTTCGACGCTGGTCTGCAGCAATCGATCCACACCGCACTCGCCACCCTCCCCCTTCGCGGCGTCAAACCGATGCTGATGCAGCAGCCCTTGCGTGACCTCGACCAGGTACGCAGTTTCATGTCCGGCATGGGTCCGACGGCATTCCTCGACATGCCCTGGATTCCGATCTTTCTTGTTGCATTATTTTTGTTTCATCCGGCCATCGGCATGACCGCCCTGATGGGAACTGCCGCAATCATTGCAATGACCCTGCTGACGGAGCGGATGTCGCGCGGAGCAGCCAAGGCCGCGATGGATTCCAGCGCGCAGCGGCAGGTGCTGGCGGACGCGACCCAACGCAATGCCGAGGTAATCCGCGCGCTCGGCATGACCAGCCGGTTCGCTGCGCGCTGGCTGTGGGCCAATGAGCGTTTTTTGCGGCAAAATGTTCGGGCCGCCGACGTCTATGCCAATCTGGGATCGGGCGCGAAGGTGCTGCGCTATGTGCTGCAATCCGGCTTGTTGGGAATCGGCGCCTATCTGGTCGTGGCCGACAGAGCCTCGGGCGGCGTCATGATCGCTTCCTCGATCATGATGGGCCGTGCTTTGGCGCCGATCGAAACAGCTCTTGGCTCCTGGAAACAACTCGTGGCCGCGCGTCAGGGCATCGCGCGGCTCCAGGAAATCTGCAAGGCGACTGCGGCGCCCCCGGCGCCGCCCGTGGTGTTGCCGCGCCCGTGTCGGGAACTTTCGGCAAAGGATCTCTGCGTTTCCGCGCCCGGAACGCATAGGGCAATCGTCTCGAATGTTTCCTTCTCGCTCAAGGCCGGCATGGGTCTGGCGCTGCTGGGCGCCAGCGCCTCGGGCAAGACATCTCTCTCCAAGGCGCTGGTAGGAATCTGGCCGGCCCAGCAGGGCGTAATCCGGCTCGACGGCGCTGCACTCGACCAGTGGGGCGACCATCTTGGCCAGTATGTCGGCTTTCTGCCGCAGGATGTGGCCCTGTTCGACGGCAGTGTGGCGGAAAACATCTGCCGTCTCGATGAGGGCGCCGGCTCCGAAGCCATAATGAAAGCCGCGCAGATCGCGGGTGTGCACGAACTTATCCTGCGCCTGCCCGAAGGCTATTCGACCCGAATCGGAGATGGTGGCATGTCGCTTTCGGCAGGACAGCGACAAAGGATCGGACTGGCGCGCGCGGTTTTCGGCGATCCGTTCCTGATCGTGCTCGATGAGCCCAACGCCAATCTCGATGCGGAAGGCGAGAGCGCCCTTACTCGCGCCATTCAGATCCTCCGCCGTAGCCAATGCATCGTCATCGTCATATCGCATCGTCCGAGCGCCCTTGCGGCACTGGATATGGCAATGGTGCTTTACGATGGCAAAGCAATCGCGTTTGGACCGCGCGAAGAAATTTTTGCGCGCGTTCGCACTGCGACCATCAGGACGGCGGCAGCGGGGAAAACCATGGCCGCAGAACCGCGTGCGGCGCCGCAGGAGGTTAAAGGGGAAATGCAGCCAGCGGCTGAGAGCGTTGAGCCATGAGAAGCCGAGATGGGGTGCACAGTTTTGGCGGGACCACACATCGCTGGAGCGGAGATGCCAATGGCGTGGGGCCGCAAGGCGCTGCGCTGATTCTGGAGCTGCAGCGTTTGCGGCAGGCGTTCGAGCATGAGGAACGAGCCGAACTGGAACCGCGGGAGACGCCTCGTGCCGTGCGCCGCGGCGCGCGGCCGGCGACGCATCGGCAAACGCGTCGGCCGAATCGCCGGCGAAAAAGCAAGATGGGACAATTGATCGACGTCTGGCTCGAGCAATTCGGATTGTCAGCCGCTGCCCCTGCCGCGCACAGAAGCGAGCAGACATCCGGCGCTGCTCTGGACCCGTCGCCGCGCCGGCACGAGACGCTGCTTGCGTCCGACGATCCAGTCCTGATCAGGCTGCCAAAGGCTGGACAAGAACGCGGCGGATCGGAGGACAAATATCAGTCGATGTATGTCGAAAGCCCTCCGATGGGGCTCACCTCAGAAGCCGACGGTGTCAAATCGGCAACGCCCGTGGGAGAGCTGATCAGGAATTGCCGGATCGGCCTGGCGGCGGGCGCCGCCTTTCTAATCAATTCCGACAGCATCGGGGAGGGAGACGACGCGGCTGAGAGCCTGGCATCGCGTGCCGGTCGTGCTTTCGAGATAGAGTTGCGGATGGGGCTTCGGGTATTGCTAGCCGTCAGCATGATTGCAGGCGGCTGGGCCGTGCTGATGCCGCTGGCAGGGGCCGTTGTCGTTCCCGGCAATCTTGTTGTCCAATCGAACGTCAAGACCATTCAGCATCCGACCGGTGGGGTTGTGGCAGAGATCCCCGTCCGCAATGGCCAGCATGTTGGCCGCGGAGAGCTGTTGCTGCGGCTCGATGCCACCCAGGCGCAAGCCAGTCTGCAGATGGTGAGCAAACAGCTCGATGAAATACGGGCGCGGATCGCCCGGCTAACCGCAGAGCGCGACGGTCTGACGGAGCTCGAAATGCCCGCCGACCTGGCGGCGCGGTCAAGCGAGGGTACCGTCAAGACGCTACTCGCATCGGAGGATTCGTTGTTCAAGGCCAGAGCCACTGCACGGCGAAGCCAGATCAGCCTCCTTCAAAGCAAGATCTCGCAACTCGGCGAAGAGATCTCCGGCCTTGATGCCCAGGTCGCGTCCAAGACCAGGCAAATCGAGCTGATCACTGGTGAAATGTCGGGCGTTCAGGAACTCTACGACAAGCGGTTGGTACCGCTGGCGCGGCTCACGGCCTTGCAGCGCGAGAGTGCGCGGATCGAAGGCGAGCGCGGACAATTGATATCGACAATCGCCGAGACTAAATCGAAGATCGACGAGGCGCAGTTACAGATCGTCCGACTCGATCAGGACTTCCGCACGGACGTCGTCAAGGAGCTCGGCGAGAACCGAGGTAAGGAAGCAGAACTTGTGGAGCGCGGCGTCGCGGCCAGGGACCTGTTGGATCGGATCGAAATTCGTACGCCTGCATCGGGAGTGATCAATCAACTTTCCATTCATACCGTGGGCGGCGTCGTTCGCGCCGGAGACGCGATCATGGAAGTCGTGCCGGACTCGGATGACCTGCAGGTTGAGGCGCGGCTGCAACCCAATGATATCGACCAAGTGCGACCGGGCCAGACCGCATTCGTCCGTTTCTCGGCTTTCAACCGGCGACTGACGCCTCAGCTTACCGGTGCGGTTTCGTATGTGTCAGCCGATATCAGCCATGATCACCAGACGAATGCGCCGTATTTCACGGTCAGGGTGGCGTTGTCTGAGGAGGAACGTCGACGATTGGCCGGCCTGCAGCTTGTTCCGGGTATGCCTGCGGAGGTCTTCATGCAGACGGGTAAGCGGACGATGATGAGTTACTTGCTTAAGCCGATCGCCGATCAAATGCAGCGCGCTTTTGTCGAGCAATAGCCCCTATCGAGGTTTCGCGACATGGCAATCGAGGGCGTGGCTCAGTGAGCAGTCCGAGTAGGCCTCGACAAGAAGGACCCCGACCAGCCCAGGCTCTGGAGGCGATATCGGTGCTCGGTCTATGTTGATGGCTTCCAGAGGCGCTTAATCTGCGTTCGGTTCGAACGCTTTGTCGGATGCAGGCTCGTCGGCCTTGCGTTTCGGGCTCGGAAGCATGGCTTCGAATATGATGAGAGGTAAACAAAACAGCAACATAGCAAGCTCCGTTGCTACGACAACGCTCGGTTCTCGTTTGTCCCTCCTTGATGCAAAGAACGGCCCCAGTTCGGGCGGAAGCTGAGGCCGAAGTATCAAGGGAGGAAACGCCGCATATCGGCGTAGCTCTGTTATGGGCGCTCAATTCGGCAATGCCCATTAAATTCGGGGTTAAGAGGCTAAGCGCCATCGCGCCGGGGAGGCCGTAGCGCGCCGTCGGCTCATCTCAGGTCTAATAAAGGCGGCTCGCGCATCACCGACGCCCTCAGGATCGTCGCCCAGCGCTTGGTAGCACGCCGGGCTTTTCCGAGCAGGCAATCCTCTGAGATTGATCTGGCGCAACGGTTCCCCGGCTGCCGTGGATACCGTTTTTAGCAAGGGGCGAACAATCCTTGGAGGAAGCGATGACGCGGATACGCCTGGCAAAAATAGCGATTGCAACCACGACCTTCGCATCTACGGCACTGCTCTCCTTCGCGTGGTCTGAACAGAGCGGCACCTCGCTATCGGTCGAGAGCGCTCAGGCGCGCGTGGGTCGTCCGTTGACACCCGTGAGCGTTGCGGGAGTTGCGCGGCGGCAAAACCGACGCGCCGCGTACGGCTACGGCTATGGTGCCGGCGTTGTCGGCGCCGGAGTGGCAGCCGCAGCTATCGGCACAGCCGCAGCGGCTACCTCGCCCTGGGCCGGCGGTTACCCTGGCGGCTACTACGGCGCCTATGCCGGCGGCTACCCCGGCTATTACGGCGGTGTTTACGCCACCCGCAGCTACGTGACACGGCCGACGCTGTTTCCGCGCTACCTGGCCGGCAACTACGGCGCTTATTGTTACGGCGGCTACCCTTATGGTTATTACTGGAGCTGCCCTTGGAACGGCTATTATGGCGGCGGCTGGTAGGCTTCGCTGTATCGAGCGAGCACTGACGACAGCAGCGGCACGATCACCTGCCTGCCGCAGATCGGGTACGGGCGGTCAATCCCTATAACTATGCCATAAGCGGCAATCTGAGGTGATACAATGCACCGCCTCCGGTCCGGTGCTCTGCCCATAGCTGCCCGTCATGCGCTTCGCCATGCGGCTGGTTCCGGCGATTGGGCCGGCCCGGAATCTGCGCCCGCCAAATGCCGCACGGTGAAAACCGCCTCGACCAAAGCCGGCGGCGTGAAAACCGCCTCTACCAAAGCCGCCGCCTCTGTGGAAACGACCGCCGTGAAAGCCGTGAAAGCCGTGGAAGCCGTGGAAGCCGCCATGGAAACCGCCGAAGCCGCCATGGAAACCGCCGAAGCCGCCATGGCCGCCCCCGCCGCCACCGCGCGCCGACACAACGTCGGGTGCAAGCAGTCCAAGTGCTGCAGTCGCCAACAACGCGATCATGACTTTACGGAACATGACTAACCCTCTCTCGTCCAGGAAGACGGCGCCTGGGGAATACGGCCCGCTGGGTCGAGTGCAGGCCGATAGGCGATCAGCTTGCTGCCGTCGAAAAGGCGGCAGCGGTGGCGCGTGAGGCGGTTTGCTTAGGATAACTCTTGAGCCATCACCTTAGGAATGAATAGATAACGAGTATTGCGGTGAGAGCCGCTAGAGCGAGTACCCAGTTGGAAATTTGACTACCCGCTATCGTTGTTTTCTGGCTGAACCACTCCATTTTGTCCTCCTTAGATGGACCGCCTTACTCGAGCGACTTGAGCGACCTCCCACGTTTCCAGCACCTCAATGATATCACCAATCTCCCACGGCCGCTCGTGCTTGCGCAGAGCCGAGATCGCCGAAGTCACGGTAACGTTAAGGGTGACGATGGCGGCAAAAGAGGGATGGCCATCAGCTTTACGAAGGCCAACGCGAGCATGTCGCGCGGTCCGGCGTTACAGCCGTGCCGATTTATTGCTCCGACTTCAGATGCAGCCATTCGGTCGAAATGCTGGCCGATCACTGGCCCAACGATGTCAGGTTAAGCGATATCGAGTCGCGCTTTGTCTGCACCGCCTGCGGTCGCAAGGGCGCTGATGTCAGACCACATCCCGGCTGGGGCAAGCGGTCGGTCGGTTACTGATGTTCGATGACAGGAACCAGTGGTATGCGCCCGGTGGCCTGGGACGGTTCGTGCCATTCGCTCATTTCACATCGCCATGACCAGTACGGTGAGTAGACCGCACACGATTGCGAATGCGCTGAGGATCTGCTTTAGCTCGGAGACGGACATTGCTCGTGGCTCAGGATCAGACTGACGTCGCTAACGACCCCCACCCGATCAGCAGCATGGTGACGAAGAGTTGCCACCATGCCGCCGTCGTCTACGTTAGGGCAGCACGTTGGAGGGCTGTACGTTGGTGAAGCCTCCGCCGACACCGACACCGGCGTTGTGGGAAATGCCACCCGTGATGGCCGCACCATTGCCGAACGAAACCGCGCCGCTTGTGGAATTGCTCTGACCCGCAGACGCCCCGAGACCGGTCGAGAGGCTACCGGCCGGGGAAGCCGCCGCGAAACCAGCACCGATGTTGGTGTTGGTCCCGCTGGCAAGCGAACCGGCCGCCGCCGAGCCGTGCGTCGCAGCCCCCGTGCCGGTGAAGACGTTACCCAGGTTCGCGCCTCCCCCGATGGCCAGCGTCGAGGTGCCGGTCGGAATAGTGGGCGGGGCCGCCGCAGCCGGCACAATGCTTCCCACAAGAGCTATGAACGCAACACTCATCAATAGCTTGTTCATTGTAAATTTTCCTTCTTTTCGGTTTCCGCCGCGGCGGCTGCCAGGGCGGGTGATGCCGCCGTGTGAAAGGTTTCACCACTCGCCGTCGCCTTCTTCTCCGGTCGAATGGTGAGCGACGTGAGCCCAGCCACGGCAGCGCTGCTGGGTTCACATCGTAGACGTTGCAAAGACGGTTCTTGCCGCGCAGAGACCAAGGAAAGGAAGAAGAGGAAGAGAAGAACAGTGGTGGTTGTAGAGAGCGAGAGAAGGAACTAGGTGCTCATGTCCCAGATCGATGCGTTCAATTCGCTCTACTTGTGACTTTTCCTTCTCCTCGGGTTTCGCCACGGCGGGTGCCGGGGCGGGGGATGCCGGCGTGTGAGAGGTTTCACCACTCGCCGTCGCCTTCTTCTTCGGTGCAGGATGGTGGACGGTATGAGCCCAGACACGGCAGCGCTGCTCGGTCACAACGTAGTCGTTGCAAAGACGGTTCTTGCCGGTTGCCCCTTCCACCAGCCAAATGTCGCCGCCGGTGTAGGGCTGCTCCTCGGAGGCTTCCGCCTGCGCGTAGCGGGTGGCGACCGGCGGCGGGGCGGGATAGCCCGGCACGGGCGGCGGCAGGTACTTGCCGCAAACCTCCGGCATCGCGCGGTAGATGTCGCCGTTAAGGCAGAGCCGCGCCACCGCGGCCTTCTTCAGGCCCATGCTCCACAGCGTCCGCGCATCGAGCCGCGCCGCGCAGCCTTGATCAGGAATCGTGGTGCCGAAGCTGAATCCGGTCCCGACAAACGCGCCGCCGCCGGAAACCGACCCGAGGCACGTTTCGAGCCCGGCTGCGGCCAAGCCCGGTGCGAAAACGCTCGGCACGTTCTTGACCGTCTGATCGGCCGGCACGGTGCTGTTGCTGATGATCGCCGCCGAGCCGCCCTGCCCCGAGATCGCCTGGGACCTCGATGTCGATCTGGCAACGCCGACGCCCGTCCCCGTCGCCGTCGATAATCCGCCGGAGCCACCTGGGCCCGGGTCGTTCATGATATTCGGACCAAGGGAGCTCGTGGCTTGAGCCCATGCAGGCCCGCTCGCCGCCATCGCAACGATGGCAGCCGACAAAAGCCGCTTGATGATGATCTCCGTGCGCCGGTCTGAATGAACCTTCACAACCGCCCGCCGGCGATCACTTCACGAATTTGGGCCTTCCGCTTCTGCCGTTGCTCGCATTCTTGCGTGGTAAGGATTGAGTTAATTTATCTTAAATCTTTGCATTTTCGCTGGGCAATATTTGCCGCTTTGTTTCGTGGTTAACAGGTGCGGCACGCCAAGGGCATTGCGGTTCGTCACAGCGCCGGGGCCCACTTTCATTTGTAATCCACTAGGCGCCTACGATCTTGGGCGCATGTTCAATTCCCTTGACTTCTGCCTCCCGACCGGATCGACCAGCGCCGAACGGCCCGGATTGGTTCCATGAGATCAAGTTCGACGGCTGGAACCTTCGTCGCCGCATGCGCTTAAGTGGTAACGAACAAGCCGTCCCCCGCACCGCACGTGGTGAGGGCTCCCACGATGGACACTGCCCGCGGAATCGAAGGTGGCTCGGACAATACGTCGTTCGCCGAGCAGTCGGTGAGGTTTCCGTCCTCGCCGGAGCGAACCGCGCCGCTGTGGCTCGCTGCGGCTTTTTCCGCGGCGGCCTTGGCGCTGGGCGCGCAGGCGCAAACGACGAATCCGGCTGAGACGAATCCGGCTGAGCTGCAAGCCGCTCCCGAGCAGGGACAACCAAGAGCCGAGATGCTGGCGCGCGAACTGGCTGCCGCGCGGCGAGATCTCATGTTGCTGCAGACGCTGTTGACCAACGCGCGCGACGAAATGGCCCAGGCCAGGCGGGAAGCGGAGAGAGTAATCGCGGAACTGCGAAAGGCCTTGCAAGACGAGCGCGACCGAGCCAGGCGGCCGGGCCTGGAAGCGGCGGGCAGCGCGGCGTGGCAAAAATTCCTCAAGCAGGAGCGGGAGCACGCGGCGCTGCTGGAGCAAGACCTTGCGGCAGCACGGCGGGAGCGGGAGCGCGCGGCGCTGCTGGAGCAGGACCTTGCGGCAGCACGGCAGGATGTCGAGACCCAGAAGGCGCTCGCGGGGACCGAAGTAAGCCAACTCAAGAAGACAGCGGACGCTGGCTCAGCGGAGTTGCGGAAAGCCCTGCAGCAGGAACGCGACCGCGCGACCCGGCTGGAGCAAGACCTTGCTTCGGCACGACGCGACGTCGAAACACAGGTGGCGTTCGCGGCCAAGGCGAGCGACGAAGCGACGAAATTCAAGCAGGCGGCGGAGAAAGGATCCGCGGAGCTGAGACAATCGCTGCAGAAGGAACAGGAAAAGGCCGAGACGCTGGCGCAGGAGCTCGCAATGGCGCGCGCCCGAATATATGCCTTCGAGGCCCAAGCGCGTCAGGCCAGCGACCATGCGGCAGAGCTCAAGCAGACGGCCCAGGGCGGCGTGGCGGATTTGCAAACATCGCTGCAACAGGAGCGCGACCGCGCGAGCCGGCTGGAGCAGGATGTGGCGGCGGCGCGGCGGGACGTCGAGAAGCAGACGGCGCTCGCGGCGAAGACCGGCGAGGAAGCGCGCCAAATGAAGCAGGCGGCCGACGGCGCTGCGGAATTGCAAAAATCCCTCGAGCAGGAGCAGGAGCGCACAGCGCGCCTGGAGCAGGATGTTGCCGCAGCACGGCGCGATCTCGAGAAGCAGACCGCACGCACGGCCAAGGTCAGCCGCCGCCAGTCGAGCCAGACGAAGCGGAGGGCAGAGAGCAGCGCGGCCGAGTTGTTCAAATCAAATTCGATTTGGAACTTAATCTTTGCGCCGCCAAGACGCTGAACCTCGCCATCCTGCCAAACCTGCTCGCCCGCGCCTGGGCAGTTCGATAAAAAAGCTGCCGGTCACGCAGCAGGAGTATCCGCCACCGGCTGTCGAGTGTTGTTACTTCGGACACTTCTCGACTAGCCGTCGCCGGGATCATCCAGTCACCCAGCGATTCCCACATGGGCACGTGGAACTTCACGCGGCCTTCACCGCTTCGATCGGCAGACGCCAGTAAACGGCCTCCGAAATCGCGAGCGGCTGACCACCGCCGATCTGGGCGAAGCTGTGCCGGTGGCGACGTTTCGGCGCCCATTTGAAGCAGGCCTGCAGGTCCTTCATTACTGGCGCGACGATGCCGGGCACGGAATGGCGATAACCATCAATGAGATTGAGGCCTGTGCGAGCCTCACGTAGCGTTTGAGATTGGCTCAACTTTGTGTTGATAATTGGGATGAACTAACCACCTAAACTGCATCCACCGGGGCTGACCGAAGGCGTCATCTGCAGGAGGGTCCTGGAATGAAGAAGACATCTGCCGCCTTCGTCGCGGTCGCAACAATCGCTGGTTCGCTCGCCGCGACGCCGGCAGGCGCGCAGCGTGGCGTTGCTGCAGGCGTCACCACGGCTCCGGGCTATTATTATGGTTCTGGCTACTACGGAACCGCATTTCTCTCCCCGCCGGCTTGCGAATGGGTGGCACAGCGTTTCTGGGACGGCCATGGCTGGCGGGTCCGCCGGGTGCGAATCTGCGGCTGATTACGGCGAGATTCCGCGACAAGCAAAAGGCCACCCGCAGTAAACCGAACGGCCTCCGGGATCAAAAATCTGTTCGCGCTGAAACGTCCCTTAAGTCCCGGTGTCGCGATCCCGGACAAAGCCGCTTGCGGGTTGTGTTTACATTTAAGCGTTCCGCTGCGGAATCTTTGCAGGTGTGTTCTCGCGGTACACTAATCGTGGATCAGGCAAACAGCGCCGCACCGCTGTCGGTGCTTGCGCGCCGCGGCATCGGGATCGGCCAAAGGCCGACGCTCGACGAATTTCATGCCCAACCTCTTCCTTGCTTTATACCCACGACCCGCTGCTGTTCAGCGCGAGCGAGTTAGTAGTTTCTTAACGATAAGCGCATCAGCTTGTGCCGTCGTGTGTTCTTGAGTCACGTCGATGGTGATGCGATGAACAGACAAGATTGGCTGATGGCCTTGAGGACATTCCTTGTGGTGTATCTGATCCTTTGAGTGCATCAGACGACAGCGCGTTGCTCGATCTCCCTTATCACGATCTTTGGTCGCGCCGTCGGGCCGCTGCAAAGCCCTCGCCTCCTCCCACGGCACACGCATCCAAACGTCGCGCTCCGCGTTCGTAGTCAGGATCACGGGCAATGCCTTGGGGCGGATCGGCGCCGACGATTGCGTTCGAAGCGGCGGTCGGAAAACCATAGACGAGATGTGGAGCGGGGATCGGCTTGGCCTTCGTGCCCCGCTCGCCCTTGAACTCAATCCAATTGCCGGCGAAGACAAAGAGGCTGGGCAAATGGCGGGTATTTTGGTGGGTACGTCAAGCCGGCCAATATAACGGCACATCGTCGTGATCGCCGCTTTTCCCGGAACCAAAGCGGCAGGCGCAAGGTTGTCGTTGCAGTTCGGGAGCGCGGAGGCAAGCCCGTTCCGGCAGTTTTCAATTCGGGAAGTCAAGCCGCTTAATTGATTCGCGCTCGCATCGCGAAGGAAACGGTTGTGCATGCCGACGAAGCGGAATCATGGGACAACTCAGATGAGCGTTTCGAGGTCAAGGGAATTAACCATCAGGAGGCATATAGCCTCGATGGCGCGCGCACTGACATGGCTGAAGAATACTTCTCTCGGCTCCGCCGCGCCTGGATCGGCATTCACCACCACATCGTCGGTTCGTATCTCCTCAGGTACGCGCAGGAGTCCTCATGGCGTGAGGCCAACCGGCGGGTCTCCAACAGGGATCAGGTGAGTCGTATTGCCGCACTCGCCTAAAGCACGGTAAATCGGTTGATTTCACGGGTTATTGGCAAGGGCTGTCTCCGCATCCAGAAATTCCGTTCCCGGCGGCTGAGGCGCGAGCTGGCGCAATTCCGACTGCGGCCACCCCATGCGGCAACTCTTGGGACGATGTGTCTCGACATTTCGTTGAACCTGCACCCGAAATCAACTATCTGCTACAAACACCGTCAGGATCGTTTTGCGCAGCCGCTCGACAGCAGTTGACGACCAGAAATTCAAAGAAGTTCGCTGTTGGGACTGAATTTCGGAACCCTCCGCCTGCGCGCTCGCCGGGATCACATTACCGAAGGATCTATCGCGATGAAATTTGCATCGCTAGCACTGAGTTGCTTGCTCACCAGCGCTTCGCTGCCCGCATACGCATCGGATTCGCTCTGTGACAACTTGATTGCTGTAGTACACGCTCAGTCGGCTAACACAGATGCCGTATTCATCCGCAGCTTCGCACCGGGAGATTTCGAAGCGCAACTTCCGCCCGCCCTAGCCTCGACAGCTTTTACCTATGACAACGCGGTCGCTGCCATCGCTCTGATCGCCTGCAATGATCTGAGCGACGCACTTAAGATCGGACGGGCCCTGTCACGCGCCTCGCACTCGGATCGCGCCTTCCACGATGGTCGCATTCGCAATGCCTATCGAGCGGGCCCCGCGGAGGACAAAATCCCAACACCGCCCGGGTGGTGGGACGCGACGCGCAATCTCTGGTCGGAGGATCGGTACCAGGATGGCAGCTATACGGGCAATACAGCCTGGGCGGCACTGGCATTGCTGAACTTGTACCAAGCCACCAATGACGTAGGCTTTCGGGACGCCGCCGCCCGCCTGATAGACTGGGTTGTTACCAGCACGGTGTGCAGTGGATTCTTTTGCGGCGGTTACGATGGGTACGACGATCGACAGATCCGACTAAGCTGGATCTCCACAGAGCATAACGTCGATGTCGCGGCCGCCGCAGAATGGCTCGCACGATCAGGAGCCGGTGCCCGATTCACGAAAGTAGCGGAACAGGCGCGCGAGGTATTGAACCTCGCATTTCTCCACGACCATTTTGCGATTGGCATCACGCAGGATGGGACGCCCGCCACCGGCGAGCAATATGTACTCGATGTTCAGCTCTGGCCGTGGATGGCTCTGCCTGACGCTCCACCGGATTGGCGCAAGGCACTGACCTTCGCGGAAGAGCATCTCGCCGTCGCCGGCGGCTTCGATTTCAATGGCGATCGCGACGGCGTCTGGGTCGAAGGCACAGGGCAAGCAGCTCTTGCCTATCGCATTGTCGGCAATACCGCTCGGAACGATGAACTGGTGAAAAGCTTCGCTACCGACCTGACCCCGAGCGGGCTCCTGAATGCGACCCGCGTCTACGTACTTTCAACTGGCCTCACGAGGGGGACCAGCCCAGACGCACCGCCCATTGTTTATCACCGCCGCCCGCATCTTGCTGCGACCGCTTGGGCCATCCTTGCAGAGCGGGGTTTTAATCCGTTCACCGGCACTTTCGTCAAATGATTTTCGACGTCAATTGTAGTCAGCAAACCGCTCAGCGCTGGCGCGAATGATCGCACAATTCGAACGATCTAGTCCTTGCTCGGCAATAAGAAACAGCCGACCGTATCACGTACTGACGCGGTCGCCCCTAACTCCTGCCGTACTGGTCTTGATCGCAGGCCTGCAGGATGCGGACAAAATCGGCCATGCTGGATTGATCTCGGTTTTCGACCATAGCCGCAACCTGAACATTGGACGCGGGCTGGCTCCCTTGCCAAAATCGCATTAGGAGATCGGCGACGTTTTTCATGGCGTACTCTCCGCACCCAACTGTGGCAGTAGACACAGATTACTGGAGCGGCAACGCGCCGCTCGATCAGGAGAAAGGCCAGGCGGCGGGCGCTACGCCGCCTCCCGCAACTGCCGGCTCGCAGGGCCGTTCCGTTGCCTTTCACTCTACATTCGAACGTAGCACCGAGCACTCGGTTGGCGCCATTGCGCGCGGGTATGAAGTGACCATACTAAGGTAGGCTCGGAGCAGTGAATCGGGATAAGTCGACCAAGCGTCGGTTTGATCACAGGTTCAGCTGGCATCGATGCCCCGCGACGTTGCTCGGCCGCGCCGACGAGTTGATCGAATAAGGACGTGATGTCGCCTATTGGCCCGAAGCTGAACTGCCGCTCGCACTGACGAATGTCCGCTCTCGAAAATAGCAGACCTTGTTATGACATTTTGATGCCGCTCTCCCAAGTTGCCCGGTCGGCCAAAGGAGCGTCCACCAATCACTCTCTTGCGGCGAAAGACTTGCGCGAGGCAAATGGCTCAGGAGCACGATGATGGCCTTAACCTCCTGTTTACCATGTTTACCGTACTTTAATGATTGGCATGGTTCCGAACGTCGGTCGCCCAAATGGACGCATCCCTCTTAAGCAACAAAGAAAATCTTCTGGATTTTACTCGTTCTTCTCCGAGTGGTCACGGTGGGACGCTGCTGAACCTGGTGTTTCAAGCCGCCGAACTTCTCAGCGGATTGGAAGAAAAGGTCCGAGAAGCGGAAGCTCGCGCGCAATCTATGTGCAAAAGCGCAGCTGAGAGAGCAGAGCTTGCCGAAAAGCGCCTCGAAATCGCTGAAAAGGCACGACGTGATGTGATCAATAATGCTGAACGCAGGTTGCAAGATGCTTCAAGGGCATTGACGAACGCCGAATCTCGCATAGCGGCGGCTGAAGATAAGGTCATAGCACTTGAATTCCGTGCGCAGTCAGCCGAAGCCCAGCTGCATGAAGCCAAGCAGGCCCTTGTTCAAGTAGAAGAGGCTATCCGTGAACGGCTCCTCAATGAAAAAGAAGGATAACGTCAGCCGCCAAATGGGGAAAAATCAAGCGGCGTTTTTTAGGTGGCGGCGCAATTAGCTCGTGGGGTTCGACCCAAAGCGCCTTGGCAAGCTTCTCAAGGATTTTCAGACCAGCGTAGAAGCTGGCCTTTTCATGCTGGCTGACAGGTTTCTGCGTTTTGCCGGAAGTCCGCTTCGACCGCGACGGTGTCCGCTTCACCCTTGGCCAGGAACGGACTCATGCGTTGCAACAAATTCGGGGCAAAAACTCGTTGTCAGTCGTGCAGCGCCCTTTGCCTCTTTCAGATCGAGCGTGTCGAAGCCGTCGGCTGTGAGAAGTCTGCGAGCCCAAAAACGCCGTTTGCTTCTAGCGTTGCGACCACCGAAACTCTCGAGGAGTGGTACCGAGCATATCACGGAAATGACGCGCCAGATGACCTTGGTCGCAAAAGCCCACAGTAAACGCAATTTCCGCTAAAGAGAGATCCGTCTGGACCAACATCTCCCGGGCGCGCTCGACTCGCTTTTGCGTGAGATAGACATGCGGCGTCACCCCGGCGGATTGCTTAAATTGTCGCGCAAAATGATGCACTGATAGTCCGGCGACTTCAGCCAGAACCAGCAGATCGATACTTTCGCCGAAATGCGCTTCCACGTATTCCCGCACCCGACGCATCGCGCCGGGCGACAATCCGCCAAAGGCTTGAGGTGCTGGCGGCGGCGTCGAAACATCAATCGAGCCCAGGCGCGGGCGCGTGTGCAGGTTGCGGTTCGTTCGGCTGCTCGAGGCCGTCACAGGGTGATCGGGTGGAGTCACAAGCGCCGGCTGACTTTCATTGCTGCCGGCGATCACCAATCGCGCAGAGAAATCGGTCCGGTCCTGGCGCCGAAAGAGGCCGACGTCTCGCTCGAAGACCGACCACAAGCTGGTACCCGCCTGGAGCCCGCGATCATCCAGCATAAGGGACGTGCGCGCGACCCGGTTTGCGCCCACAACACGTTGGTTGCCATCAATCGCCAGCAGCATGCCTGAAGCGTCGCCATCCGGCGAAGGTAGCGCGACGATCCACTCTCGACGGAACTGCTCACGGAAAAATCGCTCTTCTATCGCGCGCGCCGATCGTAAGGTGAGCGCACCAGTCAGCGCATGCGCTCGTTCCGAGAGTTCAGGATCGATGGCAGAGACATCCAAGACTGCTATCAGTCGCCCATCGACGCCGAACACCGGCGCGCCAGAGCAGCTCAAGTTGATGTGTCTGGACCTAAAATGCTGGCTTCTGTGAACAGTGACAGGCCGCTCTTCGACAATGCAGGTGCCAATGCCGTTTGTGCCCTCCGCCTGTTCGGACCACATCCCGCCGAGCCAGGTTCCCCAAAATTCGAACTCGCTCGCCCGCGCGTCTTCACCGCGATGCGCGACCGCGACGCCCGAGCTATCACAGAACAAGACGGTATAACCAGCTTCACGAACCACCTTATATATTTGATCTATCTCCTCCTGGGCACAAAAGAGGAGCTTATCCAGCGGTTCGCGAAATGGTTTCAGCTCGGCAGGCGTTAGGATGCACGGCGCCTTGCTATCCAGTGGATCGAGGCCGTATTTTTTTGCTGACCTTTGCCAGGAGCTTGATACCCCCTCCATCCCCAGCGGAGGCGTCGCCCCCTCGGCAACCGAACAAATGCGTTCAGCGTGCCCCGCGATGGTGTCGAGTGAACTTGCAGACCTCTCCGAGAGTTCCATCACCGCACCTGGCTCGCTATGGACGCGCTCCTAGCGAGGGGCGCCGTCCAGTTTCCGACGGTGGCGACATGCGCCGCAGCGAACGGCGCCGCAGCTCCATTAAGGCAGCGCGGACACCCCAAAATGGCATTGTCGAAGCCCCTTCAAGGTACACCCCGCCGAGTACCCGAGCAATCGCCCAGGTCAAGCAGCTGCCTTCGTCCATTTGCGAAAGCGTGCGCAAATTACTGTTTCCGTTGCTAAACTTTGATAATTGAGCGCCCCGTCTCTGACAGCGCACACTGGCCAAAATTCCACTTAAAAAAGCAAAGGGCTCCGGGCCGGATCAAGTCCTTCCAAGAGGGGCTTGATCATTCGTGGGATGCTTATGCCATCGGACAGGCCTTCGCGGTCTTGAACTTCGGACAGCAAGGAGAGCACTATGATTGACACTGGACGTCTTGGTGCCGCGCCGAATGATCCTGAAAAAGCCTTTGATGCTGCACTAATCCGAACGCACGGTTTGACGCTTACCTCCGACGCCTTGCGCGAGGCGAAGGTCGATCTGGCGCACATCGACCGCATCGCGACGATGGGGCGGCTCACGGCCTCGGTGGCCCATGAAGTGACGGAGTCTAGTGCGGCGATAGTCGCTAACGCTCAAGCCGCTCGGAACTTTCTAGATCATCGACCGCCGAACCCGGACGAGATACGGCAAGCGCTCGATTGCATCGTGAGAGACGCTTATCGATCCAGGGCCGTGATCGAGCGGATCCAAAATCTCTTCAAGGAAACGCCGTCGAAGAAGCAGCGAGTGGAGATCAATGGAGCGATCCGCGACGTGCTTGAGCTGACGCATGGCGAGGTGGCGAAAAGCCGTGTCTCAGTGCTGACGCAGTTCGCGGAGCCCTCGCCGACTGTCCAAGCAGATCGGGCGCTACTGCAGCAAGTAATCCTCAATCTTATTATCAACGCAGTCGAGGCAATGAGCACCATGCGCGAAGGGTCGCGCGAATTGCTGATTTGTACCGAAAAAGCGGAGTCAAATAGCGCACTCGTGGCGATACGAGATTCGGGCCCTGGACTCGCTCCAAAAATTATCGACCGCCTATTCGAGGCTTTCTACACTACCAAGGTCCATGGCATGGGCATAGGCTTGTCCGTCTGCCGTTACCTCGTCGAGGCGCACGGCGGGCGGATATGGGCCGGCACGAATGAACCTCGCGGCGCCGTCTTTCAGTTCACCTTGCCTCTACGATAGAAAAGCTGCCAAATCGATCATCCTCAATTCCGTCCCTGCGTTCGTCGGATCGCGAATCCAATAACATGCTGACAAACCAAGCTTCTTGCGAACCGTTGATTTTGGTTCCCGTTTGAAAGTCGAGCAAACCATCGTCTGTTGGTCGCGTAGAGGAATTTTCCGGGTCCGGAACGGGAGCCTCCAAGCGGCGGCGATAGAAACGTGAGCCCCCTACCCCGCGAATTCGTCAGGGGTCACAACTTCGAATGCGAGTTTGGTTATTCCCGGTCCGGTCCAACGCGCACCAGTTGCTTGCCGAAATTTGCGCCTTTCAAAAGACCCATGAAGGCGCTCGGCGCATTTTCAAGACCCTCTGTGACAAACTCCTTGTGCTTGACCTTGCCGTCGCGCAGCCATTGCGACATGTCACGCAAGAAATCGCTCTGGCGCGCGGCGAAATCGCTCACGATAAACCCACGGAATGTCAGCCGTTTTGCCAGCGTCGCAAACATGAACCTAGACGCCCATTTCGGCGGTTTCGCTTCGGTGTCATTGTAATGCGCGATCAGGCCGCACACGGGTACCCGTGCGAAGTTATTGAGGAGCGGAAACACGGCATCGAACACCGCGCCACCGACATTCTCGAAGTAGACATCGATGCCTTTCGCGCACGCGTCCTTCAGCCTGGCTGCAAGATCAGGGTCCCGGTGATCGATGCATTCGTCGAAGCCGAGTTCGCTTTTGACGTAGTCGCATTTTTCCTTGCCGCCGGCTATGCCTACGGCGCGTGCGCCTTTGATTTTGGCAATTTGGCCGACGGCCGAACCCACCGCGCCTGAGGCCGCCGCTACCACGACAGTTTCGCCGGGCTGCGGCTTGCCGATTTCGAGCAAGCCCGTATAGGCCGTCATGCCGGGCATGCCGAGCACGCCGACCGCGGTCGAGATCGGCGCGAGTTGCGGATCGATCTTGCCCAGCCCCCGGCCGTCGGACAGTGAATGGGTCTGCCACCCGGCACGCGACAGCACGATTTCGCCCTTTTTGAATGCGGCATTATTGGAGGCGATCACCTCGGAGACTGTACCGCCCTCCATCACTTCGCCGATCTGGACCGGTGCGGCATAGGATGCCGCGTCACTCATGCGCCCGCGCATATAGGGATCGAGCGACAGCCAAATCGTGCGCAGCAAAACTTGGCCCTCTCCGGGCGCAGGGACTGGATATTCCTCAACGCGGAAGTCGGATGGCTTCGGCTCGCCAACGGGACGCGATGCCAGGACGATGCGCTTGCCTTGTGGCATGGGTGCCTCCTGCAATTATCTGACGAGCTACATGGTAGCGAGGAAGCCGGCAATCAGGAAGGCCGCCGCCCAAATGCACGAGTCGGTGTTCGCTGCATTCCGATATCTTGCAGCGATCACAGGTGCAGTCACTACATTACGATGAGCGCTCTTTCGTTGATCCAAGTCAATCGGTCAGGCCGGCTTTCACCGCGAAGCAAATGCTTCGAACATGACCGCGCCCTCTTCAATGTCGTAACAGGCGCGACGGTCGATCGACGATTGCGCGTCGTCGTCGAACAGTTCGATCAAGAACAGCGGCCCATCGGCAGCGCCCCCGTTTGATGGGGCCTCCAGCATGCGGATCTCGTAGTTTCCAATCCACGCAAGCGAAATCATTCTCGCGGCGCCTTCGGGAAGGCACAAGAGATCGACGTAGGCTCGTGAAATTCGCAATTTGGTGAAGTTGCTTTCGGTTATCTCGCACACGATTGAAACCTCAACTTATTGAAGCTCCTTGCTTTCGCTCATCATCGGCGTTGCCTGCGTCCGGGCGTAAACTGCAAAAGCCTATTCAAAAGGGACGCGGCACCCCGCGCCCTTTGAATCGAGCTGCAAGTGATCTGCGGAAGGCTAGGCAGCGGCAAATATCGCCGCTGCCCAGTTAGATTGGCGCTAACCTTTTCCAAGCGGGACAGCGACATAGTGGGGCGCATCGCCGGTGCGAAGCCGCATCAACACGCTGCTCTTCTTCTCGGTGCGCGCAGCTTCGAGCGCCGAACTCACCTCGGCCGGAGTCGAAACATTCTTTCCAGCGACTTCCAGGATCACGTCCCCTTCCTTGAAGCCACGATCGGCGGCCGCACTCTTGGGTTCGACCTTCATGACGACGACGCCTTCCTTTCCGGCGCCACCGACCTTGGCCGCTGGCGCAATCGTCAAGCCAAGTCGCGGAACGTCGGCATCGTGAGACGATCCTTTACCGGTTTCAGCTTTGGCTTCCTGCCCGTTCGGCAATTCACCGAGCGTCAGATTGACGACCTTGCTCTTGCCCTGATGAAGGACATCCAGCTTGGCTGAGCTGCCCGGCGCGATACCGCCGATCACGCGGGCTAGTTCACGTGCATCCTTGACCGCCTGACCATTTACGGCAGTGATGACATCCCCGGATTCAATGCCTGCCTTGGCAGCGGGCCCATCCTTTTGAGACTCCGCTACCAACGCTCCCTCCGCCTTCTTCAGATCCAGGCTATCCGCAATATCCTGCGTCACCGGCTGAATCTGAACGCCGATCCATCCGCGACTGACGCTTCCCTTGTCCTTGAGCTGGGCGATCACGTTCTGCACGGTCGAGGCGGGAATCGAAAAGCCGATTCCGACGCTACCGCCAGACGGCGAAAAGATCGCAGTGTTCACGCCAATGACCTCACCCTGCATGTTGAAGGACGGGCCGCCGGAGTTGCCTTTGTTTACCGGCGCGTCGATCTGAATGAAATCATCATAGGGACCGCTTCCGATGTCACGACCGCTGGCCGATACGATGCCGGCCGTAACGGTGCCACCCAGACCAAAGGGATTGCCGACCGCGAGCACCCAATCACCAATTCGGGGCTTATCCGCGGAGAACTTGACATAGGGAAAGTCCGAGCCGCCTTCGATCTTGATCAAGGCGAGGTCGGTTCGCGCATCCGCTCCGATCACTTTCGCTGTGTAGGTCTTGCCGGCGTCAGTGGTCACCTCGACCTTGTCCGCTCCATCGACAACGTGGTTGTTGGTGACCGCGTATCCGTCGGGGGAAATGAAGAAGCCTGACCCCTGGCCGAGCATTTGGTGCTGACGCCCTTCACGAGGAATTTGAGGAAGCCCGTCGGGGCCACCGAATCTCCGGAAGAAACGCTCCATTTGCGAGTCCGAACTTTCATCGTTCTTGCCGTCAACCTCGGCGGTTTTCTCCTTCATCGTTACCTTGACCGAGATTACGGACGGTTTGACGCGCTCAACCATATCGGCGAAGCCCGCCGGCTGGGCGACCGAAGCCGTGCGCGCATGCGCAGCGCCGAAGAGGACAAAGTCACCCAAGGAGGGGTTCAGGCTATTGGCAGTAAAACCCAGTCCGGCAACGACGGAGGCCATCAGTGCAATTTTTCGCATTGAAAGCAAAGAGCGCGTCTCCTTGCGGTGCAAGGATGACGCAGAACGATACGATTGGTAGTTCGTCATAGGAAAATCTCCAGCGTATAAATTCAGCGCGCGGTCGCTCGCCGTTATGGCGGTCGTAGATGCTGCGTCCCGCATTACATTACGCTGGCCGTAGAATTAATTTTTCGAAATGAATGGGAAGTTGCGCGCAACTTGCATAAGACCGAAGCTTCCGCGCAGTGAAACGTCAATTGGAGTGGTGGCCTGAGATCAAACGCAGAAAGTTTGAAAAAGTGAGTATTTGGCAGCTGTTTTGTAGCTGCCGGACGAGCTCTCACATCGGCCAAAAACAACTCGACTATCGCCACAGAGCCACAGCACCTGCGATTGCGGCAGAACGTCACGGGCTTGAGAACGCGGCCCGTTCGGCGCAAACTATTTGGCGAAGCTCTACGCGCCGTCGGGAAGAGACTCCCAGCAAATCAGCCGCTCGCCAGATGATATTTTTGTCGAATTCGTTCGCTTGACCGTCAGCATAGACAACTTCCCACATCATTTGCACAAGCTGACTTCGGTCTTCATCGTCCAGCATTTCGGTGAGCTGACGGGTAAAGCGGTAGAGATCGATTGCGTCGCGATTGATGTCGATGGCTTCTTCGAGCAGACGCCCGGCGGAGTGATCATCGAGCTCGAACCTGGACCGCAATATGCTATGGAGGGCTTCACGTCGAACTTTCGACATCTCACTATTGACGCTGGCGATGCGCGTGAGCAACGCAGCGGTCGCGAGCCGGCGATTGTAATCATTGATTTGCGCATTCGGACCTGCATCTCCTGCCAAATAGGAGAGAAGGATTTTTGCCGCGCCAAACATTGTCATGATGTTTTCCTGCACTCCCATCAAAATTCGGTTAGGGAATTGCCGCCGCCCGATTTGCAAATTGGCAATTGGTCCGTTTCGGTTCGCGAGGCAACCTGCTTACAGAACTTTAATCTGAGCCGCGAGCACGGAGGGTTGGATGGCGCTGAGCGCGTGCTTGGTCGGCCAGCAGGCACATCACAGAACACAATCGACCGGCCGTGGACGCGCAAACGGAATTGGCTAATCGGCCCTTCGTGGTCCATTTGCGGACTCTAAAAATTGGAGCCACGATCGGAAGCCCAACGGGTCCAAAGGCAGAGATTGTCACCAATCCTTGAATGTCGGTTCTATGCACCCCCCGCAGACCCATGGAAACGTCCAATCGGCCGTACGTTGGGCACTTTCGGGGATATACCTGCTCCAGGCATCGGCTCGGACCGGATTGACTGACTGCCAGATGACGTCGAAGGTACCGGACGAATTCATTTTGCCTATCATGACTGGCTTGGAAAGATGATGATTAGTGTTCATCATAACCTCGAAGCCACTCGGCGCCTTGATTCTTTGGCCATACATGGCCTGCCGAACTGCATCGACGTCGGTGGTGCCCGCTTGGACGACCGCTTGCGCCCACATTCTGAAGCCAATGAAAGTGGCTTCCATCGGGTCATTCGTAGTCTTGTCTCGTTGCCCGTTGAAGTCCGCCCACATTTTGATGAACGCTGTGTTTTCCGGCGACTTGACAAATCGACTTCAACGCCGGCACGCTGGCCGTCCGCCGGGCGAAGCGGGGCACGCCGGCGATGCATCCTATTCGCGGCGACGAACTGCGCGCCCTGCGCCGTCTCCAGCGTGAGCAGGATCCCAAGTCGCCGTTCGTGTTTACGTCGGAGCGCGGGGCACCATTCACTACAGCGGGCTTTGCGCGCATGGTGGAGCGTGCCGGAGAAGCCGCAGGGCTGAAGTTCAAGGCTCACCCGCACATGCTACGCCATGCCTGCGGCTTCGCTCTGGCCAACAAGGGACACGATACCGCGCCTTGCAGGCCTATCTCGGCCATCGAAATATCCAGCACACGGTTCGCTACACCGAGCCGGCGCCGGATCGGTTCAAAGACTTCTGGCGCGCTTGACGTGCTCGGAAGCACGCCCCGAAGCATGCTTTTCGCGCTCAGACCAGGGGGAAAATTTTTGTTTTGGGACCCAACTGATTTTCGCAAGCGCATCGACAACGGCAGGGATCATTTCTGGCCGGGTGGGATCGCTCCAGTGGCTTGATCCTGCAAAGGTGGCTCGCTGCTTTCAGTTGCCGTAACGCTGCTTCTAAGCTGGTCTGGCGCCGCACAGTCACCGGCCCAAAGCTTAGTACCCCGGATAGTCCCCACGAGGGTGCAGCCGACCGCCTTCGGCTTCATCCGAGCCGCCGACTTACCGCCGCCCGTTGGAGGCTTAGACGCGTCCTGAGCATACACGCTCGTCGAAAGGATTAATGCCGCCGCAAGCAGAAACAGCTTCATGTACCATCCTTCGCCCTTTAGCCCGATCTCGACCAACCTGTTCTGTGCAGCACCGCGATAAACTCCCGCTGGCGCTGATGATCATCTGGCTTCTTTCGGAACGCCCATGTCGCCCTAACTTGGGTCAGGGAACATTCACAGGCGGATAGGCCAATTCGGAGCGGCCCCGGTCCACGCTTCGCCCATCCGTTTGGCGATAGCTCGCTTAGAATCTTGATGGTCGCGGCGCGGCGCGCTTTCTGTTTCTTTGTTAGTGCCATGATTTCACCTGCCAATCCGCCAGCAACGAAAAACGCAACCCTGGCCGGATCAAGCAAAGCGAAGCACCAGGATAGTCCGCGCAGAATATCATTGCCGCCGCCCATGGTGCAGAACACGCACGACCGGCGCGCCGCTTGCCTCTGGCCAAGCCAACCGCGACGCTCTCAGAGAGATTTCCGAGGCAGTCGGTTGCGAAAGGCATCAACGGCATGAGCCATCAGCACGCCGATGCTCAGAATGAAGGACGTTCCCACAACAGCAGCAGAAAGCATGAGCGATCTCCCTCGGTCTAAATCCATAAAAGAGGACGAGCACATGCACAGTCAAAAAAAATTCGGGGATCGAACGAGAATTGACCGAGATAGGTGCGCATTAGCCACAGCGACCTGTCTGCAACACCCGGAACGCCCAACATGGGCTTTGAGGGGCTGGTCTCGAAGCGCCGTGATCGGCCCTATCAAGGGTGGTGGGTCGAACCACTATGAGCGCACCCGATAGATCGAGAGTTCTGATTTCGCGATTAAGAACGTAACGGTCACACTTCTTCCGCCGAATCAGCGCTTTGCTTCTATCCAGCGAATAGCGAGGGCTGCCGCTTGAGTGAAACGGCAACGTCGTTCAATTCGCTCGGGGTGCTTGCGCTCCCCTATGTCGGACAGCGCAATGACCACCAGGACGCAGTTGGGGCAGGATTAGGCGTGACCGAGTTTGCACAAGAGGGAAGAGCCTCGGATGAAGTTCGTGAGCTGTGGCGCTGGGTCTTGAAAAAGCTTGTCGAAGGGTCGTTAGATCATGAGCAACACGCAAAAAAGGCGGCGTGCTAGCGAAACGCGCTGCACGCGACGCTCGCTGGTGGAGCTTACCGCGGCGGCGACCCGAGCCGTTGACGACGGCCTGTTTGTGTTGTCCAGCGGGATTGCTACTTTTAATCCGCGATCGGAGCACACAGGCGAGAAGACGTCTGATCAAACAATCGTTGCAAGGCAAGCGACCGCTCCGTGTCCCGTTGCGGTGTTTGAATCTCGGAATGCGGCGGCGCTGCGCAAGGACGAACTCCTAGATCCCGGAACTACCACCGAGATGATGGTGAAGATTGCCAAGGACTATCAAGACAGAGCTTTTGAAAACATCAAAGCCAGCCTGAATGCTGCGTTGGACGATGCAACGGACCTCGTAGAGACACGGGTCGGAGGCGAAGCGGTGTCGAAAGACATCGGCGGTTCCAGTCTTGAAAGCAATTTTTTGACCGTTCTCAAAGAAGCCGCAGCGGAGATCCGCGCGGATACGGTCGAATTGATTGTGCAGAAGGAACCAGCCGGCAGCGCAGGGCAGCCGCAACCGCGGTACATGCGGCGGCTCACTGACGAGGCGGTCAGATTGCTGGACGATCTCCAGAGCGGCAAGCTGGAGAATCAGGCGAACTTCATCCTGAGCGAATGCTTCAGAGAGGCCGCCAGCGCGTTCTCTATGATCAATCAGCAGCTCAAGCGCGACGGCTATGCCGCGAGCATTGATCCATCAATCTTCATCTGGCTTGCCAATATCACCGAACCGGAGACGCGCAATACCGCGACCATGCGGCTTGAGATCGTACCCAACCACCAAGGTCGTCCGAGCACGAGCGCGCGCCAGGTCGCTCAATTCATCTGGCACCTTGTCGAGGGGCAGGGCTGCCGGCGACAGGCCGCATATCGGGGGGCGTATACGAAGTTCAGCGTAAGCGCCAGTTTCGCCGAGAAGGCCTATGCCCTTTGGGAGCCGATCTTCAAACGGGCGGGACCGCACGTGAAGATGCTGACCCGCATTTCAGATCCAGAAAAGTAAAGCTAAACCAGGTCACGGTTATGCGCGCGATGAAGCGATTGGGCATCGCGGGCAAGTGAGCGTCGCCGAAGGACTGAACAACTGCTGATCTGTCCGCGCCCGCGACGGACTAGAGACGTTAATGCCACCCCTACGGGGAGAGGAAGAAGTTCTCGACCATCGTGCCTTTTCGTGCATGCAGCCGAATTCACCCGAGCGTTTTTCGAGCGCAGGAGCAGGTAGCAGCGGCGAAGGTCGAAAACTCTATCGGGCCGCCCCTTTTTACCCTCAGCCTACTCCCGCCCTCCATGAAGATTGATGGTCGTCCTCTGGTGAGTGTGCGGCGGGCTTATGAATTCCAGCATCGCCTTTTTGAAGCGCTCTTCGGATAGGCGCTTTTCGACGAAGTGCAGTTCGACTTCGGACAAACGGGTTTTGAGTATGTTTTGGTAGTGACTAATATTTTGCTCATGGCTGCGCAAACGCGCATCTCTGTCGTCCATAACAGACGCCTCCTAAAAAATATTTTTTTGTAACGTAGGGAACCTTAGATTAAATATCTGCGATAGGCAAAATGGCCTGTGGATAACTTAGCATCAGGACTTGCTTATCTCGAATCGATGCTCTTGCGCCGCAGCATCGATAGGTTCCCCGCTAAATCTTGCTTGATCGTGGTGCTCGTATTTGCCGCTAAGACGGAAGTGCCGGCTACCCACGCTTAGAACAGTCGCCGCGCCGGTGCCCAGTGCGCCCGCCAAGCACGCTCTGTACCGGGGAGGACGAGAACATCCAGCACACGGTGCGCTACACCGAGCTGTCCCCTACCCGCTTCAAAAGTTTCTGGCGCGCTTGACCGTGCTCGGACCCCGCTCCAAAGCATTCTTTCGCGCCCGGAGGTAACCGCGAAGCGACCACGCCCGCTAAGCCCCGGTCAGTGCCGCGTGCACGAGACCGGCGTCAGCATGATTGCCGACTATGTGCTTCAGGAAGGCAAGCGCCTTGGCATGCGCCGCGTCACTAGTCTCGACACCGCGTTCGTCGATGACCTGTTTAAAAAGCTGCTCCACAAAAAGGAAAAGGATGCCGATGACAACGAGGTTCTGGTCGAATGCAGGACAAGGCACAGCTGAAGCGTATCGCGAAACGCGATTTGAGGACCTGAATTTGGATACTCGTCGAGGTTGAGAAACGCTGTTCGGCAGGAACGTTGCGAACAGACCAGGAAAACTTTGTCGGAAGTGTTCAGCCTGTTTTGCCGGAAGTAGGTATCGCTCGCAGTGTAAGTCACTGAAACGATTGGAGCGGGTGAAGGGAATCGAACCCTCGTATTCAGCTTGGAAGGGTTTCGGCGGCTGAATACCGTCAACGTCCGTTCGGACCAAACCTCCTCAAATCCTCGATTTGAACGTAAACGGTTTCTCGGGCTATTCCGAACGAGAGCGTCGGCGAACTTCAGCGCGATGATAGCGGTCTCCGGGGCGCCCAAAGCATGAGCCGCGTCGAGACCGCCGACGACTATTCCGGGTTCGTCGCCCAGCTCAACCCGAATTGGCGCGTCGTGGAATGCCGCCATCGGGTGCAATGGATTCTTCAGCGCCGCGGATCGCCAAAAAAGCCGCGTAGAAACGATTGGCGCGGTCGGTGCTATTGCGGGACCGCCGACGCGCTGCGCCGCTGTACGCGAGATTACGCCGGCGCCATTGACCCCACCGCCGCCGACATCTTGGGCTCGCTCCCGGAGCGGATCGTGACTGGCCTTGAATGCCAGCAATGACGGGGCACCATTGTGGGTAACGTCGCGCTCATGGCTGCCGAGACCCACATCCGACTCGGCATTCCCATAATTCCGCTGGGCCAAGACAAGAAACCGCTCATCGGTGGATTCAAGGTTGGCAACCTGTCTCTTCGGCAAAGTCGGGCCTATCTGGCCCGCTTCCCGGACGTAGCGGGGTTCGGCGTTCCAGACGGGCGGCTGAGCGGACTGGTTCGTCTCGATATCGATGTCCCTGGCGACGACATCGTGGCCAAGGTCATTCAGCGCGCAGGGGATACTCCGTTCAAGGTTCGCACGGCCTCCGACAAGATGCACCTCGTCTATCGCTACAATGGGGAGCGTCGGCTGACGGCACGACCGAATGCGGGCAAAAAGCCACCGAACAATGCTCAGCCTTGGGATGATCTGTGCGTGGATCTCTGTGGCCAGGGCGGCTACTCCGTCTCGCCGCCCTCCCAGTGCAACGGCGGCACCTATAAGCTGCTCGGCGATGTGTCGCTCGTGGATTTGCTGGCGAAGAGGCACATCCTGCCGACCATCCAAGGACTCGATGCTCGCGGTTATCTGCCCGAGGCTCAACCGACGTTGCCGGATGCCGATCGCGGCCAGAACGCGCAGGATTTGCGCGATGTGCGCCCTGGCAATCGCGATGCCGTGTTTTATCGCCAAGTTGCCCGCATTTGCCAACGCATCCATCGC
>Ga0210405_10000099_pt1 | contig 114312 bp, 88 predicted proteins | sample IncBWH11MmetaG_FD_155492 | JGI IMG/M metagenome (GOLD analysis project Ga0210405, IMG submission 155492) | Forest soil microbial communities from Barre Woods Harvard Forest LTER site, Petersham, Massachusetts, United States - Inc-BW-H-11-M | ecosystem: Environmental > Terrestrial > Soil >... | reverse complement strand
AGGAGCTCGAGCGTACTTTCCGATATATGACGCGGCCAGCCTGCCGAAGGACCCAGCCAGCCTGCCGGTGTCGCCAGGGGGCGCCTGCCGCCGCCCTCGCCCTCGCCGCCGTTCTGGCCCTCGCCGCGGCCATCCCCGCCCGCGCCGGCTCCGGGTCGCCGGGGTTGAGCTTCCGGCCCTGGAGCCTGGAGCTGCCGGGAGCGCCGGCGACGGTGATCGCCGTGGACCTGGACGGCGATCGCCGGCCGGACCTGGTGGTGGTGGTCAACGTCAGCGAGTGGACGCAGAAAGAGGTGCAGGACAGCAGCGAGATGAGCCAGGTCAAAGGGCTCGTCGACGCGATGACCGTGATCCCGGCCATCGACGACCGCCGGGAGCTGCGGGTCTTCCTGGCGCGGGCGGACGGCGGTTACCGGGCGCTGCCGCCGCTGGCGCTGCCGCTGTCGGTGCTGGGGATGGTGGCCGGGCCTCCCGGGGCGCCGGTGCTGGCGTTGACCGACGAGGGGGTGAGCGTGCTGCGGCTGGGGCCGGGAGACCAGCTGCGCCTCGAGCCGCTGATCGCCGATCCGCCGGTGCTGGCGGGAACGGGCAGCTTCCTGGCCAAGCTCGATCTGGTGCGCGACCTGGACGGGGACGGGATCCCGGACCTGGTGCTGCCCGCCCGCGACGGCCTGGCGATCTACCTGGGCACGCCGGGCGGGCTGAGCGCCAAGCCGGTGGCGCGCCTGCCGGTGCCCGGCGACGAGCTCACCTCGGCGCGGGAGCTGCGCCACCGCTACCCGCTGCCGATGATCGCCGACGTCGACGGCGACGGCCGCCCCGACCTGACGTTCCAGGACCCGGTGCATGGCTGGGACCGGGCCTGGGTGATCCGCAACGCCGGCGGCGGCCGCTTCCTGCCGGCGGTGGAGCTCGACCTCGGCGGCAGGTTCAAGGCCGCCGCCCCGGCGGCGGCCGGCGATGGGCGGACCCGCACCGTGAGCGTCCATGCCGCGCGCGAGCGGCCGGTCTTCTTCGGCGACGTGGACGGCGACGGCGTCGCCGAGCTGGTGACCAGCCAGGGCATCGACCCTCCGGCCAAAGGCATCCGCGGCGAGATCAAGCAGGCGAACGAGCCGTTCAACCGCTATCGTTTCTATCACCTCGACCGCCAGCTCGGGCTCGCCGCCCAGCCCTACCTGACGCTCGACGCCAAGGGCTACGCCTTCGAGGGCGAGGAGCTGGCGGGCGGCCTGCAGGACCTCAACGGCGACCACCGCCTCGACCTGCTCACGGTGACGCTGGACCTGAGCGTCTGGAAGGCCATGCGGGTGCTGGTCACCAAGAGCCTCACCCTCACCGTGGACTTCCACGTCTGGTGCCAGGAAAAGAACGGCGCCTTCCGCGCCGTGACCGGCCTCGACCTGTCCGGCCACTACCGCTTCAACTTGAACGACCTCAAGATGAGCCAGCTCGCGCTCTTCGCCGGCGATTTCGACGGCGACGGGCGCGCCGATTTCGTCCAGCTGGGCCGCGGCAAGGAGGTGAGCGTGCACCTGGGCAGACCGGACTGCTCCTTCCCCACCCGCCCGGACCTCACCTTCGAGCTGCGCGAGGAGCCGAAGGACATCGCCCTGGTGCAGGTGCGCGACCTCGACGGCGACGGGCGGGCCGACCTGATGGTGATCGCGCCGCGATCGCCGGCCGAACCCGAGCTCGCCGCGCCGGTACGGCTCGATCTCTATCTGAGCGGCGGTCACAAATGACGCGGCGCGTGCGGTGGCGGCCAGCCTCCCGGGCGCTCGCCGCCGCCGCTCTGCTGCCGCTCGCCGCCGCCTCGCTGCTGGCCGCGCCGCCCGCGACCCGCCAGACGGCGGCGCCGGCGCCCGCGGTCGAGACCTTCCGCTCGGGGGGGCTCGAGACCACCGTCGCTCGCCTGCCCGGCCGGCTGCTGGCGTCGGCGGTGGCGCGCGACGCGGACGGCCGTTATGGCCTGGCGCTGCTGGTGGTGGAGGACGGCGGGCGCTCGCGGGCGCCGGCGGTCCGGCCGCGCGACGAAGCGGCCGACGATCTCGCCCCTGGCCTGCCGCGGTCGCTGTTCTTCTTCGTGCCGGGTGGCGTCGCCCTCGAACGGTTGGCGACCGGCCTGCCGGAGAAGCTCGACGCCCTGGCCGCGGTTACCGCGCTGACCGGCGCCGGCGATCGCGGCGATGCGCTGATCCTTGGCGAGCCCGGCGTCCTGTACGCGCTCGACCCGCCCTGGGGCGGCGCCGCCGCCGGCTGCCGCAAGCTGCTCGCGGCGCCGGGCCTCGACCTGCGCTCGCTGCACGGCAAGCTCGACGGGGAGCCGCGGCCGCGGCTGCCCTGGTTGCCCGCCGCCCGCGCCGGCGCGCTCGACCTCCTGGCCGGCGAGCCCGCCTCGCCGGCCCCGCGCGAGCTGCGCCTGCTCGCCAGCTTTCCGCTGCCGGTCGCCGCCGCCGGCAAGCCGTGGGGGATCGAGCTCACCAGCCCTCCCGTCCACCTGCTGGCGGCGCCGACGCCGCCCGCCCCACCCCCGCCGGGACAGCCCGCCGCGTTCAGCGCGCGCTTTGCCGCCGGTCCGGAGGCGCAAGGGGAGCTGCGGCTCAAGACCGTGCTGCTCGCCGCCGGCGCCGGCGAATCGCCGGTGGAGGCCTGGTCGCTGCTGCCCGCCGCCGCCCAGAACCTCGAAAGCGTCTATGCCGTCTGGGATGGCCGGCCCGTGCTGGTGGTGACCTCCATCCCGCGCCTCGGCATCTTCGTCAAGCGGGACGTGCAGCTCTTCGTCCTGGACCGCGACCGCAGCCGCCGCGGCACCCCGCCGGTGCTCGCCGCCCGCACCGACTGCCACCTCTGGCACAGTATCAGGAGCTATTTCGCCGACCTCGGCGCCACCGGCCGCCAGGACCTGGTGCTCATCCACCCCGAGGGCATGGGCGGCAAGAAGCTCCGGTTCCAGGTCTATGCCAGCGCCGGCCCGGGCCGTCTCGCGGCCCAGCCGCGCAATTCGACGGTGGACGTCGAAGCCGCCGACTGGTTCTACGGCGCCGATTTCAACGGCGATGGCGTGCCCGACCTGCTGGTCCGGGAGCGCAAGAGCCATCGCCTGCTGCTCTACCCCGGCGTCCCCAGGGCCTACCGCGTTGCCGATCGCCCGTCCTGGTCCTTCAACCTCCCGGTGCCGCCGCCGCCGTCAGGCGCCGCCAAGGCGCCGACGAAAGCGCAAGACGAGGGCAACGACGGCAACGACGAGGAGGAAGGCGGAGACGACGCCTCGCTCGACCGCTCCACCAGGGCGCCGGCCGCCAGCCTGGCCAACCTGGTCGACCTGGGCGGCGACGGCCAGGCCACCCTCCTGCTCGCCATCGCCGACGCCCAGGGCCGCTCCCAGATCGTCGCCGTGCGGCGGGTGCCACACTAGCCGAAGGACTCCTTATCGCCGCTTGGAAACCCGCCACACCGTGAGATGCGCGACGGCCCCGTCGACGAGCACTAGCTCGAGCCCTGGATAGGAGAGCACCTCGCCACCTGGAGGTTTCCGGTCGGCATCCGGCACGCCCAGGGCCTTGACCACCTCGACCCGAGTCGAGCCCATCCCAATCCCCTCGCGGGTCCTGGCCACGAATGCCTTGACCAACGCTCCGTGCGGATATCCCACATCGCCGCCAACGATCGCGTTCACCGTATGGCGATCCTGATCGAGCAGAACCGCGTAACCGCCGCTCGAGTACTCCCACCCGCCATGGCTCGTCCGCTCCGCTTCACCCACCGCGGCCCGCACTTCCTCCTGAGACATTCCGATTTGGATCGGCCCCACCGCCTTTCCTGGCACCACGACCCAGGATGGGTTCATCGCCGATCGCCTGCCATCGGCCGCCTCCACGAGCTGGATGGGCGCGCCCAACAGCCACGCGACAGTCAGCCACGACATGCACGCTCTCAGAGGCCGAAGCGCGGTCACTTCGGGCTGACGCTCTTTGGGCAAACGGCGTCGCCAGGGACTCGTTCGTGCTTGACGTAGGCGCCGAGATCCGAGTCCCAGATCTTGTGGACCCGCGGCTGCGACATCAGGTTGTAGGTAGAAGCGGGAATAGGGGTGTTGATTTCGAGAGTGCCGATCTCGTACTTGATGACCAGCCAGGGCGCTCCTTCGCCGGCGTTGCTCTTGCTGAGTGTCACCGTGCGCGGTAGCTCCACGCCCAGCCCCTCGGCGAGCCGAAAATCTGCCAGATCGATTTGACGCAGCAACTGTCCAGCCGCATCGACCTGCTTGATCGAAACGACCCGGCCGCTGGCGTCCAGCGTCAGGCGATGGCTGGTGGCAGGATGACCCTCGCCGTAGCTCCGGCCACCGGCCACCACCAGCGCCGCGTCATTCGTCGCCGCCATCGCGCTGCCGCGCCCGGAGGATTCCGCCACGGTGGCACGCAGCCTGACCAGATACGCCAGGTCCGCCAAGCGGAGCTCGCACCCTGGGCAGGAGTCGGCGTCCTCGGGGCTCAGGTAGGCGAGCGCCAGGAAGAGCGGATTCTCGAGTGGGACCGTGGTGCTCCGCTCGTCGCCGCGGTGCACGCTCAGCGCTGAATTGGCTGCCGCCGAGCCCAGCAGCATCTGGTGGAAGCGTCCGTCAAAGGCCCACTCAGGAATGTCCACCAGTCCGACCTTCGGGTCGAGAGTGTTGCGAATCCGGTAAGCGCGGCCCGCTTCCCAATATTCGTATTCGGCCGCCGACTGCACCCGCGGTACCTGAGCCGTCGTGGGGTCGCGCATGGTCACCGCTGCATTGGCAACGACATGGACGGACCTGAGGCTGCCGAGCGCCTTCAAAGTGTTCTCGGCGCCGGGCGGCAGTGTCAGCAGCGCCATGCCGTCGAGCCGAGTTGCCGCCGCGGCCGCGGGCGTGGCCAGGACCGGCGGAGAGGCGCCGTCGGAGCAATCTCCGGATGGGGAGCCGCCGCACGGGTTGCCGCCACCACCACCCAGACAGGTAGGGTAATCCGGATCGAGGTCACATGGCCAACCATTGCCCGGGCCGGTGGACTCCGCGTTGCAGGTGTCGAGGCCCAGATTGGCGCCACAGGCCTTCTTGGTCTTCACGTTCCAGCCACATGGCGTGCCATTGTTGTAGTAGCCCGGACCGTTGGTGACGCCGCCGTTGGCGATCGGATAACTGGTCGGTAACTTGGGACAATCGGGGTCAGGCGCCCCAGAGGGCAGGAAATTACAGACGACGCCTTGAAAATTGCAGGTCACCGGCGGCGCCTGGCCGACGGCCGCGGTGCGTGCAGCAAACACCGAGGTCGCGGCGATGGCGATAGCGACAAGACTCAACGGGAACCTCATTCCATCCTCCTTTCGATCGCCGGGAATCGATAACTTCCGTCTTAACGATACAGCTATTATAGCGTTAAATAAGAAACGCGCATATAGCCTGCGGGGGTATCGCTCGAAAGAACGGCTTGGCGTTGCCAGGCTTTGCCTTCACCTGGACCTGGCTCTGAGCTGTTCCACCAGCTGCGCCAGCTGGTCCACCCGGTGACGCAACTCTTCGAGATCCTTTTCCGCAGGACGCCCGCCCATGGGCCCCGCGACGGCCGGAGGCCGCACCGAGGCGAAGAGCGTCTGCATCTTTTCCAGCAGGGGATTGCGCCTCTCCGGCTCCTTGAAGACCAGCCGGAAGAACTCCAAGGGATGGATGTCGAGCACGCGGATGACGTCCAGGATCTGACGCAACCTGAGCTCGAACTTGCCACTGAGGAGTCGATTCAGGTCCAGACCACAACCCTGGCGGGACAGTCGCCTTTCGATCTCCCGCCGGCTCAGCTCGGAGAGATCGATGAGGCTGCTCAGCGCTTCTCGCGCACGCGACACGTCGGCGTTGCTGACGCCCATTGTGCCCAACCTAAATCAGATCGATACCTTTTACGACTAATTCAGATATTCGATGGACAACTGACCGTGAATGACAAGCTCAGTTACCGCACTATTGCGCCCAAAAGGCGCCACCAGCTTTCTGCCTCTCCGACGCTCCCGGCGCCGACGTACCCTTCTCTCTATATATGACGCGCGCGGCTCCCTGGCACCGCGCCGCACCACGCTCCAGCCCAAGGCGGCGAGTCGGGTCGGCCCTGCTAGCATCCCCGGCAGTGGCCACCTTTACCCGCTTCTCTCGCCTGCGCCAGATCTCCATCCAGCATCGCCTGGCCGGCATGGGCGGGCACCGCTTCCACCAGGCCATGGGGTGCTGGGAGTCCGCCCTGCGCCGCGGCATGGAGCCGGTCCTGTTCATGAACGCCGACGCCGACCCCGCCGTCCGCGCCGCCCTGCCCGCCGGCCGAGCCGTGCTGCGCGATCCGGTCTTCCGCCTGGACCTGTCCTTCGACGAGCGGACCGCCCTCTTCGTCCGCCTGCTCCACGAGCACGTCGACCCGGTGGTCCGCCGGGACGACCGGGTGCTGATGACCGTGGCCACCCAATGCGAGGCGCGGGCGCTTGCCACCTGGCTCGCCGAGCTGCCGGCAGGCAAACGCCCCTGGATCCTCTGCCTCTTCCCCTCGGACCGCTGGAACCGGCAGGGACCGGCGGAACGCGAGCGGCAGGTCGCGGAGCTCCGTACCTTCGCCGCCGAGCTCGCCGCCCGCGGACCGCAGGCCCGGTGCCGCATCCTCTTCGCCACCCACACCCCCGGGCTCCGCGACGAGCTCGCCGCCCTGCTCGACGCCCAGGTGCTGCTCTCGCCGATGACCGAGGTCGACCCTGGGCTGGCGCCGGCCCGCCCCGCCCCGGACACCGGCGGCCGGCCACCGCGCATCGCCGTCGTCGGCGGCGCCCGGCCGGAAAAGGGCTTCGACAGGCTGCCGGCGATCGTGCGGGCGAGCCGCGAGCGCACCAGCGCCGTCTTCCTCGTGCAGCTGTTCAACGAGCAGCTCACGCCGGAAGCCTGGGCCGAGCTCTGCCGCCTGGCCGAGGAGCCCGGGGTCGAGGCGGCCCGCGGCCAGCTCGACCGCGCCGGCTACCTGGCACTGCTGGCCGCGGCTGACCTCATGCTCTTACCCTACGCGCGCATCCCCTACCGGCAGCGCGCCTCGGGCATCCTGAGCGAAGCGATCCTCGCCGGCCTGCCGGTGGTGGTGCCGAGCGGCACCTGGCTCTCCCAGCAGGTGGAGTCCGGCGCCGCGGCCGGGGTGGTCTACGAGGGCGACGAGCCCGCCAGCGTCGCCGCGGCCGTCGCCGGCTGCATCGCCGGCCTGCCGGCGCTCGCACCCCTTGCCCGCGAGCGCGCTCCGGTCTGGCGGCGGAGCCATTCCCTGGACGCCTTCCTCGACTGGCTCGAGCGCGAGATCGCCACCCGCCAGGCCGAGGAGGCGAGCGGCCGCCGCCGCCACCACCGCTTCGCGGCATGGCGCCGGCGGTGGCAGGCGGCGGTCAGGCCGAGAGTCAGCGGGTAGGCGCGTCGGGCCGCTCCTCCACCGTCATCCGCAGGCCGTCGCGGGCGCGCAGCGTGATGCCGGGCAGCGGGACCACCTCCTGCCCGGCCACCAGCCGCAGCCGGAAGCTCCGCACCACCAGCGCCGTGATCACCAGCGCCTCGGTCATCGCGAACGGGCCGCCGACGCAATAGCGCGGACCGGCGCCGAACGGGATGTAGGCGAGATGCGGCCGCCCTGCCGCACGCTCCGGGCTGAAGCGATCGGGATCGAACCGTTCCGGCTCCTCCCAGAAGTCCGGATGGCGGTGAGTCACCCACGGGCTGACCACCACCGTCGAGCCCGCCGGAATCGCATGGCCGCCGATCTCGTCAGCGCGCGCCGCCCGCCGCTCCATGATCCAGATCGGCGGATAGAGGCGCATCGCCTCGTGGAGCACGCGCTCGGTGAACGGCAGCGCCCGCAGGTCCTCGGCAACGGGAAGCCGGCCGGCGAGGACGGCGTCCACCTCGGCGCACAGCCGCTCCGCCGCCTCGGGATGGCGGGCGAGCAGGAAGAGCGTCCAGGTCAGGGCGTTGGCGGTGGTCTCGTGGCCGGCGAGCAGCAGGGTGATGGCCTCGTTGCGCAGCTGCCGGTCGTCCATGCCGCGCCCCGCCTCGTCCCGCTCGCGCAGCAGGATCGACAGCAGGTCCGCAGGCTGCGTCTCCTCCGGCCGCTGCCGCCGCTCGGCCAGGATCCGGTAGACCACCTGGTCGACGGTGGCGCGGGCGGCACGAAAGCGGCGGTTGGCCGGCGTCGGCACCGCCAGCGGCAGGTCCACGATCCGCTCCAGGCGGCGATAGGTGTGGGCGAGGAGCACCGCCATGGCGTGCTCCACCGCGTCGGCGTCGCCGCTCACCTCGGCGCTGAACAGCGTCCGGCCCACGATCGTGTAGGTCAGGCGCATCATCTCCGACGCGACGTCGAACGGCTCGCCGGTCGCCGCCCGTTGCCGCCAGCGGCCGAGCATCGCCGCCGTCGCCTCCACCATCCGGGCCACGAAACCGGCCACCGCCGCGGGGCGGAACCCCGGCTGGATCAGCCGGCGCTGCCGGTGCCAGAGCTCGCCGCTGGCGGTGAGCAGGCCGAGCCCGGTCATCCCCTGGATCTTGGCGGCGCTGCGGGTGCTCTTGTCGTACTGCTCCGCCCGCTCGTGCAGCACCTTGCGGATGGCGTCCGGATGGGCGACGAGATGGATCACCAGCGGCCCGAGCCGGAAGCGGACCACGTCGCCGAAGCGCTCGCGCGACGCCACCAGCAGACCCAGGACGTCGCGGCGGAAGGCAAAGAGGTTGCCGAGCAGCGGCAGCCCGCGCGGGCCCGGCGCCGTGCGCGCGTGTCCCAGGCTCCAGCGATGCTGCAGGGGCGCCGGCATGGCTGGCGGGAGTATAGCCGGCTGTCACGGCACCTTCTGCAGCGCGCACTTACTTGCATAGAGTCACAAACTGCGGCGCTCCGCGGGCGCCCCGCGCGGCGCAAGGAGGTAGTCCATGAAGAAGCAGCAGATCATCCGTTCCTGGAGAGACCCCGAGTACCGCGAGAACCTGACCGCCGCCGAGCGCGCCTTGCTGCCGGCGCATCCCGCGGCCGCCATCGAGCTCGCCGACGAAGAGCTGGCGCTGGCGGGCCACGACGTCGTCGCCCTCGGCGTGATCCCGATCAGCATCAACACTCGTAACACCGCCATTTACAGCTACGGCGGCTGCTGCGAGTGCTGCGTCTGAGCCGACCCTCCCCTTGCGGGCCGCGCGGCGGCGCGCGGCCCGCACCAACCGTTACCGCCCCACCCGCGACGACCCCGCCGGCGCCGGCCGCGATGGATCTCGCCGCCCTCCTGCGGACCGACGAATGGTTCCTGGCGCTCACTCTCGCGGAGCGGGCTCGCCTGCCAGGCCGATCGGCACGCCCGGGGCGGTCGCCCGGGCGAGCGGCACCGACCGCGAACGCGCCCGCCGGCGCCGGCACCGCGCGATCGGCGGCGGCGCGGCGACGGCTGCAACGCTGGCGGGACCTGCCGCCGTTCTGCCCTGACTCCTCGGCCCACGGCGCCCACGCCGACCGCTGGCGGCGCCGCCTCGCGGCCGACGGCCTCGACGAGGAAAGCATGCTGGCGCTGCTCGCCGAAACGCCCGGCGCGCTCGCTCGCCGCGCTCGCCGCGCCGCGCCACCGGTGCGGCTCGACTGGTTGCAGGATCTCGCCGCGGCCTACCGACAGCCGCCGCCGGCGCCGGAGGAGCTGCCGGCAGGGGAGCCGGCGGCCGGCACCTTGCCGGGCCCGCACGCGGCGCTGCTCGAACCGCTCGCCCCGCTGCTGCGGCAGGCCCGCCGCCGGTTGGAGGATCGCCTGCGCCGTCCGGTGGCGGCGGCCCCGGGGCTGCTGCCGAGCGCGCGCGAGACCGCGGACCTCCTGCTGCCGCACCTCGTCGCCCGCCTGCGGGCGCTGGTCGCGCGCACGGTGGTGCTGGAGCTGCACGTCGCCGGCCTCGAGGGCACCCTGGACGGCGCCACTCCCGAGGCGCGTTTCCAGTGCTTCCGCGACCGCCTCCGCCAGCCGGCCGCGGCGCTCGCGCTGCTGCGCCGCTATCCCGTCCTCGCCCGCCAGGCGGCGCGGCGCGCCGAGCTGTGGGTGAGCGCCGGCGGCGAGCTGGTGGACCGCCTGGCCGAAGACCGCCGCCGGCTGCGCGCCGCATTCAGCCCGGATCGCGATCCCGGCCGCCTGCTCGAGGTGGTCGCGGGTGCCGGCGATCCACACCGCGGCGGCCGGACGGTGACGCTGCTGCGCTTCGCCTCCGGCCTGAGGCTGGTCTACAAGCCCAAGCCGCTGGCGGTCGAGGCGGCCTTCCAGGAGGTGCTGCGCTGGTTGAACGGCCGCGGGCTCGCGGTCCCGCTCCGCCCGCTGCGGCTGCTCGACCGCGGCGGCTATGGCTGGGTGGAGCACGTGGCGCAAGCGCCCTGTGCCGAGGCCGCCGAGGTGGAGCGTTTCTACCGGCGCCTGGGCGCGCAGCTGGCGGTGCTGTACGCCCTGGACGCCAGTGACATGCACAGCGAGAACCTGATCGCCGCGGGCGAGCACCCGATGCTGATCGATCTCGAGACGCTCTTCCACCCCGCACCCGACGACCTGGCGCCGGCGCCGGCGGCGTCCGCGGCCGCGGCAGACGGCGCGGCGGCGGGCGCGCCGCCCGCGGCCGCCGACGGCGCGGTGGCACCGCCGGCGTGGCGGTCGGTGCTGCGCGTCGGCCTGTTGCCCGAGCGCATCTGGGGGCATGACGGCCAGGCGGGCATCGACGTCAGCGGGCTGGGGGGAGAGCCCGGCCAGATGACGCCGCGCCCGGTCCTGCAACTGCTGGACCCCGGCACCGACCGGATGCGCTTCACTCGCCGGCAGGTCGAGCTGCCGGCGGCGGCGAACCAGCCGCGGCTGGCCGACGCCGAGATCCATCCCCACCATCACGCCGATGCGATCGCCGGCGGCTTCGCCGGCGCCTACCGCCTGCTGCTGGCCGGCAGAGGCGAGCTGCTCGCGCCCGGCGGTCCGCTGGCGGCGTTCGCCGGCGCCGAGGTACGGGTCATCCTGCGCGCCACCCAGGGCTACGGGGCGCTGCTCGGCGAGAGCTTCCATCCCGACGTGCTCGGCGATGCCCTGCGCCGGGACCAGCTGTTCGACCGCCTGTGGAACGGCCCCTTCGAGGGGCCACGGCTGGCAGCGCTGGTCGCCGCCGAGCGCCAGGACCTCGAGCGCGGCGACGTGCCGCTGTTCACCAGTCTCCCGGAGAGCCGCGACCTGTGGACGGGAGCGGGCGAGCGCCTGCCGGGGTGCTTCGCCGCCAGCGGCCTCGAGCGCGTGCGCGGGCACCTCGAACGGCTGGACGAGGCCGACCTGGTGGTCCAGGAGTGGACGCTGCGCGGCACCCTCGCCGCCCTCGCCCTCACCGCCGGCGCCTTCCGCCATGCACCGCATCGGGTGCCGGCCGGTGCGCCGCCCGCCGGCCGGGAGGCGCTGCTCGCCGCGGCCCGCACCACCGGCGACCGCCTGGCGGCGCTGGCCAGCCGCGACGGCGACCACGCCTACTGGCTGGGGCTGGGACCCACCGCCGACGGCCGCTGGGTGTTCGGCCCGTTGCAGGCCGATCTCTACGGCGGCCTGCCGGGGATCGCGCTGTTCCTGGCGCACCTCGGCGCCGCCGCCGGCGAGCCGCGCTTCACCGGCCTGGCGCGCGCCGCGCTGGCCAGCCTGCGGCCGCTGCTGCGCGGCGAGCGGGCGCCGCTGCCGCTGCTGGGCGCCTTTGGCGGCTGGGGCGGCCTGATCTACACCCTGGTCCATCTCGGCCTGCTGTGGCGCGACCCGGGCCTGTTCTCGGCCGCCGCCGGCTGCGTCGAGAGGATGGCGCCGCAGATCGCCGCCGACGATCACTGCGACCTGCTCGACGGCGCCGCCGGCGGCCTGGCGGGGCTGCTGGCCCTCCATCGCGTCCTTCCCGGGTCTGCCGTCCTCGATGCCGCCCGGGCCTGCGGCGACCGGCTGCTGGCGCGAGCGGAGGCGCAGCCGGCGGGCATCGGCTGGCGGGTGCCTGCCGGTCCCGGAGCGCTCACCGGCTTCTCGCACGGCACGGCGGGGATCGGCTGGGCGCTGCTGGGACTGGCGACGGTCACCGGCGAGCGGCGATATCGCGACGGCGCCCGCGGCGCCCTGCGCTTCGAGCGCGCCCTCTATGCGCCCGAACGGCGCGCCTGGCCCGATCTGCGCGACGAGGAGCGACAGCAGTCCTGGGCTGCCGAGGAGGAGCGCGCCGCCACCGCGGCCGCGGCAGCCAGGACCCTCGAAGCGGCGCAGGCCGCCCGGGCCGACGACGTTGCTCGGGCTGCCGCCGCCACCCGCGCCGCCGGCGAGGCCGCGGCAGCGGCAGCCGCCGCGCGGGTCGCTCGCGGCGGCGGCGCGCGGCTCTGCGCGTGGTGCCACGGCGCCACCGGGATCGGCTTCTCCCGGCTCGGCATGCTGGACCTCCTCGGCGTCGATGCCGCGGGCCGCCGCCGCGGCGGCAGCAGCGCGACCGGCGCCCGCTCGGCGACCGCCGCCCGGCTCGTGGAGGAGATCGGCATCGCGGTGGAAAACACCCTCGCCGAGGGCTTCGGACGTGATCACTCCCTCTGCCACGGCGACCTCGGCAGCCTCGATTTCCTGCTCACCGCCGCGCGCCGCCTTGGCGACCCCAAGCTCTTGGATCGCACCTATCGCCTGGCGGCGGGAGTCCTGGAGAGCATCGCCGAAGGCGGCTGGCGCTTCGGCGTGGCGGCGGGCGCCGAGCCGCCGGGTCTGATGGTCGGCCTCGCCGGCATCGGCTACGGGCTCCTCCGGCTCCACGACCCCGAGCAGGTGCCCTCGGTGCTGCTGCTGGATCTGCCACGGGCTGCCGCATCGCGGTGAGATCGACGGCCCGGCCGTCCTTCTCCCGTGCCCGCTCGCGGCGTGCGCTACGGCCGAGTGAGGGTGAAGACGCCGGGCGCACGCTGGAGCGGCCGTTTTCCGTCTTGCATAGACAGGTGGAGGGCGCGGTGTCCTGCCGGCAGCGGCGGGCCGGCCGGCGGACAGCGCCGGCCTCGCAGCCCAAGTCAAGCCGTGTCTTATACTTCGGATGCCATGCCGCCGCGGTTCGATGGAGAGGCCCTGACCCTGGAGCTGGCGGTCGCGGACCTGCTCGAGGGCTCGCTGCTGCGCAGCCTGGGCTTCGCCAACCGCGGCGGCTACGAGCGGCTCTGGCTGGGCCAGGCGATCCACAGCCGCTACCAGGAAAAGCAGCTGGCCGACGACGGCACCTACCGCCGCGAGGTCGTGGTCCGCACCAGCTTCGAGCACCGCGGCTGGCAGGTGAGCGTGCAGGGCCGCATCGACGGGCTGCGCTGCGAGCCGGACGGCGGCCTGGTGGTGGAGGAGATCAAGTCGGTGCGGCGCGGCGGCGCGCTGCCGCCCGCGGTGCGCGAGATCTACCAGCGGCAGGCGCTGCTCTACGCCTGGATGCTGGCGCGCGGCGCCGAGGCGCGCCCCGCCGGGCCGGAGCCGGCGGCGGCGCCGCCGGTGCGGGCCGAGCTGGTGCTGATCGCGATCGGCGGCGACGACGTCGAGCGCGAGGAGCTGCCGGTCCATCTCGACGCGCTCGAGGCCGCGGTGCGGCGGCGCGTCAACGTGTTGCTGCGCGCCTACGAGGCCGAGGCCCGCCGGCGGCAGGAGCGGCGGCGGGCGGCGGCGCGGCTCGAGTTCCCCTACGGCGAGCTCCGCCCCGGCCAGGAGCTGATCCTGGCGGCGGTCGAAACCGCGGTGGCCAACCGCGAGCACCTGCTGCTGCAGGCGACGACCGGCATCGGCAAGACGGTGGCGACGCTGTACCCGGCGCTGCGCTACTGCCTGGCGCACGACAAGCGGCTGTTCGTGCTCACCGCCAAGACGACGCAGCAGGACATGGCGGCGTCCGTCCTGCAGCTGCTCAACCAGGATGCCGCCTTCCGCTCGCTGCGGCTGCGCGCCAAGGCGAAGATGTGCGCCAACGACCAGCTCATCTGCCACGAGGAGTACTGCCGCTTCGCCAAGGACTATGCGCTCAAGCTACAGACCTCGGGGGTGCTGGGCGAGATCTGGCAACGCCATCCGGCGATCGAGCCCGACGACGTCTTCCGCGCCGCCCGCGCCGCCGAGGTCTGCCCCTTCGAGGTCAGCCTCGAGCTGGCGGCCCGCGCCGAGGTCACGGTCTGCGACTACAACTACGCTTTCGACCCCTACGTGTCGCTGCCGGACTTCTCGCCGGACCAGGACCTCTCCGACGCCGTGCTGGTGATCGACGAGGTGCACAACCTGGTCGAGCGCGGCCGCGGCTACTACAGTCCGGAGCTGTCGGCCGGCGCGGCGCGCCAGGCGGCGGCGATGCTCCACCAGCTCGGCGAGCCGATCCACCTGCGCGTCGCGGCACTCTGCCTCAAGCTCGCCGCGGTCATCGAGGAAACGGTGCACGACTGCCTCGACGACCTCGCGGGCGGCGACGGCGGCGACGACCTGCCCGAGAGCGGCGGCTACGCCCAGGGCCAGGGCCGCGATCGCGCCGTCGAGGTGCCGCTGCCCGAAGAGCTCTTCTGGCGGCTGCGGCCGGAGCTCGACACCGCCTTCGTGGATTATCTCGAGCACCAGCGCGACCACCGCAGCTTCCGCGCCGAGGATGCCTTCGTCGAGCTCTACTTCGACGTCCTGCGCTTCTTGAACGGCCTGGCCGAAGCCGACGACGCCTTCAGCCAGTTCGTCGAGCTCTGCCGCGGCGACTGCCGGGTGCGGGTGCTGTGCAAGGACCCCAGCCGCTTCCTCGGCGCCGTGCTCAACCGCGCCCACGCCGCCATCGGCCTGTCGGCCACCCTGTCACCGCCGGAGTTCTACACCGGCCTGCTGGGCTTCGCCGCCGGCCGCACCGCGTTCGTCGAGATCCCCAACCCGTTCCCCGCCGGCAACCGGCGGGTGGTCATCGACGCCACGGTCGCGACCGCCTACCGCCGGCGCCCCGCCAACTACGACCGCATCGCCGAGCGCCTGGCGGCTTTCGCCGCGGCGGTGCCGGGCAACTGCCTGGCGCTGTTCCCCAGCTACGCCTTCCTCGCCGAGGTGACCGGGCGCATGCGCCTGCGCAACAAGCGGGTCTTCGTCCAGCGGCAGGCCGACACCGACAAGGAGCGCGAGGCGCTGCTCGCCACCCTGCGCGCGGCGGTGCTGGGCGACGTGCTGCTCGCCGCGGTCGCCGGCGGCGCCTTCGCCGAGGGCGTCGACTATCCCGGCGACATGCTGCGGGCGGTGGCGGTGATCGGCCCCTGCCTGCCGGCCCTCACTCTCGAGCGCCAGCTGCTCAAGGACTATTTCGAGGAGCGCTTCGACCGCGGCTTCGAATACGCCTTCGTGGTGCCGGGCATGACCCGCGTGGTGCAGGCTGCCGGCCGCCTCATCCGCTCGCCCGACGACACCGGCATCATCGCGCTCTTCGATCAGCGCTTCCTCGAAGGCCCTTACCGCAAGCACCTGCCCGCCGACTGGCTCTCCGAGGAAGGCCCCGCCGCCCTGGTCGGCGACCCCGCGGACGCCGCCGCGGAGTTCTTCCGTGTCCTCAGCCTCCGCCGCTGAGGGCGGCGCCGCCGGTGGTCATTCCACCTTGACGTCGCCGTAGTCGGCCAGCAGCTCGGAGAGCTTCGACACCGTGGCGTGGGGCTCGGTGATCGACATCCGCATCTGGGGATTACGCGGCGTGAACTGGACGCGGTGGGCGGTGATGATCCAGATTCGATCCGCCAGGCTCACCGCTCTGGCGTTCCGAGCGGCGACGCAAAGCTCCACGTCGTATAGCTCGTTCATGCGCAGGGCAGAGAAGTCGTAGCGCTGGTACAGCATCACCATCACCGAGCCTTCGCGCAGCAGGGCCAGCATGGCGTTCAGATGGCGCGGCGCCGGCGGGATACGCGCCATGTCGACGCCGCCCACGTCGAAGCGACGGACGATGGGGTCGTCGTCGGCGGGGGGCTCCGCCGCGCTCAAGACGCAGCCGAACCCGGCAAGCACGATTGCGACGAAGGCGAGCTTTCTCATCTTGATCTCCGTCCTCGTGGGACCGGCCCGAAAGCAACAACCGGTGTGGTCATCATATCCGCTCGCCGTCCCGGGCCGGCGAGCGGCGGATGGTAAGCTGAGCGTCCGAGGACCGCCGCCGGCATGCCCCGCCCCACGGTGATCTGCCTCACTCCCGTCCGCAACGAGGCCTGGATCCTGGAGCGCTTCCTGCGTTGCGCCAGCCTGTGGGCGGACCACATCGTGATCGCCGACCAGCGCTCGGACGACGGCTCGCCGGAGATCGCCCGCCGTTTCCCCAAGGTTCTCCTGATCGCCAACGAGACCGTCGGGCTCGACGAGGCGGCGCGGCAGCGCTTGCTGCTGGCCGCGGCGCGCCGCATCGCCGGGCCGCGGCTGCTGGTCACCCTCGACGCCGACGAGGTGCTGACGGCCAACGCCTGGACCTCACCCGAGTGGGCGGCGATGCTCGCCGCGCCGCCGGGGACCGCCTTCCGCTTTCGCAGGCGCAACCTGCGGCCCGGCCTGCGCCGCTGCTGGCAGGAACGGACCGGCGGCCTCTGGGCCTACATGGACGACGGCAGCCCGCACGCCGGCGAGCTGCTGCACAACCGGCGGATCCCCCTGCCGGCCGCAGGCCCGGTGGTGGCGCTGGCGGCGATCGAGGTGCTGCACTACCAGTACACCGACTGGGCTCGCATGCGGTCCAAACAGCGCTGGTACCAGTGTCTGGAGCGGCTGCTGCGGCCGCAGCGCGGCCCGCTCGAGGTCTACCGGCAGTATCACCACATGGATGCGGTGCCGCGCCGCGCGGCAGGCCCGGTGCGGCGGGAATGGCTTGCCGGCTACGAGCAGCACGGGATCGACATGACCAGCGTCGGCGGCGGGCCGCCCTACTGGTTCGACCGCGAGGTGGTGGCGATGATCGACCGCCACGGCGCGCGGCACTTCCGCCGCCAGGCCATCTGGGACGCCGATTGGGCGGCGCTGGCGGCCCGCTACGGGTGCGGGCCCCGGGAGCGCTTCCTCGATCCGCGGTCGCGCCGGCAACAGGCGGTGCATGCCTGGTTGCGCCTGACCCAGCGGCGCCGTCACCGCCGGGTCGTGCGGTGGACCGACGCCTGGCTGCGGCGCCGGGGCTGGTGAGGCCGTGGCCGCCGGCGTGCCGACGCTCGCAAGTCTCCCGGCGCCGCCTCCGGGCCGCTCGGGATGGCCTTGGACCGAGGCGCCGCCGCCGCTGCCGCCCAGGCGCGCCGACGGTTCGGCATGGCCGCGCATCAGCATCGTGACGGGCTCGCACGACCAGGCCGCCTACCTGGAGGAGACCCTGCGCTCGGTCCTGTTGCAAGGTTATCCGGACCTCGAATACATCGTCGTCGACGGCGGCAGCAGCGACGGTTCGCCGCGCATCGTCGACCGCTACGCGCCGTGGCTGGCCCACTGGGAAGCGCAGCCGGACCGCGGCCAGGCGGCGGCGCTCAACCACGGCTTCGCCCGCGCCAGCGGGGCGATCCTCGCCTTCCTGAACTCCGACGACACCTATCTGCCGGGCGCGCTGGCGCGGGCCGGCCGCGAGGTCGATGCCCGGCGCGACCGCCACCTGGTGATCGGCCGCTGCGTCTTCGTCGACGCCGCGAGCCGCCGGCTGGGCTGGGAGCACGCCAGCCGCGCCGTCAGCCACCGCCGCGTGCTCGCGGTGTGGCGGGGTCACACGATCCCGCAGTCGGCAGCGTTCTGGAGCCGCGAGGCATGGTCCGCGGCCGGACCGCTCGACGCCGCTGCCGACGCGCCCTGGATCGACTACGGGCTGTTCTGCCGGATGACCCGCCGCCACCGCATTCATGCCGTCGACCAGCTGGTCGCCACCTTCCGCCTGCACGCCTCGTCGATCACCGCGACGGCCAGCGGCGAGCGCGCCGACGACGAGAAGGTGCGCATCAGCCGCCGCTGCTGGGGCCCGGCCTGGACGCCCCGCCATCTCGTGCTGGCGGCCTCGCTCGCCATCCATCGCCGGGGACGGCTGAGCCGCGCCCGGGCCGCCGTTCGCCGGGCGCGCGAGCGGCGGGCGGCGGGCCGGTGGTGGCAGGCCATCGCCCTCACCGTCGCCACCGCTCTGGGCGCGCCGGACCTCTGGTGCCAGCTGGCCGTCGAGCGCCTGCAGGGCGGCAGGCGCCCGCTGCCTCGCTGGCTCGCGGCGCCGGTGGCGGCGCTCGACCGCCAGCGGGCGGCCGCGGCCACCGACCGCGCCGAACCGTGGCACGACCGCTGGGCCGGACCGCACCTGTGCCTCGATCTCGACGCGCGCGGCGGCGAGCGTCGCCTGCGCCTCGCGGGTACCGCGGTCCGCGCCTGTCTCGGAGCGCCGCTGCGCCTGTCGGTGCGGGTCGACGGCCGGACGGCTGGCCACGCCAGGGTCGACGACGACGGGCCGTTCGCGCTCGAGCTCGCCCTGGCGGCGCCCGCCGCGCCGGGCAGGCGCCGCGTCGAGATCGCGGCGGCGCCCTACTTCGTGCCGGCCACCATCCTCGGCAACCGCGATCCGCGCCGCCTCTGCTGGCGGCTGCAGAGCGTGGAGCTGACAGCCTGACCTGCCGGCCGCGCACCGGCCGCGATGACCGCCATCCGCGATCAGTGGAAACCCAGCGCGAATAGAAGCGCTGAACGGACCTCTTCCATGCGGTGGGAGGGAAGGATGGTGATCAACCCGGCCAGACGATCGCGCGAGATGGTCTGAAGGTGGTCGAGATTGACCACCGAGGCGCGGGGCATTCCGTCCTCCTCGGTAAGCAGAACCTCGGATGGGATGTCGCGAATGGTGGAGGTGATGGGAGCCACGGTGACCTCGCCGAGGAACTCCAAGGCCGAGTCCCGGGTCAGCACCAGGACCGGCCGCCTCTTGTCCGGCGCTCCAAAGCGATACCAACGGATCTCGCCGCGCCGCATCAGTCCGGCCAGACCTGCTGGTCTTCCCAGGCATCCAGCTCACCCGCGGCCACGGGCTTGGCTTCATAACCGGCACGATGCCGGCGCTCCAGCTCCATTTCGTGCCGCCGCGCCAGCGCGGCTCGCAATGCTTCCCGGGTGAAAGCGGAGCGGCTGGTCCCCAATGCCTCGACCGTGCGATCGACTTCCTCGACCAAGGCTTCGTCGAGGGTCATCTGCACCGTCTTCATCTGGTATGGCTCCTCATATCGCTAGCTATTATGATCCACAGGCAAAATATAGGCAAAGCCTTGATCGCTGCCCCGGCGAGTGTTGCGCGAGCTGAACGCGCAGCACTACGAGGCTGAGGCCCTGAACACGCGCCGCAAGGGAACCGATCGAGGCAGTTATTCGTAAACTGCTCGATTTCACTAAGGACACCGACGAAAACGTACAAGGGGTAGGAGCAAAGGCTGTCGTCCAGCAGCAGCCGCGCCCTGCGGCGCTTGACTCCATTCTGCTGGTGGACTATTGTGATTGCATCAATGTAATTATTTAAGTGTGCGGCGGCGCCCCAGGCCTGCTCGCGCCGCGGCGCGCCGTCCACCACAAGAGAGGAGACATCGATGAGACATCCACGCATCACCTGGTTCGGAGCCGCGGCGCTGTGCGCGCTGCTGGCGGTTCTCGGCGGCGCGGCGGCGCCATCGTCGGCATCGTCGCCAATACCGCCGGTGTGCCAGACCCCCCAGACCCCTCGCGACATCAGCCCCGCGGCCCACGCCCTGGTCTGTCCCTCGTCGCGGGTCAGCTTCAATCCGCTCGATCCCAGCCGGGTGCTCTACATTCCGCGCCCAGGCGATCCCGCCCAGACTCTCCACCTCTGTGGCCAGCACTACCACATGCCGGTCGAGAACATCCAGGGGCCGGGTCAGGTGACGCCGCGGCCCCAGTGGCTCGAGCCGCACGTGGTCCCGCCGCTGGCCAGAGTCGGGGCGATCGTCGAGATCCACACCGCCTACGCGGCCCAGGTGCCCAATCCCTGTACCGACCCCGAGGGCACCAGCTGCTGCGGCGGACAGGCCCTGGTGCTCGCCTGGACCGCGCATGTGATCGCGGGTGGCAGCGGCCCGATCCCTGCCCGGCCGCCGGGGCAGGCCAGCCTCTCCGAATGGTCCGGTTCCACCACCGGCCCGGACAAGCCGGAGGAGCATGGCTGCAAGGGGCCGGCCCAGTGGAGCTTCGCCCTGGGCGACTTCAGGGTCGGCCAGCACCAGCTCCAGGTGAGCTTTCCGCAGAAGGGCGCGCAGGAGGCCCGCCCGCTGCAGACCGGCGCCAACCTGAGCTGTGACCTGACCCTGATCAGAGGGTCGAAGTAACCGCCGCGCGGACAGCCCGCGGGCGGCCGCCGGAACCGCCCGCGGCAGGCAGCCGCGACTCGGCTTCGGCCAGCGCGCCGCGCAGCGCCGCCAGCTCCTGGGCAGCCAGCCGGCTGCCGCCGAAGCTCTCGCGCACGTAGAAGCCGACGACCCGGGCGGTGGCGGCCGCCGCCCCGGGGAAGCGCGAGGCGGCCAGCGACTGCAACGCCAGGGGCGCCACGGCCGGCGACACCGGCAAGCCGGCCCGGGTCAGGCGCCGCCGGATACGGCGATACGCCCAGGTGGCGTCGAGCGCCCCGAGCCGGCGGCGCCGGAGCAGCCAAGCCGCCGCGGCCAGCGCCGCCACCAGCGCCGCGAGCGCCGCCAGCGCCCCCGCGCTCAGCCAGGGCGACCGCAGCAGGCGCCGCAGTCCCGAGTCCACCGCCGGCACCGGGGCCCCGGCCGCCACCGTGGCCGCCGGCCCCGTCTGCCATGGCATGGCGCGCGGGCGCTCGAAGAGCCCGAGGAACCCGCGCCACCAGCTGCGCAGCTCGCCGAAGAAGGCCAGCTGGTCGTAGAAACCGTAGGTGAGGACGTAGCGGTCCCAGCGGAACTGGACGAAATCCCACGCCTGGTGGGCCAGCAGCCAGATGCCGGTGGCGCTCGCCTCCGGCCGGCCAGCCGGCGGCGTCGGATCGAACACCCGCCAGCCCTCCCGCTCGCCCAGGTACGCCTCCACCCAGGCGTGCGCGTTGCTGTCGCGCAGGATCAGGTAGCCCTCGAAGGGGTTGTACTCGCCGCCGAGGAAGCCGGTCACCAGCCGGGCCGGGATGCCCTGGGCGCGCAGCATCAGCACCATCGCCGAGGCGAAGTACTCGCACTGGCCGCTTTTGTAGCGGAAGAGGAAGCTCTCGATCGGATCGTCGTCGCCCGAGCGGCCGGCGAGGTCCAGGGTGTAGGCATAGCCCTCGGCGAGGTGGCGCTCCAGGCGCGCCGCCCGCGCCGCGGCGGTGCCTCGGCCGGCGACCCTGGCGGCCAGCTCGGCGATGCGCGGGGTGACGCCCGCCAGGTCGAGCGCGGGATCGCCGGCGCCGGACGGTGTCGCGCCGAGCAGCGCCGGACGGTCGCCGATGCCCACCCGGTACTCGCGCATGCCGCCGGGCTGGAAGGGCAGCGACACCGCGCCGCCCTGGTCGACGTCGATGCCGGCGACCTCCGGCTCGACCTCCAGCGCCTCGACCGGCAACGGCAGGCTGCGGCTGTGCAATGGCTGCAACCAGAGGTGCAGCCAGCGCTCGGGCTTGCCGGCGGCGAGCAGGAAGCGCCCGCCCTGGCGGCGGGGCAGCAGGCCGCTCGGCGGGGCGCGCCGCCAGCGCCCTCCCTGGTAGCGGTCGTAGCTGGCGGCCTTGAAGCGCATCTCCTGGTCGGACTCCGGTCGCGCGCTGCCGTGCTCGAACTGCACCCGCAGGACCACCGCCCGGCTGGTGCGGATCTGGTCGATCGAATCGAGGCTCACCGCGTCGGAGAAACCGGCGGCCTCCTGCACCAGGCCGCTGCTGTCGCCGCGGCCGATGATGTAGGGCGAGCGCATCCGCGGCAGCGCCGCGAACAGCGGCACGGCGAGCAGCAGCACGAAGGCGGTGGAGGCCGCCACCAGGCGGCCGAGCGGCAGCGTCCCGGGCCCCGGGTCGTCGCGGCTGAAGTCGGCCAGCACGTGGAAGCAGGCGAAGCGCAGCAGCAGCACCAGCCCCAGCACCAGGAAGGCGCCGAGATAGAGCACGATCGTCGGGTGGACGCTGGTGCCCATGGCGGCGAGGAAGATGAAGAAGACGCCGATCACCGCCTGCCACTTGTCGCGCTCGCGCACCAGCGCGAAGAGCTTGACCAGCAACGCGAACATCCCGAGGTGGAGCATCGGCGCCACCAGGTGGCCGCGGTGGAAGACCGTCAGGTCGAAGCCCAGCACCGGCAGGTAGGCGAGCCCCAGCAGGTTCATTCCCCACAGCGGCAGCCAGCCACCGGGGTCGCGGTGCGCCCGGCGCAGGAACAGCGCCACGCCGAGCACGTAGATGGCCAGCACCGGCCAGCCGATGACGTCGCTGAACGGCAGCGGCAGCGGCGCCAGCAGCGCCAGCCAGCCCAGGAGCAGCCGCTTCTGGCGGCCGAAGCTCATGCCGGCGGCCGCCGTTCCGCCGGCGCCGGCGAGCGCGGCGGCTGCGGCGCGGCCACGGAGCGCGGTGGCTGCGCCGGGCGCAGCGGTGCCGGCACCCACCTCTCCGGCACGGTCGACGTCGCCGCCGTCGCTTCTCCGGCATCGAGATGGATGCGCAGCTGCGGCGACCGCGGATCGCTGGCCAGCAGCGGCGACCGCCGCCGCGGCCCCGGCTCGACCAGGGCCAGCAGCTCGAGCACGGCAAGCCGCTGCCGGTGGCCGGCGGCAAAGGCGAGCGTCCGGTCGCGAGTCACCAGCTCGACCTCGTAGCCGCGCGCCAGGTGATCGACGGCGGTGGTCGCCGCCTCGCTGACCAGCCGCTCGAAGCGCTCGCGCAGCGCACCGTCCGCGAGCTTGCCGACGCCGTTGTCGAAGACGATCGACAGGCGGCGGACCTGCTCGGCCTCGCGCTCCATGTAGACCATGGCGCCGGTGCGGGCCGTCTGCTTCCAGTGAATGCCGCGGGGATCGTCACCGCGCCGGAAGCCGCGCAGCGAGAACAGCGCGTGCCCCCAGCCGGGCCGGCGAGCGGCGTCGTCGCCGAACGCCTCGGCGTCGTCGAGGCGGCGGCCGGCGGCCGGAAAGATCTCCGGGAAGACCAGCACCGCGAGATCGGCGTGATACCGCACGCCCTTGCGGAAGAAGCCGAACGGAAAGAGGCTCGACACGTGCGCGAACGGGAAGCGGCAGGGGCCGCGCCGCGGCACCATGGTTTCGATGCGGCCGCTGCTGCGCCCGCGCCGCGGCAGGTGGGGCACCAGCAGCGGCCTCGCGTCACGCGCCAGGCGCAGCAGCAGGAACCAGCGCGGCAGCAGCCAGCCGCGGTTGCGCAGGGTGAAGCTGACGTCGAAGGGGCGATTGGCGAACACCTCGGCGGGCGCCGCCAGCTCGATCGCCAGGCCGCGCACGTTCTGGCGCGACAGCAGCCCCGACAGGATGAGCACCGCGAACAGCACGGCGAGCACGGCGTAGAGCGCGTTGTTGCCGGTGTTGGTGGAAGCGACCGCCACCATCACCGTCAGCAGCACGTACCAGAGGCCGACGGTGGTGATGCGGATGCCTTCCGGCGCGGCGCCGCGGCGGCGCTGCCGCGGCGACGGCGGCGGCGGGCGAAGCGGTGAGGTGGTGACGGTGGTGGTGGTCGTGGTGGGCGGCATGACCGCGCTACAGCGGCACCGGCGTGGCCGCGATCACCCGCTCGACGGCGCGGCGCGTGCTCTCGAGATCGATGGCGCCGCGCTTGAGCACCACCCGGTGAGCCAGCACCGGCACGGCGAGCCGCTGCACGTCGTCAGGGATCGCATAGCTCCGACCTTCGGCGAGCGCCAGCGCCTGCACGGCGCGGAACAGGCTCTGCGCGCCGCGGGTCGAGACGCCGAGCAGGAACTCGCTGCCGGTGCGGGTGGCCTCGGCGATCGCCAGCATGTAGTCGGCGAGCTTCTCGGCGACCCGGACCTGTTGCACGCGCGCCTGTAGTTGCAGCAGCTCCGGCTGGCTGACCACCGGCTGCAGGTGCTGCAGCAGGTCCTCCACGCCGCCGGACAGCAGCAGCTCCCGCTCGTCGAGGCGCGGCGGGTAACCCAGCGACAGCGACATCAGGAAGCGATCCAGCTGCGACTCGGGCAATGGGAAGGTGCCCTGGAACTCGAGCGGGTTCTGGGTGGCGAGCACCACGAAGGGCTCCGGCAGCAGGAACTGCCGGCGCTCGACGGACACCTGCCGCTCGCTCATCGCCTCGAGCAGCGCCGACTGCGTCTTGGGCGTGGCGCGGTTGATCTCGTCGGCCAGCACCACGTTGGCGAACAGCGGACCGGGAACGAACTCGAAGCTCTGCGTCTTCTGATTGAAGATCGAGACCCCGATGATGTCGGAAGGCAGCAGATCGCTGGTGAACTGGATGCGCTGGAACGACAGGCCCAGCGAGCGCGCCAGCCCCTGGGCAAGGGTGGTCTTGCCGACCCCCGGCACGTCCTCGATCAGCACGTGGCCGCGGGCCAGCAGGCAGACCGTGGCGAGGCGGATGACCTCGCGCTTGCCGCGGATGACCAGGGCGACGTTCTGCTCGAGCCGCTGGATCGGCGCGGCGATGGCCGCGCTGTCGACGGCGGTATCGGCGGCGGCGGCGGCGGTCGCGGCGGAGCCTGCGCCACCGGTGGAGCCGGAGTTGGCGGCGGTGCCGCGGGCAAGGATCGGCTGAAGGCTCACTCTCGGCTCTTTCCCGGTTCTCTCTTGGGCGCCGCCTGCCGCCCCACCTCTCCGGGCGCTGACGATCGGGCCGCTGATTATAGCCACTTTCCCGGGCTGGCGAGCTCGCGCAAATTCACAAACTCAGGACAATCTATGCGATAATGACATTGGAACGTCTGCGTGCAAGCTGCGGACCCGTCCGGACGCCGGATGGGTGGCAGGCCGTCGCTGCGGCCGAGGCGTTGGCGGGCTGGAGGCTTTGCGGCAAGGAGGGAGCGTCCATGAAAGCGTTCTCGAGGAGCCTTGGAGCGTCGTCGATCACCGGCATGGTTTACGTCGTTGGCTTCGTTGGCGTCGTTGGCGCCAATGGCCTCGGCGGCAGGGCGGCCGCCGCCGAGGCCGCGCCGGCAGCGCCGGACCACGCGCGGATCGCGAGCGCCTATGGCAAGCTGCCGCTCAGCTTCGAGGCCAACGTCGGGCAGGTGGACGGCGCCGTCGACTTCCTGTGTCGTGGCCCGGGCTCGACGCTCTTCCTGAGCCGCGGCGAGGCGGTGCTCAGCCTGGGGAGCGCGCGCCAGCCGGCGGCGGTGGTGCGCCTGCGCCTGGCGGGGAACGCTCGCCACCCGCGGGGCCGGGGGCTGGGGCCGCAGCTCACGACCAGCAACTACCTCGTCGGCGGCGATCCCCGCCGATGGCACCGGGGTATCGCCCACTACACCCGGGTGCTCTATCCCGGGGTCTACCCCGGTATCGATCTCGCCTATCACGGCGAGCAGCGGCAGCTCGAGCACGACTTCCTGGTGGCTCCAGGGGCCGATCCCGCGAGCATCCGACTCGCCTTCGACGGCGCTCCGGCGCTCGGCGCCGGCGCCGCCACCATCGCGATCGGCGCCGGCGGCGAGCTGATCGTGCACACCGCGCAGGGCGATCTCGTGCAGCCACCGCCGGTGGTGTACCAGGAAGCGGCCGGGAGTGGACGGCGCGAACCGGTCCGCGGCCGGTACGTGCTGCGCGCGTCGTCAGGCGGCGGGCGCCCGCGCGGGCTCGGACACCCGGACGGGCTCGAACGCACGGACGAGATCGAACGCCAGGACGGGTTTGGGCGTCAGCAGGGGATCGGGCGGCAAGACGAGATCGAACGCCGGGACGGGATCGGGCGTCGGGAAGGGTTCGGCCGTCGGGAAGTCGGCTTCGAGATCGGCCGCTACGACCGCAGCCGGCGGCTGATCATCGATCCGCGGCTGCCGGTCTACTCGACCTTCCTCGGCGGGTTCGACCTCAGCGCCGCCTATGGCATCGCGGTGGATGCGGCGGGCAACGCTTACGTCACCGGCGTGACCGACTCTCCCAACTTCCCCGGCGTGACCGGCGGCTCCATCCAGCCGGCGGCGGGCGGCGGCCTGGACGCCTTCGTGACCAAGATCAATGCGGCAGGCACCGCCATCGTCTATTCCACCTACCTGGGCGGCAGCGACGACGACTATGGCTTCGGCATCGCGGTGGACGGCGCCGGCAGCGCCTACGTCACCGGCTACACCGAATCCACCTCCTTCCCCGGCGTCACCGCCGGCTCCATCCAACCCGCCAGCGGCGGCGGCTACGACGCCTTCGTCGCCAAGCTCGACCCCGCGGGCGACGCCATCGTCTACGCCACCTTCCTCGGCGGCGCCGGCGATGACTACGGCTACCGCGTCGCGGTCGATGCCGCGGGCGACGCCTACGTCACCGGTAACACCAATTCCACCTCCTTCCCCGGCGTCACCGGTAGCTCGATCCAGCCGGCCAACGCCGGCGGCATCGACGCCTTCGTGACCAAGCTCGACCCGGCGGGCACGACCATCCTCTACTCCACCTTTCTCGGCGGCACCGGCGACGACTTCGGCTACGACATCGCGGTGGATGGCACGGGCAGCGCCTACGTCGCCGGCGCCACCTACTCCACGACCTTTCCCGGCGTCACCGGCGGCTCCATCCAGCCGGCCAACGCCGGCCAGGACGACGCCTTCGTGACCAAGCTCGACGCGGCGGGGACCGCCATCGTCTACTCGACCTTCCTGGGAGGCAACCAGGAGGACTTTGCCTACGGCATTGCGGTCGACGCCGCCGGCGACGCCTACGTCACCGGCGCGACAGAGTCGCCCACGTTCCCCGGCGTCACCGCCAGCTCCCTGCAGCCGGCGCCGGGCGGCAGCTTCGACGCCTTCGTGGCCAAGCTCGACGCGGCGGGCAGGAGCCTGGTCTATTCCACGTTCCTGGGCGGCACCGGCAGCGACGTTGGTGTCGGCATCGCGGTGGACGCCGCGGGCAACGCCTACGTCACTGGGTTCACCAGCTCCAGCTCCTTCCCCGGCGTCGGCGCCGGCTCGATCCAGCCGTTCCATGCCGGCGGCACCTTCGACGCCTTCGCGGCCAAGATCGACGCGGCGGGTAGTGCCATCGTCTACGCGACCTACCTGGGCGGCAGCGGCAACGACTGGGGCTTCCACATCGCGGTGGATCGGCTGGGCAACGCCTACGTCGTGGGCCCAACCAACTCGCTCAGCTTCACCGGCGTCACCGCCGGCTCCCTGCAGCCGGTCGGCGACGGCGACACCGGCTTCGTGACCAAGATCGGCGCCACGCTGTCGCTCTACACCGTCGCTCCCTGCCGCGTCTTCGACACTCGCGACGGATCTCCGATGTCCGCCAACGAGACCCGGCTCTTCCAGGTGAGCGGCAACTGCGGGGTTCCCGCCGGCGCCATCTCGGTGTCGGCGAACCTGACCGTCGTGCAGCCGCAGGCAGCCGGAGCCCTGACGGCATTCCCCGGGGACGCCGCGCAACCGCCGGACCTGGGCACCCTGAGCTTCGCCGCCGGCCAGGTGCGCGCCAACAACGCCATGCTGCTGCTGGCCGGCGACGGCAGCGGCACGATCAAGATCCTGGCTTCGCTGCCGCAGGGAACGACCGGCGTGCTCCTCGACGTCAACGGCTACTTCCAGTAGCTTGGGCGGTGGTGCCGGCCGGCCAGCCCGGCCGGGTAGTGACTCGGTGAGCCGCGACCGTCGGCCCAGGGAGCTGGCACGTAGACAGGAATCGGAGTACACTAGGAGGCGAAAATGAGGCGGCATTGACGCCACGGCGGGAGCCGCCGAAGGGCATCGGCGGCGCCGGGAGGACCCCATTTGCGGTACGCAACCCCGATGGACCGGCACGCAACTCCGATGGACCGGTCCGCGATCCCGATGGACCGGTCCGCGATCCCGATTGACCGCCCTTTTTCCGTCTTCTACTATGAGGACGCACGACCGGCCGCGAGCCGTCCCCCGTCCCAACCGCAGCCAGCGCCACCAGCCTCGCCGCTTCGGGTCCCTCGGTCTCCAGGCAGCGACGATGGCGTGATGGGCTCGAACCGCGAGAACAGCGAGAACTGCGAGATCGCATGCGCTCCATGACCGCCCCTGGCTCCCAGGGCGCCAAGAATTCCGCCAGCTCACCCAGCTCACCGAAGACCTTTCGATCGGCGGCGGCGCGACCGCCGCAGGTCCAGGCAGGCGACCACCCTGCCGCCGAACCGTCCGGCCCGCCCGCCGGCAAGGAGCGTACCTTCATGGCAGACAACCGATCCGACCGACTGAAGGCCGTCGACACCGCCCTGACCCAGATCGAGCGCCAGTTCGGCAAGGGCTCGATCATGCGCTTGGGCCAGCGCGAGACCTTCGCCATCGAGTCCATCTCCACCGGCTCGATCTCGATCGATCATGCCATCGGCATCGGCGGCTTGCCGTGCGGCCGGGTCGTGGAGGTCTTCGGACCGGAATCGTCGGGCAAGACGACGCTCGCCCTGTCGGTGGTGGCGCAGGCGCAGAAGCGCGGCGGCATCGCCGCCTACATCGACGCCGAGCACGCGCTCGACGCCGAGTACGCGCGCAAGCTCGGCGTGGACATCGACAACATGCTGGTGTCGCAGCCCGACAGCGGCGAGCAGGCGCTCGAGATCGCCGAGATGCTGGTGCGCAGCAACGCGGTGGACGTGGTGGTGATCGATTCGGTGGCGGCGCTGGTGCCCAGAGCCGAGCTCGAGGGCGAGATGGGCGACTCGCACGTCGGCCTGCAGGCGCGGCTGATGTCGCAGGCCCTGCGCAAGCTCACCGCGATCGTCGCCAAATCGCGGACCTGCCTGATCTTCATCAACCAGATCCGCGAGAAGATCGGGGTCATGTTCGGCAACCCGGAGACCACCACCGGCGGCCGCGCGCTCAAGTTCTATGCTTCCGTGCGCATCGACATCCGCCGCATCGCCTCGCTCAAGGAGGGCGAGGAGGTGATCGGCTCGCGCGCCAAGGTCAAGGTGGTCAAGAACAAGGTGGCGGCGCCGTTCCGCCAGGCCGAATTCGACATCGAGTACAGCGAGGGGATCTCGAAGACCGGCGAGATCATCGACCTCGGCGTCGATCACAAGCTGGTGATCAAGAGCGGCGCCTGGTATGCCTATGGCGACATGCGCCTCGGCCAGGGGCGTGAGAACGCCAAGCAGTTCCTGCGCGACAATCCGGACCTGGCGGCCGAGATCGAGCTCAAGCTGCGCGAGAAGCTGGGCATGCCGGCCGCCCCGGCGCCGGCAAGCGCGGCGGGCCAAGCGCCGAAGGAGACGGCGGCGGCCGCGGGAGGCGCCAGCGGCCCGGCGACCGCGGCCGGCGCAGCCGGTGCGGCGACTACGGGCGGCGGCGCCGCGGCCAGCCCGCCGCTGGCGGGCGCCCGGCAGGGCGCGGCAAGCTGAGCAGCCCTGGTCGGGACTGCAAAGGCGCGGAGAGGAGACTCCCCGGGCCGGGTTGGCGCTTGGCCCGCTCGCCCGGGCCGGGCTGTTCGAACCCGAGATGGCGCCAACGCCAACAAAGTTGGCCGTCTGCGGCGAGTCAATAGCCTGCTCGGGTGTTCTGTCAGCGGTGGCTGTGGGTTTCGGGTTTCGCCGCAGTTGCAGCCGGGACCGGGACATAGGGACCGAAGCTCCCATCGGACCATTTGGGCGTCACCACGAAGAAGGTCGTGATCGGTGCCGCACTGCTGGTGGTCGAGAAGATCGGCGCGCCACGAACGTTGGCACCCCACTTCGAGTCCTCGGTGGCGGGCACGAAGAACATGACATGGGGATACCAACGGGGCTCCACGCCCGGCTCGGGATCGTGTATGTACTGGTCCTTCGACAGCATGTAAGCCATGGACCCCGGAGCGGGCGAGCCGATCTCATGGGCCGCCAACGCCGCCTTCGTCCGGGCCAGCATCTCCTCCTTGGAGACTCCCGCGAGCACCCATTGGGTGCGCTTGAGGTAGTCCGGGAGCACCGAGCTCGCCGCGGCCGCGTTCCAGCATTGCGGCGTGTGGATCTTGGGGTTCCAGAACTCGGGGGCGTCGAAGTCGTTCGCCCACGATCTCTCCACGAAACACACGAAGCCATTGCTTCCCTGCACGGCCTTCTCATAGCCGTGGGCACCGAGCACCAGGATCTCGGCCTTGTCCGAGACCGCGGCGGGCCCGGCGCTGCGCGCCAGGGCGATCTCGGCGGCCTGGCTAGCCGGCAAGTACCGCTCGACGGGAGCCATGTTCGGATAGGGATCCTTGCCCGCGTCCGCACGGAGCGGGCTGACGGCCAGGGACAGGATCAGGATGAGCAGAGGCATCGTCTTGGACATCGTCCGTCTCCTTGTTGGCGTAACCGCAGGTCCTGGCCAGCGAATCCAGGCGGTACGGGTTTCAGCGAAGTTCCGCATGAGCTTGTCCAGGGCACCGTGACGGCGGGCGGATACCTCCTAAAGCAAGCCGGGTGCCATTCGGCGGTCGTCGAGCTCAGGCCTTGAAAACAAAGGGCTGGCAGCCATTCGCGAACACCGCCGCGGCGGCCAAATCCAGCCATTTGAAAAGCGCGGTCCATGATCCTGAACCCGGGGCCGTTGCGCGCGGACCTCTTACGAGCTGCCTGACCTAAGCAAAGATCCACTTCGGCGGAGCGGGCGGAGCGGGATCGAGCCACGGGTGTCAAGCGACACCTACCCTTGCGAGATATGGCGACACCTACTGTTACGAGGGTGTCGCATGGCGGGGGCGGGCGGGGGGCGCGCTAGCGGCTCATCCAGCGGGCTTCCCGCCAGCCGAGATGGCCGTGGGCGTTGAACAGGCGGATCACCGGCGACTCGCCCCAGTCGATCACCGATAGGGTACCGGGATCGAGGAACATTCGGCGCGCCGCGGTCAGCGGCACTGCCAGCGCCGCACAGAGCAGCGCCTTGATCGGCCCGACGTGGCTCACCAGGGTCACCCACGCCCCGGCGTGAGCGGCGGCCAACTCGACCAGCAGCGCCCGGACCCGCGTCTCCACCACCGCCAGGGAGTCGCCCCCCGGCGGCGCGGTGTCCGGATCGCGCTCCCAACGCAGCAGCAGGTCGCGATCGGCGCCGCCACGCTCCAGCACTTCGGTGCGCGTCAGGCCTTCCCATTCGCCGAAACACTGTTCGAGCAGGCGCGGCTCGGCCAGCAGCGGCACCCGCAACCGCTCTGCGATCCGCTTGCCGGTCTGCTCCGCCCGCTGCAACGGGCTCGAATAAACCGCCGCCAGCGGCAGGTCCGAGAGCGCCGCCGCCAGGCACTCCGCCTGGCGCACCCCGGTCGCGGTGAGCGGCTCGTCGCGGCTCCCCAGGTACCGCATGTCGCGATTCGAGGGGGATTCGCCGTGACGAACCAGGAACAGACGCAGCGCCGGAGGAGCCATGCGCCAACTGTAGCCGCAATCCCGCCGGAATCCGCCTGATATCCTGCCGGCGGCCGCGGTTTGGAGAAAGATGGATGCCGATTTCGTTGCAGCGCGTGCTGGTTCTCAACGCCGGCTCGAGCACGCTCAAATGGTCGGTGCTGGAGACCGGTAGCGAGCGGCTGGCCGCCGGCGGCGACGTCGAGTGGCGCGGCTTCGCTCCCGAGCGCCAGGCCGAGCAGCTTCAGGCGCTGCTGCGCGACAACCCGGACGCGCGCTCGGCAGGGGCGGTCGGGCACCGGGTGGTGCATGGCGGCACCGCCTTTCGGGAACCGGTGCGGATCACCGCCGCGGTGCGACGGGCGCTCGCCGACCTGGCCGAGATCGATCCGCTGCACACCGCCGCCGCGCTCGCCGGCATCGACGCGGTGACCGCGGCGGCGCCGGAGCTGCCGCAGGTGGCCGCCTTCGACACCAGCTTCCATGCCACGCTGCCCGAGGCGGCGGCGCTCTACCCTCTGCCCTGGGAATGGACCGAGCGTCATGGACTGCGCCGCTACGGCTTCCACGGCCTTTCCGTGTCCTACTCCTGCCGGCGGGTGGCCGAGCTGCTCGGGGCCGTCCCCGCCCGCCTGCTGGTCTGCCACCTGGGCAGCGGCTGCTCCCTGACGGCAGTCGCCGGCGGCCGCTCGGTGGACACCAGCATGGGCATGACGCCGCTGGAGGGCGTGATGATGGCGACTCGCTCGGGCTCCGTCGATCCCGGCTTGTTGCTGCACCTGCAGCGGCGCTGCGGCCTCGACCTCGACGCCCTCGAGGATGGCCTGCAACATCGCTCGGGACTTGCCGGCGTCTCGGGCGCCGGCGCCGACCTGAGGCAGGTGCTGGCGGCAGCCGACGCCGGCGGCGCCGGCGCGCGCCGGGCCGTCCTCGCCTACGACCTCTTCGTGCACAGCCTGGTGCGCACCGCCGGCGCGATGATCGCGGTGCTCGGCGGCCTCGACGCCCTGGTGCTGACCGGCGGCATCGGCGAGCACAGCGCCCGCCTGCGCGGCGACTTCCTGGCGCGCCTCGCCTTTGCCGGCGTGCGCGTCGACGCCGCCGCCAACGCCGGCAACACTGCCGACACCGCCGACACCGCCGACACCGCCAACGCCGCAAACACCGCAAACACCGCCGGCGATCGCGAGATCTCACCGGCCGGCGCGGCGGTGCGCAGCTTCACCATCGCCGCCCGCGAGGACCTGGCGGTGCTGCGCGAGCTGTTGAGGGTGCTGGAGCAGCCGGCAAGCTGACTGCCGAGGGCTCGTGCCCTACTATCTGCGGGGGGCCGGAAACTTGAGCGGCGGCGGGGTTGCCGGAGCCGGAGGCGCGGTCGCTGCCGGCGCCGGAGGCGCGGTCGCTGCCGGCGCCGCCCGGCTGGTGGGCGCACCGTCGCCGGCGGCGCCGAGGCGGTGGCGGAGGGCGGCGTACTTGGCGTCGAGCTGCTCCCAGACGGCGGCGATCTGCTCGAGGCGCTGGTCGAGCTCGATCGTCCAGTGCTCGGCCTTGACCGGCTCGAGCCTGAGGCTCTGCAGGCGATAGGAGAGGGCTTCGAAACGCAACGGGATGGGGCCGAGCAGCAGCTTGGCCGAGAGGATCTCCGCGCCTTCCTCGAGATAGCGAAAGAGCTCGCGCAGCACGCCGCCGGCGAGCATGATCCGCGCCTCGCGGGTGGCGAGCCGCACGCTGCCCTTCTCCGGCTCGACCATCACCTCCGGCTCGTCGAGCAACGCCCTGAGGAAGCGGCAACCAAGCACCGACTCGCCGGGCTCGTCCGGCATCACGATGTCGCTGGTCTCGTCGGCCTCTGGTGCCTCGTCGAGCCACGGCGCCTTGAGCTCGGCGGCGACGCCGGCCTGGCGCAGCAAGGCCAGCACCATGCCCAACCAACTCTTGGCGGTGCTACCCACGTAGAGCAGGCTGCCGTCGATGCAGCACTCCAGGATGGTGGTGCGCGGGGCCTGCCGGAGCAGCAGCTCCTGCTCGGCCAGCTCGCGCAGCCGCCGCCGTGCCTTGGCGCCGACGAACGGTGCGCCGGTCGCCGCCATCTCGACCTTGACCAGCTCCCGCACCCGCTCGCGCACCGCGGTGGCGTCGGGGCGCAGGCGATCGATGCGCACCCGGAAGGCATAGCGCCCCTTGCCCACCTCGTAGGGAGCGTCGAGCTCGAACGGCACGAACCCGGCCCGCTCCCTCACCTCGGACCCGGGCTCGATGGCGTGGAACGCCGCGCGCTCGAAATCCGGCCCCTCGACCGGCACCGCGACGTTGTAGCGCGTCACGCTGACCGTGCCGCTCAAGATCCCCATGCTCGCGACACCTCCTCAGAGACCGACGGCTGCCGGCGCCGTCACAGAACAGACATCGCGGTCAGCGCCGGGCTGCCATGGACGGCAGATCTCTTCCCAGGCGATGGGCGAAACGGCTGACGCGGCGACCTCGTCGTCGCCCTCACCCACCGGAGCATCGGCAGCCAAAGCGGCGTCGCCCGGCAAATCGCCCAGCTGCAACGCAAAGACCGGCGCGCCCGCCACCGCGGGCGCCGCCTCGGACTGCCAGCTCGCATCGGCACCGCCGTGGATGACCACCCAGCCCGGATCGGGCGCTGGCACCGCTCCGCCGCCGGTGCCGGACGAGCCCGCGGCATCAGCGGCGAGCGCTTCCGGCGCCGCACTCATCTCGCCCTCGTCGGCTTCGTCGGCAGGGCTCTCGTCGGCAACGTCGGCGGTGCTGGCCGTGCTGGCCGTGCTGGCGGCGCTGGCGTCGGCGCCGGTGCTTGCAGCCCCGCTAGGCTCGCCGGCGCCGCTGCCGGCTCCTTCGCCGTAGGTCCAGGCGGTGCCGCTGTCGAGGTCGGCACCGAACACGAAGCCGGTCTCCGCCGCGGTGGTCAGCGCCGTGGCGCCGGCGTCCGCCTCCTGCCAGGCCGTTTGCTCGGCAGGTTCGACGTAGGCGCCGGCAGCCGCCCACTGCGACAGCGCCTGGCGGCTGGCGTTCAAGGCCGCGACGTAGGCGGCGAACGTCAGCTGCTCCTGGTTCGCGAGCTGTTGCAGCAGCGTTTCGAGCTTTCCCAGGTCGGCGGCCAGCGTCGCGTCGCCCTGCCGCTGCGCGGCCGCCGCCGGTGCCGCCAGCGCCGCCTGCCAGCTGCGCGCCGCCTGCCGGATGCGCAGCAGCTGCTGCGCCTGGGCGGCGCTCAACGCGCTACTGCCGCCGCTCCCGGTGCCGCCAGCGCCGCCAACCCCGCCCGGCGCCACCCATACGATCGCGGTGGCCGGCGCGGGTGGAGGCGAGGAACCCGGCGCGGCAGCCGCCCTCGCCGCCGCCGCGAAAGCGCCGGCCGGCAACACCAGCGCGGCCAGCACTCCGGCAAGGATTGCGCTCGCTCCGCAGGCTCGTTTCATCTCGACGCTTCCCGTGCTCCCGCTGCAACCACCCATTCTATCAAGGCGCCGGCGCTCCGGCCGGCCCTCCGGACCGTGCCGCGACGCCGCCCGTTCCTGGCGCGGCCGCTGCCGGCGCGATCAGCCGCTGCTCCGACAGGTAGTCGTGGATCGCCTGCGCCACCAGGACGCAACCGTGGCGCGTGTAGTGGACGTGCACCAGCTCCTTCAGCTCGTCGTCGGCGCCGTAGCGCGCGAAGCCGTCCAGCAGGTCGAGATGACGGTAGCCACGGCGCTCGACGTAGCGGAGCAGCGGCCCGTAGGCCTTGCTGCCATCCTCGCGAAAGGCGCGGACGTCCTGCTTGCCGGGAAAGAAAACGACGATCGGGACCGCGCCGTGGGCCGCCACCTCGGCATGGAAACGGTCCAGGACCGCCGCCGACACCTGGAAGGCCTCGGAGACCGGATTGAAGGCGCCGTCCTTGAGGATCGGCTGGGTGTAGCGCTCGCGCAGCACGTGAGCGAAGCGCACCGACGGCAGGAAGTCGAGCCGGCTGCGCTGGTTGTTCAGCTGGTAGAAGAAATCGCTCCGGCCCAGCATTGCGAGCGTCGCCTCCGGATGGTCGAGCAGCTCGCGATAGCCCTGCAGGCTCAGGATCGGGTTCGGGATCAGCTCCAGCCTGCCGCCGCGCACCGCGAAGCGGGGCTTGGCGAACGGCAGGCCGCTCTGGAAGTATACGAACGGGCGGAAGACGTTGACCACCCGGTTGATGTTGTCGGACATGAAGCCGATGAGCACCACCCGCGGCTGGAAGCGCGACCCCAGCTCGCGGTAGCGCAGATACGCCTGATCGATGCCGTAGCCCGGAACGCCGAAGTTCATCACCTCGAGCGCCGGATCGAGCCGCTGCAGGCCCGCTTCCCAGGTGGCGTCGTCCGGCACGTCGCTCGAATGGGTGAAGGAGTCGCCGAAGGCCGCGACCCGCAGGCGCCCCGGCAGCGGCGCCGGGGCGTAGTCGTGATCGGCCCGCAGGCCCTGGCCGTTGGCGTGGTAGCCGGCGTTCGCTGCATGTGGTCCGATGGTCCATCCCAGGCTGGGGCTGAAGACCAGATAGCTGGGCGTGCCGGAGAGGTAGCTGGCCAGGACGGAGCGGTGGCGCTCCGAGAGGTCCTGCAGGTGCTCCGGCGCGTACTCCAGGTCCTTGTACCGGCGGAGCGCCCACAACCCCCCCAGGCAAACCAGCTCGGTGAAGCCCCAAAGGAGCCCGCAGCCGACGGCCAGGAAAACCAGCCGCTTCCTCGCGGAGGGTGACTGCACGGTCATCGGCGCCGGCGGACTCGTCAGACCCCGAAGTACCTGGCGTCCGGATGATGGAAGACCAGCGCCGAAACGCTGGCCTCCGGGTCCATCATGTCGCCTTCGGTGAGCTCCACCCCGGCGTCCTCCGGCGTCAGCACCGCGAACAGCTGGCGCTGGAAGGCGAGATCCGGGCAGGCCGGGTAGCCAAAGCTGTAGCGCTTGCCGCGGTAGCGGGCGGCGAGCGTCTCCTGCAGCGTCGCCGCCGGCGGATCGGGGAACCCCCAGCGGCGGCGCAGGCAGGCGTGCAGATACTCGGCGGCGGCTTCCGCGGTCTCGAGCGCCAGGGCGGCGAAGGCATGGCTCTTGAGGTACTCGCCGCGGCGCTTCCACTCTTCCACCCGCTCGCGCACGCCGGCACCGGCAGTGGTGACGAACAGCGCCAGGTGATCGCCTGGGAGAACGTAGTCCGCCAGGCACAGCCCGCCCTCGCGGGCCTGGCGCGGGAAGTCCCAGGCCGCCACCGGCCTCCCCGAATCGGGATCGGAAAGGGTGATGCGCTCGCCGGCCGCCGCCGCCGGGAAGAAACGCCAGACCGCCCGCGCCTGCAGGGCGCCGGCACGCGCCTCGTCCTGCAGCTCGCCGATCACCGCCTTGAGCTTCCGCAGCTTCGGATCGCCCTGCTCTTCGAGCTGGCGCACCGCGCCCTTGAGCCCGAGGTGCTTGCCGTAGACCATCTGCGGGTTGAGGTAGCGCCAGACGCCGTCGAGATCGAGCTCGGCGAGGTGGCGGTCGAGGTCCGGCGGCGGCGGCGGCGGCAGGTCACGGCGCACCGCGTCGCGGGCCATCGCCGCGGGACCGGCGGCCGGCGCGCTGCCAGCGCCGGCGCCGCCCTCGGCCTCGGCATCGGTGCGCAACAGCTCGCCGACCTCCTCGGCCAGGCCGGGACGCCGCTGAGGATCGGTCAGCCGCTCGACCAGGGTGAGGCCGTGCATCGCGTCCTTGGCGTAGGTGCAGAGCGCACCGTAGGCGGGCGCGATCTTGCGGTGGGTGAAGCGCCGGGTGAGCGCCGCGCCGCCCACCAGCAGCGGCGTCTCGATGCCCACCGCCGCCAGGTCGCCGGCGGTCACCACCATCTGCTGGGCGCTCTTGACCAGCAGCCCCGACAGGCCGATGACGTCGGGCTGGTGCTCCCGCACCGCCTGGATCAGCCGCTCGGAGGGCACCTTGATGCCCAGGTTGACGACCTGGAAGCCGTTGTTCGACAGCACGATGTCGACCAGGTTCTTGCCGATGTCGTGCACGTCGCCCTTGACCGTGGCGAGCAGCACCTTGCCGCGGCCGTTGCTCCCGGCCTTGTCCATGCGCGGCTCGAGATAGGAGACCGCGGCCTTCATCACCTCGGCGCTCTGCAGCACCTCGGCGACGATCAGCTGGTTGTCGTTGAACAGCCTGCCGACCTCCGCCATGCCCTTCATCAACGGGCCGTTGATGACGTCGAGCGGCGTCGGGTAGGCGGCGTCCGCCAGCACCTCCTCCAGATCGGCTTCGAGCCCCACCTTGGTGCCCTCGACCACCGCCCGGGCCAACCGCTCGGCAACCGGCAGCGCCGCGCGCGCCTGGGCGGCGCCGGCGTGGGCCTTGGCGTCGGCGCCGCGGAACCAGGCGGCGAAAGCCTCCACCGCCCGGTCGCCGGATTCGACGTCGCCGACCGGCAGGAAGATCAGATCCTCCGCCAGGGTGCGCTCCGCCTCCGGGATGTCGGCGTAACGCGCCAGCCGCTCGGTGTTGACGATGGCGGCGTCGAGGCCGGCCTTGGTGCAGTGGTAGAGGAAGACCGAGTTGAGCACCTCGCGGCCCGCCGGCGGCAGGCCGAAGCTGACGTTGGAGACGCCCAGGATGGTCTTGGTGTCCGGGAACAGCTCCTTGACGGCGCGCACCCCTTCGATGGTCTGCGCCGCCGACCCCAGGTAGGCCTGGTCGCCGGTGCCGCAGGGAAAGACCAGGGCGTCCCACCAGATGTCCTCGGGCGGCACCCCCATCTCCTCGACCAGGATCTGGTAGCTGCGGCGGGCGACCTCGAGCTTGCGCTCGACGGTCACCGCCATGCCCTTCTCGTCGATCAGCCCCACCACCACCGCGGCGCCGAAGCGGCGCGCCAGCGGCACCACCCGCTCGAACCGCACCCGGCCGTCCTCGAGGTTGATGGAGTTGAGCACCGCCTTGCCCTGGCACCAGGTGAGCGCCCGCTCCATCACCGCGGCGTCGGTGGAATCGATCATCAGCGGCACCTTCACCAGCCGCACCAGCCGGTCCATGAAGGCCTCGACGTCCGAGATCTCATCGCGGTCGGGGTCCTGCAGGCAGACGTCCAGCACCTGCGCCCCGGCACGCACCTGCGCCCGCCCCACCTCCGCCGCCGCCTCGTGCGCGCCGTCCTGGATCAGCCGCTTGAACTGGCGGCTGCCGAGCACGTTGGTGCGCTCACCGACCAGCAGCGGCCGGGTGTCGGGATCGAGCTCGACCGCCTCGAGGCCGGAGAGCAGGCTGCGATGGTGGTGCGGGACGCGCCGCGGCGGGCGGCCGGCGGCGGCGGCAACCAGCGCCGCGACGTGGGCGGCGGTCGAGCCGCAGCAGCCGCCCACCAGGTTGAGCCAGCCGGCGTCGAGGAAGCGGCCGATGACGCGCACGAAGTCCTCGGGGGTCTCGCCGTAGCAGCCGTTCTCGTCGGGCAGGCCGGCGTTGGGCACCACCCCGACGCGGGTGCGCACCAGCTCGGAGAGGGTGCGGACGTGATCGGTCATCAGCTCCGGGCCGGTGGCGCAGTTGAGTCCCAGATACAGCAGGTCGGCGTGCAGCAGCGCCACCGCCAGCGCCTCGGCGTCCTGGCCGCCGAGCATGGTGCCGGTCGGTTCGATGGTCGCTGACACCGCCACCGGCAGCCGCCAGCCGGCCTCGGCGCCGGCGCGCTCGATGCCGATCAGGCCGGCCTTGATGTTGCGGGTGTCCTGGCAGGTCTCGAGCAGCAGGTAGTCGGCGCCGCCGGCCATCAGGCCGAGCGCCTGCACCCGGAAATGCTCCTCGAGCTCGCCGAAGGTGATGCCGCCGGTCACCGAGATCGCCTTGGTGGTGGGCCCCATCGAGCCGCAGACGAAGTGCCGCGGCCCGGCACCGTCCAGCTCGTCGTGACGGGCGCAAGCGGCGCGGGCGAGGCGCGCGGCGGCGGCGTTGAGCTCGAAGGCGCGGTCGGCCAGACCGTACTCGGCGAGCACCAGCGGCGTGCCGCCGAAGGTGTTGGTCTCGACGACGTCGCAGCCGGCGCCGAGGTAGCGCTCGTGCACCGCGTCGACGACGTCGGGACGGGTGGCGCAGAGGTTCTCGTTGCAGCCTTCGAGCTCCGGCCCGCCGAAGTCGGCGGCGGTGAGGGTGAAGCCCTGCAGGCCGGTGGCGCCGTCGAGCACCAGGATCCGCTCGGCCAGCGCCGCCGTCAGAGCGGCGGTGCGCTCGTCGAGATCGGCTGGCCGAGGGGGCAAGGGGACTGCGAAGCGATGATCGGTCAACGGTGTCTCCAGGCGGCGGGGGTGCGGTGTCTGCGCGCGGCACGCTCCGCGGCGCGCGCAACAAAAAACCCGCCTCGTCTGGCATCACGAGAACGGGTCCTTGACAACGCCGACTGCCGGACACTTGGTTGTCGCTACCGCGACCGCATCCTCGCATCGAACCACTCAGGCCGTTTCGACCAACGGGCCCAAATGCGAGAGGGCACCTTGGGTGTCCGCCCCAGGTTGCCGAGCCCGGCTTCGCCGGACCGCTCGTAATGCCGCGCCTACCTTAACACAGGCGGCGGCGAAGTCCAAGGGCAACGCTGCTGATGACGCTGGCTGCCGGTGCGCTATGGCACGGGGCAGGGAGCGGGAGCGTCGAAAGCGACACTGGTGGTCACCATGGTGTCGCCGGGGCCGCCGGGCCGGCTGGCGTAGGCAAGGGCTGCCTCGTCGCCGATCGCCTGGCCGGCTACGACTCCCGCCTGGATCGCCGCGTTGAACAGGATCGTCGCCCGCGCGCCAGGCGGGATGGCACCGCTCCACGCCACCCGGTTGGCCACGTAGTCGACGGACACCGTGCCGCGGTCGGCGGTGGCCGACACCAGGCTGAGGTCATCCCAGGAGAGCGCATCCACGAGCTGCGTGCTCGGCACCTCGTCGAGCGCGCATTTCCCCAGGTTCGTCAGCGCCAGGGTGTAAAGGACGGTGCCGTCGCAGGCGGCGCCGACCGTCAATCCGGCGACGATCTCGGTGCTGTCGTGGTGCTGGTCGGCAACGGTCACCGAATAGGACGGCGACAGCGTGGAGTAGCGGGCGTCGGCGCTGGCGGTGGTGAGCTCGATCGCGTAGCTGGTGGTGAGATCGCCCAGGCAGGCCGGATCGTCGACGCTGCGGACCGTCACCGTCTGCGGTTGATTCCAATCCCCCGGCGTGAAGACCAGGGAGGACGGCGTGGTCACGCCGTAGCCGGCGGCGCCGATGAAGCCGACCGCGACGGCGGCGGTCGGCTGGCTGCACAGGGCGACGGTGAACTGATCGGCGGCGCCGTCGTCACCCGTCATCAGCACCGGCGGATGGGCGAGCACGACGGCCAGGCCGGCCAGGTCGTCGTGCAGCGTGACCCTCTCCGTGCTCGGCGCGCCCAGCGCCGCGCCCGGCGGGTCGAGCGTCGGGTCGAGGTGCAGCCTGGCGGTGAAGGTCTCGTCACCCATGCACGGCAGGTCCGGCAGGAAGGCGATCGGCGCCATCCCCGCCACCCCCGGGCGCCGGCCCTGCGGAATGGTGACGGCAACCTGATGGGTCAGGAGCTGGAAATGTGCCCCCGCCGCGGCGGCGCCGATGGCCTCGACCTGCACGGTCACCGGCGCGGCGGTCGGCCGGCCGTCGCTGGTGGCCACGACCAGCGGCAGCTGCACCGTGCCCGCGGACTCCGGGAACGCGGCCTCGCCGGCCGCCAGCCGGACGGTCACCGTCTGGCCGGAAGGAACGGGCGGCACCGGTTGGGCGGGAGCGAAGAGGTAGGCGGCGCCCGCGCCTCCGTCCTGCAGGAAGGCGCCCACGAGGATGGCGCCGTCGCGAATCGCCGCCTCGAAGCCGAAGTTGGCGCCGGCCTGGGGCTGTGGCGACATGAGGGTGAGGTCGAGAGTGCCGTTCGAGCGGAACAGGTAGGCCGCTCCCTGGCCACCGCTGGCGAGGCGGGCGCCGGCGACGATCTCCTTCTGGCCCAGGCGATCGAAGGCCATGGCAACACCAAGCTGGGCGCCGGGAGCGACGCCGGCCTGGAGCCTTACCGGCTGCGGGAGCCCCTGGGACCCCTGGACCTGGGCCAGGCTGTAAAGGTAGGCAGCGCCGGCCTCCGTGCCGTTGCCGGCGTCCAGCGGCGCGCCCACCACGAGCTGATTGCCGCTCAGCGCCACGGCGTAACCGAAGGCGGCGCCGGCCGGCACCGCGGCAGGCGCCGGCAGCGGCTGCTCCTGCCAAGCGGTCTCGCCGGCCGTGAAGACGTAGGCCGCGCCGGCGGGCTCGGCGAGCGGCGCGCCGACCGCCAGGATGCCGCCGTCGAGAGACACCGACTGCCCGAACTGTGCGCCTCGTGCCGGCGGCCCGGGGAGGAGCTTCTGCACCTGGCCCTGGATGCAGCAGGCGTAGACGCTACCGGCGCCGGCGCCGGCCTGGCCGTCGCTGCGAGCGCCCACCGCCCAACCGGCGCTGCTCAGCGCCACGGCGGAACCGACCTCGTCGCCCGCGTGTCCGGGCGGCAGCGGCAACGGCCCCTGCGGCACCACCTGCCCGTCCTCGAGGTCGGAAAGGTCGAACTGGTAAGCCGCGCCGGTCCGCGCCCCGGAGCCGTCGTGGGCCCGCGGCGCACCGACCAGGAGCCGGGTGCCGTCGATGGCGACGTCGAAGCCGAACCAGTCGCCGGCGGCCCCGGACAGCGGCGGCGCGGCCTGGCGGCAGGTGCCGCCGGCGGGGCAGAGGAACAGGAAGACCGCGCCGGACTGCGAACCGCCCGCGGCGGAAAGATAGGCCCCCACCGCGACCACGCCATCGCCGGTCGGCAACGCGCCCATCGCCAGCGCCGAGCCGAAGCGGTCGCCGGGGTCGAGGTGGTCCGGTATCAACCGCTGGGACTGAAAACGCGGCGCTGCCGCCAAGAGCGGCGGCGCGCCCCAGCAGGCAACCAGCAGCAGCGCCGCGGCGATGCCGGATCGGCGGCTCGCCCCGATCTCCCGACCTGCCGCCTGAAGGTCAGGCCGCCGGCTGCCTGACCCGGTCAACCCGAGGTTGCCGGTGCCATCGCGCCTCGCCATCGGCGCTCGGCTCACCGCGTCACCGGCAGGACGGCGAACGTCGCCGTCACCAAGGAAGGCGCGGCGGCGGGTCGCGCGGCAGGATGGGAGTGGGCGGTGGCAGCGGCGCGGGCCGCGGCGGCAGTGGCATCCGGCCGCTGGAAGGCGGGGAAGAAGCCGACGGTGGCGCCGGCGCTGTCGGCCGCCAGGGGCGCGCCGACCAGGAAGGCACCCTGCGACAGCGCCGCCGCGAAACCGTAGAGGGCATGGGCGGTGGCGGCTCCCGCCGCCGCGGCTCCCGGCATCTCTGCCCAGGTGCCGGCGGCGTCCCGCTGGAAGAGGAACGCGGCGCCGGCAGCCGGCGCGCCGGCACCGGCCGCATGCTGCGGGGCGCCGGCGACCAGCAGGTCGCCGTCGATGCCCACCGACTGGCCGAAACGGTCGCCCGCGTCCGCGGACGCCGGGCTCGGCGCCAGCCGCGCTTGCTGCGTCCAGGGGCCGGTGCCGGTGCTCGCGGCGAAGACGTAGACGGCGCCGGGGCGACCGATGGCGGGGGGTGCGCCCGGCGCGCCGGCGGCGCCTGGCGCGCCGACCGCCAGGGTGTGGCCGTCGCTGCTGACCGCCACCGCCGAGCCAAAGTTGCCGTCGGTCACCGTATCCGCCGCCTGCAACGTGGCGACGGGCATCAGGCTGACGGCAGGCGGGAGGGTGGGCAGGTAGACATAGACCTCTCCCGCCGCCGGCAGCCCGGCACCGCCGGCGTGTGCGGGGGCGCCGGCGACCAGGACTCCCGCGGCCATCGCCAGCGATTCGCCGAAGCGGTCGCCGGCCTGCGGGTCGACCCTGAGCAGCGGCTCTCCCGTGCTGCCCGGCGCGATGCCGGCGTGGGGCACCAGCGGGTAGACACGGACGACGCCCTGCTCGCCGCCGGGAAGGTCCTCGGTAGCGGCGACCGCCAGCCAGGTGTCGTCCAGCGCCACCGCGCGCCCGGTCTGGCGCACTCCCGGCTCGCCGGCCACCGTCGAGACCTCGGTCCAGGGCACCTGCAGGCCGCCGACGAAGACGTGCACCTGGCCGGCCGGCGTCTGCTGGTCCCGCTCCTCCCCGACCGCGCCCACCGCGAGAGTGTCGCCGCGGAGCGCGACCGCGATCCCGAACTGGTCCCCTGGCAACCCCCCTTCCAGGACCGTCTCCTCCAGCCAGGTCCTGCCGTCCCAGAAGAACACGTAGACCCGGCCGGCGCCGGTCGGCCCGTCGAAACGCGCGCCCACCGCCGCCTGGTTGCCGTCCAGGGCCACCGCGAATCCGCGCTCGGCATTGATCGCCGGCGCCTCGCCGGGCTGCAGGGGAAGGGCGGCCCAGGCCGGGCCGGCGCCGCCGCGGAGCGGTTCGGCGGCGGCAAGCGCCGGGAGCGTGACCGCCGGCCAGACCGCCGGCCAGATCGCCAGCCAGATCGGCAGCAGCCACGCCCGGCGCACGCGCCCGCGGCGGCGATCGGACGCAGACGCGCTCGCCCCGTGCGCGGCAGGTCGGGTCATGGATGCCGCACCTTGGGCAGGTCCGATGCCAGGCGCCGCAGATCGAGATCCGGCGGATCCTGGACCAGCGTCTCGCCAGGCATGGTGAAGGCGGGGCCCCCAGCTTCCGGCGAGAGGGTGCCGAGGCGCGGGTCGAGCGGCGAGGGCGGACGCGGCGGCCGGTCAGGCGCAAGCTCGGTCCAGTTGCCCTGGGCCACCCGCACCCGGGCGCCGCCGTTCGCGGTCACGATCACCTCGCCTTCGAGCACCGCCACGCGAGTCGTGCCGTCCGGCGCCACCCGCAGGCAGAGGGCGGTGCCGTGCAGTTCGAGGGTGCCGGCCCTGGTCTTGATCTGTACCTTGCCCTCGATCTGGGTGCGCGGGCGCGGCGTGAAGAAGACCAGGAACTCGCCCACCAGCGCGCGCAGCGTGACCTCGGGGCGGGTGACCTCCTCCACCAGCCATTCTTCGACCACCACCTTGCTGCTGGGGCCCATGATCAGCACGCCGCGCGGGGAAAGATCGGCGGCGGGTGGCGCGACGCGGCCGGCGGCGGCGGGCTGGACGCCAGTGCCGGCCGGGAGGTTCGCGGGAGTCAAGGTGCAGTCGGGAGACGGCGCGCCGCCGGATACCGGCGTGCCGGCGCCGGGTGGCCTGGCGGCGTTCGCGGCAGGGATGCCGAGCCTGATGCGCGCGCCGGCTCCCGCTTGCGTCGCCACCTCCATGTGCAGGCAGATCGGTGATTGCAGGCCGAGCGGGAGGGTGGGGCCCTGCGGCGGCATCGTGCCCTGCACTTCGGGCGCGAGCGAAACGACGGTGCCGACCGCGGTGCCGCCGGGCGCGGCGGCGGCCGCCGCCGGCAGCGCGGCGACGACCAGCAGCAACGTCACGATCCGCGGTCGAGCGAGCATCAGAAGAACCAGCTGATCCCGAGGCCGGCGATCGTCCGGCGATAGGCGAAGAGCGGCATCGCACCGGGCAGCTCGACGTTCGAGTCGCGCCGGACGTAGCTGGCGCGCGCGGTGACGGCGAGGCGCTCTCCCAGCATGCGCACCGCGGCGGCCGATCCCCGCCAGCTGGCGTCGTCCCGCACCGGACCGGCCGGCCGGGTGAGGTTCGACTGCGGGTCGTCGAAGCGTTCCTGGCGCCGGTCCACGTCCAGGTAGAGCGTCCAGCCGGCGGCGAGCGGCGCCCCCGCCTCGGCGGCGATCTCCACGAAGTGATGGGCGAAGGCGGCGCCCGCCTGCTGCGCGCCGCCGCTGGCGGCCAGCCGGAGATAACCGCCGCCGCCCAAGTACAGCGACTCGCCGATCCCCGCCGAGAGCTCGCTGCCGCTGCGCCTGAGATCCCCCGTGGCGTCGCCGGCGAAACGCAACTGGCTGGCGCCGAGGTCGAGGCGGGTGGCCGCCGGACCCGGCCCGTTCACGGTCAGCGCCGCCGCGCCGCCCGCCTGACGCAGGAAGTCGGCGTTGCCCAGCCCCGTCCAGGAACCAGCCGCCTGCAGCAGCAGGGCGAGCCGGCTGTAGCCCACCGGCACGCGGGTATAGCCGAGTGGGCCGGTCAGGAAGCCGCGAGGGTCCTTGCCCCAGGCGAGTTGGGCGAAGCCGCCGCCGAGGGAGAGGTCGAGGTCGCCCTGGTTGCGGTAGGCGGAGCGGTTGCCGATCACCCCCAGGCCGAGGCTGAAGCCACCGCGGTCGTAGAACGGATGGGCCTCGAGCCGCAGGTCGAGATCGCCGCCGCCGTCGGTCGCGGCGCCGGCAGGCCGAGCGCGGGTCAGCGGCAGGAACGTCGCATCGGCGGGCAGCAGGCCCGGGTTCGAGTCATAGGACGCCTCGAGCGAAAGCCGCCCTTCCCAACGCGGCGGCGGGCCGCCGCAGCTCCGCGGCAGGTCGGTGCCGCTCAGCGGCAAGCCACTGGCCGCGGCGGGCGGGGCGGCCGGCACCGCGCCCTGATCGCCGGCAGCCAGCCGCGCGGCGCGCAGGTCAGCGGCCACGCGCTGGCGCCCGGCCTCGGGCGGGCGCCTGGCGGCCAGCGCCGCCGCCAGCGTGCGGGCCGCGGCCGCGGCCCGGCCGAGACGCAGCTCGGCAAGGCCGAGCCAATGGAGCGCGGTGCCGTTCTGCGGATCCGCGGCTACCGCTGCCGCCAGCAGCTCCGCCGCGGCGAGATCCCGGCCCTCCTCGAGCGCCAGGATGCCGTCGGCCAGATCGACCTCGGAGGCAGCGAGCCCCTTGGGCTGGTCTTCCGGCGCGGGCTCCGGCGGCGGCACCGCCGCTGCCGGGGCGGGCGGCGCCGGCGGAGCGGCACGCATGGCGCCGGCGCCGGTCGCCATCAGGGCGAGCACCACCAACGCCGGCACGGCAGCAAGCCGATGGCGGCGACGACGACACGACGCCGGCGGCAAGGCAGCACGCCGATGGCGGCTGCGACGCGACGCCGGCGTGCCGGTGGCGGAGCGCTCCGGGCGCGCGGAGTCCCCGGCGTCGCCATGGTCCAAGTCCAAGGGTCGCCGGCAGTCGGGCACCGAGCCCCGCCGCTGTGGCAGTATGGCCATCGATTCGCTTTTACTTTTAGGTAGTGTTAGCTTGATCGTATTACTCGCATAGTAGCTTGTCAAGCGCCAGCCGCCGCACCTGCGGCATGGGCGCCCGGGAGGCCGGCAACGAAATGGACCGCAAGGCGTTCATCTCGAGCACCAAGATCGATCTGGCGCGCCACCGCGAAGCGGTCAGGGACGCCTTGCTCAAGAACGATTACTTCCCGGTCGAGATGGAGGATTTCGGGGCGCGCGACGTCGACCCGGTCACCGGCTGCCTGCGCCTGGTCGGCGAATCGCTGCTGTTCATCGGCATCTACGCCTGGCGCTATGGCTACGTGCCGCCTGGCGCCACGCGCTCGATCACCGCCGAGGAGTTCGAGCAGGCGCGCCGGCTGGGGAAGCCGAGCCTGTGCTTCGTGGTCGACGAGAGCTATGCCTGGCCGGCAGACCCGGCGGTGCCGGAGGAGAGCCCGGCGAGCCGCGAGGCGCTCAAGGCCTTCAAGAGCAGCCTGCCGCGCATGACGGCCAGCTTCACCACTCCCGAGCAGCTGGCGTTCAAGGTCGTCACCGCGCTGCGCCTCTGGGAGAAGGAGCAGGCGGCCGCGTCGGTCCCGGAACGACGCCGGCTGCTCGACCTGCTGGGCCAGGTGGAGAGGTTCTGGATCCGCAGCGTGCTCGAGCCGGCGATCCCCGACAGCGGCCGGCTCGGCCGCGACCGCGAGGAACGGCGCGGCGACGTCGCCCAGCCCTGGGAGGTGCCGGCATGGAACGAGCGCCCGGAGCCGGTGCTGCTGCCGCGGCGGACGCCGCTCGACCTGTTCGTCGAACGCCCGTGGCGCCTGCTGATCCTCGGCGAGGGAGGCTACGGCAAGACCACCGATCTGCTGCAGCTGACCGAGGGCCTGCTGGCGCTGGCCAACGATCCCACGCAGCCGGTCCCGGTGGTGCTCAAGCTCGCGTCCTGGGGGCGGCGGTCGCGGCATCTCGCCGACTGGATGAGCGGCCAGATCGCCAGCCACTACCGGAACCTCGACGCCGCCCTGGTGCGCGGCTGGATCGACGGCGACCGCCTGCTGCCGCTGCTCGACGGCCTCGACGAGGTCGACCCGACCTGCCGCGACGGCTGCGCGCGCGCCATCAACGAGTTCCTGGCCGGCCACCCGGCGTGCGGCCTGGCGGTGACCTGCCGCAGCGACGTCAACGAGGAGCTCGACCAGCGCCTCGGGCTGCGCGACGCCTACGCCCTGCGGCCGCTGAGCTCGGCGGCGCTCGACGACCTCCTCGCCGGCAGCTGGCCGGGCGTGGAGGCGCTGCGGGTTGCGCTGGCGGAGCCAGACTGGCGGGAGCTGGCGCGCACGCCGCTGCTGCTGGTGATGATGGAGAGGGTGCTGCGCCGCACCGGCGCCGCGGCCCTGGGGACCACGCCGCCAGGCCCGGCGGGGGCGCCGGCCGACGCCGCGGTCCTGGAGACCACACCGCCAGGCACCGTGGGGGCGCCGGCCGACGCCGCGGCTGCGCACTGGCGGGTGCTCTCGCTCTACTTGCAAGAGATGATCGAGCGCCCGGCTCGCCCGCTGCGCTTTCCGGCCGCCACCACTCGCCGCGCCCTTGCCTGGCTGGCCGGACAGATGCTCGCTCACCGGCTGGCGGTCTTCCAGCTCGACGATCTGCAACCGAGCTGGCTTGCCGGAACGGCACGAGTGTGGCTCTACGCCATCGCTTCGCGGGCACTGGGCGGGGCCCTGCTGGTCCTGCCCGTCGCCGCACTGGCTGCCGCTCCGATCCTGGTGCCGGTGGGCCTGGCGGCCGGCGCCTGCGCCGGCCTGGTCGACGGCCGGCGCCTGCGCCGCGACGCGGCGGCAGGGGGCACGGCGCCGGCCGGTGCGGTGGCGGTGCCCGGCGAGCCGGCCGGCGCGGGTGCGGCTGGCGAAGACCGGAAGGACGGACGGACAGGGGCCGCGGCCTCGCCGGCCGCGACGGGAGCGGCCGGGGTGGCTGGCCCCCTGCCGCCGCTTCCCCACTGGCCGGCGGCGCGGACGCTGGCGATCGGTAGCGCGGCGATGATCTGCTTCATCCTCATCGCCGGCTGTTCGCGGCTCGCGGCGGGGGTCCTCGAATGGCGCCTGGACCTGCCCGACGGGCTGAAGTTCGGTTCGGCCTGGGGCGCCTTGTTCGGCCTCGTCTTCGGCCTGCGCCGGGGGCGGCAGGAGCGCGGCGACACCGAGATCGCCTACGGGCTGGCGCACACCCGCTGGTCGTGGAGCAAGAGCCGGCGCGGCGCCGAGTGGCCCGTGGCGCTGGTGGCGCTGTGGTGGTCGTTCGAGCAGCTGAGAGCGGCGCTCGGCGCCTATTCGCATTTCGCCGGCATCGCCGGCCTCGAGTTCTGCCTGCTGCTGGCGCTGGTCACCAGCGTCGTGGGCGGTCTCCTCGGCGGCCTCATGGGCGACGTCGAGAAGGAACAGGGGCCGCTGCCGCCGCGTCGCCGCCGGCACCCGCTCCGCCAGGCGGTCAAGGTCGCGGTCCGGGCCAGCTGGCGCGCGCCGGTCGGCGCGGCAACCGCGCTCTGGGTCGTGCTGCTGCTGGCGACGCTGGCCGGCGCCGGCTTTCGCGGTGCGGAGTGGCGGGCACCGGGGTATGCGGCCCTGGTCCTCGCCTTCTGGATCGCTTTCGTGCTGCGCGGCCTGGACCTCGTGCAGCACGGCACGCTCCGCCTCCTGCTCTGGGCCGACAGCAGGTTCCCACTGCGCTGGGTGCGCTTCCTCGACCAGGCGGTGGAGTGCAACCTGATGCACCGTGTCGGCGCCGGGTATGAGTTCATCCACCCCTGGCTGCTCGCCGCTACCGCCGCCGGCGATGCGGAGCCGGCGACCGCGGCCGCCAGATAGCACCTGGCGCCGGCGCCCGCGCCTGGTAGGATATGGGCGAGCATGGACACCCCGAAGGCAGGCGGCAGGCCGGACGATGCATCGCCGCCGATGAGCATCGAGGACTACCAGGCGCTGGCGGCGTTCCGCTACGCCTTGCGGCAGTTCCTGCAGTTCAGCGAGGACCAAGCGCGGCGCGCCGGCGTCTCGCCGCAGCAGTACCTGGCGATGATCGCCGTCCGCGGCCACCCCGGCGGCGACCGCGTCACCGTCAGCGAGCTCGCCGAGCGGCTGCGGATCCGCCACCACAGCGCCGTCGGGCTGATCGACCGCATGGTCGCGCAGGGGTTGATGGTGCGCCAACCCGGCCAGGGCGACCGGCGGCAGGTCTTCGTGACCCTCACCGAGCGCGGCGCCGAGCTGCTCGAGCCGCTGGCCGCCGCACACCGCGACCAGCTGCAACGCATCGGCGGCGACCTGCGGCAGATCCTCGATCGCTTGCACTAGCGGCGGGCGCGGCGCCCCGGCGCCCCGGCGCCCCGGCGAACGCCAGGCAGGCACCCGGCGGGCATCGCCCGGCGGCTCAGAGCTTGATCTTGGCCATCAGGCGCTTGATCGCCGTGGCGCTCTGCATGACGTAGAAGTGCGCCGAGACGACGCCGTGCGCCAGCAGCTCCTCGAGCTGACGCCGCGCCCATTCGACGCCGATGTCGAGCACCTGGTCGGGACGCGCCGCCAGCACCTCGTCGGACAGCTCGGCCGGGATCTCGACGTGGAAGTTGCTGGGGATGCTGGACAGCTGCTTTTGCGCGCTCAGCACCTTGAGCCCGGGGATGATCGGCGCGGTGATGCCGGCGGCGCGGCACAGCTCGACGAAGCGGAAATAGTGGCGGTTGTCGAAGAACATCTGGGTGACGACGTAGTGCGCGCCGGCGTCGAGCTTGGCCTTGACATGGCGAGCGTCGGTTTGCAGGTTGGGCGCCTCGAAATGCTTCTCCGGGTAGCCGCCGACGCCGATGCAGAAGTCCGAGGGCTCGGCGTCCAGCAGGTCCTCCTCGAGGTAGCGGCCGCGGTTCATCGCGCCGATCTGCGCCACCAGGTCGCAGGCGTAGCGGTTGGCGCTGCGGCCGTGCTGCAGCGGCTTCTCGTAGCCGCTGTCGTCGCCGCGCACCGCCAGGACGTTGTCGATGCCCAGGTACTTGAGCTCGATCAGGAAGTCCTCGGTCTCCTCGCGGGTGAAGCTCTGGCAGAGGATGTGCGGCACGGCGTCGACCTGGTACTTGTTCTGCAGCAGCGCACAGACCCCGAGCGTGCCCGGGCGCTTGCGCTTGACCCGGCGCTGGATGCCCTTCGGCGTCTCCTCGTAGATCACCTCCGCCGCGTGGCTGGTGATGTCGATGAACGGCGGGCGGTACTTGACCAGGTCGTCGATCAACGCCAGCAGCGAGTTGACGTTGCCGCCGCGCAGCGGCGGGATGATCTCGAAGCTGATCAGGGGGCGCTCGGCACGCGCCAGGTGGTCGATGACTTTCATGGAGCGGGCGGACGGGGCAGGCGGCGACGCCGGGAGCCTACTCCGGGCCGCCGGAGCGGTCAAGGCATCGGCGGCCGGCCGGCGGGTCCGACTCCGGCGGCGGGCCGGCGGGTCCGACACCGGGCGCGCTCTCGGATAGAGTGCGGCCATCATGCCGGTAGATCTCTGGCGCCGGGAGAGCCGGTGGCGGCAGGGCTCGCGGGCGCTGGGCGACGCCGCGGCCACGGTCGCGGCTCTCGCCGGCGCCTTCTGGGTGCGCATCCACCTGCCGCTGCCCTTCACCGCCGGTCTGCTGCCCGGCGACCGCCTGCACTTCTTGCAGCGCGACTGGTGGGTGGTGCTGCTGTTGCAGTTCGCCAGTCTCTATTTCTTCGGTTTCTACGATCGCCCGCAGCCCCGCACCCGCGCCGAGGCCGTGCGGCGGCTGGCCGCCGCCGCCGTCCTGCAGGGGACGGCCCTGGTCGGCTTCGTGTTCTTCAGCTTCCGCAGCTTCCCGCGCTCCGTGCTGCTGCTCTACGTGCTGCTCGATCTGCTGCTGCTGGTCGCCTGGCGCCGGGTGGTGGATCGCGGCGGGCGCCACCGCGAGCGCCGGGTGGCGATCGTCGGCTGCGGGCAGGCGGCGGCGGAGATCGCCCGCACTCTGGGGCAGCACCGCTGGCACGGCCTGACGGTGGCCGGCTTCGTGCCGCAACCGGGCCAGCAGCTGCCCGCGGACCCCGCCGACCTGGAGCCGGCGCTGGGACCGCTGCTCGGCGACTCCGACGACCTGCCGGCGCTGCTCGCCGACGGCACCATCGACGACATCATCCTGGCCGACGGCGGCGATTCCTGGCAGACCCGGTTGATCGATCGGCTCGCCGGGACGCGGCCCGATCACAGCAACGTGCTGCTGCTCCCCGGACCCTTCGAGAGCCTGATCGGGCGCATGCGCTACCGCTGGGTGCACGATCTGCCGCTGATCGAGGTGATGCGCGAGACCGAATGGCGGATCAACTGGCCGCTCAAGCGGCTGGTGGACCTGGCGGCCGGCTCGCTCCTGCTGCTCGCCACGCTGCCGGCCCTCGCCGCCTGCGCGCTGGCGGTGCGCCTGACCTCGCCGGGACCGATCCTCTACCGCCAGGTGCGGATCGGCCGCGCCCAGCGCCCGTTCACGCTGTGGAAGCTGCGCACCATGCGCACCGACGCCGAGGCGGAGTCCGGCGAGGTGCTGGCCCAGCCTGGCGACCCGCGCCTCACCGCCTGCGGCGCCTTCCTGCGCCGCTTCCGGCTCGACGAGGTCCCGCAGCTGCTCAACGTGCTCCGGGGCACGATGAGCCTGGTGGGGCCGCGCCCCGAGCGGCCCGGCTTCGTGCAAACCTATCTCAAGGCGGTGCCAGGTTATGCCGAGCGCTTCTCGCTGGCGCCCGGCGTCACCGGCCTCGCCCAGGTCAACGGCGAGTACCATTCGAGCCCGCAGAACAAACTGCGCTACGACCTGGCCTACGCCGCCAACTGGACGCTGTGGCTGGATCTGTCCATCCTGCTGCGAACGATCAAGATCGTGCTCACCTCGCGCGGAGTTTGAGCGGTGTGATCGAGCGGCGTTTAAGTTGAGATAGACATCGAAAAGTTTGCATTCCTCTCGCCGCTATGCCGGCCCGGCGCTGGATTCCGCGCCACAAATCCCTATAATAGGCGTGTAGCGCGCTCCATGGCTCGTCCCGTCCGGCATCCCGCCGGCCGCGCTCGCAGCGGATCGAAAGGCGACGATGACCACACCGAGAGCGACGGGAAAACAGCATCCGATGGCAAGCGCGACGGCAAACGCGATCACCGGCGATTCCGGATCGGCCGCGAATCCAGCGGCGCCGCTGGTTGCCGGGGATCAGGCAGCCACCGCGGCACACCCGGCGGCGCCGGCCACCGCCGCGGCCGCCGCGGTCCAGGCGCGCCGCGCCTACGAGCCGCCGCGGATCCTGTTCCGCGAGCCGCTCGAGGCCATGGCCTCGATCTGCTCTCCCCATCCGCCGGCCAAGGCCAACAAGGGCCTCTGCCCGATGGGACCGATCTCTTCCTAGGAAGGCAGGATGGGGAGCAGTGGCCGGCGCGGCGGCTTCTCGGCAGCTGCCGGCAGTGCCGGCAGCGCCGCCAGCGCCTGCTGCGCCAGCTCCATACGGCTCTGAGCCGCCGGATAGACCTGCAAGGGATCGCCGCTCCAGGAGGCGGCGCTGCCGGGACAGAAGTTCAGCAGCGCCCCGGCCTCGCCGTAGCCGTCCACCATCGTCTTGGCCGCAACGGTGAGCGCGCGCACCTCGGCCAGCCCCGCCGAGCTCGCCCAGATGTCGCGAATCGATCGTCGATGCAGATTGCCCACCGGCCGGCGCCATTGCACGCAGGGGTAGACGTTGCCATAGGGATCGACGGCGATGCCCGAGGAGCCGGCGCCGCAATGCTTGCCGGCGGCGGCCGGCGCCAGGCCGTCGTCGGCAAGCCGCATCGCCGCCATCGCGGGCTGGCTCGCGTCCCGCGCCGCCGCCGCACGCTCCGCCAGCAGCTCGAACAGCCGCTGCACGCCGGCGCGGGATGGGGCGATCGACAACGGCTCGCGGCCGCCGTCGTCGCGCGGCGTCACCTCGGGATCCACCTGCAGCGGCAGCTCCAGCCGATCGGCGAGCGCCATCATCGCCGCGATCTCATGCTCGTTCCAGGCGGTCAGGGTGCTGTTGAGCTTGACCCGCAGCCCCAGGCCGCGCAGCTCGCGCAGGTTGGCGAGCAACCGCTCGAAGCTCCCCGGCTCGCGCGTCTGGCGATCGTGCACGGCGGCGGTCGCGCCATGCAGGCTGATCTCGATCAGGAACGGGTCGATCTCGTCGCGGATGCGGCGCGCCATGGCGCCGCGCAGAGCGTGGCCGTTCGATTTGATACGCAGCACGAAACCCAGCTCGCGGGCGCGCGCGCCGAGCCGCAGGAAATCGGGATGGGCCAGCGGCTCGCCGCCGCTGAGCGTCAGGTTCAGCACCTGCAGGTCGCGGAGGTCGGCGAAGAAATCGCCATATTGCTCCAGGGTCAGGGGGGTGCCGCGCAGGCCGAGGTCGTTGTAGCAGAAAAAACAGTCGAGATTGCAGCGGTAAGTCAGCTCGACCAGCACCGAAAAGAGGTGGTTGTCGCTCCACGTCCGGCGCAGCAGCTGTTCGAGACTCATGGCTCGGTTCCGGCCGCCATTTCGAGCAGCTCCTGCTCCACCAGCTCGCCGGCGAAGGCGAGCACGTCGCGCTCGAGCCGCGGGCGATCGACGTCGAGCTCGTGCATCAAGGCGTCGATCCAGGCCGCGACCGGCGCGGCGCCGTCGGCAAGGCCCAGGATGCGCGTGCCGAGATAATTGAGCACCAGCACCTCGCCGGCGTTCTGGCGGACGACGACGCCCTCCTCGTCGAGGATGCGATAGCGCACGTCCGCTCGCCGCCGCAACACACTGCCTCCGCCAAGCTGTCTCATTTTTCGCTCAGTATAGACCAGAAGCCGCCTTGCAGAGAGAAGCGCAGGGCGAAGGCGCGCGGCGCCGCGGCCGCCGCCAGGTCGAGCAGCACCTCCTCCAGCCGCTCGCGCCGGTGCGGGTCGACGTTGACGAAGGGCGCGCAGGCCAGCAGGCAGGCGAGCGTCTCGGCCCGCGACAGCGGCGTGATCGCGTCGGCGGTGTCCTGCACCAGGCGCAGCAGGGCGCCGAGCGGCACCGCCGGCCGCACCGCGCGTCGCTCTCCCAGGTCGCCGGTGAACGGCAGCTTGAGCACCGCACAGCCGGCGCCGGCGGCGCCGGCGCACAGCGCGTTGAGGTCGTCGCTCAGCACCTCGGCGCCCTGCGCCTGGCTGAGCCGCGCCACCGTGGTCTTGCCGGCGCCCGACCGCCCCAGGAACAGAAAGGCGGCGCCGTCCCTGACCACCCCGGCGCTGTGCAGCACCGCGCCGCCGAGGTCGAGCAACCGATAGGCCACCAGCACGCGCAGGAAATTCTCGAACACGCCGGGGAAGCGCTCGCCGCCGTCCTCGTGCGTCCACAATGCGCCGCCCAACTCCGGGCGCCAGTCGATCCGCCCCGCCAGCCCGAGGCCCGCCAGGCGGACCGTCGCCGGCGCCCAGTCGAAATCCAGCGCGTATTCCCAACCGCGGGTGTCGACCGCCAGGAACTCGGCGGCGGCGGAACGCAGCAGCAGGATCGGGATCGGGGTCGGGGTCGGAGTCGAGAGCGGCCCGGAGCCGGTGGAGGTGGCGGCGACGCCGGCGGTGCGCAGGGAGCCGGGGAAGGTCGCCCGGAGCGCCTCCTCCTGGGCTGCCGACAGACCTTTCAGGTGGTACGGGCCGCCTGGCAGGTCGAGCGTCAGCTCGCACCCACCCCAGGCCTCGCCCCGCGGCGCCGCGGGAAAACGCTCGGGATGGCGCAGGTACCTGGCGCCGAAGCTCATCGCGCCAGGCGGCGGCGCGCGGCGCGCCAGCCCAGGCCGAGCAGCGCCAGCAGCGCCCGTGCCCGTTCCAGCGCCGTCGGCGGCACCGCGGCGCGGCCCAACCACCGCTCCCTGCCGGGCGGCGGATCGGGGCTGGCGCAGCGGTCGCCCCGCGTCACCCAGGCCAGGCGCCCGGCAACCAGGCGATAGCCCAGCAGGCGATGCACGGCGATCCGGCCCTGCGCGGTCTGGAACGCCACCACGTCTCCCGGCCAGTAACACCGGGCGGGCGTCACCGTCACCCGTTCGCCGTCGCGCAGGCGCGGCGCCATGCAGTCACCGCGCACGGTCAGCGCCAGCGGCCGCTCGCGCGCCAGCTCGCGCAGCCCGGCGGCGAGGGAGGGCAGGGAGCTCGAGGGTGGCGCGGGAGGTTGCGTTGGCGCGAGCTTCCGGGGCGCCGCGGGCGCAAGGAGCGGCGTGGGCGCGGTGAGCGAGGTCATGGCGGCAGGTCCGATCGGCTCCTCGGTGGTGAAGCGGTGGCGCGATCGTACCAGAGTGCCAGGCCCGCCGCGTGCTACGCGCCGCGCCCCCTCACACCTCTTGGCCAGCCGTTGGGTTTAGTTCAGGCCGGCCGGGACCGCGGAGCGCAGCCAGGGATCGAGCAGCAAGGCGGTCCGATAGCTGCGCCGCGCCTCCTCGAACTGGCCGGCGGCGAGCAACGCATCGCCGAGGTGGAGGTAGATCTCGGGATGCGGCTCCAGAGCCGCGGCGGCGCGGTAAGCGTCGATGGCGTCCTGGGGCCGCCGCGCCAACAGGTAGAGCGAGCCGCGCGAGAGCGGCACCTCGACGGCAACCGGATCGGCGGCGCCGGCGCGCCGCAGCGCCGTCAGGCCGAACGGCAACAGCCGCTCGACGGCACCCGGCCCCGACGCCGCGGCGACCATGGAGACCTCCTCCACCTGATGGGTGAGCTGGCTGGCGAGCAGGCGCCCGCGCAGGCGGCTGGTCTGGAAGGCGAGCGCCGCCAGCAGCAGCGCGAGCAGCGGCCAGGCCAGCGCTCTGCCCTTCATGCCGCCGCCGCCGCGGCGGCGGGCCGCAGCACCCAGGCCAGGAACAGCAGCTCCGGAAACGCCACCAGCGCGACCCGCAGGGGGAAATCGACCAGGCAGAGCACGCTCAGAGCGACCAGTCCGGCCACTGCGAAGGCGCCGGCGGCGCGCTCTCGCCGTTGCGCCAGGCCGGCGCCCGGAGGGAGGGTCCCGGCCGGCAGGGCCGCCGCGCCCGGCAGAGTCGTCGCGCCCGGAGGAGCCGTCGCGCCCGGAGGAGCCGTCGCGCCCGGAGGAGCCGTCGCGCCCGGAGGAGTCGTCGCGCCCGGAGGAGTCGTCGCGCCCGGAGGAGCCGTCGCGCCCGGAGGAGCCGCCGCGCTCGGAGGAGCCGTCGCGCCCGGCAGGGCTGCCGACCCCGGGTGAGCCGCCGCGCCCCGCAGGCCTGCCGCCGGATTGCCGGTCACCGCGCCGCTCTTCCCCGGCGTACCCGGGCCGGCGGCGACGCCGGCTGACGGCCGCCGGCGGGCGCGAGCCGCCGACACCATCACCGCGAGCGCCCAACCCAGGGCGAGCAGGCCCGGGAACCCCAGGTCGGCGGCGACCTCGAGCGGCTCGTCGTGGGCGTTGGCGAAATTCTGCTGCTGGCCGGAGTGGAAGGCGACGCCGCGGCCCAGCAGGGCCAGTTTGGCCGGCGCGAACTCGGCGCGGTAGGCGCCCTGGCCGACGCCCGCCCAGGGGTGCTCGCCGAGCATCCAGAGCGCCGCCCGCCAGCCGTCGAAGCGGCCGGTGAGCACGGCGTTCCAGTCGCCCTGCCGCGCCTGGCTCGCCTTCACCATGGCCCGAGAGCGCAACCCCGGCACGGCGGCGACGACGCCCAACGCCAGCACGGCGAGCGCCGCCAGGGCCAACCAGAGGCGCCGCCGGCCGGCGGCGCCGGGGCGCAACGCCAAGGCCCAGAACACCAGGCTGCCGGCGAGCAGGGCGGCGAGCGCGGCAAAGGTCTGGGTGAGCGCCATGGCGCAGGCACTGAGCGCCAGCGCCGCCGCCGGCCAGACCAGCCCGCCGCGGCGACCGTCGCGGTCTCCCGCGGCGGCGCGGTCTCCCGCGGCGCGATCGGCGCGGTCTCCCGCGACACGGCCGGCGCGATCTCCCGCGGCACGGCCGGCGCGGTCTCTCGCGGCACGATCGGCGCGGTCTCCCGCGGCGCGACCGGCACCCGCGGCACCTGCTCCTGCCGCGCCGAGAGCTGCCGTGGCCACATCTCCGGATCCGCCGCGCACCAGGCGCCATTGCGCGATCAGGCAAGGCAGCACCAGGAAGGCGGCGAGGTCGCCGGCGTTGCCGGCGGTGGCGGTGATGCTGTAGCGCGCGCCGCCCAGCGCGGCGGCGACCGGCAGCGGATGCAGGCCCAGGAACTGCGCGGTACCGATCGCGGCGAGGGCAGCTGCCGGCCACAGCAGGCCGCCGAGCAGCCGTTCGAGACGGTCGGCAGGCAGCGCCATGCTCCAGCCGGCCAGGCAGGCGGCGCCGATCCACAGGTCGGTCAGCCCTTCGCGCACGTGCAGCGGGTGGGAGGTCGTGGCCAGGCCCACGGTGGCGAGCGCCGCCAGCGGCAGCAGGGCGCGGATCGCCGGCTGCCGCCACAGGTCGTGCCAGCGCACCGTCTCGACCCGCCGCAGCGCCCACGCCAGCGGCAGCAGCGAGGCGATCGCCAGCCATTCGGCGAGCATCAGCTTGGGTAGCCGGAAGGGGTCCTTGGCGGACGGCGCGAAGTACAGCGGCACCACCACCACCAGCAACCAGAGCGGCACCGCCGCCAGCCGCTCGGTCCGCGGCCCGCGGGCCAGCGCGGTGCCGCCGGAGGTAGCGGCGGAGGTGGCGCCGGCGCCGCGCGCACCGCGGACGGCCGCAGCCGGGCCGCCGGACCTGGCTGCGCGGGCAGGATGGCGTCGCTTCACGGCGTGCGGAGTATACAGGCGCGATCGTCGACGGATCCGCCGGCGTGGCGGGCCGGCGCTCAGGGGCGCGAATCCCGAGAGATTACGCCGGCCGGCGGCGGCGCAGGTTCCACGCCCGCAGGCCGTAGCGGCCGAGGCGCGCGACGAGGTCGAGCGGGCGGCCCAGCCGGCGGCCGAAGTAGCCCAGGCGGCGGCGCGGCGGACCGTAGATGGCGTCCACCTGGGCGTGACTGAGCCAGACCGTGCTGGCGACGGCGCGGGCCAGGCGCGCCACCTCCGGCGCGTCGCTCGGCTGGCGGCGGAACAGCGCCAGGCGCAGCGCCCGCTCGTAGTCCGGGTCCAAGCGCCCGGCAAGGGCGTGGCGCAACAGCACCGCCGCCGGCGCCGGCGACCGCTCCCACGCAGCAAGGTCGGCGCCTGCCGCCAGCGCCGCGCAGAGCTGCCGCGCCGCCTCCACCTCGGCGGCCGCGACGTCGCGGACGAGCCACGGCGCGGCCCGGCTCGCCAGCTCCTCGCCGCCGGGGCCGGCGAAGCCCAGGTCCACCAGGTCGGCGAGCATCTTGAACAGCGAATAGGCATGCGGCGTCCAGCCGTGCTGCGCGATGCCGTGCACCAGCGCGTGCGCGGCGGCCACCGCCGGCAGCGGCACCGCAGCCTTGCCGGCGAGCGCCGGCAGGGGCCGCAGCAGGCCGGCCCGGTCGAGGTCCTCGACGCTCGCCGAGCGGCGGCCGGCGACCCGGACGCCGAGCAGCATGCGGTGCACCTCGACGATGCCCGCGGCGCCTTCCAGGGCGGCGAGCTGATGTTCCTGCGGCGGCATCGGCGAGGCGCGGAAGCCGCCGCCCACCAGCGCCTGCTGCAGCTCCCCGGCGCGATCGGCGGGGACCAGGACGTCGAGGTCGCAGGCGGCGCGGCTCCCGGGCGCCAGCGCGTTGCCGAGCTCCAGGGCGGCGAACTTGAGCAGTACCAGCGGCAGTCCGAGCGGCGCCGCGAGCGCGGCGACCTGCTCGGCGAGGCCCAGGATGCGGAGGCCGGCGCCGGCGACGGCGGCCTGCTCGCGCGCGAAGCGCGCCGCCGCCGCCGCGCCCAGCTCCGCCGCCAGCCGCGCCCGCCCCTGGCGGGCGGCCACCCGGCCGGCGAGCTCGAAGCGGACGCACAGTGCCAGCGCCTCGGCGGGGTCGGCCGCCGGAGCCGCCGCCCCTGCCGGGCCGAAGGCCCGCAGCAGCATCCATCGGATCGCCGGCGTCAGCGCCAGCGCCGGCGGGCGGAAGCGGACGGAGCGCCGGGACATGATCTGAGCATAAACCAGTGCCCAACCGGCGCTCCCGCGGCGATACCGGCACTCCTTGCAAGTCGGCCGCACTGTCGCCACGCACGACTGCGCTCCCGCCATGCCGCAATTCCTCGCCGTGCCGGCACTCCCGGCGGGCCGGGCCACGTTCCCGCCATGCCGGCACTTCCTGCAATGCGGCCCGCACTCTCGCCATGCCGGCACTCCTTGCAGGGCGGCCCGCGCTGCCGCCATGCGGGCACTCCTTGCAAGTCGCAGTCTGCCGCGGACGGGCGGCGCGTGCCGGCCGCTCGCGGCCGGCCTCCTTCGGCTCGCTGTATCATCGCGGCAGATGCCTAAACCCGCACCACCGGCCCCTCGGCGCGTCCGCCAGAAGCCTGGCGAGCCTGGCCGCTCGTCTCCGCCCGGCCCTCCCGACCGGCGCACCGGCCGACCGCTCGGGACCGCCGCGCGCGTCGCCGCCGCCGCGCTGGCGCTGGCGCTGGCGACGGTGCCGATCGTGCGCGAACGCGCGCTCGTCGCTCGCCAGGCTCGGATGTCCGCCTGGCTGGGCGGCTATGGCCTGCAGACGCCTGCCGAGATGGAGCACGAGCCCGACCCGGGACGCGTGGACCTGCGCGCGGCGCGCGCCTCGCTCGCCGCCGAGCTCGACCCGGCCCGCCATACCGACCTGCCGCCCACCGAGGAGGCCCGGCAGCGCGCCAGCGGCGCGGCGCGCCTGGCCGATACCGCCCGGCTCGCCGGCGCCACCCTGGCCGAGCGGCCGGCGGCCTGGGACGCGGCGATGGTGATGGGGGCCGCGACCTACCTCTCCTGGTCCCTGGCCCGCGACGGCCGCCTGTTCACCGCCGCCCCGGCCTGGGAGCGACCGCTCGAAGCGGCGGTCGAGCTGGCCCCCGGACGCGACGACGCCGCTCGCCTGCTCGCCACCGCCTACCTCGAGGTCTGGCCGGCGCTGTCGCCGGCGCGGCGCGAGCGCGGGCGCCAGCTGCTGGCCGGCGTCTTCGCCGACCCGGCGGCTTTCGCCGGCCTCATCGGCCCCTGGCTGGCGACTGCGGCCAACCGCGAGGAAGCCTTCGCCGTCATCCCGGCGGCGCCCGACGCCTGGGCGAAGCTGCAACAGATCTACGCTCAGGAGACCGACTGGCCGGGCTACTGCGCGGCGCGCGAGCGCTGGGACCTGGCGCTGCAGGCGCACCTGACCAGCCAGCTCGCCCAGGCCGAGGAGCAGCGCGCCGCCGCCGGGGCGCGCGAGCTGTTCCTCGAGGTCGCCGCCGAGGCGCGGTCCGGCCGCCGCTACCTGGGCCTGCTCACCCGCGCCCTCGAGGGCTGCCCGCCCGGCTCGGTCGACCACCGGACCGCGCAGCGGCTCAGCCAGCATCTGATCTGGAGCCTCGAACGCTGCCGGCTGGATCGCTGCCCGCTGTCGCCGCGCGCTTTGCGCCGCCTGGCCGGCTTCTGCCGCGACCTCGATCCGCTGATCGACGCGATGGCCGCGCTGGTCACCGGCGACCTGCCGCGGGCCGAGGTGCTGGAGCGCACCTACGCCACCATCGAGAGCGACGATTGGGCCGCCTACCGGCTGCTCAAGGCCAAGCAGCTGGCCGAGCGCGAGCGCGGGGCGGACGTCGAAGCGGCGCTCGCCGGCATCCCGCGATCCTGGTCCGACCGCCCCAGCTACTGGCAGGTGCGCGCCCTGGCGGCGCGAGCGGCGGCGGACACCGCCGGCGAGGCCGCGGCCGCCAGAGAGCTGGCCAACCTGGCCGTGCGGGCCTGGCCGGCCACGGCCTGGTACTTCCACGGCGGCGTGCCGCAGCTCGAGCTGCTGGCTGCCGGCGGCGCTCCCGGCCTCGAGTTGGCCATCGACGCGGCGCCGCCGCACGGGGCGGCGGCCGAAGTGCGCTTCGACGAGTCGATCCTGGGGACTTTCCCGGTCGCTGCCGGGACCACCCTGTCGCTACGCGTCCCGGTGGCGCCGGGCCTTCACCTGCTCGAGCTCGAGGCGGTCGCCGGCGGCACCGTGGTGCCGGGCGCCGTCCGCCTTGCCGGCCCGGCCGGAGGAGCGCCTGGGCCGGACGCCGCCAGGGGCGCCCTCGGCGGCGGCGGTGCCGGCGGCGCCGGAACCGCCGCCGAGGGGAGCGCCGGCAACGGCGGGCACGCTGGCCAGCCGCGCTGACGCCGCGGCGCCCGCCAGCACCGCCAGGGTCAGGGCATTGGCCGGCATGGTGAGGCCGAAGTCGATGCACTCGTGCATGCCGACCGCGGTCAGGGCGCCCAGGGCGGCGAGCCCGGCCGCCCGGTCCTCCGAGCGCCGCCCTCGCCGCACCACCGCCAGCAGGCGCAGGACCAGCGCCACCAACCCCGCGCCCACCAGCAGCGGCCCGGCCGGGCCGGTGGTCGCCAGCAGCTCGAGCGGGCCGCTGTGGGCATGCCACCAGGTGCCGTCCAGGCTCGCGGGCTGCTCCAGCGTGAAGGCGTCGCGGAAGGTGCCCAGGCCGGTGCCGGTGAGCGGGAAGCCCTTCCACAGCGCCACCGTCGCCGCCCAGCCCTGGCGCCGCGCCCCGACGCTGACGTCGAACGGCAGGGTGGCGAGCATCCGCGCGGGACCGGCCTGCAGGCCGGTGGCGATCGCCGCCGCGATCCCGGCGGCCGCGGCGGCGGCCCCCAACATCGCCGGCGCCCAGCGGCGCTGCACCGTCGCCAGCAACACCCCTTGCGCCACGATCCCGGCCAGCGCCGCCGCCAGACCGCCGCGCGAAGCGGTGAAGGTGAGCCCGGCGAACAGCGTCAGCCAGATCAGCGCCGGCGGCGCGAGCGACAGCACCCGGCGATCCAGCGCCAGCTCGGTGCGGGCGCGCCGCGCCGCCCACCAGCCCCAGGCGAAGACCAGCGCCAGGGCGATCTCGAGATAGGCCGCCAGATGGTTGGGATTGAAGAACGTGCCGCGCAGCCGCGAGGCGGCGATCGGCACCTCCACTCCCCAGAGGGTGCGTTCGCCGGCGTTGGCGTTGCGGGCGCCGAAGAACACCTGGAAGAGGGCGGCAGCCAGCACCGCGCCGCCCAGCCAGCGCCGCCGGTACCGGCGGCGGCCGGCGGCGGCGCCGGCCAGCAGGCAGGCCGCCGCCGCGGCCCAGCTCAGGACGGCGGCGCGGCTGGCGGCGGCAGCCACGGTCAGCCGCGCCGGGCCGGCGGCGGCGCCCAGCAGCGCCACGGCCTGATCGTGCAGCCGGGCCTGGCCGGGAGAGATCAGCCTGACCAGCGCCTCCGGCCAGGGCAGCGCCTGCAGGCAGCCCAGCAGGGCGACGGCGGCGAGCGCCGCCGCCGGCAGCGCCACCGGCCGCAGGTCGGAGGGGCGGTCGATCGCCGCCATCGCCAGGGCGAGAGCGCAGAAGGCGAGCACCTGCAGGCTGGCCTCGCCCCAGCTGGTGACCCCGCCAAACGGCAGTGGCGCCCACAGCAGCAAGACCGCCAGCAGCGCGGTGAGCGCCACACCCGAATGGCGTATCATGGCGCGACCGTTCCCCGGAACCTGGAAGCGACTGCGGGCCTGCTCGGAGAAACCATGCGACTGCTCACCCGAACCCTCAGCGGAGTCCTGCCATTTTTCGTCGCCATGTCAGCGGGGGCTCAATTCACGCAGTATACGACCCCCGGCGGCCCCGACGGCGGCCCGGTGGACCGCAAGGGCGAGCTCGCCAAGGAGGTGGCCGCCGCCCGCCTGCGGCTGGGGCCGGTGCGGGTCGCTCCCGAGGTCTCGCTCAAGGACGTGCAGTACGTCAAGAACCTGCTGGGCGCGGGAACCGTCGGCGCGGCGCCGTCCGACGTCACCGCCACCGCCAGCGCCGGCTTCCGCGCCTACCTGCCCACCGGCCCCGACGTCACCTGGACCGCCTACGCGCTGCCGGAGTACGTCTGGTGGCAAAAGCAGACCGAGCTGCGGCGCATCAACGGCCTCTACGGCCTGGGGCTCGACAGCTTCTGGAACCGCCTGACCCTGCAGCTCAGGGGCGGGAGCGAGGCGCAGCAGCAGATCCTGACCGCCGAGCTGCCGCGCCTGACCAGCGCCCGCACCGACCACGTCAACGGCACCGCCGAGGTGACCCTGACCGGCGCCATCTCGGCGTTCGTCACCGGCAGCCTGCTGCGCCAGCGGGCGCTGGGCGATCCGCTGCAGGATCCGGCCGTGGCGTTGCTTGCCGAGCTCGATCGCGACGAGGCGGTGGAGCGGGCGGGACTGCACTGGCGGCCGGGCAACTGGCTGGTCGGCGTCGCCGCCGAGCACTCGCAGGTCACCTTCGCCGACCGTGTGCCGGGCGCCGTCAACCGCTCGAACGCGGGCACCGCGCCGGTGCTCGAGCTGAGCCGCGAGCACGGCCGGCTGTTCTTCCAGGCCGACGTCGCCCAGCGCTCGCTCAGCGCCATCCAGGGCTCCCAGTTCGTCAAGTTCGACAAGACCACCGGCCACATCACCGTCTCCTACGAGCTCGCCCGCAACCTGGAGCTGTTCGGCTACGTCAACCGCAACCTGGTCTATTCGGTGGAGCCCGGCTACTCCTACTTCGACGACCTCCGCCACGGGCTCTCGCTGCACATGAAGCTCGGCCACCGCACCCGGGCCAGCGTCTTCGGCGAGACCGGCACCCTCGGCTACACCACCTTCGCGGCCGACACGCCCAACCGTCACGACGACCTGACCGCCTACGGCGGCTCGATCGGCTTCCAGGTGTTCCGCGGCGTGGTCTTCGACCTGCAGGGCTCCCACACCCGCTTCACCTCGAACCTCCCCGGCTTCGGCAGGACGCTGAACGTCCTCGGCTTCACCCTCACCCTGGCGGCCGGGCAGCCGCCGGGAGCCGTGGCGCCCTGACGAAAGTGGCCGGGCCGAGACGCCGCCCGAGGGGGAGCGGGGGCGCCCCCTTCCCCCCGAAGGTCGTACAAGATGGTACCGAATAATGTCATAGCGCGGGCCAGAATATGATACTCTGTCCGGGTCGGGAGACGGGGGGCCCGGATGAGCGACGGTTCGGCGATCGAGGTCGAGGTCAAGCATTACGCGGGGATCCTGCGCCAGGCGATCCGCGCCGCGGGCTTCTCGGTGAGCGAGGTCGAGCGGCGGCTGGGAGCCGGGCCGAAATCGCTGCGCCGCGTGTTCGGCGGCCAGGTGGACCTCAAGTTCAGACACGTCGTCGCCGTGCTGCGAGTCATCGGCATGTCGCAGGCGCAGTTCTTCGACATCGCCAGCCGCCGCCGCCGGCGGCGCTCGCCGAGCGGCGAGCTGCTGGCGAGTTTCGAGCGCCGGCGCCGCCACGGCCCGCTGCCAGCCGCCGATCCCGGCGGCATGGGCATGGTGGAGGAGCCGGCGGCCCCCGAGTCCCCCGAGTCCCCCGAGTCAGACGACGCCTTCGATCGCATGGTGGAGGACGCGGTCGCCCGGGTGATCGAACGGCGGGCCGGCGTGGGCATGCCGGTGCCCCCGGCGCCGTCAGGCGCCAACCCCGGACCGCCGGCCGACGAGCCCGAGCTCGAGGAACAACTCGCGGCAGGCACCAGCTCCAGGCCGCCGGCAGCCCTTCCTGAAGGAGGCCGCCAGCCAGGATAGCCCGCCGGCCACCCGGAGCCGCCGCGGCCGGCGCGGCGCGATTGCGCCGCGAGGCTGGACCGGAGGCGGCGGATGCTGTACCATTGGCGCGGTAAACACTAGTGTCGTGAAGAAGATAGCCATACGCGCATGGGTCTTGTCGCTGCTCCTCCTGCCAGGAGCGCCGGCGAGCGCTCAGCCGGCGGCCACGACCGGCTATCGGGTCGGCCCCCGGGATCTGCTCGACATCCGGGTGTTCGAGATGCCCGAGCTCAACGACAAGCGGCGCGTCTCCGAGGACGGCACGATCAGTCTGCCGCCGCTCCCCGATCTGAAGGTGGCGGGCCTCACCGAGACCGAGGTCGCGCAGAAGCTCAAGTCCATGCTCGAAGCCAAGTACGCGCAGCGCGCCACGGTGGAGGTGACGGTGCAGGACTTCCGTTCCCGGCCGATCACCGTCATCGGCTCCGTCAAGCAGCCCGGAACGCTGGCGTTCTCCGGGCGCTGGACGCTGCTCGAGGCGCTCACCGCCGCCGGCGGCGTCGAGGACAGCCACGGCAGCGTGCTCTACGTCCTGCGGCGCGCCGACAGCGGCCTCTCCGACCAGGTGACGATCGCCGTCGACGACCTGCTGCTGCGCGCCGATCCGCGGGTCAACATCCCGCTGCAGGCCAACGACCTGATCAACGTGCCGGCCGCGGTCGAGATCACCGTCTACTGCCTGGGCGCGGTGGCCCGGCCGGGCGCGGTGGCGTTCAAGAGCACCGAGCGGATCACGCTGCTCGCCGCCATCGCCCGCGCCGGCGGCCTGACCGACCGCGCTGCCAACAAGCTCCGCGTCAAGCGCGCGGACGCCGCCGCCGGCACCCCGGAGATCGAAGCCGACTACAAACGCATCCTGGCCGGCAAGGACTCGGACCTCGAGCTGCGCCAGGGCGACGTGGTGGTCGTCAAGGAGTCCTTCTTTTGAAAACCAAACTCGCACAGACCGCACCAGCCGCGCCGGCCATCCCGGACGAGCTGGATCTCCTGCCGCTCGAATCCGAGTCGGAGTTCAACCTGGCCGAGTACGTCGCCATGGTGCGGCGGCACTGGCTGCTGGTGGCCGCGGCCGCCCTGGTCTGCATGTCGGCCGGGGCCATTCACTACGCCATCACGCCCAAGGCGTTCATGGCGGCGGCGACGATCCAGATCGAGCGCCGCACCCTGGCGCCAACCCTGAGCAGCCAGGCGCCGTGGCTCGAGAGCTACTTCGACGCCGAGTACTACCCCACCGAGTACAAGCTGCTCGAAAGCCGCGGTCTGGCCGAGCGGGTGGTCAAGCGGCTCGACCTGCAGAACGATCCGGCCTTCAACCCGCACGGCGCCGCCCGCACCGCCGCCGCCGCCACCGCGCCCGCCGACCTCGCTCACGGCGCCACCGCCGACGACGACCTGGCGGCGCTGGGCGGCCTCGCCGAGCGGCTGCGCTCCGGCCTGGGCATCGAGCCGGTGCGCAACACCCAGCTGGTCGAGATCTCCTACCGCGCTTCCTCGCCGACCTTCGCGGCCCGCGCCGCCAACGGCTTCGCCGACGCCTTCATCGACATGGGCATCGAGTACCGCTTCACCAGCGCCGGCAAGACCTCGAGCTTCCTCAACTCGCAGATCGAGGCGCTCAAGAAGGAGATCGACGACAAGGAAGCGAAGCTGCAGGCGTTCAGCCGCCGCACCGACATCGTCACCATGGAGCCGAGCGCCAACGTCACCTTGCAGCGGCTGCAGGCGCTCAACACCAGCTACATCGAGGCCAAGAACTCGCGCATCGACAAGGAGTCGAGCTACAAGGGCCTGGCGGCCTCGCCCGCCGAGGCCATCGCCGACAGCCTGCAGCCCGGGGTGCTGGGCAACCTGCGCGCCGACGAGCTCAAGCTCGAGCAGGAGTACGACAGCAAGCTCAAGGTCTACAAGCCGGACTGGCCGGCGATGGTGACGCTCAAGGGCGAGATCGAGAAGATCAAGCAGCACATCGCCGCCGCGGTCAAGGAATCCGTCGACACGGCGCGCAAGAGCGCCTACGCCGCCTACGAAACGGCGCTGCGGCAGGAGCAGTCGCTCGAGTCCGAGATCAACAAGCTCAAGTCGCAGGCCATGGACCAGAACTCCCAGGCCGCCGAGTTCCAGAACCTCGGCGTGGAGATCAAGACCCGCCGCGACCTGCTCGACAAGCTGGAGCGCGAGCACTCGGAAAACGAGGTGCAGGCCCGGCTGCAGGACACCCGCGACTCCAACGTCCACATCGTCGATCGCGCCCTGGTCCCCGGCGGACCGTTCTATCCGTCGCTGCGCAAGGACGTCTCCTACGGCATGCTGTTCGGCCTGCTGATCGGGGTCGGCTCGGCGCTGCTGATCGAGTTCCTGGACCGCACCATCAAGACGCCGGAAGAGGTCGAGCGGCGGATCGGCCTGCCGACGCTGGCCGTGATCCAGGACATCGACGAGGCGGGCAAGGCCTACGGCTACTCCGGGCGCTACGGCGGCTATGGCTACGGCTACGGTTACGGCGCCGAGCCGCCGCCGGTGGCGCGGGTGCGGCAGGGGCGGGGCGACAAGGTGCCGGCGAGCGCCGGCGGCAGCGGCGGCGCCACGGCCGGCGGTGCCGGCGGCGCGGGCGGCTGGTTGGAACGCAAGCGCTCGGGCGCCAAGGCGCCGAGCCAGATCGAGCTGGTGCCGCACGAGCTGCCGCGCACCCAGATCTCCGAGGCCTATCGCTCGCTGCGCACGGCGCTGCTGCTGTCGAGCGCCCGCGAGCTCAAGGTGGTCGCGGTCACCTCGGCGGCGGCCGGCGAGGGCAAGACGGCGACCGCCACCAACCTGGCGATCGTGCTGTCGCAGCTCGGCCGGCCGGTGCTGATCGTCGACTGCGACCTGCGCAAACCGCGGCTCCACCAGGTGTTCAAGATCTCCAACCAGACCGGCCTGGTGAGCCATCTCGCCGCGACCGCGGACGCCGAAGAGATCGTGCACGCCACCAACATTCCCAATCTCTGGATCACCCCATCGGGGCCGGTGGCCCCCAACCCCTCGGAGCTGCTCTCCTCCGACCGCATGTACGACTGGCTGCGCGCCGCGCGCAGCCGCTTCGAATACATCATCATCGATACGCCGCCGGCGCTGGCGGTCACCGACGCCACCATCGTTGGGGTCATCGCCGACGGCGTGGTGCTGACGCTGCGCAGCGGCAAGGTCACCCGCGAGGATGCGCGGCACTGCCGCGACCGTCTGCGCCAGGCCGACGTCCGTATCCTCGGCGCGGTGCTCAACCGCTATCGCTCGACGCACTCCGGCCTCGGCAGGCGCTACCGCGCCTACGAGAGCTACGTCGCGGTCGAAAAGCCCGCCGCTCCCCAGGAGGGGTCTGCCGCCTGACCCCCGGCTGGGATGATCGACCTGCACTGCCACATCCTGCCGGGGATCGACGACGGCGCGCACAGCCTCGAGCAGGCGGTGGAGATGTGCCGCATGGCGGCGGCCGCCGGCTGCGAAGCGCTGGTTTCCACCCCCCACCAGCGCAAGGGCGACTGGTGGAACTGCGACCGCGCGGCGCTCGCGGCGCTCCGCCGGCGCCTGCAGGAGGCGGTCGGGCCCGCGCCGCGCATCCTGGGCGGCGGCGAGATCCGGGTCGATCCGCAGCTGCTGGGCGAGGTCCTGGCAATGCGCGAGGACGACGCGCACGGACCGCTGCCGCTCGCCGACTCGCGCTACCTGCTGCTCGAGCTCGGCAACGAGGCCGGCCTCGACGAGGCGGCCGACCTGGTGCATGAGCTCGCGGTCGCCGGCTGGCGGCCGGTGCTCGCCCACCCCGAGTTCATCCGCTGGTTGGCCGACCCGGCGGCGGTCGCCCACCTGGTGTCGCTCGGCGCGCTGGCCCAGGTGACCGCGATGAGCCTGACCGGCGACTTCGGCCGCCGCGCCCAGGCCGACGCCAGCCGCCTGGTCGAGACGGGTCTGGTCCATTTCGTGGCCAGCGACGCGCATGACCTGCAGCGGCGGCCGCCGGGCCTGCGGCGAGCCTGGGACGCGATCGCCGCGCGGTGGGGCGAGGCGGCGGCGCGCGAGCTCCTGGTAACCAACCCTGGCGCGGTGATCGCCGACCAACCGCTCCGGCCGGCCGACGCCCTGGGTGGGGCCGAGGAAGCGGCGCCGGCGCCGGCGACAGCGTCCCGGTTCACCCGATGACTGTCGAGCGATCCTCCGGGAGATCCGGCGGCGGCGCGACGGCCCTGGCCGCGGCGGTCCTCGCCACCCTGCTCGGCGTCGCCGGAGCCGGAGGCGGCGGCGGCACGCCCGCGGCGCTCGCCGCCGCCGACCCGTTCTATCTCGACCTGCTGCGCGACGGCATCCAGTCCTACGACCGTGCCGACTATGCCGCCGCCGCCAAGCAGCTGCGCCTGGCCTGCTTCGGCATGCTGGACGAGCCGGAAGCGCTCGCCGCCTGCCTGACCCGCCTGGGTCTGGCCCAGGCCGCGGCAGGCGACGCGGACGCCTTCCGCGAGACCTTCCGCCGGATCGTCGAGGTGGAGGACCGCTTCGGCGCCTATGCCAAGGCCGACCTGCCGCCGGCGGTGCGCGCCGCCTTCGAGCAGCGGGTGCTCGCGGCCGTGCCCGCCGGCACCCTCGAGGCGATCGCCGCCTGGCGGCCGCTGCTCAACCGCAAGCTCGAGTCGCAGATCGCCGGGCTGCCACCGCGCGAGCGGCGGCACCAGCTTGAGGAGCGGCTGGGAAAGGAACCGAAGAGCGTGCCGTGGAACGTGCTGCTCGCCGAGCTGGACGTGGAGGAGGGCCAGACCGCATCGGCCCTCTCCCGCGCCGAGGCCACCGTGGCGCTCGCGCCGCAGGACCCGTGGGCGCTCTGCGTGCGCGGCCTGGCGCGGTCGGCGGCCAATCGCTGCCGCGAAGCGCTGGCCGACCTCGAGCCCTGCGCCCTGGCCTCGCCGAGCGCGGACGGCGCGACGGCGGCCGGCGCACCGCCCGCCGGGAGCTCCAAGAGCTCGCGCGGCGCGGGCAGGTCCGGGAGCCCGGCCGCTTCCGGGAGCGCGAGGGACGGCGCCGGCGACGTGCGTTACGCCGCGGCGCTGCTCGGTTGCCGGGTGGAGCTGGCTCAGTGGCGGCAGGCCGAGGAGCAGGTGAAGGCGCTGCCGTCCGGCTTCCGTCAGGACCGCAAGATGGCGGCGCTCATCCAGCAGGTGGCGAAGCACCCGAGCGCGCCGGCCACGCCCTCGGGGCGCGGCTCCGGCGCGACGGCGCCGTCGGCCGCGGTTGCCGACCCTGGCAGCGGCGCCGCGGCCGCCGCGGGCGCGGGAGGGAAGGGATCTGCCGCGACGACCGGGAGCGGCGGGCAGGCCGGCCTGAAGACTCCCGCCAACGCCGCCAGGCCCACCGCTCCGGCGAACACCGCCCCTGCCTCGGGCACCGCGGGCACCGCGGGCACCGCGGGCGCGAGCGCCCGGCCGGGGTCGCCGGCTGCCGCCGCCGCCGCCGGTGGCGGCTCGGGAGCCGGCGCCGCATCGGCAGCGGCGCCCGGTGGCGCCGGCAGCGGCGAGGCGCCAAGAGCGCCGGCAAGCGGCGCGGCCGCGCCGCCCGCGGGATCCCGGCCCGCCGCGCCGATGTCGGCGGCGGAGCGGGAGGCCATGGCGCGTTCGGAAAAGCTCCTCACCGCCACCGCGATCCCCGATCTCAGGGAGGCGCTGCGGCTCGCCCGCCAGCTGGCCGACGCCCACCCCGACTCGAAGGAGGCGCAGTACCTGGCCGGCGAGGCCGCCTATCGCAACTCCCGCTGGACCGAGGCGGCAGCCTACTTCCGCCGCGGCGGACCGCCGGGCGACGACCACCCCGAGCTGCTGTTCTACATGGCGGTAGCCTTCTACGAGGTGGGCGATCAGCCGGGCGCCGCCACGGCCCTCCGGCGGTCGCTGCCCAACTTGCAAAAGACGCCTTTCGTCGAAAGCTACGTCAAGCGGATCCTCGGCCAGTAGGCGGCGAAGGCGGTGGCTGCGCGGCGCCAGCCGGAGCTGCAAGCGGGCGCGCCTGCCACGAATTGGACGGCACGGCGCATCTTGGGGTAAAATATAGGTGTTCCCCGTGCGCGCGGTGAGGATAACGCAGGGAGGCTCGATCCCATGAGAACATGCAGCTATCGCACTTTTTCGATCTTCGCCCTCTGGGCGGCTTGCCTGATGGCCGCCGGCGCGCCGGCCCTGTGGGCGGCATCGCCGTCGATCTCGGTCCAGCAGGCAGGCTGCTTCAAGGTCGCCGAGAACCAGGTCATCTATGCCTCGACCCTCGGCGAGCCCGGCGGCGCCACGGCGCGGCTGTACTTCCAGTGGACCGATCACCCTTATTTCTACTGGGTGGACTTCGAGCACGACCTGCCTGCGATCGCCGGCGGCGCCGGCAATGCCGCAAGCTTCGCCGCCCCCGGCGGTTCCAGCCGCTACTGGGTGACGCCGCCCAAGCCGGAGAGCCGCAACCACGAGATCGAGTACTACGCCGTGCTGCTCGACGGCGCCGGGCGGGAGATCGCCCGCTCGCCGTCTCTCAAGACGAGGGTGACGTCGGATTGCCAGATCAAGCTGACGCCGCAGCAGTACGGCGCCGCTCAGAACCTGACCATCGGCGAGACCTCCACCAAGCAGCCGAAGAACCGGGTCAACGGCTTCCTCTGCGACGGTATCGTCACCCGCGTGGACCCCGACAACGTCAAGCGGGCCGACGAGATCTGCCGCACCTGCGTCATCGCCTGGTGGGAGCGCAAGGAGTTGCTGATCCCGGTGCTGGGAGCGGCCGGAGCCACCGGTATCACCTCGGTGATCGTGGACCGGCCGGAACCCTCGCCGTCGCGGCCCTGACGCCCCGGCTCCAAGCCCGGTTCCAAGCTCCCCGGTCCCCCGCCCTGCCGCCCACCCGTCCCGCCGCGGGTGTCGAGCCGCACCCCGCTCTCTGGCGAACGCCTGCTTCTTCGCCCTGACGCCAACCTGATCGGGCGCGGCCGGACCGGCCGCGCCCTGGGGACTCTCTGATGCCTTCGACCCTGCCGTTTCCCGTCCCGCCGGATGCGCCGCACGCCGGCCCCATGGATGCTTTGATCGAGCCGCACGGCGGCAGGCTCGTCGACCTCCTGGCCGCGCCGCAGCGGGCGGCCGAGCTCAAGGACGCCTCGCGCGACTGGCCTTCCTGGGACCTGACGGCGCGGCAGACCTGCGACCTCGAGCTGCTGCTCAACGGCAGCTTCTCGCCCCTGACCGGCTTCCTGGGGCAAGCCGACCACGACTCGGTCTGCCGGCGCATGCGGCTGGCGGACGGCACCCTGTGGCCGATCCCGATCACCCTGGACATCCCGCGCCAGCTGGCGAGCACGCTGACCCTGGGCCGCAGCGTCCTTGCCCTGCGCGATCCCGAGGGTGTGATGCTCGCCGCCTGCCACGTCGAGGAGCTGTGGGAGCCGGATCTCCGCGCCGACGCCGCGGCCGTCTTCGGCACCACGGACCCGCTGCATCCCGGCGCCGCCTATCTGCTGGAGCGCACCCAGCCGGTGTTCGTGGCCGGCCGTCTCGAAGGGTTGCAGCTGCCGGCGCACTACGACTTCCGGTCGCTGCGGCCGACGCCGGCCGAGCTGCGCGCCGAGATCGCCCGCGAGGGCTGGCGGCGGGTGGTGGCTTTCCAGACCCGCAATCCCATGCACCGCGCCCATTGCGAGCTGACGCTGCGCGCCGCCAAGCAGGCGCAGGCCAACCTGCTGATCCATCCCACGGTCGGCATGACCAAGCCGCGCGACCTCGACCACTACACCCGGGTGCGCTGCTACGAGGCCGTCCTGCACCGCTTCCCCCAGCACACCGTGAAGCTGGCGCTGCTGGGTCTCGCCATGCGCATGGGCGGTCCGCGCGAGGCCCTGCTGCACGCCATCATCCGCAAAAACTTCGGCTGCACTCATTTCATCGTCGGCCGCGACCACGCCGGTCCCGGCAAGGATGCGGCGGGTCGGCCCTTCTACGGTCCCTATGACGCCCAGGAGCTGCTGCGTGCCCACGAGGCGGAGCTGGGAGTCCAGATGGTGCCGTTCCAGCAGCTGGTCTACGTCGAGGACCTGGACACCTATCTGCCGGTCGACGAGGTGCCTGCCGGCAAGCGGACGCTCGACATCTCGGGCACCGAGCTGCGGCAGCGTCTGGCCGACGGGCGCGAGATTCCCGCCTGGTTCACCTTCCCGGAGGTGGCCGACGAGTTGCGCCGCACCCATCCGCCGCGGCACCGGCAGGGCTTCACCGTCTTCCTTTCGGGCCTGTCGGGGGCCGGCAAATCCACCATCGCCAACGTGCTGGTGGTCAAGTTCATGGAGCTGGGCGGGCGGCCGGTGACGCTCCTCGACGGCGACATCGTGCGCAAGCATCTGTCCTCCGAGCTCAACTTCTCGAAGGAGCATCGCGACATCAACATCCGCCGCATCGGTTTCGTCGCCGCCGAGATCACCAGGAACGGCGGCATCGCGATCTGCGCCCCGATCGCGCCCTACGATGCGGTGCGCAGGGAGGTGAGGGCGCTGATCGAGCCCGGCGGCGGCTTCGTGCTGGTGCACGTCGCCACCTCGCTCGCCATCTGCGAGGAGCGCGACCGCAAGGGTCTCTATGCCAAGGCGAGGGCCGGGCTGATCAAGGAGTTCACCGGCATCTCCGACCCCTACGAGGAGCCCGCCGACGCCGAGCTGGCGATCGACGCCGGCGCGCTGTCGCCGGAGCAGGCGGCGCAGGAGATCCTGCTCCACCTCGAGCGCCAGGGCTACCTGGGAGCCGCCATGGCGGCGCAGCCCTAGCGGCTGTGCGAAGGAAAACAGGACTTCAAGGCAGCGTACCAGGACTTCCTGCGCCGGCATTCGGATTTCGCGGCCGATGCGGTCGAGCCCGAAGACTGGCTTCAGGGAGCCCGCGACTCCTCCAAGGCAAGGGACTTCACCTGGAGCCGGCGCCAAGGTCCGCTTCGCGCGACCTGAGCAGGGCCAGGATCTCCTCGATTCCAGCAGCTTGCTGGTTCATCGTGGCCTGCTCCAGATCCTCTCGCGCGGTGCGGATCTGGGCGGCATGGTCGGCCTCCAGCGCGGCTCGGGCGTACTCTTTGATTGCGCTCTGCGATTCGCCCGCAAGGAAAAGGGCCAGTCCCAGGTTGAATCGGCAGTAGTTCAGCCACGGTGTGATCGCCAAGGCCGCCTCGGAGTCCTCCCGAAGGCCGGTGAGGTCGGGTGGCTGATTGGTGAAGCGGAACCAGCCGCGGTTCGCCAAGGCATCCGCTTTCCCGCGAGGAGGCACGTCCGGCATGGCGATCACCGTCGTGAAATGCGCGATCGCCTCCTTTAACCTGCCCTGCTTGCCGTAAGCGACGCCGCGGCGAATGAATGCGGCGGCCCGTTGCTCCACAGGCGCCTCGGGCAGGTCAATCACCGCCGTGTAGTCTGCGATCGCCTGCTCAAGCCAGCCCTGCTTGCCGTAAGCGACGCCGCGGTTGTTGAGGGCCATGGCCCGCTGCTCCACAGGCGCGTTGGACACGGCCATCACCCCGGAATAGTCCGCGATCTCTAGGTCCGGCCTGCCCTGCTTGCCGTAAGCGACGCCGCGGTTGTTGAGGGCCGTGGCCTTCTCATCCGCAGGCGCGTTGTGCAGTTCCGTTACCCGCGTGTAGTCCGCGATCGCCTGTCCCCGCCTGCCCCGCTTGTCGTGAGCGACGCCGCGGTTGAGAAGGGCTTGCGCTCTGTCCGCCTCCGGCATTCGCTGGTCTTCTCCGACCTTCGTCCAAAGGGCGATCGCCTGGTCGAGATCTCCGGCCTCCGCTTTTCCGAACGCATCGTCCATGGTCTTCGCGGTGACCGCCGCGTCGTTGACGGGTTGGACCTGCTCGGGATTCTCGAAGACCTGCCACGCGGCTTCTAGGCGGGCAATGGTGCGGTTTCGGGAGTCCTTGAGAGTGTCGATGGCGCGGGGCTCGTTCGCCGGCTCCCGGGCGTCGGACACCTCGACGCTCTTAAGGTTTTCGATCATCTGGCCGATCGGATCACGGATGAAGCGCGGCCCTTCGTCGAGGCCGAGCCTGCGGTGCAGGGCGAGCATCAATTCGTCGGCGCCGGCGATAGGCACGTAGTAAGCATTGCCGCGCTTATTTGCAAGAAGGTCGCGTGCCGGCTTGCTCAAGCACGTCTCCGCCGCTTTCTCGAGATGCAGGTCGCACCAGTAAAGGTTGCCGTCGAAGGACTGGCAGTCCGTGAGTGCCTTCATGGTCGCATCCTGCCAGCCACTGTAGCCAAGCACCAGGACACCGTGCCGCTGGAGGTACGGCACCAGGGCCGCAGCGTTCTTTTCCCGCCACTTGGCCATTTCCGTGCTGTTGTTGAGCAGCAAGTAGCGATGGACGCTGCCATGGGTGTAGACGAGGTGGATGGCGTCATGGTCCTCGTCTTCCGGCGGCTCGAGCGCTTCCGGCCGGTCGCTCATGACATAGAGCCGGCTCACCAGCTGCAGGCTGCGCTGCAAGAGGGGGTCGAAGTTGGTGGTGAAGATCGTGCGGCAGAACGGGCGGGGCAACGACTCCTGGGCGCGCAGGATGTCGGCGAGGAAGATGTGGGCGCCGTTGACCCGCGGGCCGATCCTTTTGCAGAGGTCGCGCAGATAATCCCGCCGCCGCCGCGGGTCGGACAGACCGCTCACGGCCGGACCGCTCATGATCGCCTGGTAAGCCTCGCCGACGTTCTCGGCGTCCGTCGCCGGCAGGCCGTCCCTCAACTTGAGGTCCACCTTGCACTCGGTCTGGATCTTCGGCCAGAGCTGTTGCTCGAATTCGCGCACCTTGGCGTCTTCGGCTGGACGAGGCGCGAAACTCTTGCCGCCGCTCGCCTGCCGCCGGCAGAAGAGCCACCAGGCGACGTCCCGGGCGACCACCTGGCCCGCCGTGGGGATCAGCGGGGCGCTGAAACCGGAGCCCAGCAGCAGAGTGAACGCCGGGCTCGTGTGCTTGGACTCGATCGCCCCGGCGATCACTTCGAGGAGCTGATCCTGGGACATCGAATCGAACGCGGGCAGCCTATTCGCCATCGATAGCCTTTACCGGGAGATCATCCTAGTCACAGGATCGTCATGGCCGCAAGCCTATAGATCCATTACACTTACAGCATGGAAGCCCCTGGCGGCACGGCCCGCGTCCGGGCGCCATGACGACCTGAGACGGAGAGATCCCATATCCAGCCGGCGGGAGCCGCCCACACACTGTTGGAAACCACCCAGGTGCAGGGCCGCTTGCCCGGTCGCTGCGCCTGCGGTAAGATGTACATCTAGATGGCTAGAAAGGTGACGCCAGCGTGAAGCGATACTCGATTGCCGAAGCAAGGAACCACCTACCCGGTCTCGTGCGCGCGGTCGAAACCGGTTCTCCCGTCGAGCTGACTCGACGCGGCAAGCCGATCGCGGTGCTGATGGCATTGCCGGATTTCGAGCGGCTGCGAGAGGGAAGGCGAGGCTTCATGGCGGCGTACCAGGACTTCCTGCGCCGGCATCCGGATTTCGCGGCCAATGCGATCGAGCCCGAAGAATGGCTTGAGGGAGCCCGCGATACCTCCACGGGCAGAGACTTCACCTGGTGAGCTTGCGCTTCCTGCTCGACACCAACGTCGTCTCGGAGCCGGTGCGGCTCTCGCCGAACCGCCGCCTGCTGAGACGCTTGCAACGGCATACAGGGGTTATGGGAATCGGCGCTCCCACCTGGCACGAGTTGAAGTTCGGTTGCGAGCGCCTCCCGCAATCGCGGCGCAAAGAGCAGCTCGACGACTATCTCGCCACCGTCATACGGGCCGATCTGCCCATCCTTCCCTATGACGAGGCGGCCGCGGCCTGGCACGCACGGGAGCGCGCCAGGCTGCTGGCCCTGGGCCGGACGCCCAGCTTCGTCGATGGCCAGATCGCCGCGATCGCGAGTGTCAACGACCTGATCCTGGTGACCGCCAACCGATCGGATTTCGCTGCCTTCGAGGGTCTGCGGCTCGAAGACTGGCTGAGCTGAAGGGCGGATAGGCAGCCGGCGGATCGACGGCGAGAGGCCGGCTTCTTCAGGAACAGACGAGGGCGAGTGGCCCGACGGCTTCACTCAGCTCAGGACCTCCGGGCCGGCGCCAAGGTCCGACCTGCCGCCGCCAGAAAAGCCACCAGGCGACGTCGCTGGCGACCACCTGCCCCGCCGTGGGGATCAGCGGGGCGCTGAAGCCGGAGCCCAGCAGGAGAGTGAACGCCGGTCGGCGCGTGCGCTCGAACTCGATCGTCCCGACGATCCGGTCGAGGAGCTGATCCTGGGAGATCGAATCGAACGCGGGCACGCTTTCTCCAGAGAGCCTTGCAATTCTACTCCCCCGTGAACTCCGCCGGATTGTGCCAGCGGCGGCGGAAATAGATGCGGATCTTTCCGAAGAGATCCTCCGCTTGACGAAGCTCGAGCGCGTTTTCGAGCATGAGCCAGGCGGTCAGCGCATGGCGGTGAAGGCCCCAGGCTCCCATGGCCGTGTAGATCTCGGCGGCGAGCCGGGCGGCCGCCTCGTGGCTCCCCTGGGCGACCTGGGCTTCGGCGAGATCGATCGCTGCCATGACCAGATCGTAGTGGAGGTCGCGCTCCCGGAAGGCTTGAAAGACCTGGCGGAAGATATGAACCGCCTCGTCCAGGTGCCCCAAGCCGCGGGCGATGCGCCCTTCGAGCCAGTGCAGACGGAGTTGCGTCCAGTCGTCCGGGAACTGCTTGTAGAGGGGCCGCGCCCGGTCAAGAAGTGCGAGAGCCTCTTCGGGCGAGCCGGCATCGGAGAGGAAGTGGGCAAGGTCATGTTGGGCGCAGAGCTCGAGCCGCGGCTCGCGAGACGTATTGATGAGATCGATAGCCCGCGTCAGGTGAAGGATGCCCCGCTCAGGATTGACGTAGCCGATGGCGTCGCCCATCTTGATCAAGGTCCTGCCCTGCATGTGGCTGTCGCCCGCCGTGACGTAGATTCGGAGAGCCTCTTCAAGGACGGATTCGGCCGCCTCGAAATCGCCCATCATCCTGATATATGAGGCATCGAAGGAGATGATTTGCGCCTTCTCCAAGGGATCGCGCGTGCCCTCGTCATGGAGGCGCCATGCCTCGTCGATGGCTTCGCGGGCGCCGGCAAGATCGGAGGCCAGCCGGCGGGCGTTGCCGAGAATGGCGTAGCCCTTGGCCCGCAGGTCGGTCGCGGCATCTTCTCCTCCGACCTTGGCAACGGAAAGTAACTCGGAGACCGCCAGGGCAAGCTCCACGACGTTGACCCCTGCGCGGGGATCGGAGAAGCCGTAAGCGTGGGCGGCATCAAGCAGGGCTCGGTAGAAGCCCCAATGGTGGTAATCGCGGTCGGCAAGGACCAGACGTCGGCGCTCATCGGGCGGCAGGGGCTGGACCGCCGCCCACTGGCCCCACCCGAGAAGACGCTCAACCGCCATCCGGCGCTCTTCTTTGGTGGCGAAGCAAAAGGAAGCCTCGACGGCTGTTTCGTAGGCATCGTCGGAAGCGGCAAAGCCGCGCTTCGGAAACCAATAGCCCGACTCGGAGACCAGGCGGGAGCCCAAAGCGGTGCATTCCTCGCAACCATGGATCAGATGCCGGACGATCTCCTTCGACTGCTCGTTATCGGTTCTGCCGTCGAGGAATCGGCGGAAGAGGTCCGCCGACAAGTGCCATTCCGCCATCTCTCCCTCCTGCAAGTTCTCGCGTTATCGCAGAACTGTATACCGTAAAGTGGGAACCTGGGAGGGGTACTGCCTCTAGAGAAAAAGCGCGCCGGCCAGAAGCCGGCGCGAAGAGAGATCTCCCCGGGAGGCGCTAAGTGGAGCAGCCGCCGTCCGGGTCCATGCCGGAACTGCAAGACGGGAGGATCGGGAGCCGGCGTGGCGCGCCCGGCGCCTTGGGAGCCTGCCCCGGCAGGAGGGCCGCGACCAACGTGTGGAGTGCCGCAAGTGCTTGACTCCACGCACTCGTCTGTGGAGCCTGCGCTCCCTCCGGGGAGCGCCCCGCGGCTTGGAGAGGAAGCAGCGCGAAGAGGGAGAGGAGAAGGACGATCGCACCGACACGTCTTCCTTGAGGCATACGAACCTTTCCGGGGTGGTGTAGTCGCAGGGGCCGATCTTGGCCCCGCGGCGCAACCCCCATGAGAGGAAAGGTTCGTCTATCGATAACTTGGTGACAACGGCCTTACGCCCGGTTTGCGCCTGGAAAGTACCGATTTGTTCTCTCAGGACATGCCGACTCGGAGCGCAGCCCCGCCCTCGTGGCAGTCGAATGCCTCGAATGCCGAGGAGGCGTAGTTGCGCGAACGGCCGTTCTTCTGTGAAAATGGGGCCGCCGCCATTGCCGGAGGTCGAGGTCGCCGCACGGACGTGCCCATCCTGAAGTCCGAAGTAGCCTTCTATCCGCCAGATCCGTTCGATTTGCCGGACCTCCCCCGGGGGGTCGCCTACCTGCGCTGCCGCCAGGAAAAGGAGGTCACCCGGCTCCGATGCAGGCAAAGCCATCCCGACGCGACCTGATGTTCGTCTCTGCCGGGCTCGAGCTCGACGGCGGCGGCCGGGCGCTGGCCGGCCGGCTGCTGGCCGCCGGTAGCGCCGAGTTCGCACGGCAGCACGGCATCGACTGGCGCCTCTTCTCGCTGGGAGGGCTGGACGGCTTCGGCACCGGCGACGTGGCGCACGGCTTCTCCGGCAACCAGGGCGCGCTCGCCCTCGCCGTCTGGCGGCGGCAGATCGCCCACCGGCGGGTGGCCTGCGTCTACGACCTGCTGGGACCGGCGCGGGTGCAGGCCTGGCTGCCGGCGCCCCTGCGCGCACCCTATCTGCTGGCCATCTATGGCATCGAGGTCTGGCGGCGCCTTTCCGGCCTCCGCGCCCGCGCCCTGCGGGGCGCCACCGTGCGGCTGGCAACCTCCAATCACACCCTCGCGGCGGCGCGGGCGGCGAACGCCGACTTCGGGCCGGTGGAGGTGCTGCCGCTGTGCCTCGAAGAGCGGCCGCCGGCCGGCAAGGTCGATGCGGCGCTCCTGGACCGCGCCGGGCACGGGTACCTGCTGATCGTCGGACGCATGGACGCGACCGAACGCTACAAGGGGCACGATCAACTCCTCCAGGCCCTGCCCCACCCGCCGGCGTCTGGCGGCGGCCCACCGCGCCTGGTCGTCGCCGGCGACGGCGGCGACCGCCCCCGCCTGGAGGCGCTGGCGGCGTCTCTGGAGGTCTCCGGCCAGGTCCTGTTCACCGGCTTCGTGAGCGAGGCGACCCTGGCCGAGCTCTATGCCCGCGCCGCGGCCTTCGCGATGCCCAGCCGCGGCGAGGGCTTCGGTTTGGTCTACCTCGAGGCGATGCGGGCGGGCAAGCCGTGCCTCGCCGCCCGCGCCGGCGCGGCGGCGGAGATCGTCGTCGACCAGGAAACGGGTCTGCTGGTGGACCCGCTCGACGTCGAGGAGATCGCCGCCGCCCTGGGCCGGCTGCTCGCCTCCCCGGAGGCGGCGCGCGCCATGGGCGAGGCCGGCCGCCGGCGCCTCGAACGCTGCTTCACGCCGCAACGGTTCCGCGAGCGCCTCTGGCCCCTGCTGGACCGGCTGACCGGCGAAGTCGCCAGCGGATCGACCACCGCCTCCGGCGCCGCCGCGGACTGAGCACCACGATCCCAATGTGCGGCATCAACGGCATCTTCAGCTTCGGCGCGGCGGCGCCCGCCATCGACCGCGCGGAGCTGCTGCGGACGCGCGAGGCGATGACCGCGCGCGGCCCCGACGCGGCGGGAGCCTGGGTGTCCGCGGACGGCAGGGCCGGGCTCGCCTCCCGGCGCCTCGCCATCCTCGATCTCTCCCCGACCGGCGCCCAGCCGATGGCCGGCGACTCGGGGCGGGTCCAGATCGTGATCAATGGCGAGATCTACAACTTCCGCCAGCTCCGGGCCGAGCTCGCCGCGGACGGCTGGCAGTTCCGCGGCAGCGGTGACACCGAGGTCGTGCTCGCCCTCTACCGGCGCCATGGCGAAGCCATGCTGGCGCGCCTCCGCGGCATGTTCGCACTGGCCATCTGGGACGAGCGGCCGGAGCGGCCGCGGCGATTGCTGCTGGCTCGCGACGAGATGGGCATCAAGCCCCTCTACTATTCCCTGGAACCCCCTGGCGCCACCTGGTCGCCGACGGCCTCAGGCGGCCAGCTGCGCTTCGCCTCGCAGGTCAAGGCGCTCGAGGCGGGGGGCGCGGTGTCGCGCCAGGTCGATGCGGCCGGCCTCGCCGGCTTCCTGCTGTGGGGCTCGGTGCCGGAGCCCTGGACCATCCGCAGCGCCGTCCGCGCCCTGCCGGCCGGACATTTCATGATCGCCGAGGACGGCCGCGCCGGCGAGCCGCGCCCCTACCGCGGCCTCGCCGGCGGCCCGCCGGAGGACCCGTATCCCCGCTCCGGGATGGCGGCGCCCGCCGCGCCGCCGCCGCTCACCGTCGAGGCGGCGATCGAGCAGTCGATCGCGGCCCACCTGGTCTCCGACGTGCCGGTCGCGGTCTTCCTCTCGGCGGGGCTCGACTCCGGCCTGATCGCGGCGCTGGCCCGGCGCCACCTCGCCGAGCCGCCGGCGACCCTCACCCTGTCCTTCGACGTGCTTGCCGGCACCGTCCGCGACGAGGCGCCGCTGGCCGCGGCGGTGGCCCGCCGCCTGGGCACCCGCCACCTCGAGCGGCGGCTCGAGCGCGCGGACTTCGCCCGCCTCTGGCCGGCGGCGCTCGCCGCCATGGACCAGCCCTCGATCGACGGCTTCAACACCTTCGCCGTCAGCCGGGCGGCGCACGAGGCGGGCCTCAAGGTGGTGCTGTCCGGCCTCGGCGGCGACGAGCTGTTCGGCAGCTACCCGTCCTTCGCCGACGTGCCCCGCGCCGCCCGCGCGGCGCGCTGGGGGCGGCGGCTGCCGGGCCTCGCCGCCGTCTGGCCCGGTCTCGCCGCCCGCCTCGCGCCCGGCCGCCCCAAGCTCGCCGGCCTGCTGCGCCACGGCGCGACGCTGGCCGGCAGCTACTTCCTGCGCCGCGCGCTGTTCCTGCCCGAAGAGCTGCCGCGGCTGATGGGCGCCGAAGCGGCGGCGGCCGGCCTTGCCGCCTACGATCCGATCGCGGATGCCGCCAAGCTGCTGTCCGGCAGCGGCGCCGCCAACGGCCATCGGCCCGCTACCGCCGCCTGGCTCGCCGTTCAGGAGCTGGAGTCCAGCCAATACATGCGCAACCAGCTGCTCCGCGACTCCGACTGGGCCTCGATGGCGTCGTCGGTCGAGCTGCGGGTGCCGCTGGTGGACGCCTGCCTGCGCCGCCAGCTGGCGGCGGCCGGCTACTGCGGTCCGGCGCGCCCCGGCAAGGCGGCGCTGGTGCGGCGCCTCGCTCCGGAGCTGCCCGAGGCTCTCTGGCACCGGCCCAAGAGCGGCTTCTATCTCCCGGTCCTCGAATGGCTGCGCCCGGGCGAGCTGGGCGCGGCCGGCCGCAACCTCGGCGGCCGCTCACGCGCCTTGGCGCCGCTGGTCCTGGCCGACTTCGGCATCGCCCTGCCTGGGCCTCCGGCGTCCGCCGCCGCGACTGCCGCGCCAAATCCGCCCGCGCCCTGAAACGCCGCCATGGAGCCGCTGCCCGAGATCTTCCCGACCCCCGCCGGCGCCGCCGAGCTGCTCCCGCCGCCCGCGGCAGGCGTGCGGGCCGCGGAGGTCGCGGACCTGGCGCCGGCGCCGGGACGCCTGCTGCGGACCTGGGCCGGCATCCTCTCGGCCTACTTCACGGCCCAGACCCTCACCCAGGTCTCCGGCCTGGCGGCCGGCCTGCTGCTGGTCCGCTTCATGCCGGTCCAGCAGTTCGCCCTCTACACCCTGGCGACCTCGGTCGTAACCTTCTTCACCTTCGCGTCGGACCTGGGCAGCACCAGCTCGCTACTCTATTTCTTTCAGCGCGCCGGCAAGACCGGCGAGGACTTCCAGCCCTATCTCCACGCCGTGCTGTCGCTGCGCCGCGGCGCCTTCCTGATCGGCGCCGCCGGCATCCTGCTCGCCTTCCCGCGTTCGGCCGTCGGCAAGGGCTTCCCGCTCGTGGACGTCGCCGCGGTGACCGCGGCACTGCTGCTCTGCGTCTGGTTCCAGATCGCCTCCGCGGTGCGGCTGCTGGCGTTGCGCCTGGCCGGCGGCTTCGGGCGGTCCTATCGCGCCGAGGTCGCGGGCGGCGCTCTGCGCCTGGTCGTCGCGCTGCTGATGGTGGCGGCCTCGCTGCTGCGCGCCTGGCTCGCCATGCTCGGCTCGGCGCTCGGCGCGGCCGCCACCGCGACCATCGCCGGCCTCGCCCCGCCCGCGCCGCCGTCGACCGCCGCCCGACCGCCCGGCGCCCATCCCGGCGCCGATCAGGAAGCCGTCGCGGCCCTTCCGGACCTCGCTCCCTACCGCCGGCAGGTGCTGCGCTACCTGCTGCCGAGCCTGCCGAGCGCCCTCTATTTCTCGATCCAGGGTCCGCTGACGGTCTGGCTCGCCGCCACCTTCGGCGCCGCCCGCAACATCGCCGAGGTCGGCGCCCTGGGGCGCCTGGGCCTGATCGTCGGCATGTGCTCCGGGCTCACCGGCGTCGTGCTGCTGCCGCGCCTGGCGCGCATCGTGGACGAGCGGCTCTACTGGCGGCGATACCTGCAGTACGGCGGGCTGCTGCTGGCCTTCGCGCTCGCCTTGCTGGCGGTTGCCCTGGTCATGCCCGGCACCCTGCTGCTCATCCTCGGCAGGCAGTATTCGGGCCTGCACCGCGAGCTGGTGCTGGTGATCGCCGGCGCCGGCCTGACGCTGCTCGGCGGCTACGTCATCGGCGTCAACTTCGCACGTTCCTGGAACCGTTGGGAAGCGCTGGCGCTGCTGCTGCTGATCGTGGCGCAGGCCGGCTTCGTGGCGGCGCTGCCGCTCGCCACGACCGAGGGGGTGCTGCGCTTCAACCTGCTCTCGGCCGCCACCGGCCTCGGGCTACAGCTGGCCATCACCGCGGTCGGGGTTCGCCGGCCACGCTGGGTGCTATGGATGCGCTGAGCGGCCCGCCGCGCGCCGCCGACCCGGGCGCCGGGCACCGTCGGCCAGCGGCGCCCGGCGGCCGGGGCGAGCTGCGGGTCTGCTACGTGACTCCCACCTACTTCGCGCCGGAGTCGTACGTCGGCGGCGGCGAGCGCTTCGCCGAGGAGCTTGCCCGCGCCATGGCCCGCCGCGCCGCGGTGAAGCTGGTCAGCTTCGGCGGCCGGGCGCGACGCGAGCGGGTCGGCCCCACTCTGGAGCGCGTCATACTCGCCAGCTGGTCCCGGGACAAGATGGTGCCGTTCTCGCCCTGGCTGCGGCGCGAGCTGCGCGGCGCCGACGTCGTGCACTGCCACCAGTACTTCGTGCTGCCGACGTTCCTCGCCGCCTGCTTCGGCCACCGCCAGGGCAGCCGGGTGTTCGTCTCGGACCTGGGGGGAGGCGCCCTGACCCCGGGATTTCACTTCGATCAATCGCGCTGGATCACCGCCCATCTGCCGATCTCCGAGTATGCCGCCCGCGCTCTGCCGGGCCGCGCGCGCCCGCACCACGTGATCTACTGCGGCGTCGATCCGGAGCTCTACCCGATGCGGGCGGCGGCGGCGCACGACGGCTCGGTGGCCTTCCTGGGCCGCATCCTGCCGCACAAGGGCATTCACCACCTGATCCCGGGACTGCCGCCAGGGATGACGCTGCACGTCATCGGCCCGGCGCTGGACCAGGCTTACCTCGATCATCTCCGGCACCTTGCCGCGGGCAGGGACGTGCACTTCCACCACGAGCTGACCGACGCCGAGGTGGTCGCCATCCTGCAGCGCGCGATGGCGCTCGTCCACCCGACGCCGGTCGACGCCGCCGGCAGCGCCGGCGCCAACGAGCTGTTCGGCATCGCGCCGCTCGAAGCGATGGCCTGCGGCTGCCCGGTGATCGCGTCGCGGGCAGCCTCGCTGCCGGAGATCGTGGAGCACGAGCGCAGCGGCCTGCTGGTGCCCCCCAACGACCCCGCCGCGATCGGCGCCGCCCTCACCAGGATGGCCACCGAGCCCGAGCTCTGGGCACGCCTCTCGGCGGCCGCGCGCCGCCGGGTGGAGGAGAGGTTCACCTGGGACCACGTCGCCGAACGCTGCCTCGCCGCCTACCAGGCCGGCGCCGGTGCCGGCGAGCGCGCGGCAGGCGAGGCGGCGGAATGACGCTGGTGCAGATCGTCCCCAGCCTGCCGCCCGCCGTCGAGGGCGTCGGCGGCCATGCGACGGCTCTCGGGCGGGCGCTCGCCGCGGGCGGCCTGGATTCGTGCTTCCTCGTCGGCGACCCCGGCTGGCGCGCGGCGGACGGCATCCCCGGTGTCGCCGCCGGCGGCGTCGCGGTGAGCGAGCGCAGCGCCGGCGCGCTGGCTCGGGACCTCGCCAGGCTGCGGCCCGCGGCCGTGCTCCTGCACTACGTGAACTACGCCTATGCGCCGCGGGGATGCCCGTCGTGGCTGGTCGCGGGGGTCGCTCGCTGGCATGCCGAGCACCGGCGGCCGCTGGTGACCTACTTCCACGAAGTGTACGCCAGCGGACCGCCGTGGCGCAGCTCGTTCTGGACCTCTCCCGCGCAGCGGCGGCTCGCCGCCCGCCTGCTGCGGGAGAGCGACGGCGCCTGCACCAGCCTCGTCCTCTACAAAGAGATCCTCGAGCGCTGGCGGCCGTGGCCGGAGGTGGAGGCCATGCCGGTCTTCTCGACGGTGGGCGAGCCGGCGGCGGTGCCGCCGGCCGCGGACCGGAGCCCGCGCACCATGGTGGTCTTTGGCGGCGCCGGCAACCGCCGCCGCGCCTACGGCGAGCTGCGAGCCGTGCTGGCCGCCGCCTGCCGCGGCCTGGGCATTGCCGAGATCGTCGACCTCGGCCCGCCCCTGGCGGGCCTGCCGGCAGACCTCGACGGCCTGCCGGTGCGGCAGCTCGGGGTCCTGCCGGCGGCGGCGGTGAGCGCCGTCCTGCTGCGCGCCTATGCCGGCTTCCTCGGCTACCCGGCGCCCTTCCTGGCGAAGTCGACGGTGTACGCCGCCTACTGCTCCCACGGCCTCGTCCCCGTCTGCGCCTGGCAGCGGCGCCGGCGGGAGCCGGCGGTGGAGCGTCCGCCCTCCTGGGATCCCGGGAGCCAGCCGGCGCCAGGCGATCCCGGCGGCCTCGCCGCCCGGGCGCGGGCGTGGTACGAAGATCATTGCCTGGCCCGCCAGGCCGGACGGTTCCAGGTCCTGCTGGCCGGGCGAGGCGCGCCCCCGTCATGAGGATCCTGATCTATTCACCCGCCTTCCTGCCGAGCATCGGCGGCCTCGAGATCGGCCAGGCCCTGCTGGCCGACTGCCTGGCGCGCCGCGGACACCAGGTGACGGTGGTGACTCGGACGCCGCCGGCGGCCGGGGCGGCCGGGGCGACCGGGGCGGCCAGCCCGGCAGGCGCCACCAGCGCCACCAGCGCCGCCAGCGCCGCCGGCAACGCCGGAGCCAAGGCCGCCGCCGCGGCGTTCCAGGTCCTGCGCCGGCCGCGGCCCCTCGCGTTGCTGCGCGCGGTGCGCCGCTGCGACGTCTTCTTCCAGGCCAACGTCAGCCTGCGCGGCCTCTGGCCGCTGCTGCTGGTGCGCCGGCCGTGGGCGGTTTCCCATCACAGCTGGTACTGCCGCAGCGACGGGCACGTCGCCTGGCAGGATCGCCTCAAGCGTTACCTGCTGCGGTTCGCCGCGGTGTCGATCTCGGTAAGCGCCGCGATGGCGGCAGATCTCGACACCCCCTCGCTGGTGATCCCCAATGCCTACCGCGATCATCTCTTCCGCCGTTTGCCGGAGGTGGAGCGCGAGGTCGATCTCATCTTCCTCGGCCGGCTGGTCTCGGACAAAGGCGTGGACCTGCTGATCGCGGCGCTGGGCCAGCTCGCCGAGCGCGGCCTGCGGCCGCACCTCACCGTGGTGGGCGACGGACCCGAGCTGCCGCGGCTGCGGGGCCAGGCGGAGCGGCTGGGAGTGGCAGCCCAGGTCGAGCTCCTCGGCACGCGCCGGGACGGCGACCTGGTGCCGTTGCTCAACCGCCACCGCATCCTGGTCATGCCGTCGCGCTACAACGAGCCGTTCGGCGTCGCCGCCCTCGAAGGGATCGCCTGCGGCTGCGTGGTGGTCGGCTCGGCGGGGGGCGGCCTGCCCGAAGCCATCGGGCCCTGCGGCATCGTCTTTCCCAACGGCAGCGTGACGGACCTGGCGGCGGTGCTCGCCGACCTCCTGCGCCATCCCGAGCGCCAGGTCGCGCTGCGCGCCGGAGCGGCGGAGCATCTCGCCAGTCACGCCAGCGAGCGGATCGCCGGGCTCTACCACGAAGCACTGACGGCGATCGACGCCGCGAGCGGCGGGGACTAGGATGGACCTCCGGATCATCCTCGTCTTCGCCGGCGCCGGCGCCTTCCTCTGGGCGATGGCGAACTGGCGCCTCGGCGTGCAGGCGGTCATGGTCCTGCTGGTGGTCGAAGGCGCGCTCCGCAAATGGATCTTCCCGGGCGCCCAGGATCTGGTCTACCTGGCCAAGGACGTCCTCCTGGTGGGCGTCTACCTGGGCTTCATGCGCGACCAGCAGCAGTCGCGCCGGCGGCTGCCGCCGCTTCCCACCCTGTACTTTGCGCTTGGTCTCGGCGCCCTGGTCGGCGTGCTCCAGATCTTCAATCCGCGGCTGCCGAACCTGCTGGTCGGGATCTTTGGTTTCAAGGCCTACTTCCTCTACGTGCCGCTGCTCTTCGTGCTGCCGGCGGCCTTCCCCACCGACCACGACCTGATCCTCTTCCTGCGGCGCTACATCCTGCTGTCGATCCCGGTCGGGCTGCTCGGAGTGGCGCAGTTCCTGAGCCCGTCCTCGAGCCCGCTCAACACCTACGCCCGCGCGGATGAGGCGACGAGCGCCCTGGCCAACGGCAGCGGCTATGTCTCGACCTTCGGCTCGTCGGAGTTCGTGCGGGTCACCGCCACGTTCTCCTACATCACCGGCTACGGCTCCTACCTGGTCGCCATCACCATCCTGGTGCTGGCCTACCTGGCGGCGACGCAGTGGCGCCTGCGGCGGAGCCTGGCTGCCCACGTCGCGCTCGGCATGGCGGCGCTCGGCATGCTGATGACCGGTTCGCGCGGGCCGGTGTTCATGCTGGCGCTGCTGTTTCCGATCTACTGGTGGCTGGCGGTGATGCGCGGCGGCAACAGCGGCGCGACCTTCGGGCGGCTGCTGGTCGGCGGCGCCCTGCTCTCCGTCCTGCTCCTCTCGGTGGGCTCGGACGCGCTCGGGGCCTTCCTCGGCCGGGCGTCCGGCTCGGGCGACATCGGGGAACGCCTGCTCGCCCCGCTCACCTCGCCATGGGAGATCCTCCCGGACGCCGGGCCCACCGGCTTCGGCATCGGCGCCACCCACCAGACCGCCACCGCCTTCACCAAGGGGTTCGTGCCTTACTCTTGGCTCCATGGCCTGGGCACCGAGGCGGAGAGCGGCCGGGTGATGCTGGAGCTGGGGCCCGTCGGCTTCCTGCTCGTCTACTTCGTCCGGGTCTATCTGATCGGCTTCGCGCTGCGCCAGGTCTTCGTCTTGAGAACCGCATTCCATCGCTCCCTGGCCACCGCCTGCCTGCTCTTCTTCCTCGCCCAGCTGCTCGGCAGCGTCGTCTTCGACGTCACCTCGGATCTGTACTACTGGTTCTTCGGCGGCCTGCTGCTGACCACCATGCGCCTCGATCGGCTGGCGGTGCTGGCCGCCGCCCGCGGCACGGCGACGCCTGCCAGGCCGCTCGCGCCGCGGCCCGCGCCGCTGCCGGCGGGAGCGGCCGCGGCCGGCGCGACGGGGCTGCGTCACGCCGGCGGCGCCGGCGGCGGGAGCCCGCGCCGATGAGGGTCCTGATCACCCACCCCGGGCGGCAGCACTCGCACCAGGCGGCGCTCGCTCTCGAACAGGCGGGAATGCTGGCCGGCTACTGGTCCGGCGTGCCGGCGCTGGCGGCGCAGGCGCGCCATCTGCCGGCCTGGGTGCGGCGGCGCTTCGAGCGCTATGCGCCGGTGCCGCTCGACCCGCGACGGGCGCGCTGGTTCCCGGCGACGCCGGCAATGCGGCGGCTGGGCGACGCGCTGCTGCCGCACGGCGGTGCCGCACGGCTCGACCTGCTCGCCTGCCGGCTGTTCGACCGCTGGGCGGCGGCGGGCCTGGCGCGCGCCGCCGCCGCCGCCGCCAACATCGACGCCGTCGTCGCCTGCGAGATCTCGGCGCTTTCGACCTTCCGCGCCGCCCGCCGGCTGGGCATCGCCACCATCCTCGACGCCCCGTCGCTGCACCACGCCGCCCAGGACCGGCTGCACGGCACCACCGATCCGCCGGCCCTGCATCGGCGCGTCACCCGCATCAAGGACCGCGAGATCGCGCTCGCCGACCAGGTGCTGACCGTCTCGGAGCTGGCCCGCGACACCTACCTCGCGGCCGGGGTGCCGGCCGCCCGCGTCCACGCCGTCATGCTCGGCGCCGACCTCGAGCTGTTCACGCCGGGAACCGCCGCCGGCGCGACCGCCGGCCGCGACGGCGACAGCGACAGCGACAGCGACGGCGACGGCGACAGCGACAGCGACGACGCTTTCCGCTTCCTGTTCTGCGGCGCGACCATCCGCCGCAAGGGCTTCGACCTGCTGCTCGCGGCCTTCGACCAGGTGGCCGCCGCGGCGCCAGCGGCGCGGCTGCGGGTGGTCGGCCCGCGCGGCGACGCCGCCGGCGCGCTCGCCGGCCGCGGCGGCGAGCGGATCGCGGTGACCGGAGCGGTCGGCCAGCCGGCGCTGGCCGAGGAGCTGCGGCGCGCCGACTGCCTGGTGCTGCCGTCGCGCAACGATTCCTATGGCATGGTGGTCGCCGAGGCTCTGGCCTGCGGCCTGCCGGTGCTGGTCTCGGACATGGTCGGCGCCAAGGAGCTGGTGACGCCCGGCCGCAACGGCTGGATCGTGCCGGCCGGCGACGCCGCCGCGCTCGCCGAGCGGATGACCTGGTGCGCCCGCAACCGCGAGGCGGTGCGCGGCATGCGGGAGAATTGCCGGCGGTCGGCGGCGGCGGCGGCCTGGCCGGCCTACCACCGCCGCCTCGCCGAGCTGTTGCGCGCGCTGGTGCCGGAAAGGGCGCCGGCGGCGGCATGAAGCTGCTGCACGTGGTGCCCACCTACCTGCCGGCCTGGCGCCACGGCGGCCCGGTCGCCGCCGTCCACGGCCTGTGCAAGGCGCTCGCCGCGCGCGGTCACCAGGTGACGGTGTACACCACCGACGTCCACGGCGCGGGCACCCTCGACGTGCCGCGCGCCGCGCCGGTGACCCTTGACGGCGTCACCGTCTGGTACTTCCCGGTGGCGGCGCCGCGCCGCCTCTACCGGTCGCCGGCCATGGCGGCCGCGCTAGCCGGCCGCATCCAGGCACCGGCCGCGCTCGCCGGCCGCGGCCCGGCGACGGCGGACCCGGCGGCGGGCGGCGGGGTGGCGGCCTTCGACCTCGTCCACCTGCATTCGGTCTTCCTCTGGCCGACCGCGGCCGCGGCGCGCGCCGCCGAGCGCGCCGGCGTCCCGTATCTGCTGGCGCCGCGCGGGATGCTGGTGGCGGACCTGCTGCGGCGGCGGGGCCGGCTGCGCAAGCGGCTGTGGATCCGGCTGGTCGAGCGCCGCACGCTGGCGCGCGCCGCCGCCCTGCACGCCACCAGCGACCTCGAGGCGGCCGAGGCCGCCCGCCTCGGTCTGCCGCTGCCGCCCGTGCACGTGGTGCCGAACGGCGTCGAGGTCGAGCCCTGGGACCCTGGCCGCGAGCCGCGGCTCGCCCCGGCGGTGCGCGCGGCGCTGGCGCGCCGGCCGCTGCTGCTGTTCCTGGGCCGGCTGTCGTGGAAGAAGGGGCTCGACCGGCTGATCGCGGCGCTGGCCGAGCTCCCCGGCGCCACCCTGGCCATCGCCGGCGGCGACGACGAGGCCTACGGACCGCGCCTGGAGCGGCTGGCGGCCGCCGCCGGCGTCGCCGGCCGCATCGTCTTCCTGGGCCCGGTTCACGGCCTCGACAAGGCCGCCCTGCTCCACGGCGCCGACGCTCTCGTCCTGCCCTCCTACTCGGAGAACTTCGGCAACGTCGTGCTCGAAGCCATGGCCGCCGGCCTGGCGGTCGCCGTGACGCCGGAGGTGGGGCTGGCGGCGGTGGTGCGTGAGCATGGCGCCGGCGTGGTGACCGCCGGCGACCCGCCGCTGCTCGCCGCCGCCCTGCGCGCCATGCTGGCCGACACCCCCGGACGGCGGGCCATGGGCCGGCGCGGGGCGGAGGCGGCGGCCCGCCGCTTCGGCTGGGAGTCGATCGCCGCCCGCATGGAGGCGGTCTACGCCGAGGTCCTGGCCGGGAACCGCCGCGGCGCCGCCGCCCCCGGCCTCCCGAGCAACCCGCCCACCGACGCCCGCGAGGCCGTCGCCTCATGAAGCTCGCCTTCCTGGTGGAGCGGCCGACGCAGTTCGAGGCGCCCTTCTTCCGCTTCGCGGCGGCCGACCCGGATCACCAGCTGCGGGTGCTGTTCACCGGCGCGGCGCCGGCCCGGCCGGCGTTCGACCCCGAGCTCGGGCACGCGGTGGCCTGGGGGATCGACCTGCTCGGCGGCTACCCGCACGACGTGGCGCCGGCCCGCGGCAGGGTCCGCTGGCTGGCGCGGGAGCTGCGCCGCGACCGCTGCGATCTGCTGATCGCCAACGGCTACACCCGCCGGGATTACCTGGTGGCGACGGCGCTGGCGCGACGGGCGGGGATCGCCACCGCGTTGCGCCTGGACTCGGTCGTCTGGCGCGACGCGGCGGCGCCGCCGGGCGACCGGGCACCCTCGTCGCCGCCGCGCCGGGCAAAGCGCGTGCTCTACTCCGCCCTGCTGCTACGCCTCTATGACCTCTTCCTGGGAGTCGGCACCCTGACCCTCGACTATCTCGGCGCCTGCGGCGTGCCGGCAGCGCGGCGCGGCCTCTTCCCCTATGCGGTCGACGTCGAGAGCTTCCGCACCCGGTCCCGTCTCGCGCCGGACGAGCGGGCGGCGGCACGGGCGCGGCTGGGCATCGCGCCCGGGGAACAGGCGGTGCTCGCCGTCACCAAGCTGCATCCGCGCGAGGCGCCGCGCGACCTCCTGCTCGCCCTGCCCCACCTGCCGGCCGGCGTCCGGCTGCTGATCGCCGGCGACGGGCCGGAGCGCGCCGGCCTCGAACGGCTGGCGGCCGAGCTGGGACCCGGCCGGACCCGTTTCCTGGGTTACGTCCCCTACGCCGAGCTGCCGGCTCTCTATGCGGCGGCCGACCTCTTCGTCCATCCGGCGCGCGAGGAGCGCTGGGGGGTGTCGGTGGCCGAGGCGCTGGCCTGCGGCCTGCCGGTCGTCGCTTCGAGCCGCGTCGGCGCCGGCTACGACCTGCTGGCGGCGGGAGCCAACGGCTGGCTCTACCGGGCGGGCGACGCGGCCGAGCTGGCGCGCCGCATCGTCCAGTCCCTGGCGCTCGACCGCCTGGCGGTGGCGGCGGCCAGCCGCGAGGTGCTGGCGCGCTGGGACTATGACGCCAGCTGGCGCCATCTGCTCGACGCCGCGGCGCGGGTCGCGGGAGGGTCGGCGCGATGAGCTCCCCCGAGGCGCGGCCGGTGCCGCTCAGCGTCCTGGTGGTCACCCGCAACGAGGAGCTCAACCTCGAGCGCTGCCTGGCGAGCGTCCATGGCTTCGCCGACCAGATCCTGGTCGTCGACTCCGAGAGCGCCGACGGCACGGTCGAGATCGCCCGCCGCTTCGCCGACGAGGTGCGCGAGCTGCCCTACGATCACACCCGGATCATCCCCTGGATCTTCCAGTGGGGGCTCGACCACCTGCCGATCCGCAACGCCTGGGTGCTGATCCTCGAGGCGGACCAGGCGCTGCCGCCGGCGCTGCGGGCGGAGATCGCGGCGTTGCTCGCCCGGCCCGCGATCGCCGAGGACGGCTTCTACATCCGCCGCCGGCAGATCTTCCGCGGCCGCTGGATCCGCTTCGGCGGCTACGGCGGCAAGCACCTGTTGAAGCTGTTCCGGCGGGACCGCGGCCGGCTGGACCCGCTGGAGCAGGACACCCGGGTCTACCTGCCGGGCAGGGTCGGCCGCCTGCGGGCGCCGCTCGAGGAGTGGAACAAGAAAGAGGACGCGATCGTCTTCTACCTGCAGAAGCACCTGCGCTACGCCGAGGCCTTCGCCCGCGAGGAGTTGCAGCGGCGCACCGGCCTGGCGCGCTGGGCGACCCCGCCTCGCCTGCTCGGCACGCCGGACGAGCGCGTGCTCTGGCTCAAGGACCGTTACCACCGGCTGCCGCTCTACCTGCGGCCGGCGCTGTATTTCTGCTATCGCTACTTCCTGCTGCTCGGTTTCCTCGACGGCAAGACCGGCTTCCTCTTCCACTTCCTGCAAGCGTTCTGGTTCCGCCTGGTGGTGGACGTGCGCCTGGAAGAGCTGCTCGCCGGCGACGATCCCGCCGGCCGCAGAGGCGAGGCGGCGTGACCAGGATCCTCGGCCTGTCGGCCTTCCACGCCGACGCCTCGGCCGCGGCGCTGGCCGGCGGCGACCTGGTCGCCGGCGTCGAGGAAGAGCGCTTCCGCCGCGTCAAGCACTGGGCGGGCTTCCCGGAGCAGGCGCTCGCCTTCTGCCTGGCGGAGATCGGCGGCGACCTCGGCGAGGTCACCGCCATCGCCGTGTCGCGGCAGCCGCGCGCCTACCTGCTGCGCAAGGCGGCGCTGGCGCTCACCCATCCGCGCGGCCTGCTGCGGGCGGCTTCGCGGGCGCGCAACCTGGCGCAGGTGGCCGGGATCGAGCGGCGCATGGCGGCGTTCGCCGAGGTTGCCGGAGGCTCCGGCGTCTCCGGCGACGGTGGCGCGCCGCCACGGCGGGCGCCCCGCGTCCATCCGGTCGAGCACCACCTGGCGCACGTCGCCTCGGCCTTCTTCTGCTCGCCCTTCGAGGAGGCGGCGTGCCTGTCGGTGGACGGCTTCGGCGACTTCGTCTCCACCATGCTGGCGGTGGGGCGGGCCGGCGGCGTCGAGGTGCTGCAGCGGGTCCACTACCCGCACTCGCTCGGCCAGCTCTACACCGCCGTCACCCAGTACCTCGGCTTCCCCGGCTTCGGCGACGAGTACAAGGTGATGGGCCTCGCCGCCTACGGCGAGCCGGCGTTCGCGGCGGCCCTCGGAGAGGTCGCCCCCGGCATGCCCGACGGCACTTTCCGCCTCGACCTGCGCTACTTTCGTCACCTCTCGGAGGGGGTCGACATGACCTGGGACGACGGCGCGCCGGCGCTCGCGCCGCTGTTCACCCCGGCGCTCGAACGGCTGCTCGGTCCCGCCCGCCTCCCCGGCGAGGAGCTGACCCAGCGCCACCGGGACGTGGCCGCCTCGCTGCAGCGGCTCTACGAGGAGCGCTTCTTCGCGCTGGTGCGGGCCCTCCTCCGCCGCACCGGCCTCAAGCGGCTGGCGCTCGCCGGCGGCTGCGCCATGAACTCGCTCGCCAACGGCAAGCTGTTCGAGCAGACCGGCCTCGAAGAGGTCTACATCCAGGCCGCCGCCGGCGACGCCGGCACCGCCCTCGGCGCGGCCCTGTGGGTGCAGCACGCGGTGCTCGGCGCGCCGCGGCGCTTCGTGATGGAGCACTGCTACTGGGGGCCGGCCTACGGCACGCCGGAGATCCGCGCCGCCATCGCCGCGGCGATCCCCGGCTCCGGCGGGCGCGACGGCCAGTGGGGGGAGGTCCAGGTCGAAACCGCCGGCGACCAGGACCGGCTGGCCGCCGAGACCGCCGGCGCCCTGGCGCGCGGTGAGGTCGTCGGCTGGTTCCAAGGGCGGGCCGAATGGGGACCGCGAGCGCTCGGCAACCGCTCGATCCTCGCCGACCCGCGGCGCGGCGACATGAAACAGCTGCTCAACGCCAAGATCAAGCGCCGCGAGTCGTTCCGCCCGTTCGCGCCGTCGGTGCTCGAGGAGCGCACCGGCGAGTGGTTCACCATCGACTACCCGGACCCGTTCATGATCAAGGTCTATCCCATCCGGCCGGAGAAGCGCACGCTGATCCCGGCGGTCACCCACGTCGACGGCACCGGCCGCCTGCAGACGGTCTCCCGCCGGGTCAATCCGCTCTACTGGGGGCTGATCCGCGCCTTCGAGGAGGCCACCGGGGTGCCGATGCTGCTCAACACCTCCTTCAACGAGAACGAGCCGATCGTCAACACTCCCGCGGAGGCGCTGGATTGCTTCCTGCGCACGCGCATGGACCGGCTGGTGCTCGGGCCGGTTACACTGCGCAGGATCGCCACCGAGCCGGGGAGCCGATGAGCCGATGAGCCGATGAGCCGATGAGAACACCGAGCCGCATCCTTTGGAGCAAGGCCTGGCGGGTCTTCAAGCGGAAGGCCGGCGCCCTGGCGGGGCGCGCGCGTCCCCTGGGCGGCACGCTGGCGGCCATGGCCCTGCGGCCTTTCGAGCTGCACCTCGAGCTGACCAATCTGTGCAACGCCAACTGCGTGTTCTGCCCTTACCAGTTCCAGCAGCGCGAGGTCGCCTACATGCCGGAGGAGGTCTTCCGCAAGGCGGTCGGCGATTTCGTCGCCAGCGGCGGCGGCAGCGTCGGCCTGACGCCGATCGTCGGCGACGCCCTGATCCATCCCGATTTCGTCGCGCGCGTCCGTTATCTGCGGGCGCAGCCGCGGATCGATCGCATCTGGGTCACCACCAACGCCATCCTGCTCGACAAGCACGGCATCGAGGCGGTGCTGAGCTCCGGGCTCACCTCGATCACCATCAGCACCTCGGGCTTCGACGAGCCGTCCTATCGCCGCATCTATCGTTCCACCGCCTACCAGCGCTTCCGGCGCAACGTCGCCGAGCTGGTCCGCCGCAACCGCGAGCTGCCGGAGCCGCTGACCATCACCATCGGCCTGCGCACCGACCGGCCGCTCGAAGAGGTGATGGCCGACCCGGACTTCCAGGAGATCCTCGCCCACCAGCCCGACATCGACTTCACCTGGTCCTTCACCTCCGCCGGCGGGCGGGTGACGCGCGCGGCGCTGCCGGCGGGCATGCGCCTGCGCACCGTCACCTCGCGGCGCGAGACCTGCGTGCAGCTCTACAACGGGCCGATCGTCCTGCCCGACGGCACGGTCATGGCCTGTAGCTGCGTCGCCGCGATGGATGCGGTCGCCGACCTGGGGATCGGCAACGTCCGCGACCGCGACCTGCGCGAGATCTGGATCGGCGAGGGCATGAAGCGGCTGCGGGCGAGCTTCGGGGAAGGCACGCTCAATCCCACCTGCGCGGCCTGCGACATGTACCGCGGCCTCGAGCTGTACCGCGGCGCCGAGGGGCGTTCCCGGGCGCGGCTGAACCGGCAGCGCCAGGCCGGCGATTTCCGGCGCCGGCCGAAGCCCACCGGCGCCTTCAGCGGCGGCTAGGCGCGCGCACCCGCACCCTTCATCGGTATGCCCAGCGCGCCGCGGCAACTCCGTATCCTCATGGTCATCCACACGCACTGGAGCCGCGACCTCGGGGCGCCGCGCGTGCAGCTGGAGCTGGCCGAGGAGCTGCGCGCGCTGGGCCACCAGGTCGAAAAGTTCAGCTACGAGGACGCCTTCCCCGGCCTCGCCGCGCCGCCCGCTCGCCCCGGCGGCTTCACCGCGCGGCTCCGCGCCTACCTGGCCAGCAACCTGAGCTTCGCCGACCGGGCCGCCGCCCACGTCCGGGCGCATGCCGGCCGCTTCGACGTCATCGATGCCAACCAGACCGACCTGCCGTTTCCCAAGCGGCGGCTCGGCTTCTCGGGACTCCTCGTCGCCCGCTCGGTGGGGCTGATCCCGGCGTATCAGGAGTTCGAGCGCTTCGCCGCCGCGCGCTGGCCGGAGCCGGCCTCGCCCAGGCGCCTGGCGCGCCGCCTGCTGACCGTCGGCGGGCGCCGGCGGCGGCTGCGCGACGTCGCCCGCAGCTTCCGCTGCGCCGACCTGATCAACGTCTCGAACGGCGACGACCTGCGCACGGTCGCGCAGACCATGGGCTTCGGCGCCAAGGTGGTGATGTTCCCGTTCGGCCTTTCGGCGGCCCGCCGCGCGGCTTTCCTGGAACGCCGGCGCGGCGTCGCCGACCGGCTCGCCGCCCGCACCGTGGCCTTCATCGGCGCCTGGAACAGCCGCAAGGGCGCCAGGGACTGGCCGCGCATCGTCGAGCGGGTGCTGGCCCGCCTGCCCGGCACCCGCTTCCTGCTGCTCGGCACCGGCCACACGCCGGAGTACGTGCTGCGGGATTTCCCGCCCGGCCTGCGGCAGGCGGTGGCGGTGATCCCGGGCTATCGCGGCGAGGAGCTGCCCGACCTGCTCGCGCCGGCGACCGTCGGCGCCTTCCCCGGCTACCTCGAGGGCTTCGGCTTCGCGGTGCTCGAACAGCTCGCCGCCGGCCTGCCCACCGCCGCCTACGATGCCCCCGGCCCGCGCGAGATGATGCGCCGGCTGGCGGCGCCGAGCACCGTGGCGCCGGGCGACGCCGCCGGCCTCGCCGACCTGCTGGTCGAGCTGCTGACGTTGCCCGCCGAGCGCTACGCCGAGCGCTCGGCGGACAGCACGCGGGTGGCCGCCGGGTTCTCCTGGCAGGAGATCGCCCGGGCGACCGGCGACGCCTATCTGGCGGCCTGGGAACGCCTGCCGGCCGCCGGCGACCGGCGGGTCGCGTGACGACGACCGCCATGGATGCCGCCGCGGCGCTGTATCGCGACAAGCAGCGGGGCTACTTCAACCTTGCCCGCCTCGACCTGCTCGAGATGCTGCCCGCCGGCGGCGGCCTGCGGCTCCTAGAGCTGGGAGCGGGCGACGGCGCCACGCTGCGCGCCGCCAAGGCGAGCGGCGTCGCCGCCTACGCCGTCGGCATCGACCTCGTCGACGCCGCGCCGGCGGACGGCGGCGGCCTGCCGCCGATCGATCGCTTCGTGGTCGGCAACTTCGAGACCATGGAGCTCGACCTGCCGGCCGACCACTTCGACGCCGTGCTCTGCGCCGACGTGCTCGAGCACCTGATCGATCCCTGGCAGGCGGTCCGCCGCCTGGCGCGCCACCTGCGGCCCGGCGGCCTCTTCCTGAGCAGCATCCCCAACCTGCGCAACCACCGCGCCCTCGCCCCGATCGTGCTCTCGGGGGACTTTCGCTATGCCGAAGCCGGGCTGCTCGACCGCTCGCACCTGCGTTTCTTCTGCCGCCAGAACATCCGCCAGCTGTTCGTGCAGGCCGGCCTGGTGGTCGAGGCGATGGAAACCAACATGGGCGCCTACGGCCTGCGCCACAAGGCGATCAACCTCCTCACCGCCGGCCTGCTGCGGGACTTCTTCGTGCACCAGTACCGGACCCGTGCGAGGAAGCCCTGAATGGCGCCGCCGCCTCGCGGGTGCGGCGGCCCGTGAGCCAGCCCCTGATCTCGATCGCGATGGCGACCTGGAACGGCGCCCGCTTCCTGCGCCAGCAGCTCGACACCATCTACGCGCAGACCTGGCGCAACCTCGAGGTGGTGGTCAGCGACGACGCCTCGACCGACGGCACCGCCGAGATCCTGGCGGAGTACGCGGCCAGCCGCGGTCTGCGCTATGCGGTCAACGCGGACCGGCTCGGCCTGGTCCAGAACTTCGCGCGCGCCATCGCCCGCTGCCGCGGCGAGCTCATCGCGCTGTCGGACCAGGACGACCTCTGGAAGCCGCACAAGCTCGAGACGCTGGCCGGCAATCTCGGCGGCTTCACGCTGATCTACAGCAACCCGCTCGAGATGCTCACTGCCGGCGGCCGCTTGATCCTCGACACGGCGACCCGGCAGGTCGCGGATTTCGCCAGGCGGCGCGGCACCGGCTCGCCGACGCGCTGCCTGCTGGCCGAGAACTGGGTGGTCAGCCACACCCTGCTGTTCCGCCGCGAGCTGATCCGCGACGCCCTGCCGATCCCGCCGCACCAGCCGTTCCACGACGGCTGGCTGGCCCTCGTCGCCTCGACGCTCGGGGGCATCCGGTACCTCGACGAGCATCTCCAGACCTACCGCCAGCACCAGGACAGCCACACCTACCCGGCAACGCCGCCGCGGCGCGGCGCCAGGCGGGCCCTGGCGGCGCTGGCCGACGGCAGCTTCCGCGGCGAGTGGCGGCGCCACTGCGAGTTCCACACGGCGCGGCTGCGCGACGCGGCGGCCCTGCCGCGCCTCGCCGACGGCGACCGCGCGTTCCTCGCCGACCTGCTCACCTTCTACGGCTCGGGCCTTCCCGGCGGCGACCGCTGGCGGGGGTTCCGCAGCGGCCGCCGGATCGCGCCGCAGGTCGCCACGCTCCATCACAGCCCGCGGCGCCGCTGGCGGTTCGCTCTCCGCGCGCTGCTCGGCGGTGTCTGAGCGGGTGAGGGGCAAGGAAGGGAGCTGCCGCTTGCGCGTGCTCACGCTCAGCAACTGCCCGCTCGACGAGGCCTACGGCTCGGGCTACGTCGCGGTGCGCTACGCCGCCGGCCTGCGCGCGCGCGGCCACCAGGTGGAGGCGCTCGGACCGACCGACTACGAGCCGCTGCCCCGCCTGCGCCGCGCCATCCGCTACCGGCAGGCCCTGGGCATGGCGGCCGCCAGCCTGCGCCGGCTGGCGCTCGCGGACTACGACGTGCTCGAGTGCTACGGCGGGGAGGCCTGGCTGGCGGTCTGCCTGCTGGCGCGGCTGCCGGGGCGCCGCGTCCTGCTGGTGTGCCACTCGAACGGCCTCGAAACGCATTGCGCCGCGGTCCTGCGGGCCGCCGCCGGCGGCAGGGCGGGGAGACGCTGGTACCAGGCCGACCACGGTGCGCTCTTCGCCCGCGGCTTCCGCGATTGCGACGCCCTGGTGACCGTGGCGCAATACGACCGCGACTATGCCCTGCGGCAGGCCTATGCCGCGCCGGACCGCGTGCTGGCGATCGACAACCCGCTGCCCGACTCCTTCCTCGGCCTGCCGGTGGACCTCGACCGCGAACCGGTCATCGGCTACTGCGGCAGCTGGCTGCCGCGCAAGGGCGCGGCGCTGATCGCGCAGGACCTGCCGCGGCTGCTGCGCGACTTCCCCGCCTGGCGGCTGGCGCTGGTCGGCGTCGGCAGCGACTTCCGGCCCGCCGAGCACTTCCCCGCGGACCTGCTGCCGCGCATCGCCGTCGTCCCGCACGCCGATCGCGAGACCGAGCTGCGCCGCATCTATCAGGGTTTCGCCATCGCCATCCTGCCGTCGCTCTACGAGAGCTTCGGCCTCACCGGCGCCGAGGCGATGGCCTGCGGCTGCGCCCTGGTCGCCAGCCCGGTCGGCTTCGCCGCCGCCCTGCGGCATGGCGAGGAGGCCGTCCTGCTCTCCGGCACCGCGCCGCCCAGCCTCTACCAGGCCCTGAGAACGACGATCGAAGATCCCGGCCTGCGCCGGCGGATCGCCGCCGGCGGCTACCGGCGGGTGCAGTCGCTGCGCTGGGACGCCGCCGTCACCCGGCTCGAAAGCGCCTACCGGACCTGGCTCGGCGAGCTGCGGAGCGGGGGCGGTGCGCCATGACCGGCGGGCGCGCGGCGGAAGGCGGCGATGGAGTCGGCCTCGGCGATCAACGACCAGGCGCCATGCTCGCCGCGCAGGATCTCGTCGACCAGCTGCACCGGGCCGGTGCCGGCGTCGAGCTCCGGCCTCGCCGGGCAGCGCCGGCTGTCGTGGAAGGCGACGGTGCCGCCGGCCGCCAGGTGCGGCGCCCAGGCCATGAAGTCGTCGCGCACCGCCTGGTAAGCGTGATCGGCGTCGACGAAGATCAGCTCCGCCGGCTGCCGCAGGGCGATCTCGCCCGCCGCCGCGGTCGAGGCGAGACGCAGCCAGCGCACGCGGTCGGGCCAGGGCCGCACGCTGCGGTGGGCGACGTGCTCGGCAAACGACAGGCCGAGCCAACGTTCCGGCCGGGTGCCCTGCCGGTATGGGTCGATCAGCCACAGGCAGCCGGTGGGCGCCATCGCCGCCGCCAGGCGGGCGCTGGTGGCGCCTTCGTCGACGCCGATCTCGACGATGCAGCCGCGGCCGCGCGCCAGGCCGACCAGCAGCCGGCTCTCGGCCGCGGTGAGGGCGGTGCGGGCGCCGCGGAGGCCCAGCAGGTAGCGCAGGAAGTCGAGCGAAGGGCGGCTCACGGCAGGTCGCGTCTCAAGGCGGGGCGGCCCATTATGACGGCCCGTCGCCGCCGGCGCCAGCCAGCGCGGCCGGCCGGCACGGCCAGCGCGGTCGGCGTGGCCGGTGAGCGCCCGGCCGGAGGCAACGGAGCCTGGTGCGGCGCGGAGAGCTGCCGGCTTGGGGAGGAGCCATGTCGCGGCTGAAGGCGCGCCTGCGCCGGGCGCTGACCGCCCTCCACCTGCTGCGCCTCTATGGCGCCTGGCACCGGCTGGCCCGCCTGGACCCGCGGCGCTGGCGGCTGCGGCTCCGGTACCGCCGGTGGAACCGCGGCGCCGCGCCCGACGAGATGGTCGTCCGCCCCGGCCTGCGCCTGCGCATCGACCCACAGTCGCGGGAGCCCTTCGAATGGTTCTGCTTCCGCTCGCCGGAGATGGTGCGCGAGCTCGATGCCTTCCGGCGCGAGATGGCGGCCCGCAGGCGCTTCCTCGACGTCGGCGCCTGCCACGGCATCTTCTCGCTCGCCTTCGCCCATGGGCGGCCGGAAGCCCGGGCGGTGGCGGTCGAGCCCTCCGCGATCGCCTACGCGCTGCTGGCGGAGAACCTCCGCCGCGGGCGCTGCGACAACGTCGTCGCCAGGCAGGTCGCCTGCGGCGCCGCCGCCGGCGTGCTGCGGATGCGCCAGACCTGGCACCACCTGGAGGCAGTGCCCGACCTGCCGGAGGCCTCGCCGGCCGCCCCGCCGGCATCCATGGCGATCTCCATGCTCTCGTCCTTGCAGGCCTCCCCGCCGGCGTCCGGCGAGACGGTGGCGGTGCCCATGCAGAGCGTGGACGAGCTTTGCTCCGACCTCGACTTCCGTCCCGACCTGATCAAGATCGACGTCGAGGGTTACGAGCTGGCGGTGGTCGCCGGAGCCCGCGCCGTGCTCGCCGGCTCCCGGCCGCCGCTCTTCCTCGAGATCCATCCCGACCGCCTGCGGGAGCTGGGCGGATCGGCTGGCGAGCTCGTGGACCTGCTCGCGGGGCTCGGCTACGGCTTTCGCGACCTGGACGGGTCGCCGCTCGACGCCGGGCGGGTCGGCAGGCGGGAGTCGGTGACGCGGGTGGTATGCACGGCGCGATGAGCCAGGGCTCGCGCCGGGGGTCGCAGCCGGCGCAAACGGCGCCGGAGCTCGGTGACGGCGAGGGCCGCAGCGGTGAGGCGCGGGGCAGCGAAGCTGCGGACCGCGACCGGCTCGCACCCGGTCTGCCGCTCGGCGAGGCGGGCGGCGATCGGCGCGAGCAGGCCGCGCACCGGGCTCACGAAGTGCAGCGCCACCTGGCCGGCGGGCGGCTCGCGGCCCGGCACCGGGATGCCCACCGCCGCGGGGTCGAGCAGCCGGCAGCCGGCAGCCTGCCCGAGCAGCGCCCAGCAGGTCTGCTCGACCCATACCGGGGCGAAACGGTATCGCGGCCGCGACAGGAACCACTCGGCGAGGTCGAGGTCGAAGAGCCGCCGGCGGAAAGCGACGATGCCGGTGTTGACGCGGCCGGCAAGGCGCAGCCGCGGCTCCGCCAGCAAGTGCCAGGAGCGCACCGAATAGGCATGCTGCGGATCGCACATGAACAGCGCGCCGGCGTCCGGCGGCAGCTGGAAGAGGCCGTGGAAAGGGCGCAGGAAGAGCACGTCCGAGTCGCAGTAGGCAAGCTCGTCGCCGGCGGCCAGCAGCGGCACGTCCAGCAGCTTGAGCGCCAGCGGGTTGGCGGCGCGGAAGGCGCGCGCCGCCGGGTGGGCGGCCAGCAGACCCGCGAGGCGGTCGTCGGCCTCGCGGCGCCCGACGACCTCCGGCTCGTCCAGCCCCACCGCCAGCCGCTCGCGATCGGCGGCGGTCAGCGTGCCATCGTCGTGGACCCGCAGGCGCAGCGGGCTCGCCGTCAGGCGCAGCAGGCTGCCGAGGCAGAGCAGCGCCATCTCGACCTGGGCGTGGCCGAGCAGGGTGCTGACCAGGAGCGGGCGCCCCTCCGGTTCGCCGCCGGCGGGATGCTGCGCTCGCGGCTGCGGCCGCTTCTGCTGCCTGCCGGCGTCTGCCTGCTGGGGCTGGTCGTGCAGTTCCATCCGATGATCCTGGCGGGTTTCGGCGCGATCTCCGGCGACCCGGGAGACTCTCGCCTGGTCAACTACCTGCTCGAGCACACCTTCCGCTGGGCGGTGCGGCGGCCGGACCATGCCTCCTTCTGGAACCTGCCCATGTTCTTTCCCGCGCAGAACGTGCTCGCCTATTCCGAGAGCCTGTTGGGGGTGGCCCCGCTCTACTGCTTGTGGCGGGGGCTGGCGGTGCCTCCGGACGCCGCCTTCCAGCTCTGGCTGCTGAGCATGGCGGCGCTCAACTTCGCCGGCTGCCATCTGCTCCTGCGCCGTACCTTCGGCTGCGAGCGCGCCGCCGCGGCCTGCGGCAGTTTCCTCTTCGCCTTCGGCAACAGCCGCACCGCCCAGCTGCATCATCCGCAGCTGCTGTCTGCGCTCGCCAGCCTGTTGACACTCTACTGCCTCGGGCGGCTGCTGCGCCAGCCGCGAGCGGCGTCGTGGTGGCTCCCGGCCACCGTCGCCTGCATGGTGGCGCAGGTCTATGCCGGCTACTACGTCGCCTGGTCCTTCGCTTTCGGACTGGGCCTGTGCGGCTGCTTTTGCATGCTCGACCGGCGCTGCCGGGACGCCATCCTCGCCGTCCGCGTCCGCTGGCCGGCCGCGCTCCTCAGCCTGGCGGTCGCGTCGCTGGCGATCCCGTGGCTGCTGCACGGCGTCGCCGTCGTCCGCGAGGCGGGCTGGTACCCGTTCGGCGCCGCGGCGCCGCTGCTCCCCCGGCCGCAGTCGTGGTTGTACATGGGCCGGCGGTCGTGGCTCTACTTCGGGCTCAGGGACCTGTCGCTGTTCACCGCCATCCCGGCGGAGCACGAGCAGCGTCTGGGGATCGGGATCGCGACCACGGCGTGTGCCGCCCTCGGCCTCTGGCGCCAGCGCCGCCAACCCTGGGTGAAGCCCTTGGCCTTCGCCACCGCCGCGTTGATCGTGCTGACCACGCAATGGCCATATGGCTTGACCCCGTGGCGGGTGGTGCACGCCGTGGTGCCCGGCGCCGGCGGCATCCGCGCGGTCAGCCGCCTCGGACTGCTGCTGCTGTTCCCGGCGGGACTGGGGATCGCCGGCTTCGTGCGGCCCGGCAAACGCCAATGGCAGGCCCTGCTGGTGGCGCTCTGCCTGCTCGAACAGGGATATGCCAGCCAGACCTACTCCAAGCGGCTGTTCGCGGCCGCGGCCGCGCGCGTCGCCGCCGCCGTGCCGGCGCACTGCCGCAGCTTCTACGCCGCGGTCGCGGCCGGCGCCGGCCAGGATGCATCGGCGGTGCTCCATCAGCTGGATGCCGTCAGCGCCGAGAGCCTGCTCGGCGTACCGACGATCAACGGCTACTCCGGCCACCAGCCGCAGGGATACGATCAGCTGACCAACAACGTGATCGCCGGCGCGGCCGATCCGCCGCGGCTGCGCGCGGCTTTCGATCGCTGGCGGCTGGCGGGCCGGCTCGACGAGGCGTGCTTCGTGATCGTTCCGTCCTCTTATTGAGGACTCTTAAAGACCCTATGCTAGACTCCGTGCGCCGCTCCCAGAGAACCGAACCGGCCGGGCCGGCGCCTGATAGATAGATCGATCGAGGGATTGCATCTGATGGATTGGCAGCAGCAGGCCGTGCTGGTGACGGGCGGGGCGTCCTTCATCAGCTCCCACCTGATCGACCTCCTGGTCGAGCGCGGAGCGCGCCGCATCCGCGTCGTCGACGACCTTTCGAGCGGCAGGGTCGAGAACCTCCGCACCCATCTGGAGTCGGGGGTGGTGGAGCTGATCGAGGCCGATCTCCTGGCGCCCGGAGTGCCGCAGCGCGCCGTGGCCGGCATGGACGTCGTCTTCCACCTGGCGGCGATCCACGGCGGGCGCGGCTTCGTGGACCTCCACCAGGCCGCCTGCGCGCAGAACCTGGCGCTCGACGGCATGCTGATCAAGGCCGCCCACGAGGCGCGGGTGCAGAAGTTCGTCTTCGCCTCCTCCGGCTGCGTCTATCCCCTCCACCTGCAACAGGACGTTTCCCAGGATATCTATCTGACGGAAGCCATGGCCGGGCCGCCCTACGAGGCGGACAACATGTACGGCTGGGCGAAGCTGATGACCGAGATGACCCTGGCGGCCTACCACCGCGACCTGGGGTTCCGCTCGGCGTGCTGCCGCTTCTTCACCGTCTACGGCGAGCGCGGGGTCGAGAACCACGCGGTGATCGCCATGATCGCCCGCGCCTTCGTGCGCCAGGATCCGTTCGAGGTGTGGGGAGACGGCACCCAGATCCGCAACTGGACCTACGTCGGCGACATCGTCCGCGGCATGGTCCTCGCCGCCGAGCGGATCGACGACGCGACAGCGATCAACCTGGGCACCGAGGAGCGCACGCGGGTCATCGACGCGGTACGGGAAGTGCTGCGCTACACCGGCCAGCATGCCGAGATCAAGTTCCTGCCCCACATGCCCACCGGCCCGCTCAACCGGGTGGCCAGCAACCGGCTGGCCCGCGAGCTGCTCGGCTGGGAGCCCCAGGTCAAGTTCATCGACGGCCTGCACCGCACCGTCGACTGGTACTTCGCAACCCGCGAGCGGCAGCAGGTCGGCGGCTACCTCGCCGAAATGCTCACCGAGCGCTAGGGTCCCGCACCGTGCCCGGACTCCGCGACCGGGTGCTCAGGCGCTACATCGCGGCGCCGGAGCACCCCATGAAGTATCGGTTCGTCCGCTGGCTTGGCCGCCACGCCATGCCCGCCGACGGGATCGTCGCCAGCGTCCACCCCGGAGTGATGCTCTGGCTGAACCCGGTGGATTGGATCGAGTACCTGATGCTGCGCGAGGGGTCCTACGAGCCGCTCACCCTCGACTTCATCCAACGCAACCTGCGGCCCGCGGAGTCGGCGCTCGTCGCCGGCGTCAACAATGGCCTGCACGCCATCGTCGCGGCGCGGGCGGTGGGGCCGTCCGGCAAGGTCCTGGGCTGCGAGCCGCAACCGGGCGCGCTGCTCAAGGCGCGCCTGAACATGGCGCTCAACGGCATGTCCGACGGCCCCCTGCACCTGGTCGCCACCGCTCTCGGCAGCGACCGCGGCGTGGCGCCGATGGCCTGGTCGGCGCCCGACAACCCCGGCCGGGCCAGCCTCCTCACGCCCGGGCCCGGCTTCATCGCGCCGCTGCTCAGCCTCGCCGAGGTTGCCGCGGCGCTGGCCATCGATCCGCTCAGGCTGTTGCTTCTCGACGTCCAGGGGTTCGAGATGCAGGTGCTGGCCGGCCTCGGCACGCTCAGGCCGGAGATCCTGATCATCGAGGACGATCCGGCGTATGCCGCCGAGCCGGTCGCGGCGCGGCAGGCGCTCTACCGGCGGCTGCGCGGGCTCGGTTACTCGCTGCGCGACCTGCACGGCAATCCGGTGGCGGCGCCGGACGCCCAGCTGGCGGAGAGGAACCTGGTGGGCGTGCTCGAGGGCCGCGAGGTCCTCTGAATGGCGGGCGCCGGGGACGCGGTGACCGCTCCCGGGAAGGTCCACTTCCAGGGCCTGAACAGCCTGCGGTTCCTCGCCGCCTTCTTCGTCGTCATCGGTCACGTCCCGCTCAACCAGCAGTCGGTCGGCCTCCCTCACCCCAACCGCGCCGCCTTCCTCTACCGCGGCTCCTTCGCCGTCTGCTTCTTCTTCGCGCTCTCCGGCTTCCTCATCACCTACCTGCTGCTCGACGAGGAGCGGCGCACCGGCGACATCCAGGTCCGCGGCTTCTACCTGCGGCGGATCTGCCGCATCTGGCCGCTCTACTTCGCGGTCGTGCTCTTCGGCCTGGTCTTCTACCGCTGGCTGCTGCCGCTGGCCGGCATCCACTACCGCGTCGAATACGGCCTGGCGACGGCGCTGCTGCTCTATGGCGCGCTGCTCCCCAACCTGATGAACAGCCTGTACGTGGTGGGCGGCATCCTCAATCCCACCTGGTCGATCGGCATCGAAGAGCAGTTCTACCTGCTCTGGGCGCCGGCCGTGAAGCGGGTGCGCGCCAGGCTGCCGCTGCTCTGCTGGGTGGTGCTCGCCGGCTCGCTGGTCCTCTACTGGCTGGCGCTGCATGGGGCCTTCGGCACCCATGAGTGGAGGCATTTCGTCGAGCAGCTCAAGTTCCATTTCATGGCGGCCGGCGGCCTCTGCGCCTGGTGGCTGTCGCGGCGGCGCGAGGCCTTCCTGCGGCTGCCGGTGTTCACCAGCCGGACGCTGCAGCTCATCCTCTTCGCGCTGCTGCTCGAGCTCTATCTGATCGCCTTCATCCCCTGGAACCGGCTGGCCCAGGAGGTGCTGCAACTCGTCCTCTACTGCTGGCTGATCGTCAACGTCGCGGCCAACCCGGCCAACGTGATACCGGTCGGCGCCCGCGTGTTCGACTATCCGGGCACCATCTCCTACGGCATCTACATGCTGCACATGCCCGCCGTCTACGCGACCTCGCAGCTGTTCAAGAGCACCGCCTGGTGGCACGGCAGGCCGGCGCTCTACGTCCTCGCCTATTACGGCCTGGTCCTCGGCCTGACCCTGCTCGCCGCTCACCTCTCCTACCGCTGGTTCGAGCGGCCGTTCCTGCGCCTCAAGGACCGGCGGTTCGCGGTGCGGCAGGCGGAACCGCCGCCCTTGCCGGCCGCGGGCGGGCGGCACCGGCTGCTCTATCTCTGCGATTGGCTGCCGCCGGATTTCGGCGCCGTCGGTCAATACAGCCTGCTGTTCGCCCGCCGGCGCGCCGCCGGCGGCGAGGAGGTGACGCTGGCCGGGCTGTCGTCGACCGCCGACTCGCTCACCGTCGAGGAAGCGGTGGGCGCCGGCGGCCGGCTGCGCGTGGTGCGCCGCCGGGCGGCGGCCTACGACCGCGCCAATTGGCGGGCTCGCGCGCTGTGGACGGCGCGCACCAACCTGGGCCTGCTCTGGCGGGCGCGGCGCTCCCTGCTCGCGGCCGACGAGATCCTGATCACCGGCAGCCCGCCCTTCCTGCTCCATCTGGTCGCGCCGCTCGCGGCTCTGCTGCGCAAGCGGCTGACCTACCGCATCACCGATTTCCATCCCGAATGCCTGATGGCGGAGATCGGCGAGTCGCGGCCGGTGCCGCGGAGCCTGCGCGCTTTCCACCGGCTCACCCTGGCGCTGCGGCGGCGGGTGGACGGCTTCGAGGTGCTGGGCGAGGACCAGCGCCGGCGGCTGCTCGACCAGGGGATCCCGGCCGAGCGCATCGCCCTCGCGCGCGATCCTTCGCCGGTCGAGATCCCGGCGGGCACGGTGCCGCTGGACCGCCCGCCGGAGCTCGCGCGGCGTTGCCTGCTGCTCTACTCGGGCAACCTCGGGGTCGCCCACGACTACCAGACGTTCCTCGCCGGGTACCGGCTCCACCACCGGCGGGGCTCCGGGCGGGTGGGGCTGTGGCTCAACGCCACCGGGACGCGGGCGGACCGCTTCGAGCAGGCGCTGCGCGGCGAAGGCCTGCCGGTGCACCGCAGCCTGCCGGCGCCGCTGGCCCTGCTGCCGCGCCTGCTGGTCGCCGCCGACGCCCACCTCATCACGCTGCGCGATCCGTTCGTCGGCTACGTGCTGCCCTCCAAGGTCTACGCCTGCCTCGCGTCGCGACGAGACGTGCTCTACGTCGGCAGCCGCCGCTCGGACGTCCATCTGCTCTGCTCGCAGGCTCTCGCGAACGGATATTTCCAGGTGGCGGTCGGCGACGCCGAGGGCCTGGCGCGGGCCCTCGAGGAGATTGCGGACCGGGCGGAGGCCGGCCTGGGAAGAGCCGGGCACGGATGAATCCGGGGAGATCGTCATGAACCTGCGGTACTGGCTCGTCCACCCCCTGCGGCTCGGCCGCCGCCTGTGGCATTTCGCTTACGAGAAGGCGCACCCGGAGGAACCTTTCCTGGCCCCCGGGGCGGTGCGCTTCCTCGACGCCGCCCTGCCGCGGGACGGCATCGGCCTGGAATGGGGCAGCGGGCGCAGCACCCGATGGTTCGCCCGCCGCCTGGGCCGGCTGGTGAGCGTCGAGTACGACCCTGCCTGGTCCGCCGTGGTGTCAAGGCAGCTCGCGGAGTCGGCGCTGTCCAACGTCGACTATCGCCTGATCGCTCTCGAGCACCCGCTCGACGAGCCCACCCGGCCGCTCTACGATCCGCTGCCCCGCTACGTCTCGTTCGTCGACGAGTTCCCCGACGGCTGCTTCGACTTCATCGAGGTGGACGGCCACTACCGGCAGGCCTGCGTGGCGGCGGGCAGGCAAAAGCTCAAGCCGGGCGGCCTGCTGCTGGTGGACGACACCAACTGGCTGCCGCTCGCCGCCTGGGGCGTGCCCGAGACCTGGCGCCTGGTGCACCAGAGCGTCAAGATCAACACCGTCACCTCGATCTGGCAGCGCCCCGCCTAGCGTTTCGCACGGCGAACGGGACACGGTGTCCCGTACGGGACACCAGCGGCCCACGGGGCCGGCCGGCGAAGCTCGGCCGGCCGCCCGCAGCTCGGCCGGCCGCCGCCGCGCTGGCCTCAACCTGCCGCGAGCCGGGCAGCGAGCGCGGCGGTGATCGGCAGGTTCGCCAGCTGCTCGATGTAGAGGAACTGGCCGGCCGGATTGACCTCGAAGAAGACGTATTCGCCTGCCGGCGTCAGGCGCATGTCGATCGCCCCGTACTCGAGGCCCAGCCGGCGCTGCAGGGCCAGCAGCCTGCTCGCCACGTCGTCGGGCAGCGCGTGCGGGCGGTAGGCGACGGCGGTGTTGAAGCGCACGTCGAACTCGTACTCGCCGGCGTCGCGCGCCTCGGCGGCGAACAATCGGTCGCCAATGGCGGTGATGCGCAGATCGAGCCCCGCCGGCACGTAGCGCTGGAAGATCACCGGCGCCAGCCGCACCGCCTCCGCCAGCGCCTCTTCCGCGCGGCGCAGCAGCCGCGTCTCGCGCCAGGCGTAGACCGTCTGCAGGAACGGCTTGTAGACCACCTCGCCGGGATAGCGCCGCCAGAACTCGCGAGCTGCCGCGGGATCGTTGGTGATCAACGTCTCCGGCAGCGTCAGGCCGACCTCCTTCGCCAGCTTGAGCTGCCAGGGCTTGTGGGCCGCCGCCGAGTCGCGGACCGGATCGTTGATCCACAGCGCCTTGGTCGACTGCCAGGCGCCGTGGAAAGCGGTGGTGGCCTCGGAGACGGCGAACTGGCGGTAGCCCGGATCGGTGAGATCCGCGGGCAGGCCGAACGGCTGCGGCCGCCGCCACCACACCGCGGTGACGTCCTCGAGCGCCACGCGCTCGCCGCCGGTCAGTCCGAGGTTGAAGTGATGCGCGCCGTTGTTGTCGAAACGGGCCGTGAGGTTCATGCGCATCGGGAAATCGGCGAGGTCGACCAGGCGCGCCGGCCTGCCGAGCCGGCCGAGCTCGGCGAGCACGGCCTGGGCGTGAGGGTCTTCGGGAGCGGAGATCACCAGGATCATGCGATTCCTCCTCGGCGGCGGGCGGGCGGCCCGGCCGGTCACGCGCCTGGCCGCGGTTCGCGGTGCCGGCGCGGAGTGAGCGGTTTGGCGGGAGGAGCGCGGCTCCTCCCGCCGGGGAGAGGGTGGCGACGGCTCAGAACTGGTTGATGCCGCCGCCGGGACCGAAGCCGCCGCCTTCCACCAGGGTGCCGCCGGTCTCGACCAGCGTCGGATCGGCGACCACTTCCTTGAGGCTGTGGTCGGTGACGACCTCCTTGAAGGTGTGGTCGGTGAAGGCGTCCTTGATGACCGACTTGAAGTTCAGGTCGGTGGTGGCGTAGGTGCCCGTCTCCGCCAGGGTGTCGAAGACCCCGTGCTTCGTCGGGTCCTGGGCGATGGTCTTCTGACCGAGGTCCGCGGCCACCGGCTTGTAGGCGAAGGGTCCGCCCACCTGCCGCTGCAGCCCCGCGGACTGCATGGCGAGCGATCCCGCGGGTGCGTGGTGCGGGGTCGCCAGGACGAAGGGCGCGAGGCCGCCAGCGCCCTGCTGGACCGGATCGCCCGGCGGCACCCGCACCGGGCCCGCCTGGTAGCGGAGATCCTGGCCGGGGTCCTGGACGACCTTGTGCAGGATGGGGTCTTTGTCCCAGGAAAAGGGACCGGCCAGGTCCGTGTGGATCACCTTGTGATCGTTGAACGGCGGCTTCTGGTAGAGCCCCTCCTCCCGCAGTCCCGCCTGGACCTGCGGGACGTGGTGCGGGTCCCGTGTCCACGAATACGGGCTGGTCAGGTAGGTGCGCACGCCGCCGCCCAGGAAGAGCTCCTCGTAGCCCGCGAGCAGCGCCTCGACCCTGGCGAGCTCGGCTTCGAGCTGCACCACCAGATGGCCCGGCTCGCGGTGGAGCACGGAGTGGCCGCGCACCGCGTCCACCGGCAGCTCGACGTGCCGCCCGCCGCCGTGGGGCGTCAGGCGGAAGTGTCCCGGCTTGGGGGAGCGCGTCACCAGGCCGATCAGATTGACGGTCTCGCTCTGTGCCGGCAGCTCTTCGAGCAGCTCGGCGAAACTCTGCGGGTTCTTCGGTTCATGGGTTGCCTTGTCCGGCATCTCGACCTCCTCGGGCGTGGAGCCCAGGTTGGCGCCGGCGGCTGCAACCGCCTCGCGCGAAGAGGAGAGGCGGCCGGAAAGGCTGGATCGTTACAGCTCGCCAAGATCCGGCGTTCATGGTAATTTAGCGCTCAAACCTCGAAGCTGCGGGCCGGAGGCAGAGAAGGGCTGCACGCGAGTATGAGAACCCTGCCGTGGTACACCGCCGGCGCGGCGATCGTCGCCGCTTTCGTCACCCACCTGCTGGTCCCCGCCGTCACCAGCCTCGCCGTGAAGCTGCGGGCCATGGACCAGCCCGGCAGCCGCAAGCTGCAAGCGAGCGCCGTGCCGCGCCTGGGCGGGATCGCGATCGTCGGCGGCCTCGGCATCGCCGCCGGTTTTGCGGCGCTCGGGCACTGGACCACCTGGGGCACGCGGATCGCCAGCCGGGAGCTGCTCGCCCTGGTCGCCGGCACCGTGCTGGTGTTCCTGGTCGGGGTCCTCGACGACCTGCGGGGAGTCGGCAGCGGCATCAAGTTCCTGGTCGAGCTGGCGGCGGCGGCGCTGCTGGTCGGCGCCGGCTGGTCGTTCGGAGTGCTGCGGCTGCCGTTCGTCGGCGGCATCGACCTGGGACTCTGGGGCGGCGTCGTCTCGCTGCTGTGGATCGTCGGCGTCACCAACGCCATCAACCTGATCGACGGCCTCGACGGCTTGGCCGGCGGTGTCGTCGCCATCATCTCGGTCAGCATGCTGGGTTATGCGGCGCTGCAGGGCAGCCCGGGCAGCGTCGTGCTGATGGCCGCGACCGCCGGCGCCTGCCTGGGCTTCCTGCGCCACAACTGGATGCCGGCGCGGATCTACATGGGCGATTCCGGAGCGCTGACCCTGGGCTTCCTGCTGGCGGCGATGAGCGTCCATTCGGCGCTCAAGGCGCCCGCCGCGGTCGCCATCCTGGTTCCCATCCTGGCGCTCGGCGTGCCGGTGATGGACACCCTGCTGGTGATGGCGGTGCGCTTCCTGGACCGCCCGCAGGCGCGGCTGCTGCGCCGCTTCCTGCGCATGTTCCACGCCGACCGCAAGCACCTGCACCACGTGCTGGACCAGGTCGGCGCCCGCCGCTCGCACGTGGTGGCGCTGATCTACGCCGTGGTGGTCGCTTTCTGTGCCATGTCCCTGGTGGTGGCGGTGACCGGCCAGACCAACCTGGGCCTGCTGCTGGTGGTGATCGAGTTCCTGGTCATCTTCGGCATGCGCCAGCTGGGCCGCTCGGCGCCGCCGATCGCCTTCCCGCGCCCCACCGCCGCCCCGCCGCTATCCGAGGTGCGCGAGTTCCCCGCCGCGCCGCCAGCCCCGCCGCCCGCGCCAGCCCCCAAGCTGCGGGTGATGAAGGGCCGCTGAGCCAGCTCACTGTCCTACCTTGGTGCAAGCGCAAAACCAGGTGCCGGTTACCGGGCACGTGCCGACGACGAAGCAGCCTCCGGCCCTGATCCCTTCCACACAGCTGGCTCCATCCGTTTTCCCTGTGCAGGGACCGCTGCAGGAGCCGCAGACCGTGGGGGAGAGTGGAATCGGAGCAGGAAGGGTGCCGCCGATCGACGAGGCAGACAAGAGATTCGCGCCGCAGAGCAGCGAGGCCGTGGGGAGGCCGGTAAACGGCGGCTCGGCGGCCGTTGCAGCCGTGGCGGCGAGGGCGGCGGTCAGGAGCAAGGCGGCGAGACAGCTCAGCAGGATCTTGCGTTTCATTCGCTTCTCCTCTTTTGAGTACCTCTGAGAAGAAGTTGTGCATCGACCGGGCGCGGGCGGGGCAGCCACGCCCACGCGGGCGCAAGCACGACGACGGCCGGCCCGGGGTCACCGGACCGGCCGTGGTGCTGCGTTCTGCTATGTGCAACGCGCGGGCGGAGTAACGCCCGCTGCGGAAGCGACTGCCGCTCCCTAGTACATGCCGCCCATGCCGCCGCCCATGCCGCCGCCGCCGGGCATGCCGCCGCCGCCCTTCTCCTTCTCTTCCTTGATCTCCGACACCAGCGCCTCGGTGGTGAGCATCAGGCCGGCGATGGAGGCGGCGTTGATCAGCGCCGTCTTCGCGACCTTGGCGGGATCGATGACGCCGGCCTTCACCAGGTCCTCGTGCTTGCCGGTGGCGGCGTTGTAACCGCTGTTGCCGTTGCTCGACAGCAGCTGCTTGACCACCACCGAGCCCTCCTCGCCGGCGTTGTTGGCGATCT
>Ga0210405_10000095_pt1 | contig 117342 bp, 103 predicted proteins | sample IncBWH11MmetaG_FD_155492 | JGI IMG/M metagenome (GOLD analysis project Ga0210405, IMG submission 155492) | Forest soil microbial communities from Barre Woods Harvard Forest LTER site, Petersham, Massachusetts, United States - Inc-BW-H-11-M | ecosystem: Environmental > Terrestrial > Soil >... | reverse complement strand
ATATCGGTCGGATGACGGCGGGAAGAATTGGCAGAATCTGGGGTTGAAGAAGTCGGAGCATATTGGGCGGGTGGTGATTGATCCGCGGGATTCGAAGGTGGTGTATGTGGCGGCGGAGGGACCGTTGTGGGGGCCGGGCGGGGATCGCGGTCTATATAAGTCGGCGGACGGAGGAAAGACGTGGAAGGCGGTGCTGACCATCAGCGAGAACACGGGTGTGGCGGATGTGGCTGTTGATCCGACGAATCCGGACATTGTTTATGCGGCGGCTTACCAGCGGCGGCGGCATGTGTTTACTTTGATCGATGGCGGGCCGGAGAGTGCGATCTACAAATCTACCGACGCCGGAGCGACGTGGAACAAGTTGAAGTCCGGGCTGCCTAGCGTGGATATGGGTCGGATTGGGTTGTCGGTCTCTCCGGCTGATCCGAATGTGGTGTATGCCACGATTGAGGCGGCCGATGGCAAGGGTGGAATTTTCCGGTCAGATGACAGGGGCGCGACCTGGGATCGGAAGAATGAATTCGACGCGGGAGCGATGTACTATGCGCGAGTTGTCGCCGATCCCAAGAATGTGGATCGCATCTTCGTGATGAGTGTGACGCTGCGCGAATCGCTCGATGGCGGCAAGACTCTTCACAAGGTTGAAGAGAACAATCATCACGGGGACAATCACGCGATCTGGATCGATCCCGACAATACGAAGCACTGGCTGCTGGGGTCCGACGGCGGAATGTATGAGACCTGGGACGATGCGAAGAACTGGCAGTTCAAGGCAAATCTGCCGACCGTGCAGTTCTACGACGTGGCGGTGGACAATTCCCTTCCCTTCTACAACGTTTGTGGCGGGACGCAGGATTATTTTTCGTGGTGCGGACCGTCGCGAACGCGGAACATCAACGGCATTGTGAATTCAGATTGGTTCGTGACGACCGGAGGAGATGGGTTTCGGTCGCAGGTGGACCCGGTTGATGCCAACACAATTTATTCGGAGTCGCAGTATGGTGTGCTGGTGCGGTATGACAAGCCGACGGGTCAGGAACTTGTGTTGCAGCCGCAGGAGGGCAAGGGGGAGCCTCCGCTGCGGTGGAATTGGGATTCTCCGATCATTATTAGTCCGCATTCGCATACGCGGTTGTATTTTGCGGCCAACAAACTTTTTCGGAGCGATGACCGGGGCGACACCTGGACAGCGATCAGCGGCGGTCTTACGCGGCAGATTGACCGCAACAAGCTGCCAGTGATGGGGAAGGTGTGGGATCCGGATGCGGTGGCGAAGAACGCGTCGACGTCGTTCTACGGAAATATTGTGGCGTTGTCGGAGTCGGCAAAAAAAGAAGGGCTGATTTATGTGGGCACCGACGATGGACTGATTCAGGTCACAGGCGATGGCGGGCAGAGTTGGACGAAGTACGAGAAGTTTGCCGGAGTGCCGGATACGACTTATGTGAGCCGGCTGGCGGCTTCACAGCATGACACTAATACAGTGTTCGCCGCGTTCGATAATCACAAAAATGAAGACTTCAAGCCTTATCTGTTGCGGTCGAACGACGCGGGCAAGACCTGGACTTCGATTGCCGGGAACCTGCCGGAGAACGGACCAGTGCTGGCGTTTGCCGAAGACACGGTAAATGCCAATCTGTGGTTTGCGGGGACTGAATTTGGTGCGTTCTTTACGGTCGACGGCGGGCAGCATTGGGTGCAGCTTAAGGGCGGGCTGCCGACGATTGCGGTGCGTGACATAGTGATGCAGGCGCGAGAAGGCGATCTGGTGATTGCGACGTTCGGGCGCGGGTTCTATGTGCTCGACGATATTTCGGCTTTGAGGGAGATCAAAGCAGAATCACTTGAGCAGGCAGCGGCGCTGTTTCCGGTCAAGGACTCGCTGCTGTATATCGAGCGGCATCCGCTGGGCGGGCCAAAGAAAGGCTATCAAGGCGAGTCGTTCTATACAGCTGACAATCCTCCGTATGGAGCGGTGTTCACGGCTTATTTGAAGGAGAAGCTGAAGACTAAAAAGGATAAGCGTCACGAATCCGAAAAAGATGCGGCCAAGAAGAACCAGACGCTGCCTTATCCGACGCATGATGACCTGCGGGCCGAAGCGGAAGAAAGCAAGCCTGAGGTTTATTTCCTTGTGTATGACGAATCGGGTACGCCCCTTCGGCGGGTGGACGGCAGCATCGAATCAGGATTTCAGCGGGCGGCTTGGGACCTGCGCTATCCCGCAACTTCGTTGCGCGAGCATACAGAGGAGGGCGAGGATTTTCCTCCCGCGGGATCAAAAGGGCCGCTGGTGATTTCAGGGAATTACTCAGTGCGATTATTCCAGAGGGTGGATGGGGTGGTTACGGAGTTGGGTGGGCCGCAGAACTTCAAAGTTGTGGCTGATGGTGCGTCGTCACTGAGTGCGAGCGACCGGGCGACGCAGGAGGAGTTCTTGCGGAAAGTGACGCGGCTTTACCGGGCGGTGTCAGGTGCGATGCACACAGCCGACGAAGTAGAGGCGCGGCTGAAGGCAATTCGTGGGGCGTTGCGGGAGACTCCGGCGGCGGAAAAGCAGTTGAGCGCGGCGGCGGATTCGATCGAGAAAGCGAATCGCGGAATTCTGAGGGCGCTGCGTGGGGATGCAGAGATGCAGAAGCGTAACGAGCCGGTGCCGTCTTCGATCAACGATCGGGTGCAGGCGATCATGGAAGGCGAGAGGTTCGCTCTCGCCAAACCGACACAAAATCACATGGACAATTACAACATTGCCGCAGCCGAGTTTGCAGGACAATTGAGCAAGCTTCATGCTTTGGTTGAGGTTGATCTGGCTAAGTTGGAGAAGGATATGGAGACCGCGGGAGCGCCATGGACTCCGGGACGGGTGCCGGAGTGGCGAGAGAAATAGAATTGGCCACGGATTGGCACGGATCTTCGCGGATCAAAGAACAAAATCTCTACCCCCGGGGACCCGGAGGAACACAGGGTAATCCAAAATATGGTTTCATTTTGAATTGCTTTATCCGTGGGAATCCGTGAAATCTGTGGCGGTTTTTTTCTTGAGCATTTATCCTCAAGGCGCTGTGGTAAACTCGCCGCCGACTGTTGCTTAGGCTTTTGGGCGCGGCATCTGGCGTGAGAAATTGTTTTGCGTCGTTTCTTGTGGGAGGACTGGGGAATGGGTCTCGCGTTACTGGTTGTAATCTGGCTGATCACTTTGGCCAGCACATATTTTTTCGTCGCCAAAACCTGGTGGCTTCCGGTTGGGGCTTCAGCTGCCACGGGATTTATCGACGGACAATTCACTTTGACACTAGTATTGATGGGAATTGTTTTCCTGGCGGCGCAACTCTCGCTGGGCTACTTTGCCTGGCGATACCGCGAACAGCCCTCCGCGCCACCAGCGGATTATTCGCACGGCAATGTGAAGCTGGAAGTGGTGTGGACCGTGCTGACCACGGTTCTGTTTGTCGGGTTGAACCTGATGGGCAGCAGTGTGTGGGCGAGCCAGCGCTTTGAACAGGCGGGACCAGGGGCGGTGCAGGTAGAGGTGACGGGCATGCAGTTTGCCTGGTACTTCCGCTATCCGGGGCCGGACGGGCAATATGGCGGGACCAGCGTCAAGCTGATGGATCCCTCGGCGGGCGGCGAGGCTGCGGTGGGGTTGAACACTTCTGATCCGGCTGCGAAAGATGATGTGGTGACGGGCACGATGTATTTGCCGGTGGACCGCGAGGTCGACGTAAGCTTGCGGTCGGTGGATGTGATCCACAGCTTCTTTGTGCCCAACCTGCGATTCAAACAAGATGCGGTGCCTGGACTCAACATTCACATGCACTTCAAGCCGACGGCGATTGGCGAGTACGAAATTGCGTGCGCCGAACTCTGCGGCCTGGGTCACTACAAAATGCACGGCATGGTACACGTCGTCAGCCAGGAAGATTTTGACAAATGGCTGGCGGCACGGGAGGCGGAGAAACAATAAATGGCAACCTCGGCAACCGCTCACGCGCATGCGGGCCCTCAGGGCTTCATTCGAAAATATATTTTCAGCCTCGATCACAAAGTCATTGGCCTTCAGTATTTCTTCCTGGCGCTCACGGCGGTGTTTGTCGGGATGTTTCTGTCGCTGCTGATGCGCATTCACCTGATCTATCCCTTGGCCAGTTTGCCGCTTGTGGGCGAGATCAAGCCGGAGACTTATCTCGCCCTGCTTACCATGCACGGCACGATCATGGTGTTCTTCGTGCTGACCACGGCGCCGCAGGGGGGATTTGGAAATTACTTTCTGCCCATTCAGATTGGGGCGCCGGACATGGCCTTTCCGGTCCTGAACATGCTTTCGTTCTGGACGACGTTTGTGGGGTTTGTCGTCATTCTCGCGGCATTCTTCGTTTCAGGGGGAGCGCCGCTGCATGGGTGGACGGGATATCCGCCGCTGAGCGCGGTGCAATCCGCGGGCCCGGGTGAAGGACTTGGGGCTGACCTGTGGATTACCAGCATTGCGATTTTTTGTTTAGCATCGCTGATGGGCGCGTTGAACTTCCTGACGACTACGCTCGATATGCGGGCCAAGGGCATGACTATGATGCGTATGCCGCTGACCTGCTGGTCGTGGTTCATCACGGCGATTCTTGGATTGCTGGCATTCGGAGTGCTGCTGTCGGCAGGAATCCTGTTGCTGATGGACCGCAATCTCGGCACCAGTTTTTATGTGCCGCTGATCGTCGTGAACGGGCAGGTGATGGGGCACAAGGGTGGGTCACCGCTGCTGTGGCAGCATCTGTTCTGGTTCTTCGGGCATCCCGAAGTTTACATCGCGATTCTGCCGGGGATGGGCGTGACCTCGCAGATTCTGTCGACGTTCTCGCGCAAGCCGATCTTTGGGTATAAGGCCATGGTCTACGCCATGCTCTCGATTGGATTTTTTGGGTTCATGGTGTGGGGCCATCACATGTTCATGAGCGGCATGAGCCCATACTCGGCCTTTGCCTTCTCGCTGCTGACCATGTGCATCGGCGTGCCTTCGGCCATCAAGACATTCAACTGGCTGGGCACGATGTACAAGGCGCGTATTCGATTCCAGACACCGATGCTGTATGCCATCGGCTTCGTTTCCCTCTTCGTCTCCGGCGGACTGAGTGGTCCGTTCCTGGCGCAGCCGGTGCTCGACATTCAATTGCACGATACTTATTTCGTGGTCGGACACTTCCACCTGATCATGGGCGTGGCGGCGATCTTCGGAATGTTTGCGGCGACTTATTATTGGTTCCCGAAAATGTTTGGGCGGATGATGAATGAGACGTGGGGACGGGTGCACTTCTTCATCACGTTGCTTGGGACCTACGCCATCTTCATGCCGATGCATTACCTGGGCATCGCGGGAGGGACGCGGCGGTACTCGCAATACACCGAAGTGGCATATTTAGGGAAGCTGATGCCGCTTCACCAGTTCATGACTTACGCAGCGATTATTACGATTGCGGCGCAGTTTATTTTTGTGATCAATCTGTTCTGGAGCATGTTCAAAGGGCCGAAGGCGAGCGACAATCCGTGGGAATCGACGACTTTGGAATGGACCACGGCTACGCCGCCTCCGCATGACAATTTTGGCGGGGTGACGCCGGTGGTGCATAACGGGCCTTATGAGTATGGGGTGCCGGGTGCGGCGCGGGATTTCGTGATGCAGACGGATCCGCCGGTGGAAGGCGGGCACTGAGATTTATGGCGACGTTGATACCAAGCGCTCCGATGAGTCAGTTGGGACGCGGCGGAAGTGTGCCTGCGATTCCGGGCGGAGGCGATGATGGAGGTTCTCCGGATTCGGGGCTGCCGAATTATGGGACGCGGCTACGGCGGGCGCGGCTGGGACTGATCTGTGCGATTGTGACCGTCGGCATGGTGTTTGTTTCGTTGACGAGTGCGCTGATTGTGCGGCGGGGCCTGCCGACCTTCGACGACGCGAGTCGTACTTACCTCCGCGACTGGGGCGGAGTGCAATTGCCGTGGGAGTTGCTGTTCATCAACACGGCGATATTGCTCATGAGCAGCTTGACTGTCGAGGGAGCGCGGCGGCAGATTGCGCGGCGGGCAGCGCTGGCTCCGATACAGTCGATACCGGGAGTCTCGTTGGGTGAGGAAAGAAACTTCCCCTGGCTGGGAGTGACCGTCGTTCTTGGCCTTGCGTTTCTGGTGGGACAGTTCATGGCTTGGGGCGAACTGAAGGCGCGGGGATTTCTAGTCAATACGAATCCGGATAGTTCGTTCATTTATCTGTTGACAGGGGCGCATGCCCTGCACTTGGCAGGAGGAGTTATTGCGCTGGTCTGGGCAAGCGTCGCTTCCCTGCTGCACAAACCAATCGAGGGGCGGCGGATTGTGGTGGACGTCGCGGCCTGGTATTGGCATTTTATGGCGGTGCTGTGGATTTATGTTTTTGCTCTTTTAGCATTTGCGCGATGACGCGAAAGGGGAAACTGGGGAATGGCTGACGCCACGCTGCAACATCACGCCGCTGCCGGGCACGGGGGTGCGGGTGAGTTTGAAGCTCCGCTGTTTGGGGCTTATTCGAAGAAGGTCGGAATGTGGTTGTTTCTGGCCTCGGACTCGCTCACGTTCGGGGCGCTGCTGTTTGCCTTTAGCTACAACCGCATCTACACCACGCCTTGGCCAACGCCGTTTGGCAAAGACAGCATCATCAACGCGACCATCATGACGGCGTGCCTGCTATCGAGTTCGCTGACGATGGTGATGGCGGTGTTCGCGGCGCAGCGGAGCGACCGGTCCTGGACGAGGCTTTGGCTACTGGCCACCATGGTGTTCGGGACGGCATTTATTGTTTTGCATGGGATGGAGTGGACAAAGCTGATCCACGAAGGGTTAAGCCTGCCAGGGTTTCCGAAGCCAGCCGGGCAGGAGGGTGGGGAGTTCGCCAAGATCTCGACGGGTGTGCCCCAGTTTGCGGCGACTTTTTTTGGGCTGACTGCGATGCACATGCTGCACGTTACGATCGGCGTAATTTATCTAGGTGTCGTGGCATTGCGGAAGTGGTTCCTGCCGATTCTGGGAGTGCTGTGGCTGGTGGGATATTTCTTGATTCCAGCGGATAATGTTTTTCACTATGGGGTCCACGCGCTGCTGATTGGGCTGATTGTTTCCGCGGTCATTCTTTTTCTGAAGCCGAAAGATTATGACGCACACGATGTGGAAGTGTCTGGGTTGTACTGGCACTTTGTAGATCTTGTGTGGATGTTTATTTTTCCACTGGTCTATCTGATGTCCACCAAGGTTACATAGATTTAACGATCAACGCGGACGAGCGAGGAAATTGACCATGCACGATGTAGCGAAGCACGACGATAGCAAGGGACAGTATTTCTGGGTGTGGGGCGCGCTGCTGGTTCTGACTGGAATCGAGGTCTGGCTGGGTTACAGACAGGTATTCGCGCCGGTGCGCATGCTGGAGGTCCTGCTGGTGCTGTCGGTGATCAAGTCGGCGTTGATTATTGGCTACTTCATGCACTTGAAATTTGAGACGGCGCTGATGCGGTGGATGCTGGTGATCGCGGTGACGGCCTGTTTTGTGATCATGTACTTCTTCTTTTTTCCGGACGCCGGCCGCATCCTTCCGCCGCCACACGGGTTGGGAGTACAGTAGCCCAGACGCGCAGATCGAATGTTGAGACTGATGACGTTCTTCATTATGAAATCTCGTCTCCTGATGCTGTTGTTGCTGCTGGGCCTTTGGACCGTGCCCGCCTTGGCGCAGGGCTGCGCGATGTGTAATGCGAACGCGAAGGCCACGCCCAAGGAAGGCCAGCAGGCGCTGAACCGGGCCGTGCTGGTGCTGTTGCTTCCTCCGATTGGAATTATGGTGGTCGGAGTCGGGCTGGCTTTCCGGTATGGGAAGCGGCGCGATCAGGATCCGGACTAGGCTTCGGCCCGTAACCTTTCTTTCGCCCCTTCGGGGCTGGTTCATTTTCCCACAATCTCACCCACGGCTTGCGCCCCTTCGACAGGTTCAGGGCAGGCTGTGGGCTGCAATCTGCCGTTGCTTCGCGGCTATCCGGAAGCGTCCTACGGTTCGTCTCTGCAGCGCAAATTCCTAAGTCACGCTCTGCTTTATAATAGAGGATTCGGCAGCACTGTCTGAGGCCGCTGGGAACGCTTCCGGCGGGCGATGGACCTGCTGCCGGGCCCTTATCCGATGTCTGACTCACTACCCACGGAGAGCATTATTGTTCGCGGCGCACGTGTGCATAACCTCAGAAACATTGATTTTGAGATTGTGCACAATACGCTGACGGTGGTCACCGGGGTCTCCGGGTCCGGCAAATCTTCCCTTGCCTTTGACACGATTTATGCTGAGGGGCAGCGGCGGTATGTGGAGTCGCTTTCGGCTTATGCGCGGCAGTTCTTGGAGCGCATTGAGAAGCCGGATGCGGATTCTATTGACGGCATCGCTCCGGCGGTGGCGATCCGGCAGAAGAACACGACGCGGAATCCCAGGTCTACGGTGGCGACGGCGACCGAGATTTACGATTATTTGCGGCTGCTGTTTGCCCGGGTTGGGCGCACGTATTGCGTGAACTGCGGGTGCGAAGTAAAGAAAGACACGGTGGACGAGATTGCGGATGCCGTGTTGGCGCTGGATCCGGAAACGCGAGTGCAGGTTGTTTTTCCGTTGAGGTCAGCCACGGCCTCGCCTCAGGAAGCGGAGAAGAAGTCGGCACGTGCGCGCAGGTCCAAGAAAACTTCTGCGCCGGATTCAGGGCTGACCGATCAGCTTAAGATTCGCCTGTTCGACTTGCGCAAGGCCGGATTCAATCGCCTCTATCAGGCGGGACAGGTCTTTGAGTTTTCCACTCCGGAATCGCTGCTGGATATTCGGTTCGACCAGCCCGTGTTCATGTTAGTGGACCGGCTTACGGTCTCCGCGGAAGCGCGCACACGAATCGTGGATGCCGTGGAGACCGCGTACCGGGAATCGGGCGAGGTGATTTTCGATTTGCCGCCGCGCAATGATCAGCCAGCGCGCCAGATGCGGTTTGCCCAGCGCTTTGAATGCAAGAACTGCAACCTGCGCTACGAGGAGCCGGAGCCGCGGCTGTTCTCATTCAACAATCCTTACGGGGCGTGCCCGCGCTGTCAGGGATTTGGGAACACGATTGACTTCGACCTCGATCTGGTGATTCCGGACAAGACGAAATCTCTGGGCGAAGGAGCGATTGATCCATGGAACAAGCCAAAGTACCGGCCTGTGTTCACGGACATGAAGCGGTTTGCGAAGCAGGAGGACATTCCGCTCGACGTGGCTTGGGCGGAGCTCGAGGCCGAGCAGCAGGAACTCATTCAGGATGGGGACGAAAAGTTCCTGGGCATTCGCGGATTCTTTCAGTATCTGGAACGGAAGAAGTACAAGCTGCATATTCGCGTCTTCTTGAGCCGCTATCGTGGATATTCGACTTGTCCGGAGTGCCGGGGCTCGCGGCTGCGGCTGGAAGCGCGGCAGGTCAGAATCGACGGGAAAAACATTTGTGAAGTCTGTAGCATGACCGTCGAGGACGCGGCGAAATTCTTTGCCAGCGTGCGGTTGAGTCCAGAGGAGTCCGATATTGCGGAGCGGTTACTTCAGGAGATCCGCGAGCGTTTGCGCTTTCTCAACGACGTGGGCCTGGAATATCTGACGCTAGACCGACTGTCGTCCACGCTCTCTGGAGGCGAGGCGCAGCGCATACAACTGGCGACTTCTCTAGGATCACGGCTGGTGGGCACGCTTTACGTGCTGGACGAGCCTTCGATCGGGTTGCACAGCCGCGACACGCACCGGCTGATCAAGATCCTGCAAGATTTGCGCGATTTAGGGAACACGATCCTGGTGGTCGAGCACGATCCTGACATCATGCGCACGGCCGATCGGATTCTCGACCTTGGACCTGGCGCAGGCGAGAATGGCGGCAAGCTGGTGGCGGCAGGAACGTACGAAGAGATTTTGAGGAACCCCGCTTCCCTCACAGGGCGCTACCTCGCCGATGATTTGCGCATTCAAATACCGGCGGTGCGGCGTACCCCTGGGACGCAGCAGATCCGGATCAAAGGCGTACGGGCTAACAATCTGCGAGGCGTCGATGTCTGTATTCCGCTGGGGATGCTGGTGGCGATCACCGGAGTCTCCGGCTCCGGCAAGTCGACCTTACTGCACCAGGCTTTGTATCAGGCGCTGGGAGAAGCTAAGAAGCAACAGACCACGGGCTCGACGCGTGTTGCGGCTACGTGGGAAAGCCTGGAGGGGGATCAGTTCATCGACGAAGTGGTGCTGGTCGATCAATCTCCGATCGGGCGGACGCCGCGTTCGAATCCGGTGACGTACATCAAGGCGTTCGACGTGATCCGCGATCTGTTTGCCTCTTTGCCGGAGGCCAGGAAGCGCGGCTTCAGCTCGGGGCATTTTTCGTTCAACATTCCCGGCGGGCGGTGCGAGACTTGCCAGGGCGACGGCACGGTTACGGTGGAGATGCAGTTTCTCGCGGACGTGGAACTTATCTGTGAAGAGTGCAAAGGCACACGCTACAAGGCGCAGGTGCTCGAGGTTCGCTACCGCGGCAAGAATATTCACGAAGTCCTGAACCTCACGGTCAAGGAGGCGCTCAAGTTTTTTGCAGAAGCTCCAAAGCTAACCGAGAAGCTGCGGGTGCTGGATGAAGTTGGGTTGGGATACCTGCGGCTGGGGCAATCGGCGACAACCTTGTCCGGGGGGGAGGCGCAGCGCATGAAGCTGGCAGCGCATCTGCAGCCCGCCGGCCGTGACATTGGACGGCCTAGCGCTGCGCGGGCGGACGAAACTCGTCGCCGCCGGCGTCTGCTTTATATCTTTGACGAGCCCACGACTGGATTACATTTTGACGACGTGAGCAAACTCCTGGCAGCCTTCCGCCGTCTTATCGAGGCAGGGGGTTCCATCCTGGTGATCGAACACAATCTGGAAGTGATCAAGACGGCGGACTGGGTGATCGATCTGGGGCCGGAAGGTGGGGCGCGTGGCGGCAAGATTGTGGGGGTGGGGCCGCCGGAGGCCATTGCCAGGATCCCTGGCTCTTACACTGGCAAGTATCTGGCCCGGCTGCTGAATGGAAATAGCAATGGAGCTTCGCGTTCCCATGGGAGCAAATAGACTTCTTGCGAGCGGGGTTCTGGTACTGGCCGTGACCGCGTGTCCGGTCGCGCAGGACGCGAGCCCGGCGGCGGGACAGACTCCGTCACAATCTTCATCGCAATCCTCTGCGCAGCCTGCCTCGCGGCCTCAGGGCCACCGGCCGGTTCATCACGTTCAGGTTCCGGTTGAAGATTCTCAGCCGGAGGAACTTACTCAGGCCGAAACTGCGATCGAAAAGCAGGACTATCCAGCAGCCGAACCTCTGCTTCGCAAACTCGTTAGCCGAGAGCCTGCGAGCTATGTCGCGTGGTTCGATCTGGGTTTCGTCGAAAATGCTTTGGGCAAGGTGGAGGAATCGATCGCCGCTTATCGCAGGTCTGTTGCGGCCAAGCCGGATGTTTTCGAATCGAATCTGAATCTTGGATTGCAGCTGGCCAAGACTGGCCAACCGGATGCGGAAGAGTTTCTGCGGGCGGCGACTCGGCTGAAACCCACGAGTAACGCCGTCGAGGGTCACTACCGGGCGTGGCTCTCACTGGCGCAGACGATTGCGAAGTCAAAGCCGGAGGAGGCACTTGCCGCTTACCAGCAGGCGTCTACTCTTCAACCCAAAGAAGCTGAGCCGCATCTTTCTGCCGGTCACCTTCTCGAAGAGGAAAATAAGTTTGCCGACGCCGAGCAGGAATACAGGAAGGCGCTCGCGCTCGACTCGCGCTCTACCGATGCGGTCATTGGTTTAGCGAACATCTACATGCGCGGGCACAGGTTCCCTGAGGCGGAGGAGTTTCTGCGCAAACTCCTGGCGGAACATGCGGACTCTGCCCCGGTTCACATCCAGTTGGGACGAGTGCTGGCTGCCGAAGGCAAGACTGATGCCGCCATCGCCGAACTGCAAGCGGGTCTCAAAATCAAAGTCGCGCCGGGCGACGAGGTGGCGCAGCGGGAACTGGCGGATCTGTATGTCACGGCCGGGAAGAACGATATGGCTGAAGACGCCTATCGCACATTGCTGGTTGCTCATCCTGACGAGGCGGAACTCCATGATGGCCTGGGCAAGGCTCTGTTGTGGCAGAAGAAATCTCCGGAAGCGCAGCGGGAGTTCATCAGTGCCGTGAAACTCAAGCCCGGCTTTGGAGACGCGTATTACGATCTCGCGTTCGCCGCCAACGAAAATAAGGATTACGCGCTCGTGATTCGCGCGCTGGATGCGCGAGGCAAGCTGCTGGCGGAGACTCCGATGACATATTTCCTAAGGGCGTCGGCCTACGATCACCTGCGCGACTTCAAGAATGCCGCGGCCAATTTTCACCTCTTCCTTAACATCGCTAAGGGGAAGTATCCTGATCAGGAGTGGCAGGCGACGCACCGGCTTATCGCTATTGAACACAGGAAATAGTCGCACGGAAAATCGAGTGATGCGTGGAATGGAACATTCACGATTCTGGCGGATGATGGCGGCCAGCCTGGTGATGGCAACGCTGGCTGTGCCCGCTCAGCTTCGCGGTGCGGAGGACCCTTCCATCGAGGAACTGAAGGCGCGAGTTACCAATGCTAGAATCGCCGACCGGCCGCCCTTGTGTCTTCACGTCTCCGAACGGCAGCTTGCCGCTGCCGGCAGGTTCTATGGCGCAGGCGACATCGAGCAAGCTAAGGTTGCACTGGCCGATGTAGTCGCGTTTTCCGAGTTGGCCCGGGACTCCGCGATTCAGGCGCGCAAGCACGAGAAACAAAGCGAGATCGCAATCCGCAAGCTGGTTCACAAGCTGGGAGACCTCAAGCACACGGTTTCGCACGAAGACCAGGAGCAGGTACAGGACGCGATTGACCGCCTGCAACGCATTCGCGATGATCTGCTGGTTGCGATGTTTCCGAAAGTTGGTAAGAAATGACCCCTTCCTGGCTTCGTACATGCACTTGCCTCGGCCTATCATTTCTCGCCACCGGGCCGGTCTTGGCTCAGCGGCACCGGGATCCTTTTACACCGCACGAGATTGACCAGATCCGCGATGCCAGTTGGGAGCCCCAACAACGCCTGGCTCTCTACGTGGCCTTCGCCCGGGCGCGCCTGGTTGGCCTGGAGCAGATGCGCAGCGACCCCAAGACGAAAAACCGCGCTCAACAAACTCATGACCGGCTGGATGATTTCCTGCTGATCTATGACGAACTGAACGACAACATCGATACCTACCTGGACCGCAAGAACGACATTCGCAAACCCTTGAAAGTGATCGTGGACGCCGATACAGAATTCCAGGCAAAACTGCGCGCTTTGAAAGACGCGGCTGACGTCCCTGCTGAAGAAGCAAGACAGTACGAATTCGTTCTAACCAACGCTCTCGATACGCTTGATACATCTGCGGAGGACCATCGCAAGCTCCTGGCTGAACAGCAAGAGGCGGGCAAGCACCGGAAGAAAACTGACTCCAAACAGTCAGGTAGCAAGTCCGAGTGAACGGTTCGTGGTTAATGCATTTCGTGTTAATCAGTCCGTGCTAATCTAGGCTCACCGTGCGTGAGGGACTGCTCGAAATCTTCCATGAAGAACACCGGCAATTGCGTCCAGGTGGTGTGCCGCCTGAGCTGAAGATCGAGTTTTTTGCCTTCGCCAATGTCAACAACACCATCCGCTTACGCGAGGGCAGGCTGCTGGTAAGGCTTTCCGATCTGCTCGAAGGCGCGCCTGAGGCAGTGGTGCGCGCCATCGCTCACATCCTGCTGGCCAAGATGTACCGGAAGCCCATTGACCGCAGCCACGCGGCGCGGTATCGAAAATATGTGGGCAGCCGTGAGGTTGTGAGCAAAGCGCATCTGGTGCGGCAGATGCGCGGACGCAAGCAACTGCATTCCCCCAAGGGGCGCGTTTACGATCTCGATATTGTTTTCGAGGATCTGAACCGCCGCTTCTTCCATGGACTCCTCGGACGCCCGCGGATGAGTTGGAGCCCGACCAAGACCCGGCGCATCCTCGGCCACTATGATCCAGCACACAATGCGATCGTCATCAGCCGCATCTTTGACCAGTTCCTGGTTCCGCGTTACGCCGTGGAGTATATCGTTTACCACGAGATGCTGCATCTGAAGCATCCGGTCCGGCTGCGAGGGAGCCGGCGTTGCGTACACTCCGCGGAGTTCCAGGCAGAAGAGAAGTTGTTTCCGCAATTAGAGCGGGCGAATGCGTTCTTGAAGAGATTGTGAAAATGAAGGCTTGCTTTCGTCTTCATCAATGGGTTGAAATAGTGGCCTATCGGCCGAGGCAACCGAACTACAGACCGAGACCTAACTACCGTCGAGTTGGCCGGATTGTGGAGGAGCCATGAAAACCACTTCGTTTGCAAGAATCCCTCTATCCCTCGGTTCCCTGGCACTGCTGTGTGCCCTAGGCTGCGGTGGCGTCGCTAATAGTGCGCCTTCCGTGGTTACGCTCAATAGCGCTCCCTCTGGACCGGCGAGCGTGCCAGGGATTAGCTTTTTCAATTCCAGCAACCCAGCAACCAATCCTTTCCCGCAATCCATCGCAGTGGCAGATTTCAACGGGGATGGCAAGCTGGACATGGCCGTCTCGGTGTACAGCATATTTACCTCGTTTAGCGATGTGAACATACTGCTGGGCAACGGCGATGGGACGTTCACCGCCGGCCCCGCGTTCCCGCTGACAGGACAAAATGTGAATAACGCTGCGGTAGCGGACTTCAATGGCGATGGCAAACCGGACCTCGCCATTTCTCTCCCTGACGCCAATCAAGTCCAGGTGCTTCTGGGGAATGGGGATGGAACCTTCACGGCGCTGCCAGCGATGTCGGCGAGCGGAGTTTTTAAGGTTGCAACGGGGGACTTCAACGGAGACGGCAAGGCCGACTTGGTTTTGGTGAACCCCGGCCCCGGCACTGTCACGATCCTGTTGGGCAACGGGGATGGAACCTTCCCGCGAAGAGCGACGATTCCGGTTGCAGGCGGTCCACAAGCTGTCGCCGTGGGAGACTTTAACCGGGATGGCAAGGCGGACCTGGCAGTCGTGAACTATTCCGCTGACACAGTGACAATATTGCTGGGCAATGGGGACGGAACCTTCCGGGCGGTGCCGTCGAAGCCTGCGACGGGCATTCAACCTTTATCTGTCGCGGTCGGAGATTTCAACGGTGATGGCATTCCTGACCTGGCTGTGACGAACCAGAATAATGGCTACCCTCTGTTGGGCACCGTGACGGTGCTGATCGGCAGAGGGAACGGAACTTTTAAGCCAACGGCAGTGAGTCCGCAGACGGGTTCAGTTCCCTATTCCGTGGCAGTCGCGGACTTCAATGGAGACGGCAAGGAGGATCTGGCTGTAGCGAACGCCGGCAGTAATACGATTACTATCCTGCTGGGCAAGGGAGATGGAAGCTTTGCTTCGCCGGTGAGTCCTGCGGTGGGTACAGATCCTGTCTTCGCTGCTGTGGCGGACTTCAACGGCGACGGTGTCCCGGATCTGGCCGCCGCGAGCAATACCACCAGTTCGGTAACCGTGCTGCTCACGCGGAGGGCAGCGACGGCGACGGTGATTGGAAGGGCCCCGTAGAATCGTGCGATACTGAGCCCAGAAAGACATGCAGATGGGCACCCTGCAAGAAATCGAACTCACGGTGCTGTTAGCGGGTGTCTGCACTGGGTTCATAGCCCTATTCATCAAGGGAAGTCGTCCTCCGCAGCCTCTGGAGATAGAGCCTTCCTCGAACTCACCTGCGCTCATGGATGCTGTTGTGGCGATATTGAGTCCGCTCGTCTCTATTCTTGTGTTCTATCTCGGAGTGTGGATTCACTTTACGAACAATCGCTTATTTGACGCACTCATAACGTTGCCTCTGGCCAATGGTGCATACTGCGGTCGTCGTGCAGTTCGGTCCCAGGGTGCTGGCGTCTCGGTCCGAATACTGGGGTTGTTGGCGGTGGTTGTGTGCGCGCCTGCTGCCATCTTGTTTCTGTTTATCACGATAGTCGGCGTTGGCTGAGATGACTGCCTGAACCACGCGTTCGACAAATGTTTCAATACCGCCACTACGCCACTGACCGCACCGTTTAATCCCAAATTTCCCCGTGTGATGCCGATCACGTGCGTTTGTGACGGTGCGGATTGACGCCCGCGCCGCGCACAGCATATCCTTAGATATTGAAATTGAAATTCATTTTCAAAATCATCTTCAAGATGCCAGGTCGTTCATAAATGCTTCAGGCTTTCATCATCACGCTCCGCGAGGGGGTCGAGGCCGCCCTCATCGTCGGCATCACATTGGCTTATCTTGCCAAGATTGGCCGGATTGATCTGCGGAAGACCGTCTATGCCGCACTTGGCGCCGCCTTCCTCGGCAGCATTGGAGTGGCGATTTTAATTTCGCGGCTGAACTGGAACGAAGACGTTTTCGAAGGCTGGATCATGCTGGTTGCCGCCTTCTTCGTCGTCACCATGGTTATTTTCATGATGAAGACGGGACGCAAGCTGAAGGGCCAAATTGAGGGCAAAGTCGGCCTGCTGGCGGGTAACGATGCGTGGATCGGCCTGTTCTTCTTTGTATTCCTGATGGTGCTGCGCGAAGGCGCGGAGACTGTGCTGATTCTCTCCGCGGTCTCGCTGAACTCCACGGAACTGATGAGCTTCCTGGGCACGCTTCTGGGCGTGGCGGCGGCGGTTGCTTTCGGCATGATGTTCGTGAAAGGCAGCGTGCGAATCAACCTGCAGAAATTCTTCCGGGTCACGACCGCCATTCTATTTCTCGTGGCGGCGCAATTGGTGGTTGCCGGTCTGCACGAGTTGTCGGAAAGCGGAGTGCTTCCGTCCTCCAAGCAGGAAATGGCCATCATCGGGCCGATCGTGCGCAACGATCTTTTCTTTTTCGTTACGGTTCTCGCTCTGGCGGCCTTGATGGTGTTGTTTGATGCCAAACGGCGGGAGCCATTACCTGAGCCCGCGTCTGCAGCCGAGCGTCGCAAGGCGGCCTGGTCTACACGTAAGGAGCGTCTGTGGATGGCGTCGGTCTACATCTTCTCTTTTCTCTTTATTGCCATGCTGACGGCGGAGTTCGTTTATGCCAAAAGCAAGAGCTCTCTCTCTCCCGCAACCGAGGTCACCTTTTTGAACGGGCAGGTGCAAATCCCGCTGACCCAGGTTTCTGACGGAGACCTGCATCGCTACCAGGCCCAGGAAAATGGCGCTGCAATCCGCTTCTGGCTCTACCAGAAGCCGGATGGCAAGATCGCCACGGTTTTCGACGCCTGCGAAATCTGCGGCGCGGTCGGCTTCTACAAGTCGGCCAACGGAGTGGTTTGCAAGAACTGCTCCGCTCCGATCAATCCTCAGTCCGTGGGCTCGAAGGGTGGGTGCAACCCCATTCCGCTCAAGGCGACTCAGACCGCCGACGCCGTGATTATTCAGGAGGCGGACATCATGGCCGGCAGCCGCGTGTTCGAGAAGCAGTAGGATGTTCGCTCGGCTCGTCTACGAATCGTTCCGCCGCCAGCAGCGGCGTAAATTGCTGGCCGGCGCGGCCATCACCCTGGGCGTTACCGTGACTACCGCGATGATTGCGGTCGCTACGGATATCGGCGACAAGATCAACCGCGAACTGCGTACCATCGGCGCCAACCTGTTAGTTACCCCGCAAGAAGATACGCTCGATGTGGAAGTTGGCGGCGTGAACTTAAAGCCGCCGAGCGACGGCGCTTTTCTGAACGAAGCCGACCTACCGAAGATCAAAAGCACGTTCTGGCACAACAACATCACCGGGTTCGCGCCTATGTTGCCCGTGAGGGTTGAGCTGCAGCGCGACGGCAAGACGGAGAACCTCAGCTTGATCGGCACTTACTTTGCCAAGCAGGTTTCGTTTGGCAAAGAACAGTTCAACACTGGGGTGCGATCTACGCACCGCTGGTGGAGAGTTGCCGGTGCATGGCCGGATGACAATTCGCGCGACGTTTTGCTGGGAGAGCGGCTGGCAGCGAGGATCGCGGCGAAGGCCGGCGACGAAGTCACGCTTTCGGACCGCCGGTTGCGTGTGACTGGAATTCTCTCCACCGGCGGCAGCGAAGACGATCAGATTGTGGCCCCGCTCGCCCTTGCCCAGGAGATTCTCCGCAAACCGGGCGCGGTGCGACGCGTCTACGTCAGCGCGCTCACCAAGCCCGAAGATGCGTTCGCCCGCCGCGATCCCAGGAGCATGTCTGGCGCGGTTTACGACCGCTGGTACTGCTCGCCGTATCCGCAGTCGATTGCCTTCCAGTTACAGGAAGCAATCCCGCATTCGCACGCTGAACAGATTCGGCAAGTGGCGCAGAACGAGGGTGCGGTACTCACGCGCATTGAGGGCCTGATCTTTCTAATCACGCTGGCTGCGTTGTTGGCGTCGGCCCTCGCCATTTCTGCTGCCATGGCCACCGCCATCTTCGAGCGTCGCGCAGAAGTTGGCCTGATGAAGGCTCTGGGCGCGGGAAGGGCCGCGGTGGCATCCTTCTTTTTTGCCGAAGCTACGCTGCTTGCGCTGATCGGGGGCTTCGTGGGCTTCGCTGCCGGTGGGCTGCTAGCACGGCAGATTGGCCGCTCCATTTTCAATTCGCAGATCACGATTACCCCAGTGCTCTTGCCGGTGATTCTGGTAATCGCGGTGATCGTCACGTTTGCCGGTAGCGCCGCCGCCATTCGTAAGGCGGTGGGACTTGATCCTGTGTTTGCCCTCCGAGGTGAACTGTGAGCGCCGGCGTTTCACACTCCGTTCAGCATGTGGTTGCAGGGCGTGCGAAGGCACAACATACCTCGATGTTTCTCCGGATGCTGGTGCGTGCCGCCGTGCTTCGGCGCGGACGCGCTGCCTCCGCGCTGTTGGCTATGGTTGTAGCGGCTGCTGTTACTACCGCAATGCTGAATCTTTACGTCGACGTGCAGTCGAAGTTGCGGCGCGAGTTCCGCAACTACGGTGCGAACATCGTCCTGGTGGGAAGGGATAGCACTTCCCTTCCCGCGGATGCGCTCTCGCGCGTGGAATCCGTTCTCGGCGGCGGCCGCGGAGTGGTCGCGCCATTCGCTCTCGTAGTGGCACGAACCAGCGATGGTCAGCCCGTGGTTGTTGCTGGCACAGACTTCGCTCGCGTCAAGCAACTGAATCGCTGGTGGTCGGTGAGCAACTGGCCTTCAGCGCCGCAGCAGGCACTGATCGGGGTGCGCGCGGTTTCCGTAGTCTCTCCGAGGAGTCAGCCCTTCGACCTCAGTTTTCAGGGACACACTGTGCATGTTGCGCCTGCGGGAACTGTGCAAACCGGCGCTGCCGAAGACAGCCGCGTCTATCTTTCTCTGGCCGATTTCGTTTCATGGACAGGGATACGACCCTCCACCATCGAAGTTGCTGCCACAGGTTCGCCCGAAGAGATCACAGCCATCATGCAGCAACTTGAGCAGGCGCTCCCGGCGGCGGATGTGCGGCCGGTGCGGCAAATCATGGAAGGCGAAGCCCGCGTGCTGGGCAAAACTCGCGCCACGTTGCTGGCTGCCACTGCGCTCATCATTCTCACTGCCGCACTGTGTGTGCTCTCCACGCTCATGGGATGGGTCTTCGACCGCCGCCGCGACTTCGCCATCATGAAGGCGCTGGGCGCTTCCGACCGCCTGCTGAACGGATTCTTCGCCGCCGAAGCGGCTGCCCTGGGTGCGACTGGCGCGGTAATCGGATTTGTTATTGGCATCGGCATTGCGGTGTGGATTGGCCGGGTTAACTTTCATGCTCCCGTGGCGCCACGTTTCAGTGTCCTGCCTTTTGTTCTGGCTGGTAGCATAATAGTAACGCTGCTTTCGGCGATCCTCCCGATTTCGCTGTTGCGCCGGGTACATCCGGCAGGCATGCTGAGGGGAGAGTGAAATGATCCAGATCAAAGACGTGACGAAACTCTACCCGGCCAAGGCCTCGGGCAACGAGACAGCGAATGGCAAGGGAGATCAGAGCAACGCCATTCATGCTCTCGACCACATCTCCCTGCACGTGGCGCAGGGTGAATGGCTGTCGATCATGGGCCCGTCGGGATCGGGCAAGTCCACGCTGGTGAATCTAATTGGCTGCCTTGATCGCCCGACGTCGGGGGACATCTGGCTCGACGGTCAGAATGTTGCGGGCATCTCCGCTGGCGAATTGAATCGCGTGCGCGCGGAAAAGATCGGATTCATTTTTCAGCAGTTTCATCTCATTCCATATCTGACTGCCGTCGAGAACGTCATGCTGGCGCAGTACTTCCACAGCATGACCGATGAGAAAGAAGCGATCGAAGCCCTCACGCGCGTCGGTCTGGGCGACCGGGCTCACCACTTGCCGTCGCAGCTTTCCGGAGGCGAGCAGCAGCGGGTGTGCATCGCAAGAGCCCTGATCAATGATCCCAAGATCATTCTCGCCGATGAGCCCACCGGCAACCTCGACGCGCAAAACGAGGAGATCGTGCTGCGTCTGCTGCGTGAGTTTCACCAGCAGGGACGCACCATCGTGATGGTGACGCACGATCCCGTGGTGGCGCGTCTGGCGGACCGCCGGATCGAGTTTCATCACGGCAAAGTCGAGTCGCAGGAAGTCTTCGCCATGGCCGACGAAGAACAGTTCGACGAGGTGCTCGAAGAACTCTGGGTGCTGGCCGAACACTGCGAAATTGCTGAAGTCGAGCGTATGGAAGTCCACGGCGCGCTGCCGGTCAGCCTGGCGATCGAGAAGATGATTCAGATGGGTCTGGTGGTTTCCGCCCCGCATCCGCCCCTGGCCCACGAACATAAGCCGTTCGTGAATCCTTGCCACGAAGCGCTCAAGCCGGTAGCTACATCGATGGGAGATGGTTCGATGATCGTTGAACTCACTCCGCGCGGGCGCGAACGGGCGGGCAGCATCATCCGCCGACATCGCCTTGCTGAACGCCTCTTCACCGACAGCCTGGCGATGGACAGTGAATCGGAAATCGAGCAGCAAGCCTGCAAGTTCGAGCACATTCTTTCACCGGAAGCGACTGACAAGATCTGCACCTTCCTCGGACACCCGCACACTTGCCCGCATGGGGCACCAATACCGCCAGGCCCGTGCTGTGGCTCTAGGCCGGTGCAGAAGTTTGCGTTAGACTCCTCCTCAGCCCCGACTCACTAGCTGTATGGCAGAAACGCGGCACCAATTCCAACAACTCGCACGGATGAGGCTCAAGGACGCTAGAGTTCTAATACGAGGCGGAAACGGAGAGGGAGCGTACTATCTGACTGGACTGGCCGTCGAGTGCGCTATTAAGGCCTGCATCGCCAAAAACACCCAGCGGCACGACTTTCCGCCGAATCAGAGCGCTATCAAGGACATTTATACGCATGATTTGGTTAAACTAATAGGCGCGGCAAAGCTGCAGACTGCGTTGGACTCGTACAGGCGGAAAAACGCCTCTTTTAACAACAAGTGGGATGTGGTTAAGGATTGGAACATCAATAGTAGATACGCGCTAAGCGGACTGAATGCCAAAGATCTGTATCGTGCGGTTGCAGGCAGGAATGGAGTTATGCAATGGCCACGGCAACGTTGGTGAATAACGACATTGAAGTCGGTCGACGAATCGTCGCCGCACTTACACGGGCGTCCATACCAGTGGCCGTATATCTTTGGGCGTTTATTCCCCAGTTGCAAGAGTGGCAGTTTATGGTAGCCACACCTCTCGTCGACACTAAAGGTCCGCTTGCAGCCTACGGTGAGGTCAATAGGGCGTTGCAAAGGGAGGGCGTGTTTGAAGATATGCCCCTCCGAAGGATCTTCCTAAAGAGTCCGAATGATCGAGTTTTGAAAGCTTTAGAGAAGGAGAGCAGAGCGATACCACAAGAAGCATTTAGAGTCGTAAACGAACAAATCGCAGGAAATTTCGTTGAGGACGCGTATGTGTACAGCGGATCCATTGACATCACCGAATCCGAGAACATTCCTAGGGGTAGCGCTCCAAGTGCCTACTGGGTTACCTATGCACCCTATTCGGGGCCTGGCGACTCGACAGTATTGGTCCAAGGTCTTGAAAACCTGAGAGAGCTATTGTTATCAAAACTTCATGTCAGTCGCGCCATGGTCGAATCGGTCTTGAAAGAACTGTCCTTGAAAAAAAGAGCCTCAATTCCTAACCTACAGTTGCGCGCCCGAGACCTTAGGCGGTTGAGACCAGCCTAGGGTGACCCCGATAAAATTTGCACCTTCCTCGGACACCCGCGCACTTGCCCGCACGGGGCACCAATACCGCCAGGCCCGTGCTGCGGAGCAACACCGGAACTGACCAGAGCTTCCGGCAGTGAGTCCCGACGCGCACGCTGAAGGACAGATATTTTCTGAGTCGCTAACTTTCCGCGTGCCCTACCGTCTCAGCAAAAGTTAGTTTGGATGATTGTGGATGGAGTTACCGATGAATGGCCTCAATTGGCGCCCCCTGTTGACGCTGCCCATGCTCATCCTGCTGAGCATGAGTGTTTCGGCCCAAGGCCAGAGTGATCTTCCGAATTCGCAGCGCGAAAGATTCTCCAACGCTGACGTCCTCTACGGCTGGGTCGCGAATAGCCGCGGGGAAAAACTCCGCACGTTCATCACGCGCCCCAGGAATGCAACCACCCGTGTTCCGCTGATCTTTTTCGTGGGCTGGCTGAGTTGCGACAGCATGGAGTATCCGAACGGCTCCGGTAAAGATGGATTTGGAGCGCTGATGCTCCGGCTAATTGACGACTCGGGGTATGCCACGATCCGTATGGACAAGCCCGGCGTCGGCGAGAGCGAAGGAGATTGCTCCAAGGCGGACTTCCAGAGCGAGATCGAGGGCTGGAAAGCCGCCTTCGACTCCATCGCCAGGTATGACTTCATCGACCCCGACCGGGTCTTCATTTTCGGCCTCAGTAATGGCGGCGGTTTTTCTCCTTTAGTCGCCCGGAACCATCCCGTGCGCGGATACATCTCCGCCAGTTCCTGGGGGCGCACGTGGTACGAACACATGCTTGAATTGGAGCGACTTCGCCTGACCCGAGCGGGGAAATCACCCAGTGAAGTAAATTCCTCGATGAAAGCATTCACGGATTTTTATAACCTTTATTTGACAAAGGGAATGACTCCGGGACAAGTCCTGGCTCAACATCCGGAATGGCGCGGTCTCTGGTACGACTCGGCCGATGGCCAATATGGCCGGCCGGCGGCGTTCTATCAGCAACTACAAGCCTTGAACCTGGGAGAACTGTGGCAATCCGTGGACCCGCCCGTCCTGGTGATTCGTGGAACGGCTGACACTATTATGAGCCACGCTGACAGCGAGGCCATCGCTGAGATCGTCAATCAGGCTCACCCCGGGCACGCCCGTTATCTTGAGGTTGAAGGGATGACGCATGGGTTTACCGTGCAGGGGAATTTCTACAGCCCTCTCGTCCCTACTGTTTTGGATTGGATGGCGGAACAATTGAAATCGAAGTAAGTCTGCTCGGAACAAATCCGGTCAACTAGAACCAACCTGCCCAACTGCTATGATCGGAACAATCCGACACCCCATGACCCAGCGGCGTCCTACTATCGGCGTATTCGATTCCGGCTTTGGGGGCTTGACCGTTCTTAAAGCTCTACTTGAACTTATCCCTGATGCCGATTACCTCTACTTCGGCGACACCGCCCGCCTCCCGTACGGCTCCAAGTCGGTAGAGACGGTGGCTCGCTACGCCGTTGAGGCCGCCCATTACCTTGAAACCCACGGTGCCGAATTGCTAGTGATCGCCTGCAACACCGCGACCGCTCTCGCCTTCGACCGCATCACGGCAGCGGCGAATGTGCCGGTCGTGGGAGTCGTCGAGCCCGGAGCTGAGGCCGCCGCATCCGTCAGCAAGAATAAGAGAGTCGTTGTAATCGGGACCGAGGCCACGGTCAGCAGTCATGCGTACCAGAAGGCGCTCGAAGCTCGCGGACTTGACGCAAGGGAGAAGGCTTGTCCGCTGCTGGTTCCGCTGGTCGAAGAGGGATGGGTAGAACATCCGGTCACCCAAGAGGTCGCTCGTATTTATCTGAGCGAGGCTTTTGCTGACGGCTTTCACGATGCTGACGCTCTGGTCCTCGGCTGCACCCACTATCCGCTGCTTAAGCCGCTGCTGCACCGGGTGGCGCCGTCGCATGTGAGCATTGTGGACTCCGCGGAATCTACGGCCCATGCGGTTGCCGATCACCTGGAGAAGCTCTTGCCGCTCACGCGGGCAGTTCACGAGGAGCGGCGGGCGCGGCCGCGCCTCAAATTCTTTGCCACCGACTCAGTGGAGAAATTCCGGCGGTTGGGCGCACGCTTCCTCGGGCACACCATCGAAGACGTACTGCACGTGGACCTGAAGGAATAAAAAACAGGCGATCGGCTTTGCGCGCAAGGTTCGGATGGCGCTCTCTTGCCGGGCAGAATTACTGTGTCCGGGCAGCCTCGTGATTAGTCCAATCAGAATGGCAGGCTCAGGCTAATGCATCCGCTCGACGACGTTATCTGGAACGCGCTCACCACGCGCCAAGGCGAGTTTGCGGAATCCTTCGGCCAGGCTCGCAGGTTTATGCCGGAGGTCACAGCACTGGGCGCCTTTAGCCGGCCCACCTCGGAGGGCTACGAATCGCTCGCAGGACTGGTGGGAATCCGTGGCACGGTCGCGCTCTTCCTGGACACACCTTACCAGCCACGCGTTGGCTGGGAGTTCATCGCGGGCGCTCCCCTCCAGCAAATGGTCTGCGAGAACGGCGGCGCCCCGCACACTTCGCAGGCTGACTCTGAGCCGGAACTCGTCGAACTTGGGGACGCGGACTCGCCGGAGATGATCGAACTGACAGCCCTTACCAAGCCCGGTCCCTTTGGGAAACGCACGCATGAGTTGGGTACGTATCTGGGAATTCGGCGCGACGGAAATCTCCTGGCCATGGCTGGCGAGCGGATGAAGGTCCCGGGGTGGACCGAAGTCAGCGCAGTCTGCACCCATCCTGAGCACACGGGCCACGGCTACGCCCGCATCCTGATGGCGGAAGTCATTCATCGCATCCGCAGCCGCGGGGAGACGCCGTTTCTACATGTCAGGGAAGATAACGAGCGCGCGATTGAGATCTATCAGAGGCTGGGGTTTAGCCGGCGGATGCAATTGCACTTTGCAGTGCTTCGGAAGGATGCGTCTTAAAAAGAACTACGCTCCTCAGTACAAATGGAAATCGACTTCCAAATTGACCGCGACGGCCACGGGGTGTCCATCTCTCATCGCTGGTTCGAAGCGCCACGTCTTCACGGCCTCAATGGCCTTCTCATCCAGCCCCATCCCCAGGGAACCAACTACACGGATGTTGGTCGGACGCCCCGTCGCATCGACCACAACTTCCAAAGTGCAGACGCCTTGATATTTCGCCTTCCGCGCCTCTTCGGAGAACTCCGGCTCCGGATCGTAAATCGGACGAGGCGCCGATGTACCCTTTCCTACACGGAAAACGCCGCCGCCGGCACCCATCCCCTCACCCGGTCCCACTCCACGCCCGTTTCCCGAGCCGACGCCGCCGCCGGAGCCCTCGCCAATACCGCTGCCACCACCCGTCCCGTTCGACGGAATAACGGCGGAGGATTTTGGGTCGCCGAGGTTCGGCATGTTATTGTTCGCCATTATCTTAAGATCGGGCGGCACCATCACCGTCGGATCAACCGCCAACTTAGGGTTAGGATTGCGGATGATCACAGTGGGCGGCGTGATTTGCGCCTCCATCGAGAACTTAGGCAGTTTTCCCTGGGAGGCCTTTAACACATCATGGTCGCCGCCGCCACCGCCGCCACCAGCCTGCGTCTTCGCTGGCTTCAGCGTGTAGTCACCGGGATCAATCAATTTGGTTGTGACCTGTGGTTTGGCCTCAACCTTGGTGACAAGCCGCCGACCGAGAATCGTGCCACCGATGATCAATCCGATCACGATTACGTGAGCGACCGTCGAACCCAGGGCTCCATTCTTCTTGTAGTTGTAGAAACCCCAAATATCCTTTACGGGGATTGGCTTCGATTCAAGCTTCAGAGGGGGAAGTTTCTTGGGAAAGAAAATTTCGTCCAGACCGCGGAAAAGCGACTTCCACAGCGGCTCAAAGGTGTCGGGAGCCAGCAGCAGATGCAGTTCCGGTTCATTACCAGCCTCCGGAGCGATGTTCGGATTGACGTCCGCAGATTCCATTGTTCCCCGGTTTTGATTCTCCACGGTTGGCACTGAACTGGTCATCTTCCTGGCGACGCCCTCTTACACAGATGAGCAGTCTTTCCAACAAGTTGCCTGTGTTTCTCCTCAAGTCTTCGGAATCCGGCCGGGCTAGCTCCCGTGGGCGGGATCAACCTCCGGAACCTTGGCTTCTTCTGAAATTGTACCCTTTTCGTCTCTTGTTTACGAAGTGTATTTCCAAGCTCCAATAGTCCGTGTACTTCTTCGCGACCGTCCGGGCAGAACATAGACGTTCCCAGCGCCTCTCCCTATAATGAAGGGATTCAATCATTTGGGAGAACCACACCGGGTGCCGTTCGAACTGAAAGCCACCATCAATCTGCCTAAGACTGCCTTCCCAATGAAGGCCAACCTGCCTCAGAATGAGCCCAAAATGCTGGCTCGCTGGGAGCAGATGCGAATCTACGAGCGCATCCGGGAGGCTCGTAAAGGCTCGCCCAGTTACATTCTGCACGATGGTCCGCCTTACACCAGCGGCCCCATCCATTTGGGCACTGCATTGAACAAGTGCCTTAAAGACTTCATCGTCAAATCGAAAACCATGGCGGGATTCGACGCTCCCTATGTGCCGGGATGGGACTGTCACGGCCTTCCGATAGAGATCAAAGTCGATAAGGAACTCGGCGGCAAGAAGCTGCAGATGCGTCCCACCGATGTGCGCGCGGAGTGCCGCAAGTACGCCCAGAAGTTTCTTGACCTTCAGCGCACGCAGTTCAAACGGATCGGCGTTTTCGGCCGCTTCGACCGCCCCTACGCCACGATGAACCCGCAGTATGAGTCGGTCGTTCTGTCGACCTTTTTCTCGTTCTACGAAAACGGCTTCGTGTACAAAGGCCTCCGCGCCGTTTACTGGTGTATGCACGACGAAACCGCTCTGGCTGAAGCTGAGGTCGAATACGAGAACCACACCAGCCCAACTGTATGGGTGAAGTATGATTTGCTCGACGATCCTACGAAGATTGACGCGTCGCTGGCGGGAAAGAAAGTTTCAACCATCATCTGGACCACAACTCCCTGGACTCTGCCTGCGTCCATGGCGGTGGCTTTTCATCCGGATGAAGAGTACGTCGCGCTCGAATCCGACGGCGAGGTTTATATCGTTGCGTCGAAGCTGGCAAAGGACGTTGCTGAGAAATGCAATCTCCCAGATCCACGCGAGTTGGCTCATTTTCCCGGTCGCAAGCTGGAGCATCTCAACTTCCAGCATCCCTTCCTCGACCGCAAGATTCTTGGCGTGCTGGCGGAGTACGTCACCATGGACACTGGAACGGGCGTAGTCCACACCGCGCCTTCGCACGGCGCGGAGGACTTTATCACCGGCGTCAAGTACGGCCTCGATGCCACCAGCAACGTGGACGAAAAAGGCATCCTGCGCAACGGCCTGCCGGAATACACCGGCAAGCGCGTATGGGAGGCGAACCAGCCAATCATTGACCTGTTGAAGAGCCACGGCGCTCTGTTGCATGCGGAAAAGACCGAGCACTCCTACCCGCACTGCTGGCGCTGCCACAATCCTGTGATCTTCCGCGCCACCGAGCAGTGGTTTATCTCGATGGAAACGCCCATGCCGGGTGGGAAGTCGAAAGACGATACGCTCCGTACGCGCACGCTCAAAGAAATAAAGCGCGTGAAGTGGGACCCTGCGTGGGGCGAGGAGCGGCTCTCCAATATGATCGCCACGCGGCCCGACTGGTGCATCTCGCGGCAGCGCGTGTGGGGCGTCCCCATTGCTGTTTTTCTGTGCGAGAGCTGTGGCAAGCCGCTGAATGATCACGCGGTGAATCAGAAGGTCGTCGAGCTCTTCGCGCGCTCCGGCGCCGACGCCTGGTTCACGCCCGAGTCAGACACAATTCTTCCCGCGGGCACAAAGTGCCCGCACTGCGGCAGCACAAAGTTTGAGAAAGAAACTGACATCTTCGACGTCTGGCTGGAATCCGGCGCGAGCTACCTCGCGTTGGTCGACGATGAGCCCGCGTATCCCTGGCCGTCTGATCTGTACCTGGAAGGCGGCGACCAATACCGCGGCTGGTTCCAGTCGTCCCTGCTTTGTGCCATGGGCACGCATGCGACGCCGCCGTACAAAGGCGTAGTGACGCCCGGATGGACGCTCGACGAAAAAGGGCAAGCCATGTCGAAGTCCCGCGGCAACGACGTGGACCCGGTCGATATCGCTAACCGTCTCGGGGGAGAAGTGGTACGGCACTGGGTAGCTTCCGTCGACTTTCGCGAAGACGTGGTCGGCTCCGAGCAGTTGATGCAGCGTGTAGCGGAGAATTACCGCAAGATCCGCAACACCTTCCGCTACATTCTCGGAAACTTAGGCGACTTCAATCCCGAGGCGGATGCTGTTTCGTTCGAGCAGATGGAAGATCTCGACCAATACATGTTGCTGCTAACCTCTGATTTTGTCGAGAAGTCGGCTGGGTGGTACGAGAGTTTTGATTTTCACAAAATCTATCAACTGGTTAACAACTTTTGCATTGTGGACTTGAGTTCGTTCTATTTTGACGTGCTAAAGGATCGGCTCTACACATCTGCTCCGAACTCTGCGAAACGCCGCTCGGCTCAAACCGCAATCTGGGAAATCGGAGAATCGCTGGTCCGTCTGATGGCGCCGATTATGACCTTTACAGCGGAGGAGGTCTGGCAGCAAATGCCGAGGGTTTCCACCCGTGAAGAAAGCGTTCACCTCGCGAGCTTCCCATCCGAGCAGAGCGTAGTTGGTAGACACGGAGTTGCTCGAAAGCATTTATCCCGCGGGGCGCTCGACCAGGTAACTCTGGACGCGTTGGAAGTTCGCACGGAATGGAGTCAACTCCGTTCAGTGCGCGACGACGTTCTCAAGGTCCTCGAAGAAGCCCGCAACAACAAGCTCATCGGCACCGGCCTCGAAGCCCAAGTCACCATTACTGCGCCTGATCCGGTTTATTCGGTGCTGTCTCGCCACGCCGGCCAGCTTCGCTACCTGTTCATCGTCTCGGCGGTGACGCTTACTCAGGGCTCCGGTAATGGCACGGGCAGCGTACACGTCGAGGTGAGGAAAGCGGACGGAGCCAAGTGCGAGCGCTGCTGGAATTACTCGACCCACGTCGGTGAGGACAAGGCGTATCCCACAGTCTGCGAGCGTTGCAGCGCCGTGCTGAAGGAACTCGGAGCGTAATCGATTCGGAGCAAGCACTGTGAACTGGCGAAAGCTTCGCATATTCCTGCTCACGGCGCTGATTCTGTGCCTTATCCCCATCACCCGCTACCATCAGATCGACCTTCCCCTGCTACGTTTTCTGCGAGGCTCCCGCCACGTTGACCCCTTGTCGCTTCACTTGTCCGGAGAATTTGTCGAGAACAATCTGGGAACCGAGCAGAACGCTGATGGTTCGGTCACTGTGCGCATGATCGCGCTGCAATACATGTTCGTCCCGCACTGCATTCTTGTTCCGGCGGGAGTTCCGGTTCATCTTCGCATCACCAGCGCAGACGCGGTACACTCGCTCACTTTCAACGGCACCGGCGACGCTGTGAAGGTTCTGCCGGGTACGATCAGCGAGGCCCAGCTTCAGTTTCCTCGTGCCGGTGAATACACGGCCGTGTGCCGGGAATTTTGCGGTGCTGGGCACTACGCCATGCGGTCTGAGTTGAAAGTCGTATCCCGCGAACAATTCCCTGCCCTGCGTCCGGAAGAAAGGGGGAACTGTGTTGCGCAATAATCGCCGCTTCGTCTTTGCTTCGCGCCTTCCGACCGTTGCCGCACGCTTGACTCTGGGAGTCGCGGTTCTCATGGTACTGGCCGCGACTGCGGTTTTGCTGAAGGCGGGTGTTCCCGACCGCATTCCGTCCTTGGTCTCATGGACGCCGGAGACCATCGCAGCAGCCTCCTCCGGAGATGCATTTCAGGGCATGCTCCTGGCCAAGCGCTGCGATCACTGCCATGGCGCGGAGGGCTTCAGCGCTGTCGCCTCAATCCCCAACATGGCCGGCATGAACAAGCTTGCGATCTGGAAACAACTGGAAGATTTTCGAACCCACAAACGCCTCTCGCACGCGATGGATCCGATCGCAGAGTCTCTTTCGCCCCGGGACGAAGCCGACGTGGTTGCCTATTACGCGAGGCTTCCTGTCTTCACTGATCCTCAGGACAACCGAGTGTTTCCGCAATCCCGGCCTGAGCCAAGTCATGCCGCAATCGCTTCGCGTCTGATTTCCTTCGGAGACGGAGAGCGCGGCATTCCGCCGTGCCAGGCCTGCCATGGCCCAGTCGCCTATCGGCCCGGAGTTCCGTCCCTCGCGACCCAGAATGCCGACTACGTTCTGAACCAGCTCGAAGCCTTCGCAAACCGGAGTCGCGCCAACGATATCAACATGCCGATGCGCACGATTGCGGGGCTGCTTGCCGAGGACGAAAGGCGCGCTCTGGCGGAGTATTACGGTTCGGGCCTCGGGCTTCAGCCCGGAAGTTCAACTGCGCCGAAAAACCCGTGACGCCGGATGAGCCCTTAAGGAAAAGCAAGTTACCGGAAGGACTTCGGCCCAGTCCGAAATGACAACGTTTCTTGCGGACACCCGAAGCACCCAGCCGAAAGCCAACCTACCGCAACTCCTCCATCGCCGCCTCGAGCACTTCCCTGCCCGGCCGTGTCAGCGATTCCGGCAGCGTGGCCAGCGGCTCATCGACCATATTCAGCATATCGAGGAAGCTGGGCGCTTTCGTGTTCACGTAGAACACACCAGTCAACACTTCGCCCTTGTCGTGGGCTTCGGAAAGGCGCTTCATTGACGCGATCCTGTCCGTCGGGTCGTAATCCTCCTCCAGCTTACGCAAGCGCAGGCTCGAGCCGTCGTGCATCGTAACGTTGACTGTCGTTCCCGGATCGTACTCGACGTCGATCTCTTCGAAGTGCGGTACGAAGCTCATCTCCTGCAGAGCCTCGTCGTGATCCTTGACGTATTTGTAGGACTTGGTCGAGCCCTCATGATCGTTGAACGTAACGCATGGAGAGACGACATCGAGCATTACAGTACCATGGTGCGCGATGGCAGCTTTCAGCATGGTGCTCAACTGCCGCTTGTCGCCGGAGAACGACCGGCCGACGAAGGTCGCGCCTAACTCGATCGCCAAACCACAAGTGTCGATCGGCGGAAGGTCGTTGATCACTCCAGACTTCAGTTTCGATCCCAGATCCGCCGTCGCCGAGAACTGCCCCTTGGTCAGCCCGTACACTCCGTTGTCCTCAATGATGTAGATCATGGGAAGATTGCGGCGCATGAGGTGAACAAACTGGCCAATGCCGATCGAAGCCGTGTCGCCATCTCCGCTCACGCCCAGCGCAATCAGATTGCGATTGGCCAGCATCGCGCCTGTGGCCACGGATGGCATGCGGCCATGCACCGAGTTGAAGCTGTGCGAGCGGTTCATGAAGTAAGCTGGACTCTTCGACGAGCACCCGATTCCGCTCAGCTTCGCGACCCGCTCCGGCTGCACCCCCATGTCATACATGGCTTCGATGATGCGCTCGGAAATCGCGTTGTGGCCGCAGCCGGCGCACAGCGTGGTCTTGCCGCCCTTGTAATCAATTACCGTCAAGCCAATATGGTTCGTCTTTGGTTCGGGAGATCTGGGTTCTGCCGCAGGCGTGGTCGCCATTTACTTACCCTCCATGGTGCTCAGTTCGTCGGTTACGGAGCGCGCATCGAGCGGCAGTCCGTCGAGATGGCTAATGCTGCGCAGCCGTGTGGTCAGCTCCGGTTTCAGGTCAAGCTTGAGCAGGGTCAGCATTTGCGCATCGCGGTTCTGCTCGACCACATAAATGCGTTCATGCTGCTCAATAAATTCATGCACTTCCCGCGTAAAGGGATACGACCGCAGCCGCAGGTAGTCGGTTTCAATCAAGTACTCGCTGCGCAACTGGTCGCGGCTCTCGATGATTCCCCAATGCGACGTCCCGTAGGCGATGATCCCAATCTTCGCATTCGCGCCCTTGAGAATCTCGGGGCGCGGCACAAACGAGCGGGCCGACTCGAACTTCCGGTTCAGGCGCTCCATATTATTCTCGTAATCGTCTGGCCGCTCGCTGTAGTTGGACTTATCATTGTGGCCGCTACCCCTGGTGAAGTACGCCGCGGCAGGATGGTCCGTTCCCGGCAGCGTGCGGTAGCCCACGCCATCGCCGTCTAAGTCCTTATAGCGGGCAAAGCCGCCCAACTTGTCCAATGCACTTTTGTCCAGAACCTTGCCGCGTTTGATTGGCACACTCGGATATTCGAATGGATCAGACATCCAGTTGTTCATTCCCAGATCCAGGTCGGACATGACGAAAACCAGCGTCTGGAACTGCTCGGCCAGATTGAACGCCTCCGAAGCCATGCTGAAGCACTCCGCCGCGGAAGACGGAATCAGCATGATGTGTTTGGTATCACCGTGCGAAAGAAAGGCTGTAGAAAGAATGTCACCTTGCGAAGTGCGCGTGGGCAGTCCGGTCGACGGCCCGACGCGCTGAATATCCCAGATCACGCCCGGAATTTCCGCGTAATAAGCCAGCCCGGCAAACTCCGACATTAGCGAAATGCCCGGACCAGCAGTCGCCGTCATACTGCGCGCACCCGCCCATCCTGCGCCAATCACCATGCCGATGGCCGCCAGCTCATCTTCCGCTTGCACGATGGCGAACGTGGCCTTGCCGTCGGGACCGATGCGGTATTCCTTCATATATTCAATCATCGTCTCTACCAGCGAAGACGATGGCGTAATGGGATACCACGTGACCACAGTGCAGCCGGCAAACATGCAGCCCAGCGCCGCGGCCGAGTTGCCGTCGATGATGATCTTGCCTGCGGTCGCGTTCATGCGCTCGATGTAAAATGCACCGCGCTTTTGCAGACTGGCTTTCGCATAATCGAATCCCGCCTGCGCCGCAGCCAGGTTCAGGTTCGCTGCCTTCACCTTCGTCGCAAACTGCTTGCGGATCGCCTTCTCCACCTCGCCCATCTCAATTTCCAGCAGTTGCGCGACCACGCCCACGTACACCATGTTCTTGACCAGCTTGCGCAACTTCGCCTCGGGGCAGACCGTCGCCACCAGTTTGTCGTAGGGAACCGAATAGAAAATCAGATCGTGGCGCAGCTTCTCGAGCGCCAGGGGTTCGTCGTAGAGCACGGAAGCGCCTGGCGCCAGCGACATCACGTCGTCCTGCGCGGTTTCCGCGTTCATCGCCACCAGAAAATCAATCTCCTTCTTGCGCCCAATGTAGCCGTCCTTGTTGGCGCGAATCGTGTACCACGTCGGCAGCCCGGCGATGTTCGAGGGGAACAGGTTCTTACCCGAAATCGGCACTCCCATCTGAAAAATTGCACGCAATAATACTGTGTTCGAACTTTGTGAACCTGAGCCATTCACGGTAGCGACCTGAATGCTCATATCATTGACGATGCGCTTGCGTCCCAATTGCCCGCCCATACCCTGGGGCGCAACATCCGTAGTAGCCATCCCTACACCTTCCTTTGATCAAGCAGCGGAGATGTCCGCCCGAACTTTAATGCGAGGGGAACCTCTTATTATACGGCGAGAAGCCGCCGCCGGCACGCCCAATTGCCTGCCTGAAGCCGGGAGGAACCTATTTGGGAACGAGAAGATGGAAGAAAAGATCACACCGGACTCAGGACTCGGTCCTGAAGAACTGGGCCATGGTGCGGAACTTATTATATCGGGATACGATTAACTCCGCAGGTGGGTTTTTCTTCAGTTCCGAGAGATGTTTCTGCAGGCTGACATCGAGCAAATTAGCCGCAGCCTCATGGTCCCGGTGAGCTCCGCCTTCGGGCTCGGGAACAATATCGTCGATGCAACCCAGTTCGCTCAGATCCGTGGCCGTGATGCGCATGGCCTCAGCCGCCAATTCCTTCTTGGTGGCGTCCCGCCACATGATGGCGGCACATCCCTCAGGTGAAATCACCGAATAGATCGAGTTCTCCATCATCAGGACGCGGTCGGCCACGGCGATCGCCAACGCCCCGCCGCTCCCTCCGACCCCAATCACGGTAGCGATGATGGGCACTTCGAGGCGCGCCATCTCGCGCAAGTTGTAGGCTATGGCCTCGGCCTGCCCGCGTTCCTCGGCGTGAATGCCCGGATACGCTCCGTCGGTATCAACCAACGTAAAAATCGGCCTGCGAAACTTCTCCGCGACTTGCATGATGCGCAGCGCCTTGCGATAGCCCTCGGGATGCGGCGTGCCGAAATTGCGGTGCACACGCTGTTTCATGTCCCGCCCCTTCTGCGTGCCGACCACCAGAACTTCCTCTTCGTGAAAGCGCGCCATCCCGCAAATGATGGCAGCATCGTCTCCAAAGCTGCGATCGCCATGAATCTCGCTGAAATCCGTGAACAGACGCTCGATGTAGTCAAGCGTCTGCGGACGCTGAGGGTGACGGGCTAGTTCCGTTTTCTGCCAGGCAGTTTGCAGGCCCTTCATTTCCTCTCTGAGAATGTGAATGCGCTCTTGCAGCTTCGCGAGCTGTTGCCGGGTCTCCTCACTCTGCCCTGCGTTCGCTTCGATCAGCGCCACCTGGCGTTCGATTCGATCAAGTTCTTGCTTCGCCTTTTGAGTTGGGTTCATGTGTTGACTGGCGATGCTCAACCGGCCCACGGTCTAGGTGATCACCCGGACACTGCCCCGCCCGCACAACTGTTCAACTCGGGCGATGAAGTTGCGGTCTGGCAGCACATTATAACCTTCCGCTTCCATCACCACCATGAAATCCCCCGCTCGTTCCACGTCAAACAACACACGGGCCTCGCCCTTACGCTCCCGAAAGAGTGTGTGGAGATCGTCCACCGTGGCCTCGCCCGCGGTTTCGAGCGGAAGTCGAATGCGGATCGCCCGCGGTAGCGAAACCTTGGCCTCTTCCAACGGCATAATCTCAGCCGCAGTGATCTTGGGATTTGCACCTTCTTCGATTCTCACGCCGGCCCGTAGCAGCACGGGAACTTCAAGTTTCACTTTGTCGCTCAAACGCTTGTACGCTTCCGGAAAGACGATCATGTCGATCGAGCCGGACATATCCTCGAGCGTGGCTTGCGCGTAAAACTCTCCGCGCTTGGACTTTTGCACGCGCACATTGCCGATGATCCCCGCAGTAGCAATGGTCTCGTCCTTGCCTGTGGACTTCGTCATCGCGGCGATCTCATCGATTCGCAGCGCTTGCAGATCGGCCAGCTTGTCTTTGTATTTCTCCAGAGGATGCCCGCTGATGAAGAAGCCCAGGATTTCCTTTTCTGCCGCCAGGCGCGCCTGTTCATCCCAGTCAGGAATGTTGGGCAGCCTATCGTTGTTCGCTTCTGTTTCCTCCTGCTGAAACACTCCAAACAGCCCATGCTGGCCCGATTCCGCATCGCGCTGCGTCTTCTGGGCGCGCTCCATGGCGCGGTCCAGTACCGTCATTAGTTGCGCGCGCCGGCCCAAAGAATCCATCGCCCCGCTCTTGATCAGCGACTCCAGCACGCGCTTGTTGAGCAGCCGGAGATCGACGTTCTCGCAGAACTCGTATATCGACTTAAATCGCCCCAGCTTCTTCCGTGCCGCCACAATCGATTCAATGGCGTTCCCGCCCACATTCTTCACCGCCGCCAGCCCAAAGCGAATCGCTTCTCCATGTGGCGTAAAATTTGCATCTGACACATTGATGTCCGGCGCCTCCACCGAAATGCCCATTTCGCGGCATTCGTTGATGTACTTCACCACGTCATCGGTGCTGCCTGTAACTGACGTGAGCAGCGCGGCCATGAATTCAACGGGATAATGCGTCTTCAAATACGCCGTGTGATAGGCCAGCAGCGCGTATGCGGCCGAATGGGACTTGTTGAATCCGTATCCCGCAAACTGCGCCATGAGGTCGAAAATCTTTTCGATCTTCTTCGGCGGAAACTTGCGTTGCGCCGCGCCTTCCACAAAACGCTCGCGCTGCTGCGCCATTTCTTCCGCCTTCTTCTTGCCCATGGCGCGCCGCAGCAAGTCCGCTTCACCGAGCGAGTAGCCAGCAAGCCGGTTCGCGATCTGCATCACTTGCTCCTGATACACGATCACGCCCAGCGTCTCTTCAAGAATTTCTTTCAGCTCCGGCAGTTCGTACTCGACCCGTTTGCGACCGTGTTTGCGGTCGACAAAATCGTCGATCATTCCCCCCTGGATCGGTCCCGGCCGGTACAGAGCATTCAGCGCCGTAAGGTCTTCAATCGAATTCGGCTGGTACTTGCGTAGCACATCCCGCATGCCATGCGATTCAAACTGGAACACGCCAGAGGTCAATCCCTTATGGAAGACCTTCTGATAAGTCTCTGCATCTTCCAGCGGAACGTTTTCGAGAGTGATCGGTGTTCCCCGCGTCTGCGCGATCAGCTTCAACGCGTCCGTGAGAATCGTGAGCGTGGTCAGCCCGAGAAAATCCATCTTCAGCAGGCCCATCTTCTCGATGGCGACCATGTCGAAGGCGGTCACGATTTCGTCGTTCTTGGTTTTGTGCAGCGGTACCAGTTCCGTGAGCGGTTTTGGGGAGATCACGACTCCCGCGGCATGAACTCCGGAATTGCGCACCATCCCTTCCAGCTTCTTTGCCGTTTGAATCAGCTCGCGAATCTGACCATCTTTCTCCATGGCCTCGCGCAGCTGCGGGGAGTCTTCAATGGCCTGGTCGAGCGTGATGTCGAGCTTGGTGGGAACCATCTTGGCGATGCGGTCCACATCGCTATACGGGATGTCCATCGCGCGGCCCACGTCCTTGATCGCGGCTTTGGCCGCCATGGTGCCAAAGGTGATGATCTGCGCCACATTGTCCCGACCATATTTCTGTGTGACGTAATTGATTACCTCGCCGCGCCGGTTCATGCAGAAATCAATGTCGATATCCGGCATGGAGACGCGCTCAGGATTCAGAAAGCGTTCAAACAGCAACTCGTGCTGCAGCGGGTCAAGATCGGTGATGCCAAGCGCGTAGGAAACTAGCGACCCCGCCGCCGATCCCCGGCCCGGACCCACCGGAATCTCACGTTCCTTCGCGTAGCGAATAAAGTCCCACACAATCAGGAAATATCCAGGGAACTTCATTTGCTGGATGATCGCCAACTCCCGCTCCAGCCGCAGCTCGTAATCCGAAATCGGATGCTTCAATTTTCCCTGCTCGTGCAACGGTCGCAGCGCCGCCATTCGCCGCGCGAAACCCTCGCGCGAGACGTGCTCAAAATAGCTGTCGATGGTGTAGCCCGGCGGAACCTCGAATTGCGGGAACGGCGTCGCGACCTTTTCCAGGCGCAAGCTGCATCGTTCCGCAATGTCGAGAGTGCGCGTCAGCACTTCGGGTGAGTCTTTGAACATGCGGTACATCTCGTCGTGACTCTTGACGAAGAATTGCGTCCCATCAAACTTTATCCGCTGCGTATCATGAATCGACTTGCCCGTTTGGATGCACAACATCACATCCTGGGCGTGCGCATCGTCCTCGCAGAGATAGTGGCTGTCATTGGTAGCTACCAGGGGCGAGCCGAGATCTTTTTCCAGTTGGAACAGCCCCGGATTGATCTTCTGCTCCATCGCGAGGCCCTGATTCTGAATCTCAAGATAGAAGTTGTCTTTGCCGAAGATATCGCGAAACGTTCCCGCAGCCTCGCGCGCAGCGTCGTACTTTTCCTCCATCAACCGCTCCGCGACTTCGCCCTTTAGACACCCCGATAGCCCGATCAGTCCGCGCGAATGCTCGGCCAGGAATTTCTTGCTCACCCGCGGCTTGTAATAAAACCCATGCAGCGAGGCTTCCGACGTGATCTTCACCAGATTGCGGTAGCCTTCTTCGTTCTGCGCCAGCACCAGCAGATGGTTATAAGTATCGCCGTCCGGTGGGGTGCGCTCAATGTTGTGATCGTCCCTCTTGCAGATATAAAGTTCGCAGCCCACGATCGGCTTGACGCCGGCATGATTCGCGGCATTCACGAAATGCACGGCGCCAAAGATGTTTCCGTGGTCCGTCATCGCCACGGCCGGCATGCCCATCTCTTTCACGCGTTGGCACAGCTTTTCGACGTCGCAGGCGCCGTCAAGAAGCGAGTAGTCCGTATGCAGGTGCAGGTGGACGAATTGGGACATAGGCTCAGTTTGATTCTACGTTGGCGTCATTCTAACGGGAAAGGCACTCGCCCAAGCGGCAAGTTATCCACCGCAAGCGATAAGTTATCCACAGAGTGGGGTCATTCTCGGACTGCTGTAAGAGTTATTGACCTTCATGCGCGCCAGGCACGTGGAAATCCACGCCACGCTCGTCGTTCGCCTTGGCCGTGGCCGGAAGATCCAGGTCGGAGAGTGGGATCTTCTGCGTATGCTGTGGAGCGAAGTTCCACAGCGTCTGGCCGACGATGGCGTAATTCTGCACTTCCTGTTTGTGCTGATCGCGGAAGACCAGCACCGTGGCCGGCGCTACCTCCGTGCGTTCTTCTTCGCGCGGCGGCGCAGGTGCAGACCCCGCATACGCATCTTGATCGCCCTGATCACGCATCCTCTGTTCCTCGAGGCTCTGCGCATTCATCTCGTTCGCCAAGCCAATCTCGCGTTCCCGGTCCTCATCGTAAGACGAACCGGTATCCCACCACCAGTACGGATCGATTCCGCCACCAAGATACGGGTACGGGTAACCCCAGCCCCAGCCGCATCCGAAGCAGTTATTCGCGAAGCCGCGATTCCGGATCCGCGGACCACGAGGCCTACCGCGAAAGCGACTGAAATCTCGTGAGACAAGCGGCGGACGAGATGAAGACGAGCTGCGTTCAGATGGACGCCCCGCGAAACCCGATCCCGAATGTACGCCCCCGAACGCAGAGCGTACGCCGCTGAACCCGGAGTGCGCCCCGCTGAAAGCCTGACCGCCCCCATGGCCGCTAAAGCCGCCATGCCCAGCCATCCCGCTGTGTCCTCCGGCAGATGCGTGCCCGCCGGCAGATGTGTGGCCTCCGCCGTGTTGCGCCAAAACAGGCATCAACCCCAGTAGGAGGACGAACGTCGCCATGGCAACAAGGTGACGCATCAACCAAATTATAGCCCCGGCGGGGCGGGCTGTGTGCCTAATTTTGATCTCCTCCGCCGTGACTTGTTTTACAGATCTTGCAGTATCATGGGAAGAATCGTGCGCCCGTCGTGCCCGATGCCTTCGCGGATGGCGCGCGCATATTGGTCGTCGGTCCAAAGGCCGCCCGTGTCATTATCCGGAGTAAGGTTGGCAGCGGTAATCGAGCCCGGAAGATCCAGTATCGGCAACACCTGACCAGCCAATTCCATCCCCGCCTTATTGGGCGCCCCATGCTTGGTCCACTCTTTCGGAGAATGGCAACTCTCGCAGCCCAACAACCCCTGCGTCAGGTAGCGGCTCCTGGCTACGCGTTCCGGCGTTTTCTCGAATTGCCGATTGGTCAAGGCTCGCTTCCTCGGGCCAATGAACGGTCGCCAGCCGATGGTGAACGTGATTCCCGCCACAAGAGGACGAAGAATACAAGCAAGCCAATGCGGAGAATCTCCCCCGGCCCTGTTCACTTAGAATGGCCTCGCAGATTGAAATACGCTCGACCGAGGATGGAGCGCTACAGAATTTGAGCTTTATCTTCTCTTGGCTTTCTTTGCCTGAGCCTTTTTCTTCGGTGGGGCGGCGCTGCGCTTTGGCAGAGGCTTGCTCCTGTGTTTGGCAGGTGGTGCGGAAGCCTTGGCAGGCGCTGCCTTTACCTTCGGGGCAGCAACCGCTACAGGAGGAACTGCTGGCGTCGCAGTGGCCGCAGCACCCTTCCCTTTGCCCTTCGCCACTTCGCCCTTCTTGCCTGGCACTGCCGCGGCGGGTGCAGCGGCCGCGGCTGCCTTCGGTCCTCGTCCTCGTCGGGGCGGTGGCGGCGGCGGCGGTGGTGGCGGCGCAAACGGCTTCAGGAATTTCATCGTCTCCGTGTGCGACCTTAATTTCCCATCCAGCAACAGCATGAACACATCGCGCGCAATCTTCGAGTACTCCGGCAGCGCCGGTGTGATCAGCAACTCCGTCATCTCCGGCAGCGGAATGCGTTGCTGCACCTGCCGCCACTTGGTCAGGAAGTTTTTGATCTTCCCCGCCACCGTCTGATGCCGCGCCGTCACCGCCAGAAACAGAATCATCTCTGGACGCGCCGCCGACAACAGATTCCACGTGCGCGATGGCGTCGCCGCTTCCTTCCCGGTCAACCGCTTCGCCAGATCCTTGGCGTGGTCCTCAATGTCGCGCCAGGACTCAATCAAATCCTTTCGCGGAATCTGCCGCCGCAAGTCTGAAATGTCTTTGTCGGAAAGCCGCGCCGTCAGGAAATGCATCACCGCCGCCGATGGATCCACGGTATATCCCAGGTCCACCATCTGCTGGCGCGTCTTCATTAGCTGCCCGAGCCCGTTCGTATCTACTTTGGCCGCCGACCAGTGCGGATGCAGCACCTTCAACCATTCTTCTTTTTCCAGCGCCCGCACCACGCTCAGCGGATCATCTTCGTGCGCCAGTTGCGCAATTTCATGACCCACGGCGCTCCGCGAAATGTGTTCAATGTATTTGTTTTCCTTCGCCGCGTCGTAACGCTGCTGCGTACGCTCCTCCAGCGGCCAGTGAAAGCGCGCCGCAAAACGCGTGGCCCGAATCAGCCGCGAGGGATCTTCCACGAACGAATAGTTGTGCAGAATGCGAAGCAGCTTGGCTTCAATGTCCGCCACGCCGTTGTATGGATCGAGCAGCAGCCCGCGCGATCCTTCATTCAGCGACAGCGCCATGGCGTTCACAGTGAAGTCGCGGCGTCGCAAATCTTCCTGAATGCTGGCCGGCGCAATCACTGGCGCCTTGCCCACCTTCTCGTACACCTCTGTCCGCGCCATCCCGATCTCAGCCCGCACATTGCCCGGCAGCACCAGAAACAGCGTGCGCACATCTTCGTCGTGCCCAGCCAGTTGCGCGCCCGCCCGTTCAAAGTCTTTTTGCAGCTTGAGAGGATTGCCCTGAACCGTGAAATCCAGGTCGCGGATGGTGAACCCGCTGATGATGTCTCGAATCGCCCCGCCGGTAAGATAAAGAGTGATTCCCGCGGCGCGGGCTACTTCTTGCACCAGATTGACGCCTTTCATCTGATCCGGCGTCAACCGGATTTCCATCGTGTAAAGGTAATCAGCCATTCGTCTTCAAGCGATCCAAATCACGCGACCACCGGACCGTGTGGCGGTCGATTCCCCCGCATAGTTCCGGCCTGCTCCAGCATTTTCCACAAGTTTTCCACAGGAGAACCCGGCCCAACCTCGGCATACCCACACCCAACCCGATACAAGCCATTCAATACAAAACACTTATGCAGACTTGAGTCGCGCCAAGGCAACTTAAAGGAATAACACAACGTTTACAATTTGGCTACTGCCAACGTGGATTCACGCGATTTTCCACGAATTAGTGCGAGAATGAGGCGGGCTGCCGTGGCGAGTCGAGCCGCGAAGCGGCGGAAGAATGCAGCCCACAGCTTGCCCTGAGCCTGTCGAAGGGCGCAAGCCGTGGGTAGAGAAAGGTGAGCGGATCCAGCCCCGGAGGGGCGAAAGAAGTCGCGCGGGAAAGCTCCGTCTCTGCCCAAGCCCGAAAAACCGACGACCGACTGACCCATGCCCTCGACCCACAAGAAAGTAATCGTCCGCAAGATGGACCGCGACTCCGTCTCCGGCTACGTCTCGCCCACGCAATTCATCAACGAAGGCAAACTCGAACTGCTCAACACCTCCGGCAACGTCATCGCCATGGACCTCCGCGAGATCAAGGGCGTCTACTTCGTCCGCGAGTTTGGAGACTCCGAATCCCTAACCCGCAAGACCTTCACCTCCCGCCCCCGCTCCGAAGGCCTCTGGGTCCGCCTCCGCTTCAAGGACAACGAAATCCTCGAAGGCCTAATGCCCTCCGACCTTACCCAAAACCTGCCCGAAGGCTATCTGGTCAACCCACCCGACCAGCGCTCGAACACGCAACGCATCTTCGTCCCCCGCACCGCGCTAGAATCGCTAACAGTGTTAGCCGTAATCGGAGCCACCCGCCGCCCAAGACGCGGCCCCACCGACGACCAGCGCCAGGTGCCCATGTTCGAGGAGTAAGATCGAAGAGCTGTGCCACCACGACCGGCTACTCCTTTAAATGGACTGCGTCAGCCGTATCCTTGGGCGCGCATCAGTATGGACAAAGAGTCGCATTGGTAACCCGGCATGTTCGGATTCTGAATTTCTGAGGGAGGGTAATGAAAACGCATCTGTGCAAGCTAGTCCTGCAAATCTTGCTGGTCACTCTTGCCGTAAGCCGAGGCTTAGCCCAAAGCGGCCCAGATGACCCTGGTGCGGGACTCCTTCCGTTTTCAACGCAGGTTGGCGGGGCTAACGAGTCCGTAAACCTCGCTACTGGCAATGTCTTTATCAGCATCCCCATTAGATCCAAAATCGGGAAAATGCCATTTGACTTCTCTTTGTCGGGAAATTTTCACCCGTGGATAGCACCTATCTATCTTGGGCAGCAGTGGAACGTCAGTACTGGCCCTTTGATCGGCGGTCCCGCGGGTTTGCTGAGCGGTCGGCTCTCGTATGTCGAACAGAATAATACACAGTGTCCCGGTTTCATCGACGAGGAGAGGATCGTGTCCGGAATCGTTGACGGCACCGGTGCGCTGCACCAGGCAAATGCAACTGTCCACTCTGCTTACCAATGTGGACCGACGTCGGCGACAGTGACATCCGCAGATGGTCTCTCAGCGTACGTAACCGCAACGAATTACACGCTCTACGATAAGTCCGGAAACATCCTGACCATCGACCCAAGCACTCACAACCAAACGCTGACCGACCCTGATAACGTAACAATGCAAAAAACCTATTCCACGGCTGACTATTACACCGACACACTTGGTCAGACCGCGATTTCGTTTTCTCTCGGCAACGCTACGGGCTCACCCGACACATACACATTCACAGGCGGCGATGGGAATACCCAAACATATACCGTCACCTATGCAACCAAGACCCTTGCAACTGCTTTCAACTGCACAAACCCTCTTGTGGCTGAAGCCAATCAAAAAACTATCTATCTACCCTCCACCGTCACGTTCCAATCGACGGGACAAACTTATACATTGCTATACGAACAGACCCCCGGCTATTCGAGCGCCTACAGCACTGGGCGATTAACCAAAATCACGTTTCCTTCGGGTGGCTCCGTATCTTACGCCTACTCGGACGCTAACGGACACAATGGCATCGAGTGCAATTCGGGCGTCGTTCCTACGCTCACGAGGACGGTCAACGACAACAACGGAAACATCTCTACTTACACTTATGTGAATTCCGGCATTTTGAATGGATCGAATTATGCGGTTACCGCCGACTTCCCTTATGCCCACGGAAACTCCGGCAACAGTACGATTGTGTACAACTTTGCCAACAACTTTCAGACGCAGGCAAAGTATTACCAAGCAGGGGCCACCGGTACTCCCCTTAGGACCGTGCTTACCTGCTATGGCGGGAATTTTAATGCCTGTGCCACGTCGGGCGTCAATCCCGGATCCGTTACGCAAACCGATGTCTACACGTATCCAGGAGATACGACCGCCAACCCTTCTCTCGTAGAGACAAAGCGGGACGCCTATGGCAATGTCACCGAGGTTAAGAAATATGATTTCGGCGCAGCGATCCCTCCAGTTGGCAACCCGGTCTCCGATACCGTCATAAGCTACGGGCAGTCTTGGAACGGGACGTCCTGCACGGCGTACGCCTCCGGCTACATTAACAACACACCGTGTTACAGCCACACCATCAATTCCGCGGGAACGGATGTCGCAAAGACGCAAATTACCTACAGCAATACAGGCCATCCCACCACGACAACGAGGTGGATCAGCGGTAGTACATACTTGACCTCCTCATCTGCCTACAACACCAACGGAACCCTGCACACCACCACAGATCCCAACAGCAACATAACCACCCTCAACTACGACGGCTCGTGCAACAGCTTGCTCCCCACCAGCACGACGGAACCAACCGTGAACGGCGTGACTCTGACCACTTCACAGACCTGGGATTGCAATGGCGGAGTTGTCACTTCTACGAGTGACGCAAATTCTCCGGCGAACGTGACCCACTACTATTACAACGACCCGCTTTGGCGGCAAACTCAGGTTACCTACCCCGACGGCGGGAGCACCACAACTACGTACAATACGGGCTCAACCACGCCTTGGAGCGTTTCAACGAGCACCGCCATCACCAGCAGCCTGAATCGAAACACCACGACGATCTACGACGGCCTTGGCAGGGTCACGCAGACCCAGCTTACTTCCGACCCTGACGGCACCGACTACGTCGACACAACCTATGATCTTGTTGGCCGTCAGGCCACGGTCAACAATCCGCACCGCACCGCCACATCCTCCACGGACGGCATCACCAGCTATACCTATGACGCGCTCGACCGTGTCACCTCGGTGGTTGAGCCTGACAGTTCCCACGTTTCTACCGCCTACACCAACACCTGCACGACCATGACCGACGAGGTGGGCAACGCCCGCAAATCGTGTGTAGACGGCCTGGGTCGCCTGACGAGCGTCTGGGAAGACCCAGGAACATCTCCCCATCTGAATTTCGAGACCGACTACACGTACGACGCGCTCGACAACCTGCTCACTGTGACCCAGAAGGGCGGCAGTATCAACCAGGCGAACTGGCGAACGCGCACGTTCCTTTACGACGGTCTTTCTCGACTGACTCAGGCAACAAATCCAGAATCGGCAGCCACGCTCTACGCCTACGCAAACACCGGCAATGTACTCTGTGCTGGCGACCCCAGCGCAGTGTGCACGATAACATCTCCATCGCCTAACCAGACGTCACCTAGTACCACGGTCACGACGTTCTATGCGTATGACGGTTTGAAACGGCTTACCGGCAAGACCTACACAGACGGCGACACAGGCAATCCCCCGACTCACTTCGTGAAATATGGCTATGACGGTATGGGCATCACCGGCTGCACCCCGGTTCCTCCAAGCAATCCCGACAGCAATCCCAAGGGATTACGCACAGCCATGTGCGATGGTTCGGGGGCTACCTCATGGAAACACGATCAGATGGGCAGAGTCTTGACCGAGCGCCGAACCATTGGCTCCGTCGCGGGCGACTTCGAGAATGACGCTTACAATCTGAACGGCTCTCCGACGACCATCACTTCCATTGGCTTCGGCGTCACATACGCCTACGGCGGCGCAGGCCGGCCGCTCACCGCCACGAACTATACCGGCGGCACCAACAAGCTTGTCACTGCTGCTTCCTACGCCCCACCCGGCGAACTGACGGCCATGACCAACGGCTCGACCTCCACGTTCACCGGAATCGTGACCAACAACGCCTATAACAACCGTTTGCAACCGATTCTACTTTCCGCCGCAGTCAGCGGCCAGAACCCGGTCTTCAGCGAGTGCTTTGACTTCCACCTAGGCACGCGGATTACAGCACCTGCTCCGTGTTCGTTTTCGGCTAGCACGTTGGGCAATAATGGGAATGTCTACCAGATCGTGAACAATCGCGACAACACAGGGAGTCGGAATCAGAATTTCATGTACGACTCACTCAATCGAATCCTGCAGGCGTATAGCAGCGGTTCCGGCAGTTTCAGTTGGGGCGAGACGTACTCGCCGTCCGCCACGAGTCCCGGTATTGCGCCCACAACTCCGGGCATCGACGCTTGGGGCAATCTGACGAATCGTTCGGGAGTTACCGGTAAGACCTACAATGAGCCGCTGAACTGCCCGGCCAACTCCAACAATCAGCTCACAACTTGTTCTCTGGTTTATGACGCTCCGGGTAACATGACGAGCAACGGTTCCGCATCGTATGTTTACGACGCCGAGAGCCGGCTGATCGCCTCCGGAGGATACTCATACATCTACGACGGCGACGGCCAGCGCGTGGAGAAGTGTACCCAAGGCACGACGCCGGGCACCTGTGCCAGCGGTGCCACGGGAACCCTTTACTGGAGGGGCGCCAGCAGCGATCCCCTGAGCGAGACCGACCTGGCCGGAACCGTGCAGAATAATTATGTTTTCTTTAACGGCCAGCGAGTGGCGCGGCGCGACAATGCGGGACTGATCCACTACTACTTCTCCGATCACCTTGGCACGCACGGTGTGGTGGAGAATCAAATCGCAAGCGCCTGCGAACAAGACATCGACTATTATCCCTACGGGGGCGTGGAACACGATTACTGCGCGAACGTGGCCCAAACCTACAAGTTCACCGGCAAAGAACGCGATAGCGAATCGACTTTGGATTACTTTGGAGCTAGGCACTATGCTTCGAGCCTTGGACGGTTCGTGGTGCCCGATCCAGCCGGAATATTTGTGGCAGATGGGTCCAGCCCGCAAAGCTGGAACCTCTATGCCTACGTCCTCAACAACCCTTTGATCAACATTGACCCCTTTGGGCTCTTTTGCGTATGGGACAATACCGGCAACGGTAGCGACGGCGGCTATGACTCACCCGACGATCCTGATACTGGTTCCCCCACCAAATGCAGAGATGCTGGAGGAAATTGGTTTGACGGCTCACCTTCAGATTGGGGCCTCGCTGGCGACTGGAGCGATCAGCAGAACGCGGGCTTGGCAGCGCAGTTGGGGCAGCAAGCAGACTATACGTTCCATACTCAGGCAACCGCCCCTATGCCCGGCGCTGCGCCTGTCGGCGAAATCAGAGCGCTAGGCACGATCGAGTGTGCCGCCACGTTTTCGTGGAGCTTGGCTCGACAAGCCAACATACAGGGCGACACGTTCGCGGGAAAGGTGGGCCAGAACTTGCTCGGCAATACATTCAGCGGAATGTACGACACCTACAAAGCCTTTAGTAGCGCGAAGGGCACCGCGGCCGCGCTCGGGTCCTTGGCCGTGAATGGGGTGCGTCAGGGATGGCCGGGTGGAGGCAAGCTCAGCCAAGGCCTATCTGGAGTGGCACAGGACAAAGCTCTCAGGCTTGCCTTCCAGAACTTGGGAATGGAGAAGCTCGGGGGGGCCACGGTTAAGTCTGCTGCATCAACCGTGGGAAACGTCAAGATCGGAGTCGATTTCCTGGCCTTCTTTTACAAGGCCTATCAATGTAGGTATGGCGGTTTCGGGGCCTAATATGGAGAAAGACCTTTCTGATCTCATTTTCGGCCTGACGTTCGCGTTCGTAGCGCCCATAGTCTGTTATGCGACCGGAATGGCCTGGAACAACGTAGTCGGGGCACCTCAGAAGGTAAGAAAACTTTGGACAAGCTTTTGCTTGCTGCTCCCGATCATAGGCCTCGGCATGATGGTGCAAGTTGGCTGGCGATCTCTTTTGCGGTTGTGGGTAACCTCGCCATACCTCATGTCGCTTCTGGGCCTAGCCTTTGGAATAATTGCTCCAGCAACATTGATTGCGGTGATTGTGCGCCTATGGCGAACCCAACCGAGCCATCGGGGCCGCTAGGAGGGGCGAATGCGGGGCGAATGCGGGGGGGTTGTGCTGCTAGGGGCGGTTGTAACAAAGGTTGCTGAGCCCACCTTCGACATCGGAGAAGGGTTAATTCTCCTGCTGGGCGTTGCGATTTGCGGCTTCGTTGTTTGTCTCGGTTTCCTGCACCTCAAGCGAGCGTTTGTGGCGCGAAATGACAAATCAGTCCGTGGCGATTAAGAGAGTGGCTTTCGCCTTCGGCCACCTAGTGGTCGCAACGGCGGGAGTCGCGATATCGACTGCGATCTGCTTCTTTTTATTTAAACCAATATTCTCGCTCTTTGTCTCGCGTACAAGTTCGGCTCTCAACCTCGCTCTCAGATTTCAGTTGTTTCCGTTGCAGACGGCGTTCGGGTTCGTTGCTGGCTATGCATCGTCATTGAAGCAGAACGCTTTCGCCCAAGACAGAAGCGCGCGATATGTCTGGATCATTCCGACAATCTGGTTTATGCTCTTCTTCTTGTCATGGTCCCCTGCTTCTATTCTGGTCGAGAGTCGCTGGGATCACTTTTTTTGGAGTGATCTTCCTGAATCAAAACGACTGCAACTAGTGACAACGCTGCCGTTCCTTACCTCGGTAGCGTATGCTCTGGGCAGCTATGCTGGTATCCGTCGGGGGATTACCCTACCCTTGCGCCACCACGACTGAGGCAAGAAGCGTTCGGCAGAATCCTCGGGCTTGGCGTGACCGCGATGAGGGCCGGCACGGTACCCCTGATTGTCCTCACCTACCTCGTCAGTCCGAATTCACCAGCGCGCGGCTGTTACGATTCGATAGACCAGCCAGACTGTAGCGTGAAAGCTAGTAAAATTCCCCATGATGCAGCTGATCCAACGGGAGCCAAAGCACCTGGTAAGCCTGGCGCGAACGAAGGGTTTAAGGACCCGAAAACCGGCCCTAAATGGGGGAAAGCTGGCAATGGGAAACATGGGTGGGTCGATGCTAATGGAAATGTTTGGGTTCCAACGGGTCAGGCTCCCGGCGTTGCTCACGGAGGCCCTCACTGGGATGTTCAGCTGAACGGTGGCGGATATCAGAACGTAAGGCCGGGGGGCCAGCTACAGTAACCGATGACATTCATGAAGGTAGGAGGGCGGCAGGGAGTAAGAGCGAGACACCCTATATCTGTGCCAAAATAATCCAGACTCATCGACTCGAAACGTCAATACTGCAAGCAATCACGTACAATTGAGGCGACTGTGAAGAACATTCAAATTATTGATGGTGCAGATAATGCAATCTATAGCATTTTCCAATCTACGGATGACGAATTTGAGACAATCTTTCCGTGGCCTGGTCAGGACATAGAGGTAGTCGAGGATTATGTGAGCCGGGTTGGCGAAGATGAAGCAAACAAGACGCTGTCAAGACTGTGGGAGAGGCCGATATATAAGCACGATGTCCAAGGCATACACGGTACCCTTTATTACGACTACAAAGAAAAAGCTAAATACCTGCCCGAATCAAAGCGCGAGATAGATCGCGCCGCGGGACAGCTCAATGAGTCAGAGCGAGCGTTGTACGCGAGATTGCGGGAAACCCATGGCGCTGCGGACGGTGCAAGAGGGCAGACGGGAGTGCAGGCAGACAATACCAATGAATCTCAAAGAGGTACTAGAAAAGTACGCCGATAATCTCTCCAAACTGACCGTTCGCACGTTCAAAGAACGGGGAGAGATTACGGAAACATTTGTCCTACTTGAGGGAGAGGCAGCCGCCTTGCGCTTTCTCGGTGAGGCAATTCTCGCATTTGCTAACTCTGATTCTGGCTGTAACTGGGACATCCATCCAAAAGGGGCTGGGAATATCTACTTCGGCAGAGACTCGACAGCCGGTATCTATCTGCACAAGACGCCGTGTGATTTGCACCCGGACCACAAAGTTCGATAGGAATGTTAGCGGGTCTAGGGGGTGCTTGATGGTAGCGGATCTACTGATGAACCAATCACGCCTGACGAATGTCGATGACGACTATCAGACGTGCGAGAGGACTTGTGCGGTACTCCGCGTTTATCCTGGCGCGATACTGCCATCAGAAGTGACAAAGGCGCTTGGCATCCAACCGACGAGCAGCGTCGTGGCTGGACAGCGGGGGAAAGAGAATAGTCTCGGGCTAGCGCGCGTCGGAAGAATAAACGCGTGGCTTTTGTCCAGCGAGCCAGCCGTCCACTCTCGCGACTTGAGGCGCCACTTAGACTGGCTGCTCGACCTTCTTGAGACCGGAAGTGACGGACTAAGGAGCCTACAGGCCCAACCGGGAGTTCGGATGTCGGTAAACTGTGTCTGGTGGTCACGTTATGGGGATGGTGGTCCCACGCTTTGGCCCGAACAGATGGCGCGTCTAGCTCTATTGAACCTGGAGTGTTCTTTTGAATTCTCGAACTACAGCGATGGTGAGGAGGGGCCATTGCCGTCCGTCGAAACCGCATAGCGCGTCATGCCGTCGCTCTGCCGCACCAGCCGCAGCGAGGGCTGACTCACCTCGTTAATTCCGGCGATAGGCTTCACGATGCCGGGAACATGGTCGAGATGGCGAAGGACGGGGCGGAGATGCTCAAGAAAACGTTGCCGTTCTTGGGGCCTGTCGCGAAGAAGCTCGGCCCCGTGGGTGCCACGATTAGCGTCGTGAAGGCCGGCACTGACTTTTACAAGTGTAACCGATGACGCGAAAAGCCAGTCAATCGCGGTCTGATCCATCGTGGATGAGAAAGGCGTCCGATGGGCCAAAGATTCAGATGGTACAATTCATCGCTTCACCGCGCCTAGCAATGGCGAGTCTCATTGGAACGGATCGACAGCAGGATCCGATCCTATTAGGCAAGACGATATTCCCATCGAGATTAGGAGGGCATTGAATTGATTGTTGGAGACCCTTCTGTTTTCGCCGTCGAGTCAAGCATTACGGAGGCATACGAGCGGTTAAGCTTTCGTGCTCTGGGCTTTTTTGTCATTCACATTAGCGGTCTCTGCTACGGCAGGCGCACTGCTGACAGTACTATGCTGGCATGCTCGTTCGACGAAGTTAAAGGCCGCATTGCTATGCGTGGTGGCCACACTGTCCCTTTTGCCGCTGAACCCGATGCGGGAAGAATCGCCGAAGCTTTCCGAAATGCCATCTATGGTGAAGAGCAGAAGGAAAGCTATTTCGGTATTCCTCTCCCTCAATTTAGCAAGATGATTTATTCGAAACGGATCGTGTGGGCACCCGATGGCGATGAGGCCTTCGACGATGGCAGCTACGTGCTGCAGTTTGACATCAAGGATCAAGTCCGTCTCATTGCCTTTAAGTCCGTCCCACACCGCTCGTATGATCCGGCAACTATTAGGGACATTTGTCTTCCCGCAGATGATTTCTATAGCCTTCTACAGAGATGGCATGATGCCTTCGAGAATGAATGGACTTCGCTCCCCAAGGAGGGTGCTCCTTCCTAGAGGTTCATCCCGGGCTGATGAGATAACCGTGTCGGCTCCCTTGCGGGTTCGGGACGACAATGCGGGGACAGACGGGTCTGTCACTATTCTCAATACGCGTTCGCATGCAGGTCGCACAGGGTGCACGCGGGTTCTCCACAGACCCCTTGTGACATCTGACCTTGCGGTCATACCACTTTTCTTGAAACACTGGTCGTAGCGTCAAAACGACCTAGAAACCCCGCCCAGTCGGGCACCCTAAGTCCTTTGTTTCAAAGATTTTAGTATCTAAGCTCTTTGACATCTAGATTTTACGGGCCAAACCATGCCTAACTCGATGATTCTAAAGATCGAGGGGGGTGGGGGAGGGGGTACCCTGTTATAGAAAAGTAAACATGGTCCGATGGACCACTCTGGCTCTGGTGTACGATTTACTCGCGTCCATCTTATCCAGTTCCCATCGACCATGAAACTTTCCCAGATCGCCTCCGCCCTCAAAGCGCGCCTCGACCACGGCTCCCTCGATTCCGAGATCAACGATTCCCAGATCAACGACACCGAGATCACCGGCCTCAACGGCATCGAGCAAGCCGGCCCAAAGGAAATCACTTTCGTCGCCAACCCGAAATATGCTCCAGCCGCCCGGCTCACCAAGGCCGCTGCTGTGATCGTCGCCGAAAACTTTCCCACGATCCCCGCAGCCACGCTCCGCGTCGAGGATCCCTATCAAAGCTTCGCGCGCGCCCTCGAACTTTTCCACCAGCCGCTGCGCTATGCTCCGGGAATTCATCCCACCGCAATCGTCCATCCCACCGCGAAGATTGGACGCGGCGCTCACCTCGGCCCCTACGTCGTCATCGACGAGCACGTCGTGATCGGCGACCACGCCGTGCTTTTGGCGCACGTTGTGATCTATCGCGGAGTAAAGATCGGCAACAATTTCTTCGCGCACGCGCACGCCGTGGTCCGCGAGAACTGCCGCATCGGCAACAACGTCCTGCTGCACAACGGAGTCGTCATCGGCTCCGACGGCTTCGGCTTCGCCAAGACCCACGACGGACACTGGTACAAAATTCCCCAGCCCGCGCCGGCCGTCATCGAAGACGATGTGGAAGTCCAGGCCAACTCCTGCATCGACCGCGCCAGCGTTGGCGAAACCCGCATCCGACGCGGCGTCAAGATCGACAATCTTGTTCAAGTCGGCCACGGTTCGCAGGTCGGCGAAGATGCCCTGCTCTGCTCGCAAGTTGGCCTCGGAGGTTCCACGGAAATTGGCAACCGCGTAATCCTCACAGGCCAGGTAGGAGTAGTCGGCCACTGCAAGATCGGCGAAGCCGCCATCGTAACCCCCCAGAGTGGCGTAGCGAACGACATCGCTGCCGCAGCGCTGGTGAGCGGAGCTCCCGCCGTCGATCACAAACTGTGGCTCAAGTATTCGGCAATCCTGCCCAAATTACCGGAGATTGCACGCGCAGTTCGCGCGAAGACTTCAAAGGAGTGAATTGTGGGGCTTCAACCTTCCGCTCTCTTCTCCCGCGTCCCGCCGACCGCCGCGGTCGCGCAACTCTGCCGATACTCCTCCGGCAGCCCGCCTTCAATCGCCGCCCGCACTCTCTCCATCAAACATTCACGGCTGCCGAAATCCGCAGGCTCAATCGGCGGATGAAAAATCACCGTCACCACTCCGGGCTTGATCGCGAACCTTCCCTTGGGCATTACGTAGTGCGTCCCGGTTATCGTCACCGGGACGACCGGAACTCCGCACTCCATTGCCAGATAAAATGGTCCCTTCTTGAACGCCAGCAACTTGCCGTCGAACGAACGATGGCCCTCCACGTAGATCGTCATGTTGAGTCTCTGCTGCTGCACGACTTGCTTCGAGACTCGTACCGACTCGATGCCAGCATCGCGATTTCCGCGATCCACGGGCACCAGCGACCCCATCCGCATGGCGCGGCCCAGGATGGGGTAGCTGAACAATTCTTTCTTCACCATCACCGAAGTGCGCCGCGGAATCAGAGGAATTGTAATTGGCGGGTCGAGGTTCGACACATGGTTCGACATAAAAATATAAGTTCGCGCCGGGTCCAGTTTGTCGAGGCCGACAGTTTGCACTCGCACCCCGGTCAGCCTAACCCCGTTCCAGGCTCCAAACATGAACATGCGGTAGAGCAGGCGAATGTCGCCGGTGATGAATGTCCAGGGGAACCCGATCAGCGCTGCTACAGGTGCAGCCAATCCCCAGAACACGAGCATCGCGAGGGTGCGGATCATCTTAATCAGCCTTAGCGCGAGTGAGTTTCTTGCGGGCTCTGCGCCTCGCCCTTCAACCACGCTGCGCGGCGCAACCGTTGTTCGGCCGTAATGTTCTCCAGGTCTTTGAGCTGGTATGAGATTTCCTCGTGGCTTCCCACCTTCCACCGCATTTCACGCTCCCCGCCGCGCCGGCCGCGGACCTTCACCGCAATCGTATCCCCCGGGCTAAGCCGAGAGATTTCCTGCGAGGATTCCTGTCCGGCCATCTTGCCGTTGATTTCCAAAATGGTCTCGCTGACTTGCAGGCCGGCTCGTTCTGCCTCACTGCCGACGGTCACCGCCGCTACCGTCATTGGACCATCAAAGCTTCGCGAGGCCACAAATCCTGCGTCCGCTATCGTGTTCTTCCCCTCCACCAGACGGAGCCCCACCACGCTGAAAAAATCATTCCATGGAATTTCCTCGGTACCCGCGACATACTTCGCGAAGAACCACGCCAGATCCGCATGGCTCACTGCTTCAGCCGCTTCGCGCACGCCTTCCGAATCAAGAAAGAACTTTCCCTGCTTCGCGTAATTCTGATTCATCCATTGAAACATCTCGCGCAAGGAGGCCTGCCCATGGCTGGCTTCGCGCACCACCAAATCCAGCGTGATGCCCAACAACTCGCCCTTGTTGTAGTAAGAGATGCTGCGCTGCGGGCGCCGGTAATAAGCGTCGCCCTCCAGCCACGCATCCAGACTCGACTCTTCCGCCGATTGCGTAAGGTGCGCGGGACGCCGCTCAAGTTCGCCGATGCCTGACGCAATATCCTGCTCGAAGTGGGTCTCGTCGATCAACCCGCCGCGCAATTCAATGAAGTCTGCGGCGGTGCTGGTACATCCCTCACTGAACCAAAGCGCGCGCGTGTAATTCTCTCTTGTGTAATCCACGGGCTCAAGCGTCTGCGGACGAATGCGCTTCACGTTCCACAGATGAAAAAACTCGTGCGCTGTTAGCGAAGCCAGCATCTCAGGAGACTTGGCCAACACGTCCGCATTCAGGGCAATCGCGGTCGAGTAAGCGTGCTCCATGCCGCCACCCCCAGGTCCGCGCGGGAAGTGATAGAGAAACATGTAGCTGTCGAAGGGACGATCGTCCATCCAACTCGTCGCGGTGGCTACAATCTGATGCAGCATGGCCGCAATCTTTTCCATGTTGTAATCGCCCGCCTCGGCGTCAACGATCACGCGATAGTGCCCGCCACCTTGATCGAAATCGGATTCTTTAAAATCTCCTATCTCGATGGGAGAATCCACCAGCCGGTCATAGTTCTCGGCGCTGAACTTTCCCTCCGGAATCGAGGTCAGAGGTGTGGCCACCTGCCATCCTCCAGGAACCTCACTGAAGCGAACGACCATCGGCGCATTCCGCGCGTCCACCGGATACATGAGAATCTGCGCCAGATTGAAGAATGCATGATGCGGGTTAAGCTGGGCGCCGAACGGCCCGGGAGAATCCGCCGAGATCTGATACTCAACGATGGCGCCGAGCTGCGCGCCTGTGATCTGCCACCGGCTCTTGTCCAACGCGCGCACCACGAGCGTGTGTCCTGCACTGTCTTTCGCGCGCACCCAGTTCACGTATTGCGCGAAGTTGCGCACCTGATAGAGCGCGTTCCACACCGGAAGCTGCAACTCGCGTTGTGGCGATCCTTCCGGTAACAGGATCTGAACCTCAACGAGGTGCTGCTGGGGATTTGCGAGAACAATTGTGTAGTTGGTTGCAGCGTAGGCAGGCGCCAGAGCCATGCACAGAAGCAGAGTGACGGGGAGCCCTTGGCGCGCCGGCGTTTGCATCGCGAAGGAAGGCTTCATCGATTCCCTGCCGCATTCGCGGAATTAACGCTCGCAGCGCCGCCCGCCAGCGCGCGCAACCGCGCCGGCAACTTCTCGTAGATTCCGCCAAAGCCGCCGTTGGAAAGGATCGCCACTACGTCGCCAGCGCGCATCTCCGGAGCGATGATCTGCACAATTTCGTCCGCGTCCGCAAGCAACCGCACTCGGCTGCCCTGCTTCCGAATGTCAGCCGCCAGTTCCGGCAACTCCAGACGCTCACTCACCGGCACTGCCTCAGAGCGGAACACACCCGCGACGATCACTTCGTCCGCCATCGCCAGACTCCGCGCTAGTTCAGCCTGCAACACGCGCCGCCGCAGCGTATTCGAGCGCGGCTCGAGAATCGCCCACAAGCGCGCGCCCGCATAACGCGACCGCAAAGCCTTCAGCGTGCCCGCAATCGCGGTGGGATGGTGTGCGAAGTCGTCAATGATGGTGATGCCATTCACCTGCGCTTTCACCTCTAAACGCCGCTTCACGCTCTTGAACGTTTTCAGAGCCGCCGCTATCTCCTGTTTCGAGACGCCATACGCGGAGGATAGAGCGGCTGCCGCCGTCGCGTTCCAGACGTTGTATTCGCCCGCCAGGGGGAACTCGAGATCGGCCCAGGCTCGCCCTTCATGAAGTACCGACCAGCAAGTTCGTCCTGCTTCGAATCTAACGTTCGTGATCCGCCAGTCCGCACGCGCACCGGCTCCATACCGCTCCACGGGGCAGAATGCCTTGCTCAGGCAGCGTTCCAGGCTCGGGCTTTCGCCGGTCTCTCCGGCCGCGCCGTCAAAGGCCACAATCCGCCCGCGCCGTGGAATCAGATTCACCAACCGCTTAAATGCCGTCTCCACCGCATCCAGATCTTTGTAAATATCGGCGTGATCGAATTCCACCGAAGTCAGAATCACGGCGTCGGGAAAGTAATGCAGGAACTTCGGACCCTTATCGAAGAATGCCGTGTCGTACTCGTCGCCTTCCAGAAGAAAATGTTTCCCCTGACCCAGATGAAAGCTGGAGCCAAAGTTCTCGGCAATCCCCCCGATCAGAAATGATGGCTGCATCCCTGCCGTATGAAAAATCCAGGCTAGCATTGAGGTGGTTGTAGTCTTTCCATGGGTTCCCGCGACCACCAGGACTTCGTTGCCGCGCAGGAATTCCTCATGCAGCAATTGCGGCAAGGAACAAAACGGAATGCGCTGGTCGAGGACGTGCTCCAGTTCGGCGTTGCCCCGTGAAATCGCGTTGCCCACCACCACCAAGTCAGGGCGTGGTTCCAGGTTCCGTGGATCAAATGGCTGCGCCACCACGATCCCCAGTTCTCCCAGGAAATCGGACATCGGGGGATAGGACGCTACGTCCGATCCGCTGACGCGGAACCCGCGCTGCTTCAGCATCCCCGCGAGCGAAGCCATGGCCGTGCCACAAATTCCAATCAAGTGAATATGCTTTTTTTCGTTCATGCTTTTGTCGCGAATATCTCTGTGTATGACTTATGGCGCCGCCGTCACGGCCGCTTCCAAAATCTTTAAACTCACCTGCCCACGCACGGTCAACCTGGCGCGCACGCCAATCGGCAGCGTGATGTTTCCCGCAGTCACATGTCCCGAGCGCACGCCGTAGGCCACTGGCACCACTAAATCTCCCACAACCCGCAGCACCACTTCCTCCAGCGTGTACCCCTGATTCGCAGTCTGCGTGCACTCCCGCATTTCACCGAAAATAATTCCACGCACGCGTTGCAGCTTGCCGGCCAGCTTCAACTGCATCAGCATTCGGTCGATCTGATAAGGTTTCGCAGCCACGTCTTCGAGAAACAGAATCGTGCCTTCGGTTCGAATCTCGTACGGAGTTCCGAGCGAAGCGACCAGGATGGAAAGGCACCCGCCGTAAAGGATTCCCTCCGCAGTGCCCTCTGCCAGGCCAGTCGCTCCAGAACCCGCTCCCAGATGGGGCTCCCACGCGGCTGTGGCCGTCAGGGCTGCCTTCCACGAAATCAAATCCACGCCACCTTCATTCGCCCAATCTTTCGCTACCATTGGCCCGTGGAAGGTCACCAGACCCGCGGAGTCTGAGAAATAAGTGAGCAGCGCGGTCAGGTCGCTGTAGCCGACAAAAATCTTGGGGAACGACTTGATCTTCTCTAGATCCAACTCTTCGAGGAGATAGTTCGCCCCATAGCCGCCACGCGCGCAAACGATCGCCCGCACCTCTTCGCGTGCAAACATTTCTTCCAACTCACGCGCCCGGCGTTCGACCGATCCGGCAAAGTAAAGGTCCTGCTGCAGGATTGAGTCGAGATAAAACGGCCGGTAACCCGCGCGCCGCAAGCCTTCGCATCCCGCCTCCAGATCGCCGCGTTTGACGTTGCTGGCCGGGGCCACAATACCGACCGTATCGCCCGGCTTAAGGGCGGGCGGCTTCACACGCGGAACTGTCGACGAAGACATGCAGTCAGAAGCCCGTTATGAAAATAAAATGTCCGCCAATCCAAACCTAACTCAGAAAAAACTCTCCGCGGCAGACCAAGCGCGCCGCGCCGCGCAGAAAAACCTGATTTCCCTGTTTGTGAACTGCCTGGATTCCCCCTGGAGCATGTACGCGGACCGGCGACTCGGTTCTGTCTGTCGTCATCGCCGCGACCGCCGCCGCACAAGAACCAGTGCCGGAGGATTGCGTCTCTCCCACTCCACGCTCGAAAAAACGCGCCCTCACATCATGCTTTCCGTCGATCGCAACCAGCTCAACGTTAATGCCCTGCTTGAACTGAGAACTGCGCTGAATCTGTTCTGCCTCGGTCTGCCAGTGCTCCGCAAACTGGGTTACGAACACCACATAGTGCGGGTTCCCGATCGAAACCGGAATCCCGCGGACCTCGCGCTCACCAAGCTTCACCGCCAACTCCGCTCCCACCACGGCCTCACCCATCTCGACTTCAAACTCGTACTCGGATTCGCTCTGTCCCGTCAGGACGCACGTCTTCAATCCGGCGCCAGTCTGGATCGTAATCTTCTCTTTTCCCCACTCGGCGCAAACATAGGCAGCCACACACCGCGTGCCATTGCCGGAGATTTCGGCCTCGGAACCATCGGCATTGATCAGCCGGACCTCCACATCCGCCGCGGCGTGCGGATACATCCACTCCACTCCGTCGGCCCCCACGCCCTCGTGCCGATGGCAGACGCGCCGCGTAAGCTGCGCCAGGTGCGCCGCGGAGGCGTCCCCGACACTCACCGCATCGATCAGCAAAAAATCATTTCCGCACGCGCTAGCCTTTACAAACGGAATCACCCGGGACGGTAGGCTCACTCCAACTCCACCGGGCCCAACGAACTAACGCTGCCCAGCACCGCCGATGCCTTCAGTTCGCGAAGCAACTCTTTTTGATCGCGGTTGCAGCCCGCCACATCAAACTGGAGCCGGATGTGCTGGCCTGTGTTCCCGCTCAACACATTCTGCATCATGCGATGTTTACGCTCGAGGATGCGGTTAACCTCCTGGCTGATCTCTTCCACGCTGGCGCCCGTGACCTCGTAGCAGGTCAACAGAGTTTTCAAATTGAAGGTCTGCTCCATGTGGCCGAGGGCAAACAACGCAAGCAGAACCACCACGGTGGCGAAGGCCGCAGTCACGTAGAGTCCGCCGCCCGCAGCCATTCCCACCGATGCCACTACGAACAAGGTGGCTGCCGTCGTCAGCCCCGTAGTCAGGCCGCGATTGTGCAGAATCGATCCCGCCCCGATGAACCCAATGCCGGGAATAATTTGCGCTGCTATGCGGGCCGCATCGGACGGCATTCCCGCGAGCTGGGTGGAGAGGATGGTGAACATCGCGGCGCCAAAACAGATGAACATGTTGGTGCGCAGCCCTGCTGGCCGGTGTCGCAGTTCCCGCTCTAGTCCGATGATCCCGCCCAGAATTGCCGCCAGCACCAGGCGCGCCAGGGAGGTCGCCACGAAACCGCTGGCCATCTCTCCATGCAACCGATCGAGAATGTGTTGCCAGTTCATTGGTGGAAGTCGAGTTTCAGGAAAGTTTTCAGATGGCGGGATTTTATCACTGGAACATGCCGTTATCTCCCTTGCGCGTTAACCCGGCTGATTACCGCGGTTGCTGCTGGCTGCGCGCTGGCTCGCGTTGCTGCGTTCGTCCTTGGCGCTCGTCCTTGAAAGATCACCGCCGCAGGCTGACCCGTGGTGTGAATCTCGACGAGCGCCGATAAGCGCTGCTGCTTCGCCGCTGTCCACACTTGGTCGCCCTCGAAGCCCACAGCATAATCCGCATACGCCACTGGATCAGCCAGCGCACGCTCCCACAAACCTTCCGGATCATTTGGCCGCTTCCACACGCGATGATTGCCTTCGTTGATGACGCGCCGCAACGGGACTCCAGCCTGCTGCAGCGCGCCCACGTGCTCTCCCAGATACATCAGCAGCGTGGAATCTGGCGGTAGCGATTTGATCCAGCCCGCCAGTTGCGCATCCAAGGCGACGCGCCCGCGCATGTTGATTGCAGCCTCGCGATAACAGATCGGATCGGCGTGCCAGATCATGCCGTAGCTTGCGGCCGCGAGTACCAGGACGCTCAACATCGTCACCGCGTCCGCCCAGCGGCCCCACGAAACTTGAACGCCACGAATTTTGGCTGTTGCTTGCACAATAAAAGAAATTCCTATCGGTACAAACACCGCGAATGCCGGAAGTAGTTGCAGCCCGTAGCGGACGTTGTACTGCGAAAACGGCCACCACGTGGGCACGAAAATCGGGACGCTCCCGTAGGCCACGGATAATGCGTAAAACGGCGGCGGCAGCCACAGCAACAGGGCCACTCGACCGCGCCCGGTGAAGCCCGCCACGAGACTTCCCAGTAGCGCCAGCGTCAGCCAGAGCCAACCCAGCCAGTTCGCCTCACCCACATTCAGTTCCGCCGCTTTCAGAAAATACGAACTCGCGGCCAACAGGTTCCCCTTCGCCGGATTCACCGTCGCAGTTTTGAGGTTGATCGCCTTCGCCGAGTAAGGGCCGTTGGCAAACTCCAGTGGATTTCGATAGACGACGGCGTTGTATCCGAGCCAAAGCACGGGAGCAGTCGCTGCCAGCAAAACAAACTTCGTAAGCATTCGGGGTGACAGAACCGAAGGCCCGGGTGCCGCATTTCTCGCGCCTTTTGAGAGAAAGCCTGCCCTGAGCGAGTCGAAGGGTGGGGAGGCCACAACGAACCCCACCATCACCCCAGCCAGAAACCATCCGTCATAGCGCGTCAAACAAGCCGCCGCCAGACACAACCCACACTTTGTCAGTGATCGAGATGCTTTTCCATTTCTCCGCGCAAACTCGGCGAAATACACTACGCTCCAGATGAAGAAAGCGAGATACAACGACTCCCCCATCGCCGTGGCCTGCATATAAATCAGATTGGGATTCGTGGTGTATAAAATCGCGGCGGCCCACGCCCCAAGCTTCGCTGCTTCGTCCACGTCCCCATCGCGGCTCAACGCCGCCCGCACCAGCCGAAATATCCCCAGCACTCCGAGTACGAACCCCGCCATCGACGGAATCGAGCCACCCGTGCCGCTCTGCCACATTTGTTTCGACACGATAAACGGCATGATCAGCAGGTGCGGCAGCGGCAGCCACACTGTCCCCAACTGCAACAGGCCGGGAGTCTTTGAATCGAAGACGCGGCGCGCGATGTTAATGTGTGCCACGGCATCGCCGTATAGAAGCAGATCCCCATGCCGGTTGTAGTAGAGAAAAGAAAATACCGAGATGAAGATCGCCAGCCACACCAGACGCACGACCTCATTGTCGGAGTAGGCCTTCGGCGTCGGCTGCGGCTTCATTCGAGGTGGGTAAGTTCGCGAAAAATCTGAAAGCGCTCGTCGATCTCATCGCGGGTCAGCGACTGCAGCCGTTCCGTGCCAAAACTTTCCACGGCGAAAGATCCCATCACTCCGCCGTAGAACAGCGCCCGCTTCAACACTTCGCGATTCAATTCTTCCTGCGACGCCACGTAGCCCATGAATCCGCCGGCAAACGAATCGCCCGCGCCCGTGGGATCCTTCACTTCATCGAGCGGCAAAGTCGGCGCGCGAAAGGGATGACGCCCAATCCCGAACGCGCCCTCGCGAAAGAAAATTGTGGCCCCATATTCGCCATGCTTGATCACCAGTGCCTGTGGCCCCATGGCCAGTACCTTCTGCGCCGCACGCGGCAGGTTGCTTTCCTGCGCCAGCATCTTCGTTTCGGTGTCGTTGATCAGCAGCACATTCACCAGCTTTAGGGTTTCAGCCAGTTCCTGGCGCGCGCCCTTGATCCAGTAATTCATGGTGTCGCATCCCGTCAGCCGCACTCCGTTCATCTTGCGCCGAACGTCGGACTGAAGGGTCGGCTGAATGTTCGCCAGAAAAAGAAATTCCGTGTCTTCGTATTCTTTCGGAATGCGCGGCTGAAACTTCTCAAACACATTCAGGTCGGTGAAAGTAGTCTTGGCCTCGCTCAGATTGTCGCTGTAGATTCCGCCCCAGCGAAACGTCTTGCCTGCCGCGCGCTCGATGCCGCGCGTATCCACTCCGCGCGTTTTCAGGACGTTCTCCTGCTCGGCGCCAAAGTCCTCTCCGACCACCGCCACCATGCGCACTTGCGTGAAGTAGCTGGCGGCCAGCGAAAAATACGTAGCCGCTCCGCCCAGAATTCCCTTCACGCTGCCCGAAGGCGAAGCGATGTCATCAAACGCAACCGATCCAACCACGACAATGCTCATCTTGACGCTTTCTAGTGGTCAGTGGCCAGTGGTCAGTGACCAGTAAAATCTTTGCTGGACACTGGTTTTACTAGGCACTGTCCACTGATCACTGGCCACTACCCTTCATGTACTTCCCAATGATCAGCTTCAATTTCTTTTTCGCAGCCGCCGGAATCTTCTTGGGGTCGGTCATAATGGCGTGCGCCAAAGCCGACCCGCACTTGCACGACCGACCCCGCGGCATCGCCGCCACCGTCTCACGCAGCACTTTTGCCGCGTTCTCCGCATTCTTCACCAGCACGGCCACAATCTGATCCACGGTCACCGAGTCGTGGTGCGGATGCCAGCAATCGTAATCGGTGACCATCGCCACCGTGACGTAGCAAAGCTCCGCCTCGCGCGCCAGCTTCGCCTCTTGGAGGTTGGTCATGCCGATCACGTCCATGCCCAGCCCGCGATACACATTCGACTCTGCCCTTGTCGAAAACTGTGGCCCTTCCATGCACAGATAAGTTCCGCCACGCTTGCCGGTCACGCCGACTGTTTGGCACGCACCTTCGACCACCTTGGCGAGTTCGCCACATATCGGATCGGCAAAAGCGATGTGCGCCACCACTCCTCCGCCAAAAAAAGTATCGACGCGATGGCGCGTGCGATCGAAGAACTGGTCGGGGATCACAAAATCCAGCGGCTTATGCTCCTCCTTCAGCGACCCTACCGCGGAGACAGAAACAATTCTCTCCACTCCCAGCTGCTTGAACCCATGAATATTTGCGCGGAAATTCAACTCGCCTGGAAGAATGCGGTGCCCGCGCCCGTGCCGCGCCAGAAACGCTACCTTGCGGCCTTCCAGCACACCGCACACGTAAGCATCTGAAGGCGCGCCAAACGGCGTCTTCACCCGCACCTCTCCCGCCTTGCTCAACCCCGGCATCGAATAAAGCCCGCTGCCGCCGATGATCCCAATTTCGGCCTGTGCCACCAATCCTCCAAAGCTCGCGCGTACAGAACTCCTTAGCGCGGGAAGCCAAACCCGTGATTATACAAGACGCTCTGTGAATCGCTGTGCCCTCTGTGTTGAAGATTTTCGAAGCCGCTACAATCGAGTAATGAGGTTCAAGGTCCTGGTTAGCTTCGCGCTCACCGCAGCAGCCCTTGCACAAAACGCACCGCAGTCCAAGCCCCAATCGAGATCCGTAACCGTGCCCATCACGCTCGACCACAACCGTGTTGTGATCGACGTCGACCTCCGGCTCCCCGAGGGCTCGAGCAAACGCATCCGCGCCTGGGTCGACAATGGCAACCCCGATCTGAATCTCTCCCGCCGCGTGGCGACACTGTTGGGACTCGCAGTCACCTGCGGAGAACATGAGTGCTCAGCACCACCGCCACGCGAAATCAAGATCAGCGGAATGAGCATCCCTCTCGCCGCCGTGAAGGAAGCGAAAATCCCGCTCAGGCCCGTCGCCGCTGCGGCAGTTGCTTTCCCCGGCATGTCGGCCGAGATCAACATTCCCTCCACCATCCTGCGCAACTACGACGTGCTCATCAATTTCCCCGGCCACGAATTCACGCTCGCCCCACCCGGCACACTAAGGTTCAACGGGGGGAAGGCAAAAGTAATCGTGAACGCCGCAAACGGGCTCATCCAGGTCCCCAGCCAGATCGAAAACAAGAAATACAATCTCGCCCTCGATGTGGGTTCGTCGATCAGTTTTCTTTCAGACGAACTCTTCGACAAAATCGCGGCTGCTCGCCCCAATTCGCCGCACATGACTGGTGCCGTAGGTCCCGCCAACATGTGGGGGCTCGATGACGAACCCAAATGGAAGCTGATGCGCGTGGACCGTGTGCAATTAGGCCCACTCTTCCTCACCAGTGTGCCGGTCGTCGACTTTCCAAAAGATCGGCAAGCTTTCTTTGAAAAGCGCGCCGCCACCCCCACCGCCGGACTGCTCGGTGCGGACGCCCTGGCGAACTACCGCATCGGCATCGACTACGCTCACTCCACCGTCTACTTCGATATCGGCCGCTTGTTCAACTTTCCCGAATTCGACGTCATCGGACTCATCCTTCGTCCCGAAGCCGACGGACGCTTCACCATCCTCGGCGTCGCCGACTACGACGGCAAACCTTCGGTGCCGGAAGCGACCGCAGGAGATCATCTGGTCGCCGTCGATGGTATTCCCGTCCTCGGCAACACAATGGGTCAAGTCTGGTTGATGCTCGGAGGCGAACCCGGCAAGGAACGTAGACTAATAGTCGAACGAGGAGGCAAACAGTTCACATTCGCGGCAACCGTGCGGCACTTTTTGGCAGAAGTGGCAGAGAAGGATGAATCGAGAAGAAAGAGGCAATAGGAGCTTTCGGTCGCGCGGTCACAACCTAAGATGGAACCGACAATCTGCCGGCGACTAATTGGTCGAGATCAACGTCCAGTCCAAGACGCGTAATTCCCTCTTCAAGCGACATGGGCAGGCATCTCGTTTCCAGCCGGTTAATGGCAACGAGATAATCCTCATGATCCCCTGGAGACGATTCAAGATCGCGTAGATTCATTTTTCGCCTCCAAATACTTCCCGCTCCAACGTTTCCGTCGTCGCCGCATCCAGACTCTCGCTCACCAGCACTGTGTCGCCCTTCTCCTCAATCATCACCGCGCCCTCTTCCGTCTTCCACGCGTGTCGCCCTAACAACAACTCAACCTTGCGTTCCTGATTTCGTTCCTCCGGTTCACCGGCAGAGGCATCCCTGATCTCCTCCGCCTTCTTATACCGCTGCGCGAGCGACCGCGCGTAAATCCCGGCAAACTCTGCCGCCTTCTCCGCGCTCGACCAGCGCGACACATACATCAGTCCCAGCGGCGCCGCAGCATTGTTCTTGGGACGCGCAGCGTAGTAATACCCGCCCCGCCACTCCGGATACAAGCGCTTCGACAATTCCTTTCCCGCGTATTGCTCGATCAGCACCGCCACGTCGAACTCGCCCATCGCCCCAATATCGAACTTCAAGTAATCCTTGAAGTCACGCTTGAATTCCGGCACGCGCATAGGCTCAATCTTCTCGCCCGACAGATAAGTCTCTGGCTGCATGATCTGCCGCGTGGTGTGCGGAGGATTCGCCAGCACGCCGGCAAACGCCTTCTCCTTGCCGCCCTTCTTCATCAAGGTCACCACGAACTTCAGGCCGTAACTGTAGGGAAAAGTCAGCGACTCCCGCAGAAAGATCGGGGCGTCTTTGAAGACCTTCGAATCGTCCGTTCCGTTCGCCATCTGGGATTCCATCGTCTCCACCAGATCGGGGGAATCAATAATCGACTTCCCCGCCGGCGCGAGTTCGTATTCCAGCATGGCGGTCTCAGCCTGGCCCTCGATGACCGCCTCGCGGGCGTTGTCCATTTCGTCGTTCTCGATATCCTCGGGCGTCGGATCTTTCTTAATATCTCCCAAGTCCTTCTCGCCCTTCTTCATCCATCGGTTGAGATTGATCGTCTGATCCTGCAGCGCATGCGTCAGTTCGTGCGCCATTACCGGCTCCTGCTCTTCCATCGGAACCCAGTCCAGCAGGTTCACCGTCTTGGTCTTCGGATCGTAGTAGCCCGCCACCTGTTCGCGCAGCAGCGATACCAGCAGCTTTTCCAGATCGAAGTCGCGCGGCAGCAGCCCAAACTTTTTCAGCACCAACTCCGACCGCTGCAGGCGCTTCACGTCCTCGTCTTTCATATGCTTGGTCAGATATCCCGCCACTTCATCGCGGCTGGTCAGCCGGCGCTTGACCTGCTTCTTGATGGGCAGTCCCGTACGCTTGCTGTCCAACGCCAGAATTTCATCGACCGAGTGAAACAGCTCCTCCGCCTCCCGCGCCGTGATCTTGACTTCCGGCTTTTCGGGCGCCTGTGTAGGGCGGACGCCCCCGTCCGCCTGCTTTTGATTTTGGTTTGGGTTTTCTTGGGTTGGGTTGGCCTGTGTGGGTCGGACAATCTTGTCCGACCGCTCTTGACTTTGATCTGGATTTTGACTCTGATTCTGCCCGAGCGCTGCGAACGCAACTCCGCCGCAGACCCACATTAACACCGTCGCCGCGAGCAAGCGCAGCCGCTTCCCCGAGATTCCGTTCCCGGTGGTCATTTCCTCTGAGTCTATACTCTCCGCCGCCTCCTCACGACGAGACAGTTAAATTCGTCGGAAGACATCGGCAAGAGAATGTTAAAATTGCACCCGCGCCTTAAGCTGTTCCCCTGCAACGACGCCACCGTCAGTGAGGTTTCGACCATGCCATCGTTCCTGAATGCCCGCCGCCGTGTCAGCCGACTGGCCTGCCTGCTAGCGGCAGCTCTGACTCTTGTGACACTTTCGACCGGTCCAGTTCTCTCGCAGTCCCGCTCCGGACCCAAGCGCCTGCTTGGCTACTACACGGCCTGGTCGAAATACAACACTCCGCCGTATTCCGCGCAACAGATCCCCTACTCGAAACTTACCCACATCGCGCACGCCTTCCTGCTGCTCAGCCCGAAAGCCGACGGCACGATTGAGATTCCCGGCGGCACTATCGAGCCGGCACTCATCACGAAGGCGCACGCCGCCGGAGTTAAGGTGCTGATCTCGATTGGCGGCGGAGACGGCATCGAAGGCCCGCGCTTCAACAAGATGGCCCTTTCGGAAACATCCCGCCAGGCCTTCGTGACCAACGTTCGCAACTTCCTGGTGCAGTATGCCTACGATGGGGTTGATATCGACTGGGAGATTCCCAACGCCCGCGACCGCTCCGATTGCACCACGCTCATGCAGGAGCTGCGCAACGGCCTGCCTTCTCCGTGGTTGATCACGATGGCCGTGCCTTCCGATCCGCGCAATTGGGGACAAGGCTTCGACATCCCCGCTCTCGCCCCGCTGCTCGACTTCATGAACGTGATGACCTACGACTACTACGGATCGTGGTCGAGTTCCACGGGCCACGTGTCGCCGCTGTTCCAGAGTTCCGCTGACCCATCTCAGGCCGGAAGTTTGAAGACTTCGATGGACCTCTACGAAGATCAGTATGGCGTGCCCCCGGCGAAACTCAACATCGGAACACCTTTCTACGGATACGAATTCGATGGCGCCGACCAACTCTGGGCCCAGTGCAGCACCTGCGCGAACTCTTCACAGAACTATGCTCCGTATATCAAGGGTCTGGTCAATCAGCAGGGCTGGACGCGCAACTTCGACGACGTTGCCATGGCTCCATATCTGACGAATCCAGACATTCAGGGCCTGAACGTCCCCGGCTTCATCACCTACGACGATGAGTCCACTACCGCGTTGAAGACGACGTATGTCATGAAGAACCGCGGCTTCGGCGGAATGTTTATGTGGGAACTCAGCGGCGACTACGACGGCCAGAGCCAGACCCTGCTACAGGCGTTATACGACGCGTGGAAGGAGTCGCGGTAGACTTCGCGACCTGAAAAACAAAGGTTCATCGTGGGGATGCCCTAAGATCCTTCGAACGACCGTGCGTGCTCACGCCAGTTCCTACCCGCTACCGCTCAAGCACACCAGAAACTTCTTGAGAAAATCCGGCACGCCTCCTGTCGCCAAACTCATTAGAGTGACGCCAACGAGAAGCATTAGTTTTCGCCGCCCTTTTCCGAGACTAGCTAACCCATAAACGGGCCTGTTGACCATCGGCCAAAACAGACGATGTGCCAGCGCTAGAAGGCCAGCCCGAAAAACGCGGATGCGAGTAAGCATCGCCAAGGTTCATGGATGCCATAACCAGCCCCATAGAAGTAGCAACCGAGTAAGGGTCAATTGGCCGAGATGGCGTATCTAGGCCCAGAGGGATCGCGACAAAGCACACTGCGAGACCGACGTTCAACATCGAGATCGCCAAGAGCAAAGAGTATCGTTCGGCACCGGAAAGAAGCCGCAGGATCCAGCGGCTTAGGGCGACGGAGCAGACGTCGCAGGCGAAGCTAAGGAGTCCGATAATAGGGAGGGCAGCCAGCATTTGGGGAGGTGGCGAGACATGCGATAGCACAGCGTAGGCCAGGAGAAACCCCAAATAGGTAACGGCGACGACAATCAGGCCCACGGCGTCAAGCCGACGTCGGGCGGACGCGCCGACCCGCCATGCTTCCCACGCGTACAGAAACAGAGCATCAAGGGCAAAACCCTTTGCTAACGACTAACGACCTGCACCAAATGCTATATTTGATCCCCAGAGGAACCGCGCGTGCCCCCTGACAAGTTCCGCGTAGCCCTGGTGCAGATGTCCTGCGGCCCAGAGCCCGAACAGAATCTGGCAAAAGCTCTCGAGCGCGTAGCCGACGCCGCCGGACGCGGCGCCCATGTCGTCTGCCTGCCTGAGCTCTTCCAGACTCAATATTTCTGCCAGCGCGAGGATCATTCCCTCTTCGATTTAGCCGAACCGATTCCCGGCCCCACCAGCGAAAAGCTCGCCGACGCCGCTCACCAGCACGGCGTCGTGCTGATTGCATCTTTATTCGAGAAGCGCGCCCCCGGCATCTATCACAACACCGCCGCCATCTTCGATTCAGACGGCTCCCTCCGCGGCCTCTACCGCAAGATGCACATCCCCGACGATCCCCTCTACTACGAGAAGTTCTACTTCACCCCCGGCGATCTCGGATTCCGCGCCCTCGACACCACTGCCGGTCGCCTCGGCACTCTCGTCTGCTGGGACCAATGGTTTCCCGAAGGCGCGCGCCTCACCGCCCTGCAAGGCGCGACGGTCCTCTTCTATCCCACGGCAATCGGCTGGCATCCCGCTGAGAAAGCCGAATTCGGCGTCGCTCAACACGACGCCTGGCGCACCATCCAGCGCGCCCACGCCATCGCCAACGGAGTCTACGTCGCCGTCGTAAACCGTGTCGGCTTCGAAACCGGCAACATCCGCGGCAAGTCCGCCCCCGGCCAGGGACTCGAATTCTGGGGCGCATCCTTCATCGCCGACCCCTTCGGCCGTATCGTCGCCGAAGCCTCCCACGATCAGGAAGAAATCCTGTTCGGCGATGTAGATTTAAAAGCCCTCGAAGACATCCGCCGCAACTGGCCCTTCCTCCGCGATCGCAGAATCGACGCCTATGCGCCGATCAACAACCGCATGATTGACTAGGTCCTCTTAGGCGTTTGGCTTTGCCCGTTGCCTTCCCGCAGCGGGCAAACCGCACACCGCACCTTCACCGCCTCGCTTCGGCACCGTTTCGGAAGGTCCCCGCGTCCTCGCTCCTTCCGTCCACAATCCAGCAGACACCAAGCCTCCCGGTACTTTTCGAATCGGGCCTTCTTTGACCGCGGATTGAACCACAGCGAGGTCAATCCCTCCGCTTCCTCGATCGGGACGACGTACCACATATCCTTGGGCACAATGTGGACGACAACGAAATCCATGTCTTCCTTGGTGAATTTCTTGCCGTTCCCCCCCGCCCCAGCGTGATATTTCGACCCGTCTCTCGCCAGCGAGCAGTGTGAGGCGCCCTTCACCTGCACCCGCCAAAACCCATTGCCCGAATCCACCACAAAGTCGTAGCGCTCGCTGTCTCCCCAGGGCTTGCATACCGGAATCCTCAGCTTGCAAACCATCGCGAGAAACGCCGCTTCTATCGCTTCCCCGCACCGCTTGCTGTTATCGTCCGCCACCGCCTGTATGTCGATCAATTCCCTCTCCTGCTCCCGACCCGAATTGTCATTTGTCTTCCCCATAAACAGAAAAGGCGCGGCCCGTAGGCCACGCCTGAAGTACGCTCCTTTTGTGAAATGTGTGTTTAGCTTTCTACGTTTGTCATCCCGAGCGAAGCGAGGGACCTTGGTTTCCCCGCCGCAAACACAAACGGCGCAGACCCGAAGGCTGCGCCGCTGTCTCAACTCTCTGATACCATTATATCACACCGCAAAGGGTGAAACCGTCATATTAGCCAACTTTATTTTTCCAGCCGAATCAACAACATACCCCAAAAATCGCCGCCGCAGGGGCTTGACAAGATTTTGCCGAGACGGCGAAACCGCTCTTTAGAGACGTTGGGCAAGCTCTGCGTAGGCAGTGATTAAGAAGGGCATTTGCGGGATGATGGTGGTCATGTCCACACTGACCAGCGGATTGTGGGCCGCTGAGTCTCCCAGGAACTTAATACCCTTTATCGCATTTGCGGTTTTGGGCAAGAGGAGCGGCAATCCGTCCACCTTTTCCTTGGCGGCGATCTCGATAACCTCTTGGAGGCCTTTCCAACCACCGGGTCGCCCGTTGTCCACGATCTGGCCATCCTTCCCGAGCTTGCCGAAGACAATTATCAGAAGCTTCTCCAAAATCTTCCTCAGCAGGAATGCCGTCGCGTTGCCATGCCGACCGAAATTGTCATGCAATTCGGCCAACTCGACATTGAAGTTCTTCTCGAGTTTCTTTACTAAAGCGTCGGAGAATAGCTTCTGCTCGACCTCCAGCACGCGTTTCTGCTTCCCGATCATCGAGAGCGCGTCCTGGCGTGGCACGGTGGCAAGTACGTAGTAGTTCGCCTGGGAATTTTCTGGCCTGACGGCCTGTATAAGTCCAGCCCGCATGAACTTACGCATATAGGTCTGGATGTATGTGGTGCTCAGCTTTCTCCCGAATTTTTCCCTGATGCGGTCGACTATTCGTGCGCTTGAAATGGGCCCGTCGAATAGCCCGTCGAGCAGCAACTTCCGGATGATTTCGTGGATGCTGCCCGCGTCCAGGTCCATGCGCGCCGCGGTTTCTTTCGAGCCTTCGCCGACGGCAATCACGCTGCCCCTCACGTTATTGGACATATACGTATTTGCCATTTTCCTTGTAGCGCCGTAGCCTCCGCCTCTTGGCTTCGGTCTGCATCGCCCCCGACAGCGTTGTCAGCGGATAGTGGTGCCCCATTTCGCCGAGCTTCGTCCGAAGGGCGCCCAATCCCTGCGGCTGGCGGAAGAACTCCTCGTTTCTAAGGTCGTCGATAAGTCGCGGAAGATCAGCTTTCGTGCGTCCCGCTTGTTTGGGGCGAGCGGCCTTTCGCCCCGGCGGAGCCCCGGCATCTTGGCTTCGGCGAAGCTTCTCCACAACCGCCGAGAGTTCTTCCGGGGTGCCTTCGATCTCGATTGAGATTCCCTCTTGCGTGGTGAACTTGGCGTGTGCCATTCCCGCCCCCTTGTCAATACATCGAATATTTCCAAAGCTTCTTCGTTCCTTCGTTCGCCCTGAGCCGCCTAAGTGAGCGGTCCCGAACCAGCCGAGTCAGCGGGGTGCCGAGATTCTGCTGGGGATAGTGCCACCCTCGCTGGGCGAGCGCCTCTTGAATTTCCGGCAGTGATCGGGGCTGAGCAAAAAATCCATCTGTTGCAAGGGACAGGATGCGTCCTCGCGGGCCAGCTTCGCTCTTTGCCGCATTCTGAACAGGCCTTGGCCCTCCCGTACTTGGGGCGGCCTCCTCGGCGCGAACGCCCTCCAGCAGGCTGGCGAGGACCGTCTGAAACGCCGTCAGTTTGGGCGGCCCGTCGGGCATATCCGCAACCGATGCCTCGGCAAGCTTTCTAGCCTCGACCAGGGCCTCGAGTTTCATTTCTTGACTCCTCCCTCTAGGCCTTTGAGAAACTGTGCGACTCGGAACGGGTTGGCGCGGTAGGACCCGCGCATCGGCGACTCTGCGAAGCCCTCATCGACGGCCTCCGAGGCACGTGCCCTCGCCTGGTTCTCGGCCAGACCTGTCGCCTTGGACAAATCCGCAGCCGTGATCTCGGCGCTGAAGGACTCATCGAGTTGGTTCGCGATGGTCTTCGCGGAGAGCACGACCTTCACGCGAAGCTTCCCCGCTAGGTCGTGGCGCTTGAGATGGACCCTCCCGGACGGGTCTACGGCGCAATATTGAAGCGCGGTATTCACGACCTCCTCCAGGCCGTCCCTGATCGCGGCATCATCCAGTATAAATTTGCGCTTAAGCTCTTCGCGGTCCATGTCGAGTCCTCCCTCAGCCCTCAGATTGCATTGTGCATCAATAAAGCTAGGAAGTCAACATAGAACTCGCACTAAAATAACGGGAGGCGCCTCTTGTAGGATTGGGCACGTTATGACCGGATCGCGTCAAATGCGGCTCGCTTGCTCCGCCCCTCGGCAGACCAAACGGAGCCGGACTACTTCGCTATTGCCGTAAAACCGCCGTTTGGCCGCCTCATCGGGTCGTCGGTGTCGATCTCGCAGAAGGTCTTTGGAGCAGAGCAAGGATTGGAAATCCCCGCTTCCATTGGCCGCAGCTGCAGCGGATGACTTTACTGTGAGGGGACGCTCCGCTGGCGTCTCCTCTGGCGCAACGTATTGTCAACGGATCGTAGAGAGCCGTGGAGTTCCCCGGTGCCGACAACTCGCGATCTAGGCTCTCGCGTTCAATCACGGCCGCTTTGGCCACCTTGCCTATGCCTCCTCTGGGGGCTGGCCCGTTTTTGGTTTCCCCTGAGGCACCACAACTGAGGCTGACGCACCTTTGCTGGTTTGCATCCCTGCTAATGGTGGAAAACTTCTTTCAGTGACAACCAAGTTAAAGAGCGTAATCGTCCTCCATGAGAAGGCTGGCGGAGTCGAGTGGGTTCTTGCGTTTTTCGTTGGACAATGTTTTAGTGACCTTTATTTGAGGATTTGTAGTCTATGACAGACTGGTTCGCACGCCCCGTCTTACATGTGAAGGATGTTGAGACTTCACTCCGCTTTTACGTTGACCGGCTCGGTTTCACGAGCCCCTGGCACTTCGAGGGGGACGGAAAGACGTTCGTCGCCCAAGTGGATAGACAGGGCTGCGCGCTCATCCTTTCCAGCCAGTGGCCCGAGAAGGTTGGAAAGGGGCTGATGTTCATTTCCCTGAACGTCGAGCCGCAGACGAGCGAGAGGACGACGCGCGAGGCTGCGGTCGCCGCGTTGGACGCGCTGCGCGCGGAACTCGAGGCCAAAGGCGCTCCGGTCAAGGACGGTTCGTGGGGCTACCGGCTCCTGGTGGTCGATGATCCCGACGGCAATCAGCTCTTCTTCAACTACCCCAGCGAGACTGCGGCCGGCAATCAATCTGCGGAATAGAATGGCTGGTGGCTCTTTCGAAAACGGCCATCCATCCCAGAAAACTTTCAGGGTGCGCTGGGCACTATAATTACGCCGATGGCCAGCGACCCCTTCCTCTCGTGGGCGAACCGGATCGTGCCTCGCCCGGAACGTGAAGAGCCCTATGTGAGCATCCAGGACATCGTCGTTTTTGTCCGCGATCTGGACGTGAGTAAGCGGTTCTACGTCGATCAACTGGGCTTCGAGCTGATCACAGAACAGTGCCTTCCCACCGGCGTCCGTTGGATTGAGGTGGCGCCTCCCGACGGCAGCGCCAATCTTGCGCTGGTTGAGCCCAAGCCCGACCGGCCCGAATACAAGCTGATTGGCGGCTACCGCTGGGTTCTTTTCATGACAGAAGATGTTCAGGCCACGTACAAGGAATGGAGTGAACGCGGGGTTCGGTTCTTATTTGCGCCGGAGACGCCGGGGTGGGGCGGCACCTATGCGCGCTTCGAGGATCCGGATGGGAATGCGTTTGGGCTGGAAGGGTTCGATGAGGTGAAGCGAAGCCTTGAATTGCGTCGGCGGGCGCAGGCAGAAAAACTCGAAGCCGAACGCCGTGCCGCCCAGGAACTGGAAATTGCCAAGCAAGTGCAGGCGCGGTTGTTTCCGCAGATTCGACCGCAGTTGAAGACTGTGGACTATGCAGGTATCTGCCTGCAGGCGCGACAAGTAGGAGGCGACTACTTCGACTTTCTGAATCTCGGACCGCAGCGCCTGGCGCTGATCATCGGCGACGTTTCCGGCAAGGGGATCGCCGCCGCTCTGCTGATGGCGAATTTACAGGCCAGCCTGCGGAGCCAGTGGTCATTGGCCTTAGATCAGCCTCAGGCATTGCTCAGATCAGTGAACCGCCTGTTCTATGACAACACCAGCGACAGTGCCTACGCATCGCTTTTCTTTGCCGAATACGACGATGCGACGCGGCGACTGCGCTACGCCAATTGCGGACATTTGTCGGGCCTCTTGTTGAGAAGAGACGGCAACGTTGAGCAGCTTGAGTCGACCAGCGCGCCGTTGGGGCTCTTCCAGGAATTCGATTGCTGCATGCGGGAGCAAGAGCTCTTTCCCGGCGACGTGCTTGCACTCTACACGGATGGCGTCACCGAAGCCAGTAACGATCGAGGAGAAGAATTTGGCGAGCGGCTTCTGATTGAAGCGCTGCGGCAACATCGGGAACTGTCGTGCCAGAGTTTGCTGGCTGCGATCGTGGATCGAGTTCAGCGCTTCGGCTCTCAGGAACAGCAAGACGATATAACGGCAATCGTCGCGAAGTTCAAGGCGAGTGAGTGACACGGCCGTACAGATTTCCTGCCTTAGTGTTGTTTTGTTCCATCCCTGATGCTGGGCCACCCGTCGTACCGCTTAAGGATACCCACGATGGTCTCCGTGGCTTCGAGATTTGCGATCCTGACAGCTACGTCTTGTTCTTCGGTCGACCGAGGTGGACGGCGGCGCAGCGATGCGGAGGATCAAGAATTGGGGGTGTGATATGCTGTGCCCGATCCAGGAGCCAAAATGGAAATCCCGCTAAGAAAGGATCAGCCATGAAGCGCAGAAGCAAGCTCACGATTGCGATAGCTACGGTAGCGCTCGCCGTCCTCGGTGCCGCGGCCGTTTACGCGCCAGGTCAAGACAAAGACAAGGACAAGTACTCGCTGAAATCGCCGAGCGGAATCGCGTTCTCCGACTTCAGGGGATACGAGGACTGGGCGGTGGTCTCTTCCGCCCGAACCGACGAGGTCCTCAAGGTGATCGTCGCCAATCCGGCCATGATCAAGGCGTACAAGGCCGGCGTTCCGGGCAACGGCCAGCCTTTCCCGGATGGCTCCATGATCGCGAAGCTCCAGTGGAAGCCGAAGAAGAGTACGGAGGCCCCTTTCGTCGTGGATGTGCCAGACGTCTTTGTCCAGGCTTTCGTCATCGAAAAGGACAGCAAGAGATTCCCGAAAAGCGGCGGATGGGGATACGCGGTGTTCAACTACGAAGCCGTGTCGGACAAGTTCACCGCCGATCCCAAGAGCCTCTCAGACTGCGGACACGCGTGCCATACGGCCGTGAAGGCGAAGGACTACATCTTCCACCCGTACCAGAAGCGTTGAACTGCGCGTGCCCCTTAAGGATACCCACGACGGGCTCCGCGGGTTCGAGATTTGCGACCCGTTTCAACAGTTAACTTCCGGTTTGCTCGTCACTCGCCCTCAATAGAGGGCCAGCAAGCACGGACATAGCTTCCAATTCCGACAAGTCGACATCGCAGCACTCATTGGACGAAAACCGCGTATATTCTGTTCTGTTGTAATGCCTCGCGTCGCATCCGATTCAGGTCGAAAGGAGATCCTCATGAGCGCATCCACAGGCACGACCTCCTCCGCCAGCATCTACACAACCCCCGCGTTCTGGGAACGCTTGTGGCGGACGGCCGGCATCCAGTCCGTCGGCTGCTTCATCCTCGCATACATTATCTACGGCTCTCAGCCTCAGGTCGGCGCATCGGCCGACGCACTCGTCGCCTTCTACGGCGGAGATCGCATGCGGATTCTGATCGCGGCCGTGTTTTACGGCTTGGCTGTCCTCAATCTCATGTGGTTCGCGGGGGCGCTCAGGACCACCCTGGCGGATGCGGGACAAGACGGTTGGGGCGCGGCGGCGACCGCCTCCAGTGCCGCCCTCGGAGCGTTTTTCCTCTTGCTCATCGCGCTGGTCGCAGCCCTCGCGTACTCCATCGCCGGCTCGGGAAATCACATGCTCACATCGGGCCTGAATGACTTCGTGTGGGCAGGCTTCGTGTTGACTTCGTTCCCGCGCGCGATGCTTATCATGGCCGCGGCGTTTGGACTCTGGCGGGCCCGGCTGATTTCGAACGCGCTCTTCGCGGCCGGGGTCGCTGTTGTCGTGCTCGTCTTGGTAGGCGGCACCACCTGGGTGAGCGGCGGATTCTGGGCACCGGACGCTGCCTATTCGAGGCTCGTTTCGCCAGCCATCGGCGTCGTTTGGGCACTGGTCGTGAGCGGGGTGCTCTTGACCCGAAGTCCTGCTACACGTGCTGGATGGTGAGGCCGACGTTGGCCCGCGATCAAGCTAGTAAGCGGAGCCGGAAGTCGTGGGCCAGGGAACATGCCTGTCCTCAGAATCGGGCAACGTGAAGCACCAGGCCCGCGACACTCCGGTAGCGCCGTTTGCAACCGTGCTCTTGGCGTGGCGGACCTAGGAGCGACGTCCGCCGAACTCCTCGGCGTGAAGCGACACAAATTCCCGGACGCTCATTGCCGGATGGCCGGTCATCCGTTGGACGCCGTCCGTTTGTCTGTCATAACGACCCGCCCGGTGCAACCAGCCGATCGCCGCAAGATGCCCCGTCAGATGCTCCGACATACCTACCTTTTTCAGCTTCTGCTCCCACTCCTCGGGGTTGACGTCAGAGTAGGTGACCTCCCGGTTCAGCGCGTCCGAGAATTCGCGGGCGACTCCATCCATGTCCTGCGACTGCGGACCGGTGAGTTCGTAGATCCGGCCGAGGTGCGGCGCAGGGTCGGCGAGAACGGCAGCGACTACCTCAGCGACATCAGTCGCTGCAACCGGAGAGGTCTTGCCCCGCCCGAACGGCACTTCGATGCGGTCCCGGGCGCGGACGCTCGGAGCGGCTAATTGAAAAAAGCTCTCCTGGAACATTGTCGGCCGGATGGTAACGACAGGGAGGCCCGACCACGCGAGCGCCTGCTCACTCAACCAGTGCTGCCGCTGCTGATGGCTCGGGGTGGTGTTCTGGATGCTCATCTCGGAGACTGTCATCTGCGACATGTTGACCAAAGCGCTCACTCCGGCTTCCCGCGCCACGGCCGTCATGGTCAAGGCCGCCTCGAGGTACCCGGCGTTCACGGACATGCTGAAGTAGACCCGGGAGCAGCCGCTGACGGCGCGATAAACATCACCCGGTTCGAGGAGGTCGCCGACGACTACTTGGGCGCCCGCGGCTCGTAGGGACGCCGCCCGTTCGTCCTCGCGCCGCACCATAGCGCGAACCGGAAACCCTCGATCAAGGAGCAGGCCGGTGAGAGTGCGTCCGACCGACCCCACTTGGCCAGCTGCCCCGGTTACGAGTATCAATCCGTTAGCTACCATGCGCCTTCCCTGCTAGCGTCAGGCAACCGGCTGATTATATCTAAACTCCCACACTCGGAGAACGCCTCAAACTGCACCACTACCGACTCTCCGCCTGCACAGAGCGCTTGGCCTCCAATGCGTTCATATCGCCATAGCACGCATCGACAGTTTTGGGTTTCTACTTCTTGGGCTCGAATCCCCTGCTGACGCGGAACACGTGACCGTCGGGATGGCGAAGGTGCATCTCGCGGACGTTCCACGGCATATCGGTGGGCGGAAAGGTGACCTCCAGCCCGGCGGCGACGCAGTGCTTGTGCATCGCGTCCACGTCGTCCACCCAGACCGACATCCAGACGCCCTTGTCGCCCTCTTCGTCTCCGTCCTGCTGAAAGGTGGTGGTGTTCGCGCCGCGGCCGCGGCCTCCCTGCGCCCCCTGACAAAGAAAGATGCAAGTTTCCTTACCAGATCCAAGCGCGCCAAACGTCGGAGGTGTTCCCCAGTCCCACAATTTCTTCCATCCCCACTTCTCAAACCACGCGACCGTGCCGGCGATATCGGACACGTTCAATATCGGAGTCAAACCCTTGGCTTCCATAACCGCAGCAGGATAACACCCGGCGTGGCTGGAACGTTCCCAGCTACGGAGTGATCTCGTAGATCGCGCCGAGATTGGCTTTGCCTCCCTGCGAAGTCACGCCGAAGATGTTGCCTTGGCCGTCGATGGTGACCGAGCCTGAGGGTCCGTACCCATCCGGCTGGCCTTTGAAGGCATCGACAGTTGACTCGAGCCACTTGCCGGAGGACTGGGTCAGCTTGAAGACGACGCCGCAGCCCAGAGCCGCGGGACAAACGCCAGTCGCCGGACCCGCCTGAGTCGTGCCGTAGATGTTTCCACTGCTGTCAATGGTCAGTGGCGCAGACGGATAATCACCACTCGTGAGCTTGAACTGGAAGAAAGGACCCTCTTTCCACGTCGAGCCCGAGGGTTCGAGTTCGAAGACCACGCCGGCCCCTCCAGCACCACCTTCCGTTGTCGTGCCGTAGAGGTTGCCGTTGCTGTCCATCACCAGGCCTGCGGCCGGGCCCCAGCCGTTCGAACCGTTGAAGAGGTGCAACACGGAAGCGGTCCAACCGCCTCCGGATTTGGGCGCGAGCTTGAAAACGGTCCCGCAACCGTAGTAGCAGGCGGAATTGCTGGGACCACCTTCATACGTCGTGCCGTACAGGTTGCCCGCCGAATCGAAGATCACGCCGCCCTCCGGAAGGGCTCCTGCTGAGCCGTAGAACCGGTGCAGGAGTGTTTCTGTCCACCCTCCGCCGCTGTTGGGACTGAGTTCAAAGACCACTCCGCAACCGGCGCTGCTGAACGAACAGTTTTCGCCTCCGTTGAGCGTTGTCCCGTAGAGGTTGCCCGCTTTGTCGAGTACCAACCCACCGAGGGGATAGGAGGCGTCAAGGAATGAACTTCCGGGCGGGTTGCCCTGAAAGCTGTAGCGAGTGGTTTTGGTCCATCCGCCTCTGCCGTTGGGAGAGAGCTCGAAGACCGTGCCGCAGCCGCCGTTGCAGTACACCGATTTCCCGTTACCGCCGAACGAGGTCTCGCCATAGAGATTTCCTGCCGGATCCATGACCAGAGTTGCGTTTGGGTTGGAGCCGTCGTCCCCGCCCTGAAACGTGTAGATGGTGGTCAGAGTCCAGCCGCCGCCGGAGGCAGGGGAGAATTCGAATACGGTTCCGAATGTGGTTGAGGTTTCGGTGGTGACGCCGAAATAGTTGCCGTGGCCGTCGGGTACCAACCCGCCAACTGGCGACTCGCCGTTGTTACCCCCGGTGAAATCGTAGAGGATGGTTTCGGTCTGTGCGCCCGCGGTGGAGACGCTCAAACACACCGCCAGAGCCGCTAGCGATAGGAATCGTCCTTTCACACTGAGTGTTCGCAGGAACCGCATATCTGCAAGGCCAGGAGTGAGCAAAAAATTAGAAAGCTTCATTGAAATACCCCCCTAAACTAGCCACCGAGGCGGCACAAGAATGAGCTGACCCAGCTACTTCGTCACCACGAACTGCGGACTGCTGTTGAGCGTTCCAGACGGAGTGACCACAGAAACCTTGCCGGTAGTCGCGCCTTTTGGAACCGTCGCTTTGATATAGGTGTCGGACTCGACCGTGAACGATGCCTCCACGCCGTTAAAGGTGACGCTGCTCGTTCCTGTCAGGCCGTTGCCCAGGATGATGACGCTCTTCCCGACTTTGCCCAGGGTCGGATTAGTTTCCACCAGCGGGCTCAGTCCGTTTGAGAGGCTGTAGATCGCTCCGTTCCAGGCCGAGTTGTAGAACTCGACTGCTCCATAGAGGTTGCCGTTAGTCGCCTGAAAGAGTCCCGTGAATGGAAAGTCTGCTGTGCAGCAAAAGGTGTAGGGCGTCGTGTGCACGCCTGAGGGAGTCAGCTGATAAATGGTGTCCTGGGTCGTGCCGTAGAAATTTCCGTCGTTGGCCAGCGTCAGGCCTGTGCCGAGAGGGGATTCTCCGGAGTTGAAATTGTACAAGTTGATATAGGCATGCGTCGGAGTAATTTCGAATAATGTGCCATTGCCGTAGATGCCGCCACCGCCCGTTACCCCAAACAGATTTCGCTCGGCATCCTGCACCACCCCGATGGGACCGCCGCCAAGATTACAGATCGTCCCATAACACAGGAAGGTGTGAACCACGTTGAAGCGGCCTGCAGGAGTCAAATCGTACAAGACCCCAGCGTGTGCAGGCCCTCCTCCGGCCGTGCCATATAGGTTTCCGTCGCGGCCCTGAATGGGAGGTAACCATGGCGATTGCCCGTCGGCGCAGTTGGCAAGAGAGCAAAACGAATGCACCACGCTGAACACGCCCGCGGGCGTGATTTTATAGAGAGTGCCGCCGTTGAACTGTCCTGCTTCGTAAGTAGTGCCGTAAAGGTTCCCGTCGGCGGCCTGCATGATTCCAGTCGGAGCCTCGCCGTCGAGGCAGGGACTGACGGTGCAGAAGGTGTGGAGAATGGCGAGCTTGCCGCCCAGCGACAACTTGTAGACGATTCCCCAACCACCGCCATTAAATAAGTAAGAGCCGCCTCCCGAGGTCACTCCGTAAAGGTTTCCATCGCTGCCAAGGATGGGAGGTGTGAGGGGCCATGCGCCATCAGGGCAGTGCGGCTTCGAGCAGAAGTTGTAGAGCGTGCTGACATCGCCAGCGGGCGTTATTTTTACCACATTTCCATACTCCAACCCGGCCGTGTGCCCGGCGGTGGCAGCGTAGAAATTTCCGTCGGTCGCCTGAATCACAGTGCTCGGCTGCGATCCGTTTACGCCGTCGAAGGCGGCGAGGTAGTTCACAGTTTGTGCCTCGGCGCTCACCGCCGGGCTGAGGGTGAGGGCAGCACAGGCGAGTGCCATGTAAAGAATGAAGCGAGAGTCGGAAGCTTTCATCGAACTGTCCCCCTGAGTTGCGCCCCAAGCGCAGGAATAAGTTAACGACTACTTTGTCACCACAAACTGCGGATTGCTGTTCAGCACTCCCGATGGAGTAGCTACCGAAACCGTCCCGGTAGTCGCGCCCGCCGGGACCGTCGCTTTGATGTAGGTATCGGACTCCACTGTGAACGCCGCCGCCACGCCGTTGAAGGTGACGCTGGTTGATCCGGTCAGGCCGTTGCCCAGAATAAGGACGCTCTTGCCGACTTTGCCCATGGTGGGGTTCGTTTCGACCAGTGGGCTAAGCCCGTTCGAGAAGCTGTAGATCGCTCCGTTCCAGGCCGAGTTGTAGAACGCGACCGCTCCATAGAGGTTGCCGTTGGGCGCCTGAAAAAGTCTCGTATATGGGTACTCTCCCGCTGTGTTGGAGCGGGTGAAGGTGTAGAGCGTCGTGGGCACGCCCGAAGGAGTCAGCTGAAAAATAGTTTCTTGGGTGGTCCCGTAGAAGTTTCCGTCGTTGGCCAGCGTCAGTCCCGCGTACGGAGTGGATTCTGGTCCGGAGTTGAAACTGTATAGATTAATAAAGTCATGCGTCGAGGTAATTTCGAATAGCGTGCCGTTGCCATAGATGCCGCCAGACTGGGTTACACCAAACAGATTTCCCTTGGGATCCTGTACTACCGACAGGGGATCGCCACCGCGATTACAGATCGTGTAATAACACAGGAAGGTGTGAACCACGTTAAAGCGGCCGGCGGGCGTCAGATCGTACAAGACCCCAGCGTCTGCGATCCCTCCATAGCTGGTTGTGCCGTACAAGTTCCCATCGCTCCCCTGGACGGGTGGCAACCCTGGCCATTGCCCATCGGCGCAGTTCGCAGAAGAGCAAAAAGCATGCACCACGCTGAAGTCGCCCAGGGTGGTGACTTTGAACAGAGTGCCGGCATTGAACTGTCCTGCAGCGTATGTAGTGCCGTAGAGGTTCCCATCGGCGGCCTGCATGATTCCGGCCGGGGCTTCGCCGTCGAGGCAGGGAGCGACGGTGCAGAAGGTGTGGAGAGTGGTAAGTTTGCCGTCGAGCGTCAACCTGTAGACAATTCCCCAACCACCGCCATTAAATAAATAAGAGCCGCCTCCCGAGGTCACTCCGTAAAGGTTTCCATCGCTGCCGAGGATGGGAGGCGTTATGGGCCATGCGCCATCGGTGCAGTGCGGCTTCGAGCAGAAGTTATAGACCGTGCTGATCTCGCCAGCGGGCGTTATTTTTACCACATTTCCATACTCCAACCCGGTCGCGTGCCCGGCGGTGGCAGCGTAGAAATTTCCGTCGGTCGCCTGAATCACGGTGCTCGTCCCGGCTCCGTTTACGCCGTTGAAGGCGGCGAAGTAGTTCAGGGTTTGTGCCTGGGCGCTCACCGTCAGGCTGAGGGTGATGGCCGCGCATGCGAGCGCGAGGTAAAGGGTGAAGCGAGAGTTGGAAGCTTTCATCGAACTGTCCTCCTAAAGTGCGCCATCTGGGTAGCACAAAAGAACTTGGGTTGAAATCACTACTTCGTCACCACAAACTGCGGATTGCTGTTGAGCGTTCCGGCCGGAGTGACGACAGAAACCTTGCCGGTCGTCGCGTCCTTTGGAACCATGGTCCCCTACGGCCCAAAAACATACACCACGCTATCGGAGCTCGCTGCGGCTGCCAGGATTGTGTTGCTAATCGCAACCGCCGAACTGTACTCAGCCCCTGCCACAGTTACTTCTGAATTTGCGAGCATATTCTTCCAGCCGCCGGAAGGCTCCACGTAGGTGTATACGGCGCCGGTAGTGAGAGTACTCGCAGAGCCTACCGCGATTTTGGTCGGCGCAACGGCGACCGCGGGCCCAAAGTAAGAGCCCATAACTAGACCGGATGCAGACAGCTTTCCGGTTTCGGTCATATTCTTCCAGCCGGATGCAGGCTCTACGAAAACGTAGGCGCCTCCGGTGATGTTGTTTTTCAGTGGCGCTCCCACCACGATCGTGTTCCCGTTGATCGCTACGGCCGCGCCAAAGACATTCTGCTCTTTGCCGTCAGAAGCCGTGAGTTCAGCCCTTTGGTCGTGCGAGCCACTCCAGCCAGAGGCCGGTTGGACGAACACGTAGGCCGCGCCAGTACCGTTGTTATTGCCATATGCGCCCACGACGATCGTCGATCCGCTAACCGAGAGGCCAAACCCAAAATAGCTGCCCGCCGTGGTATCGCTGCCAATGATGCTGCCCGTAGGAGTGGCACTCACCCATCCACCGGCCGGCTCGGTAAATACCTGCACTCGCCCACGGTAGGAGAAAGTTTTGGGCTCGCTGACAGCAATGGTGGTTCCGTCAATTGCAACATACTCGCCAAACAGTGTTGCAACTCCGTTGTTATTGCTCAGCACCGCGGTCTCCGTCATGTTCTTCCAACCGCCCTGTGGTTGAGTAAAGACGTAGGCGGCATTGTGACCGAAAGATCCCACGACGATGGTGTTGCCGCTGATGCCCACGGAAAGCCCAAACTCGAGGAACGGATAGCCGTCGGAGGCGGTAAGTTCCGCAGTCTCAGTCATGTTTGCCCATCCGCTCGCGGGCTTCACAAAGACGTAGGCCGCACCGGTGCCGTGCGCGTATGGGGCGCCCACTACGATGGTGTCTCCGCTCATCGCTATGGGCACGCCGAAGCCGTCTCCAAGTCCACCGCTGTCAGACGCTGTGAGTGCGGCCAATTGCCGAAGACTGCTGGGGCGCTGTTCAGAAAACGTCTGGGCCTGGGCGCACACGGCTAGGCTGAAGGTAACGGCCGCGCATGCGAGTGAAAGGCCGAGTGTGCGTAAAGATTTTGAATTCGTCATTGAAATGTCCTCCTAAAATGCCTCACCGAGGCAGCACAAGAATGCTCGGTAAAACTACTTCGTCACCACAAACTGCGGATTGCTGTTCAACCTGCCTCCCGGCGTCACGACAGAAACCGTCCCCGTAGTCGCGCCCAGAGGAACTCTCGCCTTGATGTACGTATCGGATTCCACCGTGAACGCTGCTGCCGCGCCGTTGAATGTCACCCTGGTCGACCCGGTCAGGCCGTTGCCGAGAATGATAATGTTCTGCCCGACTTTGCCGGCCACGGGTACGGGCTGCACTGAGGGGCGTATGCCGTTCGAGAGTTGGAAGATCGCGCCACTGTTCGTGACACGGGAATACCCGGTTTCCCCGTAGAGTTTGCCATTGGTAGCCTGAAGAAGTGGCCCGAACGGGTTGCTCCCGAGGTTGCAACAGGCAAAGTTATAGAGCGACGTGTACACGTCCCCCGGGGTCTCCTCATAAATGTATCCCGCGCCAAAGGCGTCTCCGACCACGCCATAGAAATTGCCGTCATTGGCGAGAGTCAACGCATAAAAGGGATTGCTACCGTCCACCCAGGCGTCAAAATTGTGCAGGGTACGGAAGTGATTCTTCGTTAGATTGATCTCGAAGACAGTCCCGCTATTACGATCTCCGCCGAAGTTAGTTACGCCACGAAGAGTTCCGCCGGGACCCCAAGTGACGGCTTGCGGCTGATTGCCGTCGAGACACTGCGTAGCCGAACAGAAGTTGTAGAGAACCGTGTAAGTCCCCGTAGAGGTCAACCGGTAAGCGACACCGCCTCCCGTGGCTCCCCCGAACGCCGCAACCCCATAAAAGTTTCCGTCGCTGCCTTGCACCGGCGGGGAGGGCGGGCCTGTGCCATCTGCGCAATTCGCCAGCGAGCAAAAGGTGTACAGCAACTTGAAGCCGCCTGCCGGGGTAATTCGGAATACGGTGCCGCTATAGCCATCCGTCGCGCCCCCGATTTCGGTAGTGCCATAAAAATTGCCGTCGCTGGCCAGGATGACCCCCTCCGGGAATTGGCCGTCTGCGCATCCGGCGTTGGGGCAAAACGTGTAGAGGGTGGTTAAGTTGCCGTCCAGAGTGAGCTTATAAAAAGTTCCCGATCCGGTAGAGTTGCCGCCGAACTTCGCCACTCCGTACAGGTTTCCGTCGCTTCCAAGTATGGGGGGCTTGGCTTGTGTGCCGTCAGCGCAGTTGGGTTGTGAGCAAAAACCGTAGACCGTGCTGATTTCTCCGGTGGGGGTCATTTGGAAAATCCCACCATTGAAATTATTACTGAGATATCCCGCGCCGTAAAAATTTCCGTCCGTCGCCTGGACCATCCCCAAAGAGCTTTCCGCGGCGATGGCGGTCACAGTCTGGGCCTGGGCGCACACCGCCATGCTGAAGGTGATGGCCGCCCATGCGAGTGCGAAGCAAAAAGCGAACCGCGATTTGAAACTCTTCATAGAAATCTCCCTTTAAGGTGCGTTGCCAGCCTCGCGCCGTCGTTTCGCAAGCACTCGGCTACGAACAAGGTCATTAAGGCGTGATCTCAAACACCGTTCCGCCTCCGCCCGTTCCGCCATAGGTCGTTGTGCCGTACAGATTTCCTTTCGAATCGATGAGCAGATTAGAGTCGGGAATCCCGCCGTCCGCGGAGGAGTTCAGAAAGCTGTGCACCAGGGCGTAAGTCCACGCACCGCCGCCTGACGCCTTCAGCCTGAAGACGGAACCGCTCGATGCAGAGCCACCCCAGGTCGTTGTGCCATACAGATTCCCTGATGCATCGAAGACTAAGGCAGTTGCCGGACTGCACCTGTTGTACGGATCGGGGAAGAAGCTGTACAACACAGTCTCGTTCCAGTCTCCGCCGTTCGTGGGCGTCAATTCGAATACGGTGCCATATCCGCTGCCGATACCGCCGTAGAACGTGGTGCCGTAGAGATTTCCCGCGCTGTCGAAAATCAATCCGCCGTTAGGCTGAAGTCCGGATGCTCCCGAACCGTCGGTGTCGAAATCGAACAAAATTTGTTCCTGCCAGCCGCTCGCAGTGTGGCTCAACTCGAAGACGGTGCCACCCTCCGTTTGGCCACCAATCGCGGTCTCTCCGTAGAGATTCCCGGCCGCATCAAAAATCAGCGAACTGGAAGGTGAAGCGCCGTCTCCGGTTTGGGCGAAGCGATGCAGGACTAGTTCTGTCCACTCTTCCCCGGTGCGCCGTAGTTCGAACACCGTCCCCCGCACCCCCTGCCCGACCCGGCCGCCGCCGGCTCCGGTAGTGCCATACAGATTTCCAGGTGAGTCCATGATGAGGCTGGAAAGGGGTGCGTACCCGTCACTTTGACTGAAGTTGTATAGGATTTTTTCCGACCAACCACCTACGCCATTCGGCGACAACTCAAAAACCGTGCCGCAACTAAACTTGTCGTAACCGTCGGTGCACAAATGCGTGCCACCATATTGAGTCGTTCCGTAAAGATTGCCCGAAGAATCCATGAGCAATCCACCGACGGGATTCTGACCATCGGTTCCCGCCTGGAATTGATAGAGCGATTTCGGTTTCCATCCGCCTGCTGCGGTGGGAGACATTTCGAAAACGGTCCCGTATCCAAGCCCACCATCGCCCTTGCCGCCCCCGGTGGTGACGCCGTAGAAATTTCCGGCCGCGTCGGAAATCAGGCCGCCACTCGGACCACTGGCGGCGGAATAGTTGATAACGAAATTGAGAAGAACTTTTTCCGTCGGCTTCCCCGGTTGTTGTGCGGCCATATCGCCAGCCAACAGCGTTCCGAGGAGCAAGGCCACGAATAGCGCGTACTGCTTCGTGAGTCGCATGAGAATCTCCCTGAATGACATTACTTCGTCACCACAAACTGCGGATTGCTGTTAAGCATTCCTGATGGAGTAACAACAGAAACAGTGCCGGTAGTCGCGCCTGTTGGAACCACCGCTTTGATATAAGTATCGGACTCCACCGTGAACGCCGCCGCCATGCCGTTGAACGTGACACTAGTTGATCCCGTCAGGCCGTTGCCCAGAATGAGGACTTGTTTCCCAACTTTGCCGGCCACCGGAACGGTTTCCACCATTGGGCTGGAACCGATCGAGAGCTTGAACACCGTGCCGTAGCCGTAGCCACTACCGCCTGGGCCGCCCTCATCGGTGGTTCCATAGAGATTGCCGTCGGTGCCTTGAAAAAGCGGACCAATCGGGGCGTCATAGAAACTGGCCAGCGTTGTGAAATCCCCCGCTGGAGTGATCCGGAAAATGATCCCGTAAACATTGGGTTTATTACCGGTCGCGCTCGCGAAGTTGGCGTTGTCTGTCGCGACACCATAGAGATTGCCGTCACTGGCCAGAGTCAATCCCCATGTCGCAGCGACCCCGCCGCTGTAGTCGAAGCGATGCAGGCCGATAAATTTACCTGTCGATGTGATCTCGAATACGGTCCCGGAGTTGTAGCTGCCGCCTGTCGCGGTTGTGCCAAAAAAACTCCCATCGGCATCCTGCACTAACCGGGTCGGATACGCGCCGGTGTAACACGTAGAGGAAAAGCCGTAACAGAAGTTCTGGAGGACATTTAAAGTACCGGCCTGAGTCAGTTCGTACACCACTCCGCCCGCATTTCCGCCTGCGTTTGCGCCGCCATAAAAATTTCCATTGCTGCCCTGCATTGGTGGAAAAATTGGAATACCGCCATCTGCGCAATTCGCAAGCGAGCAGAAGGTATACAGCAACTTGAACGCGCCGGACGGGCTGATCTGGAAGATGGTGCCGCTGTTGAATTTTCCCCCTGATGAGGTTGTGCCGTAGAGATTTCCATCACTGGCCTGAATGACCCCTGTCGGATACTGTCCGTCATTGCACGGACGGGTTGCACAGAAGCTGTAGAGGGTCGTAATCTTGCCGCCAAGCGTCATCTTATAAACCACTCCTGAGTTCGCACTGCTGCCACCTGAGTTCGTCACCCCGTAAAGGTTCCCGTCGCTCCCGAGCACCGGGGCTGTCTCCGGAGTTTGTCCATCAGCGCATTTGGGTTGGGAGCAAAAACTGTAAATCGAGTTGAGCTTTCCGGTCGGGGTCATGCGGAAGACGTTCCCTTGCGAGTAAGCGCCGCCGTTGAAGGTTGTGCCGTAGAAGTTTCCGTCCGTTGCCTGGATTACCGGTCCGGGGACGCTCCCATTCTTGCCATTGAAGTTGGCAAGGTAGGTCAGAGTCTGTGCTTGGGCACAGACCGACAGGCTGAAGGTGAGGACCGCGCAGGCGAGTGCAAGGCCGAGAGTAAACTGAGATTTTGAATTCTTCATTGAAATGTCCCCCAAGGAGCATCGGTAAAACAACACAACTGCGCGGCACCAACTACTTGGTCACGACAAACTGCGGATTGCTGTTGAGCGTTCCCGTCGAAGTAGCGACAGAAACCTTGCCGCTAGTCGCGCCCGCTGGCACCGTCGCTTTGATATAAGTGTCGGACTCGACGGTGAACGATGCCGCCACACCGTTAAAGGTGACGCTGCTCGTTCCTGTCAAGCCGTTGCCCAGGATGATGACGCTCTGCCCGGCTTTGCCGGCCACGGGTACGGTTTTCACGAGTGGGCCGAGGCCGTTCGAGAATTGGAAGACCGTGCCGAAGCCAATGTCGCCGGCACCGCCCTTGGGGCCGCCTATGCCGCCGTAGGCAGTGGTTCCATAGAAATTGCCGTCGGTGCCCTGAAAAACCGGATCCAGCAGATTGAAGCCAGGGGTATCAGAGCCACTTGAGCCGCACCATGGGCAGAATCCGTAGAGCGCCTTGAACTCGCCCTGCGCAGTGACCTCGTAGATGCCGCCCCTAGAGGCGGGACCCCACGACCCCGAACCGCTGCCGTTCAAGGTTCCATAGAGATTGCCGTCGCTGGCCAGCGTCATTGGAGTAGCTGCCGAACCCAGGCTGTAACTCTCGGGGCCAAAGCGGTATAGGACGGTGTAGTGACCGTTCGGTGTGATCTTGAAGAGAACGCCGGCGCTGCCCACAAAATTGCCCTCGGCGTCTTTGGCGATAGCCGAGGGATAAGCGCCGTCGGGGCAGGGACCATGCTGGTTGCCGCAGAAGTTGTAGATCACCGAGTATGTGCCCGAAGAAGTCACCTTATAGATGACTCCGCCTCCCAAGGTCCCCCCTGTGCTGGCCGCACCGTAGAAGTTTCCGTCGTTGCCCTGGACGGGCGGGAAGAACGGTTTTTCGCCGTCGGCGCAGTTCGGTTCGGCGCAAAACGCGTGAAGTCGCGTGTAGGTGCCGGCTGGAGTGACCTTGAAGATCACGCCCGGTCCGCCGTCGCCCACGCCGCCGTAGACGGTCGTGCCGTAGAAATTCCCGTCGCTGCCCAGGATGATTCCGTTCGGAGTTGCGCCGTCGGCGCAGTTGGAGATGGAACAGAATGTGTAAAGGACCGTGTACTTGCCCTCCAGCGTCATCTGGAAAACAGTTCCGCCCGCGTCGCCAGTGAGCCCACTACCACCGCCGCCCGTCGTCACTCCGTAAAGGTTCCCGTCGCTGCCGAGAATGGGAGCCGATAGCGCGGCCCCGCCGTCGGCACAGTTGGGCTGCGAGCAAAACTTGTAAAACGAGGTGATCTTCCCGGCAGGCGTCATGCGGAACATGTTTCCGCCTCCACCGTAGATTCCGTTGGTAGCGGCGCCATAGAAGTTTCCATCTGTGGCCTGCGTCACCGACGCGTAGGGTTCCCATCCGTTCGCGCCGTTGAAATCGGCGAAATAGTTCATGGTCTGTGCCTGGGCGCGCACCGCCAGGCCGAAGATGATGGCCGCGCAGGCGAGTGCAAGGCCGAGAGTGAACTGAGATTTTGAATTCTTCATTGAAATGTCCCCCAAGGAGCATCGGTAAAACAGCACAACTGCGCGGCACCAACTACTTCGTCACCACAAGCTGCAGACTGCTGTTAAGCGTTCCCGACGGCGTGACTACAGAAACCGTACCGGTAAGGCCATGCTTTAATCCGGTCGTAGCCTACGAAACATTCCGCTCGTCGGGGGGGAGTCGGCGTCAGGCGGGTGCTGAGAAATTCGTGAGGACGATAAGGACCCAAGAATCCAGCTTCGAGTTTCCTTCGCTGCCTCAAGCCTGTCAAGATGCAGGAACTTGCATAGTTTTAAACAGCGTGTTGCCGCGCTGCACCTTGGTCCTCGGATCGCGGTGGGGGCCAGCGCTCACCAGCCGCCTTTTTCTTCTCAAATAGCTCAATCGAGAATTTCAGCTCCTCGATTCGCTTCTTTGCGTCCCGAATCATCGCATCCCATGCGAGCGACTCAGGTAATACATTTGCCTCACTATTTTCCTTGACGTGTTTCATTTGTTGGCTCATGCCATTCTCCGTTCCGGACACACAAACGCCCCGCCAGCTGGTCCGATGCTAGCCCAGCAGCCTGCCCTTGTCTTTCAGGGAATTGAGCTTTTGTCAGGAAATTGATGTAATTCCGTGGCCCTTACGGTATTCGGTGGGGGTCATTCCGGTGACGCGCTTGAACATCGCCGCCATGTGAGCATGGCTGCTGAATCCGGCATCCAGCGCCAGATCGGTCAACGAGGGGGTGTCCTTGTGAGGCAGAATCAGCCGCTCCGCCACGAACTCCACGCGCAGTTTGCGGAGGTAGTCCCCCACTGTCATGCCATAGATGCGATGAAATTCCCGCGCCACGTGCGACGGATGGACCCCGGCAACTTGAGCAACATCGTTCAGCGAAACCGGATCGCGAAACGAATCGTGAAGCAAAGCCTTCACCCGGCGCATCCATGCCGGGGCATCGTTAGGCTGGTCGAGGCCGCCTCGAAACCATCTGCCCAACAACTCCAGAAAAGCGCCTTCCACGATCAAGTCAGAGAGCGCATCCGGACTTTTGAACTCCTCATACATCTTGAGCGTCAGCCCACGCAGGTAGCCCGGAGGCGCGATTCTTGGGCGGTCCGCGTCGGCGTTGACGATCTCCAATCGGTTGCCTATCCAACTGGGATCGACGGCGGTGATGAAAATTCCTGCCCCGTGGGATCCGAAGACATTCGCGTGCATCTCTCCTGCCGGAAGGTAGAACAAGCTTCTGGGTGCAAACATGGTTTCGCGGGAGCGTAGAGTGAGCGAGAACGATCCCGAAAAGGCAAGGACTACCCAGGTGCTATCGTGGTAGTGGCGTTGCAACGAGGCGCCCGGCTCGTAGAGCGAGTGCCGGCAGTCAATCGTCGAATTGGAAAACTGAGAGTGCCCAAGAACGTTCATTGCAGACGAGCCCGACGGAACGCTACGCGTATGGGGGAGGCAAAACCGACCGCACGCATAATAGCACAAAAGACACGGCTACGCTCTAACTTTCAGCCATCCCCTGCCCGCCGAGTCGACGCTGAACACACCGCGTAGCGATCCTCTACTCGATGCACAATAACTCCGAGTCATCCGTTATACTCTCAGTGATGGAGCGAGCCATCCCCATTCTCCCCGTCGAAGACCTGGCAACTGCGAAGGCATTCTACGTCGGCAAACTGGGCTTCCACGTGACCTTCGAGGCCTCCCAGGGCGGCCGTTCAGGACTACTCGGCATCGAGCGTGGAAACATCCAGATCACCCTCGACTGCCCCATGCAGGGTCACGGCCGCAACGCCTGCGTCGCCTTGCAAGTGGACGACGCCGACGCCTACTACCGCGAATGGCACGCCAAGGTCGACCTCCTGCGGGCCCCGAAAGACGAAGACTGGGGCGCCCGGACCTTCGACCTCCTCGACCCCTCCGGCAACACAATCTTCGTCATGGGCCCAGTTACCGCCGGAACCAAACGCGGATCAGTTTAGTCTTCAACGCATACCTGATCGCGGAGCGTTTAGCTTCCGATCTGTTCCCTCATCGTCTCCCGAACGTTATCCTGCGCGCTTGTTCACCCCGTGCAATAATCTACCTCCATGCCCCGGTCCAATCGTTCAAGTAATACTTTAAGTGCAACCCCGGCAACCCTCGGCTACCGCATGCCCGCCGAATGGGACCCGCACGCCGCCACCTGGCTAGCCTGGCCCCACTACCACGGCGATTGGCCCGGCAAGTTCGAACCAATCCCCTGGGTCTACACCGAAATCATCCGCAACCTGGCCCGCCACGAGCGAGTAGAACTCGTCGTCAACAACGCCGCCGCAGAGAAGCAGTCCCGCAAGCAACTGAAGCAAGCCAACGCAGACCTAACCAACGTGCGCTTCCACCGCCACCCCACCAACCGCTCCTGGCTCCGCGACTCCGGCGCGATCTTCGTGAACGGGCCGTGTAGCGCGGGCGCCATCGCCCGCGAAAGCCAGGGGCACGATCCCAGCCCCCTAGCCCTAAACTTCCGCTTCAACGCCTGGGCCAAATACACCAACCACCGCCACGACCAAAAAATCGGCTCACTAATGTCCACCGTCGCCCACACCCAAGCCATCCGCCCACAACACCGCAACACCCGCGTAGTCCTAGAAGGCGGCTCCATCGACGTCAACGGCGAAGGCACCATCCTCACCACCGAAGAATGCCTGCTAAGCAGAGTCCAGCAACGCAACCCAACCATGTCCCGCAAAGACTACGAACAACTCTTCGCCGACTACTTCGGCGCCCCGCACACCATCTGGCTCAAGAAAGGCATCCACGGCGACGACACCCACGGCCATGTCGACGACCTAACCCGCTTCGCGGCCCCAGACACAGTAATCACCATGGTCGAATCGAATCGCAAAGACGTAAACCACAAGCCGCTCGCCGACAATCTCCGCCGCCTCCAAGCCGCCACCGATCAAGCCGGCAAAAAGCTGAACATAGTCGAACTCCCCATGCCCGGCGCCGTAGTCTTCGAGCAGCGCCGCCTCCCCGCCAGCTACGCCAACTTCTACATCGCAAACGGCATCGTTCTGGTTCCAGTCTTCAACGACCCCAACGACCTCACAGCTCTGAACACGCTGTCAGAGCTGTTCCCGGCAAGAGAGATCGTGCCAATCTATTCAGGCGACCTAATCTGGGGACTCGGCGCCATGCACTGCATGACCCAACAACAGCCCGCTCCTTAGCGGGAGATGTTCTCCGTGTCTCCGTGGTAGATTTGTCTCCCATGCCCCACCGCGAGATGACCACAAACCGCCTCGAAGCCTTTCAGCGACGGCGTGATCGCCATCATCATCACCATCATGGTCCTCGAGCTGCGCCCCCCCGCTCAACCCACGCTCCCGGCAGTCGTCAAAGTCGCTCCAGTGTTCATCAGCTACGCCCTCAGCTTCCTGGTCGCTGCCATCATGTGGACGAACCACCATCATCTGATTCACGCCGTGCACTCCGTCACCGCGCGGCTCCTATGGTCGAACCTCTACCTGCTCTTCTGGATGTCGCTGGTCCCGTTCGTCACCGATTTCATGGGCAAGAACTACCGCGAACCGATGGCGGTCGCGCTCTACGGCCTCGACCTCTTCTTGTGCGCGACTGCATTTTATCTTCTCCGCACGGAACTGGTCCGCCAGAGCCGGCACGATCTTGCGATGGTCGAGTACCACCAGCGCATCCAGCGCAAGAACGCTCTCTCCGGCGCCCTCTACCTGCTCTCCGTGCCGCTGGCCTACGTCTCGATCTACTCCTCGTTCTTCATCTTCGCTCTGATCCCCGCCATGTATTTCCTGCCAGAGAAGAAGCTCGCGGGCGACGAGTAGCGAGCACCGCCTCTTAGAGAGATTCTCGCTGGGGAAATGAACCTACCTGTCAAAGGCGCAAGGATCGGACGGGAGGAATAACGCATCAAAGCTGATCGAAGAAATGCGAGCTGACCTCTTTATTGAGCAGGCTGCTCTTGACGTTAAGCAAGTCTTCCAGCGACGGCTTGGTGGCTCGCTCGGGCGCAATATCTTCAGCGAAGATTTTCTCAAATTGGGCTGCCAGGTTTTCGTCGAATGAGGCAAAAACGATCTCCCGCTCATAGCGATAAGACCGAGGATGAAAATTGTAACTTCCAATCCAGCAGAAGACTCCATCGACGACCAGGAACTTGCTGTGCAAAGTCGTTGAACCGTCATAGACCTTTTTCGTGAAAACTTCCGCTCCCTGTTTCTTGAGTCGTGCCAGACTTTGCAAGATCGGCACCGTCATTACCGGCTCATCGATGCTGTCCTTGGAGTTCGAAAGGATCCTTACCCGAACCCCCCGCTTGAGGGCGTCTACAAGCGCCCTTTCCATGACAGCATCCAAAACAAAATAGGCGTTCTCGATATCGATCGATTGCGTGGCGCCGTAGAGCGCTTTCACCGTCGCTACATGAATATTGTCATCCCGCAAGGGTTGATGATCGACGATCATGGAAAGAGCTTCGCCCGAAGCGGCTCCGAAATCATAGGGAAGAAAAGTTAATTCCTTCCTGCCCTTCTGTTCGTTCCATTCATCGACAAACGTCATTTGCGCCTGATTGATCGCAGGTCCTCTGACGTAGATGTCCGTATCTCTCCAGCGGCCGCCTTTATCTGGGTACAGGTGGCTGTATATGTTGCCCACATTCATTCCGCCCATGACCATGTATTGACGATCCACGATCATCACTTTGCGATGCATCCCCATGTAGGGATCGCGCTTGTCTTTCAGGCGGACAATTTGAATCGGGCTTTTGGAAAATGAGGGATACTTTTCCAGATACCTGAGAACGTCCCGATACCCGATTGCCCTGGCCACATTGCCGTCCACCACAATTTTGATATCCAAATCTCCGCCTTCGCAGAGGCGTTTCAGTTTGGCATTAATAAGCCAGTCGGCGAATTCCCAGCCTGTCCCGTCATCATAGAAGGCCCACGCAAACATGTAGATGGACTCGCGGGCCTGCTCAATCAGCTCCTTTCTCTTGGCGAAAGAGGCCGGTCCGTTGACGAGCACGTCAACCTGGTTTCCAGGAACAAATTGAAACGCGAACGGCTTTTGCAGAACCCCCGCCATCTCTTTTCTGTAGCCGTCTTCCTTCAAAAGACTAGGCTGACCGTAGTTCCGGGGAGGAAAAGAAGTGTTAGAGATGACGTCTCGGGACAACCGGTCCGCCACATGACTCCAGGATTCGTAGGGAATCTTCTTCTGCATCCATCGTTCCGCGCCCAGGTAATCGGCGACGTGAACGGCATCTCCTTCAATTTTTGTAACAACAGTCGACTTGCTCCGAACCGCTTTTGAGTTGTCAGCTTTTTGTTTGCAAAAAGGTGAATCCCCATAGGCGCAAGCGCCCAGCGAAACAACCAAGGAACTCGTGAAGATGAGTTTGACCAATGCACGCATTTTTCCGAAATCATACTCCCTGCTGAGTCGTTCCGCTGCCTTTTCAAGCTTCCCGCCCGCGCAACGGGCAAACCGCACATCGCACCTTCACTCCCTCACTCCGGCACCGAACCGGAATGTCCCCCCGTCCCCGCCCTTTCCGCGGACAATCCAACAAACACCAAGCCTCCCTATATTTTTCGAACCGCGCCCGCGTCGACCCCGGATTGAACCACAACATTCTCAACCCCTCCGCGATCTCGATGGGGACGACGTACCACAAATCCACGGGCACGATATACACCACCACAAAATCCATGTCGTCCTTAGTAAACGGTTTCCCCTTCCCTCCCGCTCCCGCCTGATATTTTCCGCGCTCGCAATAAGTCCCGCCCTTCACCTGCACCCGCCAAAACCCCTTCCCCCAATCCACCACAAAGTCGTAGCGTTCACTGTCTCCCCACGGCTTGCATACCGGGATCCGAAGCTTGCAAACCTTAGCCAGAAACGCCGCCTCTACCGCCTCCCCCATCCGCTTGTTGTTATCCTCCGCAACCGCCTGTATGTCGATCACTTCCCTCTCGATCCCATCTTTCTCCTGCTCCTGCCTCCAACCCGAATTGTCGTTTTTTTCTTCCATAAACAGAAAAGGCGCAGCCCGTAAGCTGCGCACTGAAGAACTCTCCTTTGTAATATTCCGATTGTTATCCCGATAGTTAGATTGTCATCCCGAGCGAAGCGAGGGACCTTGGTTTCCCCGCCGCAAACACAAACGGCGCAGACCCAAAGGGCTGCGCCGCTGTTTCAACTCTATAATACTATTATATCATACCGCATAGGGTACAACCGTCACGTTAGCCACATTTATTTCTCCCACCGAATCAACAACATAGTCCAAAAAACGCCCCCGCGGGGGCTTGACAAGATTTTGGCAAAACGGCGAAAACGCCGTTTTCTGAGGTTGAACTCCCCTGCCGCAGGATGGCCGGTCGGAAGCTGTTGCAAAACGAGGAACCAGGAGCCTCGTTGAATTTTAACGAACACACGCTGTAATATACCAATAGACGTATACGCGTATGAATGAAGCGGAGCAGAATTGACCATGAAAGCAACCAAGCGCGCCCAGCCCTCCAGAATCCGCAGCGAGAACAGTAGCGGAAATGTTTTCGCCGATCTCGGCCTTCCTCATCCCGAGCAGGAGCTTCTAAAATCGCGCCTCACGCTCCAGATTTACCGGCTTATTAAAGCTCAAGGCCTTAAGCAGGCCGAAGCCGGAAAGATCCTGGGTATCAAGCAGCCCCACGTCTCGGCGCTCATGCGCAACCGCTCCGGATCCTTTTCCGTAGAACGCCTCATGGAGTTTCTCACATCGCTGGGACAGGATGTGGAGATTACCGTGCGACCCACCCGCAAGCAACATGGCGAATTGTCGGTGTTGGCGTGATCAGGTCGAGGTCTGTGGCCCAGGAGCGTGCCCTTTTCCACAGTCCGCTTGTGACATCTGTCACCGCACTACCGCTTCGCTAATGCCTAAACTCTTGTCATTCCGAGCGAAGCCCGAAGCCGAGCTTTGCTCGGCGAGGCGAGCGAGGAATCTGCTGTCCCCCGGAGTGGCAATGACCCAAGAGCGACGCTACTACGTCTACATCATGGCGAGCACGACCCGCGCGATCTACGTCGGCGTGACTGGATTCCTTATGGCCCGAGTCCGGCGCCACAAGTCCGGCGAAGGCGGAGCCTTCACGCGCAAGTATCGCGTGCATCGCCTCGTCTACTTTCAAAGCTTTCACAACGTAGGCGACGCCATCGCGCGCGAGACAGAAATCAAAGGCTGGCGGCGCGAGAAAAAAGTAGCGCTGATTCACGCCGACAATCCGACCTGGGAGGATCTAGCCGACGCATGGGGAGGGCCGGCCGTGATGAAGGTGTCAGCGAAAGCAGATTCCTCACCCGGCTATCGCCCGGTTCGGAATGACAAAGGTTCGGATTGACAAAGGTTAGGGCTGACAAAGGTTTGGACTGACAAAGGTTTGGAACGCCGAAAAGTAAAGCGATCTAAAAGCCCCGAGAAAAAGCCTTGTCATTCCGAGCGAAGTCCGAAGCCGAGCTTTGCTCGGCGAGGCGAGCGAGGAATCTGCTGTTCGCTGCCATTCCTAACCCGGTTTTACTCGCCAAAGACGAAACGGCCTAACTGGTCGCCCAACTGCTTGACCTGCTCCGGATCGTCAGCGGCGCGGAAGCGTTCGGCCAACTGAAAGAACGCCTTCTCCTTCTGCTGCCGGGCTTCGATTCCCTGCTCGATCAGTTCTATCAACACCCGGTTATCGCTGAGATCGCGTTCCTTCGCCAGGGCCTCAACCTGCCTGGCGATCTTGGGCGGCAAAGTTACACTTCGCCGGACATGCTTGAGCCGAGTTGTTTTCACGCGTGATCTTTTCGCCATCGCCATCATAACACCAGTATACACCATTATGGTGCAAAACGCGTGCCACACATTGCTCCTCCAGCGGCCAGGCTAGGGCAGTTCACCGTTGGCCCTGAGACACGCCCTCAGTTGTCCTTCAAGAAATCTCAATGCCCTCTCGGCAGCCGCCGGAGACGAGAAATCACTGGCGCTGAAGTTGCCGAGCGCTTCGCGAAGAGAAGCGCATGGGTCTGTCCCCGTCTTTCCGCCTCGGACCACCTCGAATACTGCCGTCTTGTGATCATCCATATGAAATCTGAACTTGCTCCCGAAGTGCGGGATCACAGAAGGAGGGCTTTGGTCAGATCTCTCCGGAGCGACTATTTTCAATACTGTGAAGGGCTCCTTGATTCCCAGGCTGGCGAGGTCCATGGTCACTTCCGCGTCGTGTGCAAATCTGTCCGTGTCCCTCACCGTGAAATAAAGGGGCCCTCTGGAACTTGAACCAAAGCGCTCGATCCAGATATTCGAGTCGTTCGTCCCCGCGTAGGTCACTGGCTCCCAGCCTGCCTCGGAGATTGTCTTGACCACCCCATCCATCCTTTTGTACATAGCTAGGGTGTTTGCATCTGGGGGCTGCGGCGGTGCGGGACCCTGGCAAGATTTTGGAAGGGGAGGCGGAGGGGGAGGTGGAGGCCCGGGAGGTGGGGGAGGCTGGGGGAGTGTAAAGAAGCGCGGAGAAACAAGATAGGAGAAGAACCCGTAGAACGTGAGCATGTCCAGAATATCGGACACCTCTGTGGCCGTGTAGTAGGGGCATCCGTCATCTTTGGTAATGGAGGACGTAAACGGTTTGTTATTTAACAAGACCCTGAGACGGTACAAATACTCCCGAATTTGATCAGACCGCTGCCCGTTGGTGTACTCTTCCTCCACCCCAGCGATAGCGTGCGTGTTCGTGGCCGACATTTCCCCCATCGATGCGGTCAGAAAATTCCCTAGAAATCCCCCACCCGTAAAACCAGGTCCATTACCAGTGATGCAAGGCTTGCACATCACCTTATCCAACTCAGTGAGATATTCGAACATGGAGAACGGGGTGAAAACTGCCGGCTTGTAGCCCGGGGCGTCGCCATAAGTGAGGGGCACCGTCACATTAACAAAGTGTTTTGGGTCGTAGTCCAGCTTTCCGTAGGTGCCCAGAGTGTCTATACCCACACAGTCGTGTTTTAACGCGCTCTTGGGGGTGGACGTGAGTTCCACAGCGGCCGCAAGATTGAGCTTGCCCCAGTTCTCGACACCCTTACAGGTGGCGATTGGCTGGTGGGTCGTCGCCGAAGTTGGTGTCGGGTTCGGCAGGGATGGCGAGGCATTCATGTCCGCGCTGGAAGTCTCATCGTCCCCTGTCCCCATCGGCAGCGACGTGTAAGTGTAGGTGGCGGAAATGCAACAAGAGATCCAGTAGGTTGAGGGATCTAGTTCACGGCGCAGAGAGCCCCCAGGGAGAGAATTGCACAGGACCTCCTTGCTACTAAGGTAGTGCGGGTCGGCATCGATGAGCTTTCCACCAACAGCGGGACAGAAATAGGGGGGGCTAACGTTGGCGGGTGGAGTGAACCGCAGGAGCCCAATTGAAGAACCAGCCAGGTTGTCATCGCACTCAGTGTTCTGCCAGTAGGCGTTGAGGGCGTTTGTCTCCGCTAACGGGTCCCACCTGGGATTTCCCTTGCATTCATAACGCGGCTTGATCGATTTCTCGAGGAGGCCGCTCCAATAGTCAAGAATAAGAGTCTGATACTCGTCCCCTGTGGCGCCACATGTGCCATTCTTCGTATACGAGACGTCATAGAGATACTGAGGCTGGTCCAACTCCTGATAAAACACCCCTGTCACTCCGCCGTCTGTCTGGTTGGGATAGCTCCAATCGTACTGGAAATTAAAATCCTTCGGATGGTAGGTGATGCTGCCATCGAACCCATTGAAGCTGCCCGTATCAAAAAACGCGCCGTGCGTTGCGGGCTGTAATGCGAACTCGTCCTCAAAGATTCTCCAGTACTTTTGCAATGCGGACCGGAATCCATAGGCCGGCTCATCTATCTTGTAGAGAATGAAGTCCACGCCCACCTTATTGGGGAAGTTCGTCGTCTTATCGGAAATCGTGAAATTAAAGCAAATGTCATATTCCTTATTTATGTTGTCGTACTGGGCGTAGAAGCTTCGTGGCATCGATTGCGGAACGCCGAACGCCAGTCCCAAATCATCATGCGTCATGGCGCTGAATGCGTATTGATTGAAAGGAAGCCCGTAGACATAGTGGAGTGTGTCATCCTTCTCTAGCTCCGACACTACCGACTGGTATATTTTCGGTTGGTCGACTTGGTCGTTTTTCCGAATGGTGTCGTACCACGTCCAAGGGGTGCTCCCGGGGACCTGAGGGGAAGCGGCTGCATCGAAGGGCAAAGCGAAACAAAGTTCGATTGGCCGCTCGCCGGCATCGGTCTTGGAAACTTCGGCATGGAACCGCAAATGGTCAGCATGGGGAGTAATCGTAGCCGTAACCTGCGATTGTCCAGCGTCAGTGGTGAGAACACCCTGAATAACGATCTGGTCTCCGGCGTTTCGCACGGCGGCGATATCGCCCAGGTTTTTAGTTTGATTGTGATGACTAACGTCCTTCATGGAGAATCCGGCCGGGTTACCCAAGGCCAGCGAGGTTACTCTGCCCGCATAGGATAGCTCTAACAGCGACGGATTCCCCACAGGCGTGAGATGCAAAATCAAACCGTCAGCAGTCCAGATAGTGCACTTGTTGTCGGGGAGCGGCGAGCAAGAAACTCCAAATGGTGGTGTCGCGCCAAATGTGAATGATGCCCCGAAGAGCATCGCCAGGAACGTCACCCAACACAGGATTCCAGCAGGCGGGACCTTGAATTGTTGCAGCGGCGAACCAGTCGTCTGAAACATCGCCTCGACCTCCTCGAAGATCGGACACTCGCCTTTCCAGACTCATCTCCTTTATCGAGACAAATGATCTAAGCCACCGACCAGGGATCCCGGCGTCATGGCGGAAATGTCCTTATTCAGTTTTAGGGAAGTCGGCAATTAGAAGCCCCTCTGGTCTGAAGTCGCCCACGACTTCAGCTCTCTATTCGCCGAATTGGGGCCAACATATTCCTTTAAACCGGGGAAAGTCAAGCGAAAGCTTGAGGCGAGGAGGGAGCTACTTCTTATACTGCGTAGGCTGCGGCCCTTTTTCCAGCGTCTCCCGATCTCAGATCCAGCCAGCTCGTTGAAATGATTCCAGCGGAAAAGTCACTACTCTTATGACCGAGGTCAATCGACCTGAAAGGACGGTTCCAATGGCTGACGACAAAGAACTGCACAATACTTTGAATGCCCCGAGCGAAGCTGCGGCCAAGGCCGCAGTCGCAGGGCGGGCGGACGCGGCAAGGACGGCGGGCGTCCCGGAGACTCCAGACAAGAGATGGGGAGTAGAACAATGCTGCGTCCGAGAATTCTGGGCGGTTATCGAGCGCGATGCCAGTCTCGTCCGTGGCCGCAACGTGCTGCGAACCGCGAAACTGGGCACGGGCATTTACGAGGTCTTCTTCACCGGTGAAGTTAGCGACGGCGCCTTTGTCGCCACCATCGGCAGACCCGGTATTGCTACCGAACCCACCGGCGAGATCACAGTGGCGCTGCGATGCTGTCCGGGACTGGGTGCGTTCCATCCATTCGACGACAACAAGGGCGTGTGGATACAAACCTTCGATTCCACGGGCAGACCTGCCGATCGCTCGTTCCACCTGATCGTTCTCACTCATTCACTCCAGTGAGAGAGGGGCGCGTCTGTGGCCGAGGGAGCGGCCATTCGTCGGGACAGCTGAGGGCGGCTGTCCCGACACAATAGGTCGCGAGAAGGTGGCGTTGCGGCCAAGGAGCTAGAAGTTAAGGGCTAGAAGCTAGAAGCTACTTCTTATACTCCGTAGGCTGAGGCCCTTTTTCCAGAGTCTCACGGTCCCAGATCCAGCCTTCGCGCGTATAGCTGGCGAGTTCGAAGTCCTGGGTGAGTTCGAGGGCGTCCACGGGACAGGCGTCTTCGCAGAGGCCGCAGAACATGCAGCGGCTCAGGTCGTAGGTGAAGTTGGTGAGTTCTTTGCGGCGGGTGTGCTCGTTGCGCGCGCTCGAAACTACGATCAGATTCTCCGGACAGGCCAGGGCGCACAGGTCGCAGGCAATGCACATCGTCTCGTCGGTATCCGGATTCACATTCAGCCGCGGCGCGCCCCGGTAGCGCTCGGCCACCTGCGGCCGCTCCATGGGATATTGCTCGGTATAAACTTCCTTGGGATTCTGATACATGAACGTGACCTTCAGCCCCTGAAGAAGGTCGATCAGAAAGACTTTGCGGAACAAGCTCTTCATCCCCATGACGAGTTCAGCATATCAGTTGCAAGTGGTCAGTGGCCAGTGGACAGTGGCCAGAATGGCAGCCTTCAGTTTTGTCATCCTGAGCGGAGGAACTGCTTCGCAAAGCGAAGCAGTTCCGCAGTCGAAGGACCCCTGTGCCGCATGAGTCACTCAAGCGGCCTAAGGGAATTCTCCCAGAGCAGCCTGAGCCGTGGGAACTTTTTCGCCCCCTCATCCGTATTCCAAATCAAGAGGATGTTATGCGAGCCTATCTCGCCAATTTGACGCCGAAAACCCGGATGCTGCTCGCAGTGCCCGTGATCGTGATGGCCTACGTCGTCGTGACGATTGTGGTGCCGGCTGTAGTTCACGCCGCGGTTCCGGAAGTAGTGCGCTCGGTGCTGAGACTGATTTGAACAGAGACTGATCTGATCGGAGAAAGATCTGATGGGAGATTGATCTGATTCGATCGACTCACGCGCCCGCCCTGATCGAAGCGCAGCGCCAGTGATACCCTGCTGCGTAGGCTTCTCCGTGCCACCGGCTAACGACCAACGACTGACTTCCGGACTAATGCCCGGTCCCGACGAACTCTGGATGGAGGAAGCCCTCCGCGCCGCCCAGCGCGCACTTGAAGCCGGCGAAGTGCCCGTGGGCGCGGTAGTTGTGTGCGACGGAAAAATCGTCGGCCGCGGCTGGAACCGCAACATCACCGACTCCGATCCCACCGCCCACGCGGAAGTCGTGGCCTTGCGCGAGGCGGGCGCAACCATCGGTAACCACCGGCTGGCGGACTGCGACCTGTTTGCTACAATTGAACCGTGCCCGATGTGCGCCGGAGCGTTGGTGCATGCCCGGATCAAGCGCCTCGTCTACGGCGCAGACGATCCCAAAGCGGGCGCGGTGCAATCGGTAATGCAGGTGCTAAACCACCCGCAACTGAACCACAAAGTAGAAGTCCGCAGCGGCGTCCTGGCAGGCCGCTGTGCGGAACTGCTGCAAACGTTCTTTAAAAGCCGTCGCTAGTCGTTAGTCGTTGGCTTAAGATTTGACTGACCACTAGCCACTGACCAGAGCCTTCCGGAGAGATGCGTGAGTGGTTGAAACGATCCGCCTCGAAAGCGGACATACCTTAACGGGTATCGGGGGTTCGAATCCCTCTCTCTCCGCCATTTTCTTATTTCGCTTGGATTCGGGCGTCGATTGCTATGGGCGGGGCAGTGTGTTTCGGGGGCGGCCGTAGCTGACTAGCGGACGGCGTGAGCGCGGTCGGCCTTCCTGGAAAGTTCTGTGGGCACTCTCGTGGGTGTACTTCCAACCCCAATCGCTACGTCGGTATTTCTGTGGGCGGGCATCAGATCGCAACGGCAGAGGACGCAGCGCATGCCTACCGTGTATACGAAGTGTGCGTAGGCGGGACACTTGCTGTTGGAGCAAACTTTTGTCATCATCTCGGACCCCTTGGTGGACTGACGTCCAATCGGACGCGCACCAGGGAAGCAGCCGTGAAGGTAGCACACTGCGGCGGTGGCGCCGACACGCATTTTCAGCATGTGCCCATCAGATTTTCTTCTGAAGGGTCCGCCGCTTTGACGCAAAACTCTCCTGCTGGACAGAACCGATGCAGTCCGGCTTTATGCCGCACAGAACAAAGAATATTGTGGGCTGCGGGAATAAAACCGCCATTCGGTGGTTTACCCTAGTGTGCGTGTCGGAAGAGCGCTTGCCACCGGAGACGTTTGAGCAGCTGGCTATGCCTCACTTCGAGCGGCTCTATAACTTTGCCTGTTGGCTAACGCATGACCGGCAGGAAGCCGAGGACCTGGTGCAGGAAGCTTATACCAAGGCCCTGAAAGGATTTTCCTCCTTCCAGCCGGGAACAAATTTTCGTGCCTGGATCTACAAGATTCTGCGAAATACGTTTCTGACTTCGCGCACCGGGTTGAAGGCAGCCGCGACCGAACCGCTCGAAGTTGACGGCGAAGAGGTAAACCTTCCCACGGTGAAGGACACGCCGGAGAGCATTCTGCTGCAACGGTCGGACTGGCAACTGGTGCAGCAGGCTTTGGAGGAGCTACCGATGGCGTATCGCGAAGTGCTGCTGCTGTGTGAAGTGGAAGAGATGTCCTATCAGGAAATCGCTGCCGCTCTTGCCGTCCCCATGGGCACGGTGATGTCGCGCCTATCGCGCGCCCGGCGCGCTTTGCGGGACAGGGTGCAAAAGATGCAGGGCGCTGGAGCAAGAGGTTAAATCATGGTCTGCGAAACCTGGACGGAAAAACTCGACGCCTATCTCGACGGCGAACTCCCCGAGGCCGACGCACGCGCACTGGGAGAGCACCTGCGGGGATGCGCGGGGTGTGCGGCGGAGAGTCTGAGCCGGGTTCAGCAGAAGCGCGCGCTGCAGGCTGCTGGCCAACGGTTTACGCCTGACCCAGCTTTTCGCGCACGCATCCAGAAGACCATCGCCGCACGCCGTCCTGCACGTTGGAACCGGCTCTGGTTGCCCGTTCTGGCAACCGCGGCTGTATTGCTGATCGCCGCCCTGTTCCCCGTTACTCTGAACCGCCGCCCCAGAGGCGACCAGCAGTTGCTGAGCGAATTGGCTGACTTGCATGTGGCGACGCTGGCCAGCTCCAACCCGGTCGATGTAGTTTCCACGGACCGGCACACCGTGAAACCATGGTTTGCGGGAAAGATTCCTTTTACTTTCAATCTGCCCGAGTTGCAGGATTCGGGGTTTACCCTGCTAGGCGGCAAGGTGAGCTATCTGAACCAATCGCCGGGCGCAGAACTGATTTTCCGCGTGCGCCAGCATCAGATTTCGGTCTTCATTTTTCAGGAACGCACGGCAGGGAATATTCACGCGGATGACGTGGCGCAGAGCGCGCTGTCATTCAACGTGCGCAGTTGGAGCCATAACGGTCTCTGCTATTTCGTCATCGGCGACGCCAGCCCGCAAGATCTCGACAAACTGAGCCAACTGATCAAGGCCGCAGGCTGAGCAGCTCACTATTCCCTTTCGCTGAAAGGATCGGCTCAATCTGCTGCAAGTGGTTCATATCATGCCCGGGCAAACATGCGCGCGATGCGCTCAATCGACTCCTGTCCGTGCGCTGGCTCTTGACCTATGCTCGTAGCGCGTGCATGTGAATGGAATGCAGGATTTCTCGTCGCTACTCAAAGCGATCTCTGCGCGGTACTTACGTTGCTGTAGAACCTTTTCATCTCGCACGCTAGCCAAAACTATTATTCCCACGTGAAAAGTCCGACGTGAATAGTTTGATGGCACGCTCGAATGCTGATTTGGAACCGGACGACCTTTGGAAATGCTGCCCTTTCGAGACCCTTGTGCAACTTCTTGCATATGTGGGTCACCCAGGTAATTGCGGAAATACCTCTTTTAGGGATGACGGTTTGGCCCTTCCCCTGCAACGGTACCATCCAGAGAAGTCCTGGTCGGTACACCTCGACATCGTCGTAGAGTCTAGGCAACAGCCCCTTTCTAGGGTAAACTCTTATCCTGCTCTTGGAGCACCGGGTCCTCATGGCAGCATCGGGAATTACAGCGGCGCCCGAAAAAGATATCTCTTCCGTGGGCGTCAGCGATTCTGTGGAAAAGGTAAAGAGATTGGGGTTTGCCTGGCCCCAGTGGTCCCTCAGGTCGATGTTCGAATCCGGCTATTCGTCCCACCGAATCGTAGCCCTGGAAGGAATGAGGGGATTTGCCGCCCTGTTTGTTTTCTTTGTTCATTTCTACTCGCTTTTCGGGGCCAACGCCCAGCAGCACTCTCTACTGCGGGGTGCAATGCATTTTGCCGGCCAGGTCGGGAATACCGGTGTCGATATCTTTTTTGTTATCAGTGGCTTCCTGATGTACGGGATCGTGCTTCGCAAGCCGACTCCTTTTCTGAAGTATCTGGGCCGGCGGGCGAAGCGACTTTATCCGGTTTTCCTGGTCATGTTTTTTATCTACGCCGTCATTTCCCTTACGGTTCCAAGCGAATCAAAAATCCCCATGGCTCTAGGACCGGGGCTGGGTTATATCCTGGCTAACCTGGCAATGTTGCCCGGAATGCTCTCCATTAAACCTTTGATAACGGTAGCCTGGTCGCTGAGTTACGAGTGGTTCTTCTACCTGATTCTTCCGCTGAGCGTATGGGCACTGGATCTTCGCAGCTGGACTCCCGCAAAGCGAGTTGCGTTGGTATTGGCGGTATGCGCGGCCCAGAGCGCGCTCTGTTTCGCCCACGTGAGTTCTCACCAACGCCTGATTATGTTCGGAGCAGGAATCTTACTCTGGGAACTCACAACGTGTTTCGATGTCACTCCTTATCTTGGCTTCCGGGGAGAGTTCGTGGCGATTGCAATTGCTATTACGGGTGTGGCATGGGTAGGGATCGCTGCCATGCCTCACAATCCTGGTGGCCTGAGCCAGACGCCAATGCTCCCTGTTGCCACCCCGATTCTGTTCGTCAGTATCTTTGGCTTTACTCTTTATTCCTTGTTTTTTCACGGTGTACTGAACAGGCTGTTTTCTCTTACCTTCCTGCGCTGGATGGGTAATATTAGCTATTCATACTATTTGTGCCATGGACTGACGCTCCACGTTCTGGCGAGGGCCCTGCATGCCTGGCTAGGGAATCGGCCTCTTTCTCCAGTGTTGTTCTTGATTCTCGCCGCATTCTCGGTGGTTGCAACTATCGTTGTGGGTGCTTTGCTATTCCTGACGATTGAAAAGCCTTTGTCGTTGTCATCGGCGGCTGCCGCGGTCGAGAAAGCCAACCCCAGGAAAGTGATGCCGGAGGCGGTGGCACCCAGTGCCGCTGCGCAGTAAGGACCGTCACGCGCTCGGCTGATGGCCGATCCCGCGAACTGCTGCTCTGGTTTTTGCCCGGCGACTACTTCTTGTTGATTCTTTTCTTGTTGATCTTTTTCTTGTTGACCCTTATTCTTCCTGATCCTTCCTACATTTTGCACTGCCTTCTGCCCGGCGGACGACTGCCGTGCAGAGCGTGCTGTCATCAACGCGCGCCGTTGGAGCCACAACGGTCTGCGCTATTTCGTGATCGGGGATGCGAGCCCGCAGGACCTCGACAAACTGAGCGAACTGATCAAGGCCGCTCGTTGAGCAGGCCATCTACTTCCCTCTCGCTGACAAGATCCGCTGAATCTGTTGCAGGTGATTCAGATCATGCCCGGCAAACATGCGGACGATGTGTTGAATCGTTTCCTGACCGCGCTCAGAGTGCATGCCGTAGTCCTTCCACTGTTCGGGGGTCAGGGATTTGAGCAGCGCGAGATTGGCTTCCCGTAGCACGCGAAACTGTTCAACGGATTTGCGCGGATCGCGTTTTCCATAATGCCCGCTCGTCACCCAGGAATCCTGATCGAAGGCCGCAATCGGCGTGCCCGGTGCACCGAGAATCATCCGCATGCGAAAACCGCCAACGATTTCCGTGTCGGCCAGGTGCGCGACGATCTCGCTGACCGACCATTTGGCAGGTGCCGGACGCTTGCGCAGTTTGGCTGTGGGCACCCCTTTGATGAGGCGCTCGAGTTTCTTTGCTGTGGCGGCCTGGACGGCTAAGGGCTGCTTCCCTTCCACGTACCCCGTAATGCGTTCGATGTATTGCTGCGCCGTTTCGTTCATTTCGTTTGCCCCGACGTAAAAGTCGTCCACGGTCCCGCCTTCATATCGCGCAGCAACGGCTTCTGCCAGGAAAATTCCGGATGCCGTTCCAGAAAATCGGCAGCCAGAAAATCCGCGCCGCAGGGATGGCCGGCGCGCGCCACGAAACTCATGTTCGCAGCCATCTTGCTGTCGGTAGCTTTGCCCTGCACCGCGCCGCCGGGATTGTAAGCATCCCAACCCCACTCCTTCACCCCGCGGGAAGAGGCATCCAAATGGCCGCAGAGTGAGCGCTCGTTGGGCTGCGGCTTCTCTGAGGAAGCGGCCTTGTCGAAGCTGTCCACGTGGTCAGACAAAAACCGCTGAGCCATCTCCACGTCGATCTTCCCTCTCGCCTGTTTCATCAGTTCTTCCGCGCGCGCGTGCCGTGCGTTCATCGAGGACGATCGATCATTGGGATCAAATCCGCTGGTCTCTTCGCGAATCAGCTTCGGATCGCGCGCAAAGTTTGAACTGACAAAGTATCCATCTTTGGTTCGCCACATCGGCGTGTTTTTCAGGCCGAGTTCGAGATATGCGATCTCTCCCGTCTTGCGGTCGCCGATAAGCCAGTCGTTGGCGTAGCCGCCGTTGTTTCCTTCTTTAATGATGCGCACGTAGTCGTCGATGCTCTGGGCATACTGCAACGCCTTGCGCGAGCGCACGAACTCGGGTTTGCCATTCGGGTCCCAGCCTTCGAATTGAGTGATGGTCGTTTCGGTGATCATGATCCCGGCCGCGTTTACGCCAAAATCATCGTCGCTGGTGATCACGCCGGGAAAGCCGTCCATGAGAATTCTTTGGCCGCTCTTCGGCAAAATATCGAAGATGACCACCCAGCGCTCACCGGCCAGGTAGCTCGTCCAGTTGTTGTGCGCGATGACGATCTGGTGATCTTTGGTGTAAGCGCCAGTCGCGATGAACGCGCTGCAATTGCCCGGAGCCGCAAGCTTTGGCGCCTTGGCTTGCTTCTCGCGCTTATTCAGCCAGGGCACGTAGTAGTCCGGAACCTCTTCAAACGCATTCAGCGCCACGATGTCATACACGTCGAGATCGACGCCGTGTGCCTTCACGCCGTCGGCTATGCCTTGCAGTTCCTGCTGATACTCGGCGTCGATGTGGGGCCAAAGCACCTCGCGCGCGGTCTTGCGAAAGAACTCCCAATCGCGTTGGGTTTGGTGCGTGTCGAAGAGCTTGATGGCTTCGAGCGCGTCGGTAATCTCCGGAGCGAGCAGGTAGCCATGCTGGTATCCAATGTCGGCAGGAGAGCCTTCGAGATGAACATACGTCCAGCCGCCCTGCTGGAAGCGGTAGGATTTTTGCAAGCGGGGATCGGAGGACGCGGCAGGACTCTTCTTTGTCGAAGCGGAAGCCGGTGAACCCGTCATGACAGCGAGGGTAAGAAGCGCAGTCGTCAGATAGCGCAACAAGGAAAGGCCGGGCTGATCAGACATTAGAGTTCCCCTCTTGCTTGAGAGCGAATGATTGACCGCGAAAGCCATTGTAGCCGAATGCCCGCTCGTTCAGATGTTCGTCCGCTGCTCGGTATGCCGCTGCAAGTACCAGCAAGGGACGTAGCCAGCGCGAGGAAACAGAGAGTTGGCGCAGGTTTGCGCCTCTGGGGGATTGAAGATAAATTCTGTCTTGCCGTTTTTCTGGGCAACCGCGTCGTAGGTGGTGACCGTAATTTGGCCGAAGGGCTGGCGGTTCGCAGCCACGCGATAGCGGAACGCAACGTAGTCCACCGCATACGCGAGCGCAGTTACGCCCAGCGTGGACGAAAATCCGACGACGAGCAACCGCTTCACGAATTGCCTGATTGTGGCTCTCAACGCAGCCCTCACGGTGTGTCATTGTACCCGCGCCCCCGCGACATCGAGGCTAGAACAGAGAAGAACAGATTCCAAACCGGATTTCAATCGCCCTCGTTGACAACGCCCCGCTTCGACAGGCAAACTACCGCATCCGCCGATTACAGGCTGCGGCGAGAGCCTACGGGCAATCCAGAGGACAGGAGCGGGTTTTACACATATTCATCGGCCATGGAGCAGACTGTCTCCTACACGCTCGATTCCACTCTGGAAACCGTGGACCATGCGGAAGAAAAGGCCACCCGCATCGCCACCGAATTGGGCTTTGCGGAAGACGAGGTGATGCAGATTTCCATGGCGGTGCGCGAAGGCGCGGTCAATGCCGTGCTGCACGGCAACGCCTATGCCCCGGACAAGAAAGTAACTTTGGCCTTCGAGCGGACGCCGGAGGATCTGGTCATCACGATTCGCGATCAGGGCAAGGGCATTGACTTGAACGGAATTCCGAATCCTCTGGCGCCGGAAAACCTGCTCAAGACTTCAGGGCGTGGCATCTTTCTTATGCGATCTTTTATGGACGTGGTGGAAATCCGCCCGTCCCAGACAGGCACCGAAATTAAATTGATCAAGCACGTCCGCGGGACACCCGCGGGCGGCAAGGAGGGGTCTCAGTGAGCATGAAACTCAGTACTCGGCAGGTGGACGGAGTCACGATTGTGGATTGCAGCGGCCGCATCACTCTCGGCGAAGGCAGCGTCATGATGCGCGACACCGTGCGTGACCTGCTCGCCAAGGGGCAGAAGAAAATTATCTTGAACCTTGGCGAAGTCAACTACATCGACAGCTCCGGCATCGGCGAGCTGGTCAGCGCTTTTACCACCACCAAGAACCAGGGCGGCGAGCTTAAGCTGCTCAATCTCACCAAAAAGGTGCACGACCTGTTGCAGATCACCAAGCTCTACACCGTGTTTGACGTAAAGGAAGACGAGACAGCGGCGGTCAAGGGATTCAAGTAGGGTCTGGTCCGAGGTGAGCCTTGGCGCGAGGGCTGGATCATCCCGTCCGGCCCTCTTTGTGTTTGCGTTTGTCTTGATCAGACAGTTTCATTACGGGACGTCGCCGCCTTCTTTTCTCGCGCAAGACATCTGCTTCAGGATTCCCTACTCGTAGAATCGTACATATGCGGGAACCCGCAATAGTACGTGTGGGGACAGCCGCCGCGCCCGGCTTGCGATGCCCAGCTTTTGGTCTAGCGGCACTGGCCATTCTGCTTGCCGCGCCGTTGCTTGCCGTCTCCGACTGCGTCCCCATCCGCGAGGCGAGCCAGCACGTCGGCGAAACGAAATGCGTGACCGGGAAGGTCATGCGCGTGAAAGTCGGCGCCAAAGGTGTGCACTACGTCAACTTCTGCGAAGATCAAATGGCGTGCCCGTTCACGGTTGTGGTCTTCCCTTCCGACCTGAAGGATGTGGGCGACGTCCGCCGCCTTACGGGGCACATCATCGAAATCCGCGGCCCGGTGAAACTTTACGATGGACGCGCCGAAATCATCCTGAACCGGGTCAGCCAGTTGACCGGCGGCTCAACCCTGATCCCGCCTCTGCCTAAGAATTATGACGTCGAAAAGCAAGGCCACTACAGCGCCGGCAGGATGCGTCCCACCAAGAAGCCAAAGAAAACGAGGGCTAAGCCCTCCACCACCGCCACCTATGGCAAGGAGGCAGATGCGAGCGAGGAACCGCCGCAGTAGCAGACATTGCGATTCTCACGCGGTCGGTTTCTCTCGCGGCGGTTCCACCGCGAGAAATTCCTCCACGAAGCGGCGCGCGTAACCCTCAAGCAGCGCGGAGATGCGCTGCGGATCGCTCGACCTTAGAATCAACCCCGCGTGATGATGCTTCTTGATTCGCAACACCACCTCCGGATCGTTGTATCCCGACGTATCGGGATACTCCTGCCGCGCCAGCGATAAAATGACTCCGGCGTACTCCTCACGGACCGGGGGAAGCTGGTAGCTTCCGTCGCCTCCACCAACCTCGATACGCGCCCACTCCCGCCACAGGTTGATCCCCGTAGCAGCCTCGACCATCTCGTTGATATAAGCGCCGCCCACGCGCGCCGCACATTCCAGAAAATAGAAATGCCCGTCGGCATTCGCCTTGATGAATTCGGCATGGGCCACGCCGCGCACCAGCCCGAGCGCAGCGATGAGGTCGTTGTTAATCTGCCGCAGGCCCGAATCCTCATCGCCTCCCCGCGGCACCGTGAATGTGGTGAAAACTCCGCCGCCCTGAGCCACATTCATCGGCGGCTTTCCGTATTTACTCACATTGGCGAACACAACTTCATTTTCCGAGACCACGGAGTCCACGTGGTAGACCTCGCCCGGAACAAATCGTTCCAGCAGAAACGAGGATTGCTTGTCCCCCAATTGCTCCAGCAGCGGCCACAACTCTTCGGCGGCATGAATCTTCTTGATCCCGATCGCCGAGGCCTCCTGCCGCGGCTTCAACACCCATGGCCCAGGCACGTGTTCGAGGTAGTAGCGGATGTCGCCATGATTGAGCACAGGGACGAAATCCGGCACCTGCACATCACGATCCAGCGCCTTCATGCGCATCGCGAGCTTGTCGCGGAAATAGCGCATGGTGGTCAATCCCATTCCCGGCACGCGCAGGTGCTCTCTGAGAGTCGCCGCTGTCTCCATGTCGTATTCGTCGAGCGCCACAATGCGGTCAATCTTTTTCGTGCGCGTAAGATGAGTGACGGCCTGCACAATGTCAGCAAGCGGAATTTCGGCGGGAAGATAGAACGTGTCATCCAAACTCTCCCGCGGCCAGTCGGCATCGCGCAGCTTCTCCGCCGTGAGCAGCAGTACGCGGCAGCCCTGGCGCTTGCACTCGCGCATGAACTCCTGCCCCTTCTCGTAGGTGGTGATGCACAGGAAAGTTAGCGGGCGCGCTTCCAGCATGGGCTTAGCTCCGAGCAGGTTCGAGAGGATACCATGACTAGGGAGGGCTTGGCATTGAAATTTCCGATCTACTTGTCCAGATAATATTGCACGGATGTGACGACGCGGACCGTCTTCATCAGGCTGCTGTCCCCAGTGTTGCCGCCAGCGTCGGATTCGCCGGGCTCGCTACCCTGATCAGCCGGCAAAATCGAAAAAACTCCCTGATTCGCCTGCCGAATTGATCCAACCTTGCTACCTGAATCCGAAGCGAAGCGGCCGGCCGCGGCGCGGGCATTTCGCGTAGCTTCCGTAATCATGTCGGGCTTGATAGAGTTCAGTGCCGTAAACTTGTAGGCCAGTCCCTGGGTTGGGTTGCTGCTTAACACGATGCCCTTTTGCAGCAACTGCATCGTCTTCTGCGCCGCTGCGGCCACCTGATCCACCCGTGAAGTCCGCACCGTGATTTCTTGCTCCACGATATACCGGCGCGCAGCCCGGGTCCCGCCCCCATATTCGTTGGCCTGATTGTCCACCACACGTACCACGCCCAACTCGATCTCGGAGGGTTTCATGCCTTGCTGATCGAGAAAGTCCAGGATGGCTTTCTTGTCGGATTCAGTCTTGGCGTAGACCGAAGGCAATTCGTCTCCGGCCTCCTTGTAGCTGATGGGCCAAATGGCCAGATCGGACTTAACCGTTCGCTCGACCAGGCCTTTTACGCTGACATAGCGGTCGCTGAGGCGGGTTGCCTTGATCTGCGCTCCCAGCACCCAGCCTCCAAAAATCAAGCCAAGCGCGATCAGCAAGCCCATAGCGGCGACGCCAGAACTCTGCGGTGGGTTCGTGCCTTCCATCCGAATGACCCCTCTGTGTGGGGACTAAGTATATCCCACAGAATCTGCCGCGTAACGTTTCGATTCGTCGTTTAGGGCAGAGAAGGCAGACGTGGGCACCTTCAGCTTTCCTCTGTTCTAGAATTGCGCTATAGTCTCAGCCCGGCGCACTACGGTTTCTTAACTCGCTCGGAGACATTCATCATGGCAACTCAAACTCGTCCAGAAGGCAAGGCCCGCAGTTTCGGGGAAAACATTGAGAGCGACCTGGCATCGCGATTTCTGCGTGTAGTCGAAGTGGCGGCGATCGCCTCAGCCCGCACCATGGGCCAGGGCGAGCGCAAGCTCTCCGATCAGGTGGCCACCGAGGCGATGCGGCAGACCATGGACTCGATTCCCATGCGCGGCACGATAGTCATCGGCGAGGGCGAGCGCGACGAGGCGCCCATGCTTTACATCGGCGAAAAGGTCGGCGCCGAATTTCCCGATGGACGCGAAGTCCCTGAGGTCGACATTGCCGTCGATCCGCTGGAAGGCACCAATCTGTGCGCCACCGGAGCGCCCGGTTCGATCACCGTGCTGGCCGCATCTGAGCGTGGAGGCCTGCTCCACGCCCCCGACTGCTACATGGAAAAAATCGTGGTCGGACCCTCTTGCAAAAACGCCGTCGACCTTGACGCGCCCGTCGCCGACAATCTGAAGAACATTGCGAAGAGGATGGAGCGTGACGTTGAAGATCTGGTCGTGATCGTGCTCGACCGCCCACGCCACGAAAAACTCATTGCCGATATTCGCGCCGCCGGCGCCCGCATCCGCCTCATCGGCGACGGCGACTTGTCGGCCGGCATCGCCGCCGCGGTCATCGGCACTGGCGTGCACGCCGTCATGGGCTCGGGCGGTGCGCCCGAAGGCGTAATCACCGCTGCGGCCATTCGCTGCCTCAACGGCTACATGCTTGGACGCCTCGTCGTGAAGCCCGACCAGGAAGAGCGCCTCGCCAAGATGGGCATCAAGGACAAGACCAGAATCTACGAGGCTGAAGACCTCGCTCCCGGCAAGCAACTCATCTTCGCCGCCACCGGTGTCACTGAAGGAGCGCTGCTGAAGGGCGTCCGCTTCTTCGGCGAAGGAACGCGGACTTCTTCGGTGATCCTTACCCTGCTCACCGGTAAGGTGCGCTTCATCGAAAGCATCCACTTGGAGAAGGGCCCGGACATCAAAGTGAGGTTCGCCTAGGGAATTGTGCACGCGGACTTTCTATTTGAACTCCTTCAACACTTCAGCCGGCACCTTTGGCTCCGGCGGGAAGTCCTGGGAGAATCCTTTGAGTAGCGCCACCGTCTTCTCTGAGCGGCGAGTGCCGTCGTGCACCGCGATCTTATGCGGCTTGCCGCCTTCGTAACCTTCCCACAGGGAGACTCCCGCGTAAGCGCCGTCTTTGCGCAGGATGTAGTAGGTCATGTCGACAAAGCGCAGCTTGTTCATGTCGCTGTTGTAGTTGCGCACGATGCGCTTCAGCGCGTCCATGCCCGCTTCTTGCGGAGACATGCCATGCCGCATGTTCTCGACAATGGTGTGTGCGCCTGCGACTTTGATGTTCTCTTCGCCGCTGCCAGTAGCTCCAGCGGAGCCCACGTCCTGATCGGTGTAGCAGCCCGCGCCGATGATCGGAGAATCGCCGCAACGTCCAGGGAGTTTGTAGCCTAATCCGCTGGTTGTGGTGCAGCCGGAGATTTCTCCTTTCTCGTTCAGTGCTGAACAATGAATCGTGCCCGTCGGCGGAAACAGCACCTTGTGGATGGCGTCGCGGCGCAACTCGGGAGCGATGCCCAACTTTGCCGCGTGTTCTTCGAGGCGGCGATAGCGCTCTTGCCATAGTTGCGATTGCGGCTTGTCACTCGGCTTTGCGTCGGGCGCTTGCCAATGCGGGTCGGCCAATCCTGGTCCCCACCAATCTTCCGTCGAGTGATACTCCTTCCACAGCAGCCAGATCTTGCGGGAGTGTTCGGTGAGCAGGTTCTCGCGCGGGAAGCCCATGGCGACCGCGAAGCGCTCTGCGCCTTCGCCCACCAGCATGACGTGTCCGGTGTGCTCGAACACGGCCTTTGAAACCAGCGAGACGTTCTTAATGTTGCGCACGCCTCCGACGGAGCCGGCGCGGCGCGTTGGTCCGTGCATGCAGCAGGCATCGAGTTCGACCACGCCTTCTTCGTTGGGAATTCCGCCGAGGCCGACGCTGGTGTCGTTGGGATCGTCTTCCGGTCCCTTGACCACTTTGAGCGCGGCGTCCAGCGTGTCGCCACCGCTTTTCAGGAAGGCGAACGCGTCCTCGAGATAGTTGAAGCCGTTGTGAGCGCAGACGATGATGGGACGCTTGTACGATCCGGATTGCGGATTTGCCTGAGCAACGTGTTCTTGCACGGCTGGCTTTGCGTCCTCGCCTTGGGCGCGAGTTCCTACTCCGGCAGCGACTGCTCCTAGAACGGACGTCTTTACGAAATCACGGCGTGAGAATGGCATGAGTTCTCCTGGGACGAAAGTCGGAGCATATCACGCGGGGAAAAGGCTTCGGTCTCGCCTGTGGATTTCGGCGGAAAATAATTCTTCGGGGATGCTGGTCTGAGAGGAGTTGATCGGATCGTTGGGGCGGTTCTGATTTGGGAAAACCGGGTATACCCCCCTCCCCCCGGTATATTGGAATCAGCGACTTAGCGGCAAAATGCGATTTAATCTATGGGGCTCAATCACTTGCGGGTAAAATCTTGCGCGCAAAGGGCCTAGGTCTTGTGCCGCTCCCGCGTGATGTACCGCCTCCGCTTTGACCATGATGGGCTAGTTTGTTTTGGGGCGCAAGGTCAGATGTCACAATGTGTCGTTAGCACATGATATGTCCGGTTGAGTTAACACACGATATGTCCGCTTTGCGGGCGGCGAGAATAGGAGACCATGCGAAGCATGGAATCTTACTTGAGGGCCGCGATGGAGCGGGCGATGAAAGTACAGGAAGTGATGTTGCAGGCCATGGCGAAGAAGATTACGTGGTTTCAGGCAGCGGAGATCATGGGCATCAGTGACCGGCACATGCGGCGGTGGCGGGAACGTTACGAGGAGGACGGCTTTCGCGGGCTGTTTGACCGGAGGCGAGGTAAGCCTTCGCCGAAACGGGTGCCCATGGCGATGTTGGAGCGCGTGTTAGAGCTCTATCGGGAGAAGTATTTCGATCTTAATCTGCGGCATTTTCACGAGAAGCTGGCCAGCGAGCACCAGATCGGGCTCAGCTATAGCTGGGTGAAAGGCGTGCTGCAGGGCGCCGGGCTGGTCGCGCGGGGACGCCAGCGTGGGGTGCATCGGAAACGGCGCCCGCGGCGGCCGTTGCCGGGGATGCTGTTGCACATCGACGGCAGCCGCCACCAGTGGTTTCAGGACGAACGCTGGTACGACTTGATCGTGATTTTAGACGACGCCAGCAGCGAGATCTATTACGCGCAACTGGTGGAGGAGGAATCCACGGTGACGGTGATGGCGGGATTGCGCGAAGTGATCGAGCGGAAGGGGGTGTTCTGCGCCTTATACAGCGATCGCGGCAGTCATTTCTGGCTCACGCCGAAGGTGGGCGGCAAAGTGAATCCGCATCGGCTGACGCAGGTGGGACGGGCGCTGCGCGAGGTGGGGATCGGGATGATCCCGGCCTACTCGCCGCAAGCGCGGGGGCGCAGCGAGCGCAGCTTCGGCACCTGGCAGGGACGATTGCCGCAGGAGTTAAGGCTGCATAAAATCGGCAGCCTAGAAGCCGCCAATGTATTTCTGCGCGAACACTATATCGTCGAGTTCAACCGACGTTTCCAAGTCGCGGCGGCGCAGCGGGGCAATGCTTTCTTGGCCTGTCGCAGACGCGATCTCGATCTGGTGTTCTCCCTCCAGTTCGAGCGGGCAGTGAACCGCGACAACACGGTCAGCTTTCAGAATCTGAGCCTACAGATCGAAGCCGTGCGCTGGCGAGCCACGTTGGCGGGCTGCCAGGTCAGGGTGCATCAGCACTTGGATGGAACTCTCAGCCTCACCCACGGGCCGCACTTGCTGGGACGCTACACGACCGAAGGGGCAGCGCAGGGCGCGAAAAAAATGCCGGCGCGACGGGCTGTGGAAAAGCCGCGGGGTGGAAAAGTCATCAACCCGACTTTCCCACCCCGCTTGGAAATCCCGCAAAGTGCGCGGGATTTCCACTTTCCCACAGCCCCGACTGCTGCTGGTTAACTATGAAACCGGACATGTGGTGTGCTAAGAAAACCGGACATTTTAACTTGCTAACAACAG